>Ga0068707_1000280_pt1 | contig 31191 bp, 27 predicted proteins | sample YNPNPMetaG_FD_66600 | JGI IMG/M metagenome (GOLD analysis project Ga0068707, IMG submission 66600) | Anoxygenic and chlorotrophic microbial mat microbial communities from Yellowstone National Park, USA - YNP NP MetaG | ecosystem: Environmental > Aquatic > Thermal springs > Hot (42-90C) >... | reverse complement strand
GCGGTATTCCTCTTGACCGGGAATAATGGTGTGTGAAAGATCGTGAATCCGTTGAATTCTCATGGGCTTCTTCTGTCCTAGCAAATGTTTAGTTCTTGAACCGTTGTTTGTGAATAGAAACGATCAATATCCTCTCGGTGACAATCTGCTGTCCCCTCCGTTAAAACGACTGCTGCGCCGGTTGCCGCTGCCCACTTTAGCGCAGAAGTCCAGTTGTCGCCCAGCGAAAGCCGCCATGCCAGCGCGGCTGATACCGCATCTCCTGCCCCAGCAGCGTTCACTGCTTTCTGTCGTGGCGGGAGCGCCAGAAAAGTGCCTTGAGCGGTAAGCGCTAGAACGCCATGTTCACCACAGGTGATGACCAGGTTAGGTATCTGCGTCGTTTGCTTGACTTCTGTCGCCTGACTCGCAAGTTCCTCAAGTGTTGCAGCGTTGGTCTGGAACGTGCGTTCAAATTCCTGCCAGTTCATCTTGAGAATCATTGGACGGGCGGGAATCGCCTGCAAGGCAGGCTCACCGGGACAGTCAATCAGAACAGGAACATGATGCTCTGCTGCGATCTTAATCACACGCTGGTAAAAATCCTTTGGCAGCCCTTCTGGCAGAGAACCGGCACCAATCACCCATTGTGCGTTTGCAACGTGACGCCTAAAACGGGTGAAGAAATCATCACAGGCTTGGGGAGGGACAGTGTAATTTCCGTAAATGATGTGACTGTGTCGATGGTGGAGTGTTTCGGCAATCACCAGCGCGACGCGCGTTTCACCTTCAACCCAGATCAGATCGTGACGAATGCCATATCGTTCCAGCAAATGCACCAATGTGCGCCCGGTTTCTCCGGCGACATAGCCAATTGTCAGGGTTTCAAGGCCTAATGCACGCAGAACAACGGCGGTATCGAAACCTTTGCCGCCGACGCTTTCAATAGTTTTAGAAGGTATCATGCGGCTGCCGGGAACGAATTGCTCAATGAAAAGAACCCGGTCAAGTGCAGAGTTGGGGTTGATGGTCAGATACATGTTGCATCCCCCTTTTGGAAACTACTGAAGCAGTTTCTGCGCCAAAACACACCATGCGTTCCAGTCAATCCGTTCCAACGCGTCCAATCCGGCAAATAAATCTTTCGCAGCGATAAAAATACCATGCCGTGGAACCAGAACAGCGGCTGCCTGTTTGCGAATGCGCTCTTCCTGATCACGCAGACCGGCAACGACATTGTCAGCGAGTTCCTGACTGTGTGCCGGGGCGGCGGGGACAACCTCAATAACACCGAATTTTTGTGTGTTCTCCATAATGGGCGGGATAGGTTTGCCAGCGGCACAAAATGGCAGCACATGAAACGGATGAGCATGGATCACCGCGCCAACGAACGGCATATTGCGATAGATGGAAAGATGGGCTTTGCCCTCACGCGAGAATAAGGGATTGCTGAACCACTCTGCATCCAGTGAACCGGAGAGGACGGCATCCGGTTCAAGTTGCCAGTGTTTCTGACTGCCGCTGTATTTGGGCGTGATATACAGTGTGTTGTTTTCGCAGGCACTAATGTTGCCGCCAGAAATATCTGTCAACCGACGCTCAAACATGCGCCGGGCGATATATACGATCTGTTCGGGAAGATCGGACATATGATTAAGCCTCCTGAGGGGTGGAGTATATAATTTTATCTAAGTATATCACATATATTGACAAAATACATTGACAATTGACAGCTTTTGAGGTTCTTGTTGTAAATCAGCAAACTGCCGCCAGTCCGGTGCGGGCAAGAAAATTCTGATAAGCTGCTTCCCAGCGGTCAACTTCCTGGGGGGCAAATTCATCCGTGTGAACAGAGCGGCGTATCAGTTCCCGCCCTTCTTCCAGGGAACGAATGAGCCCCAGAGCCTGCATTTGGACAAGGATATTTCCCAGCGTCGTGGCTTCTGCAGGTCCGGCAATGATCGGGGTATTGAGGATATTAGCAGTAAACTGGTTAAGCAGGCAGTTTTGGGAACCGCCGCCCATGATATGGACAATCGGCGCAGAATATCCAATCAGGCTGGTTGCACGATCATGGATCAGGCGATATTTGCAGGCGAGTGATTCAAGTACCACGCGTACGATTTCACCTTTGGTTTGTGGCACTCTCTGACCGGTATCCGCGCAGACTTGTTGAATTTTTGCCGGCATATCGCCGGGCAGTATAAAGTCCGGGTGGTCAGGGTCAATGAACGCCACGAATGGTTGGGATTCCATTGCCATATTGATCAGCTCCTGCCAGGAATACTCCCGCTCCCGGATCCGCCAGATGCGCTGCAATTCCTGTAAAAACCACATACTGAGGATGTTTTTCAAGAAGGTGATGGTGCCAAAAACGCCCCCCTCATTGGCAAAGTTGTATTCCAGTACCTGATCTGAGAAGAGCGGCTGATTCAATTCGCGGCCTAGTAAAGCCCAGGTGCCGGAACTGATGTAACCAAAATTGGGTTGCCGTGCAGGAACTGCGGCGACTGCAGCGGCAGTGTCGTGGGTGGCGGTGGCGATAACAGCAACGTTGTGCAATCCAACCTCTTCTGCCAGCGCCGCGCGGATATTGCCTAGCATTGTGCCCGGGGGGATCACTTCGGGGAAAAGCGTTTCTGGAAACCCCAGTCTTTGGATGACCGGAAAAGCCCAGTCGCCTGTTTGTGTGTTGAACAGTTGGGTGGTTGTGGCATTGGTGTACTCACAGGCTTTGACACCGGTCAGCCAGTAATTGATCAAGTCCGGGATGGTCAAAAAGGTGGCTGCAGATAAATAGGCGGGGTCGCTATTCAGCTTCATCGCCATTAGTTGAACAATACTGTTGATTTCCATGAACTGAACGCCTGTCTGGTAAAACAGATCCCTTTTACTGATCAATGAAAAGATTTCAGCGTAGACACCGCGGGTTTGCGGGTCTCTTGCGCAATAGGGGTTGCTAACCAGTTTTCCATAGCGGTCCAGCAGGGCAAAGTCCACGCCCCAGGTATCAATGGCAATACTGCGCAAATCGTTTCGGTGCAAATGTGCAACCCGAATCAGCCCTTCTTTGACTCCCTGATACAGGCTGAGCACGTTCCAGTGCCAGTGCCCCATTACCTCGATGGGACCATTGGGGAAGCGGTAAACCACTTCCAGAGAGATCTTTTCGCCGTCAAACGATGCCAGAGAACAACGTCCACCGGACGCGCCAATGTCCACAGCAAATAACTTGAGGGTATGGCTCATACAACCTCCTGAGCGGCACAAAGCGGTTCAGGAGCCGAACATCAACCTGCGCAGGAAACGCGAGGCGGCAATTGGGTCGCTTTGAGCAATCAACTCATTCCATTGGGTCAGGTCAACCTGATTTACCAGTTCATACAGTTTAAGCAGCCAGTTTGCACTTTCAGTTACCGAATCGGTGCCTTCGGTACGATAGGGAAACAGGTCCATGGAAAGCCAGCCCTGATAACCGGTGCGCTTCAGCCAGTAGAGCATTTCGATAAAATCAAAGAAATGGACTGAACCAAAGTTTAAGTCCCAGTCCCAGTCGGCGTAGTTATCGTTCAGATGCACATGGAACAATTTACCTTCCCGTTGGCTGAGTGCGACCACTTCCCCAAGGTTATCCCGGGCATACAATGAATGTCCTACATCAAATGTCAATCCAACATTAGGACGGTCAATATCCCTCAGTAACAGCAGGGTTTTGGTATAGTTGCTGAGGAATGAACGCGCCCGCGGCTCAAACGGCTTGAATTCCAATCCCAAACGAATCTGTGGATTGTGGTCGGCACATTTCTGCATACCGCTCACCCACCATTCGTACATTTTCTGGTAATCCACTTCAAAGAAATAGTCAAAACCGTCCTGACCGGGCCAGATGCCCACATAATCACAGCCTAGTTCGGCTGCCAGATCCATGACAGAACGGATGTGGTCTGCTGCCAGACTGCGCGTTTGCGCATCAGGCGCTCCCAGCGTGCCGCGCCACCATTCGGCTTCTCCCCACAGATTGGGGTTGACTGCACAAAGTTTCAGGTTGTGATGTTGGAGTGCATCCTGAATATCCTTTATATTCTGCGGGTTGAGATCGTCATCCTTACCGGCAGTGACCTCAATACCGCGGATGAAGCCTGCTTTGGCGACGAGTGCAATCCGCTCAACTGCGCTCGCCGCGCTTTTGTGGTAACCCCGGGTCATAAACCGATCAGCAGGGTTACCATAAACGCCAAGAATTGCAGCAATTTTGGGTGGATTCATATTTACTCCTCTGTAATTTTCAAATGACAATGACAAATGTTAGTCTTTCCAAAATTATAGACCTTTTTATGTGAAAAGGCAACTTGCTTTGTCGAGCAATGCTATTGGTCAGGTCTAACCGGAGGCCGGATGACAAAAGACCCTCCCGCAAGCAAATTCTGCGGGAGGGCCGGGGTGGAACCCACTGGTAAGAATTACGCTAGTTTTTTGACCTCTTTCAGCACATCCTCAGTGATGTTAAGCGTTTCGTCAATATCAGCGTCGGTGTGAGCGGCTGAGATTGAGTATTCCTCAAACCATCCGCTGCCCATTGGGATGACACCCTTGCTGAGCATCCCGTACCAGTATTCGCGCCACATAGCTTTATTGCATTGGTTTGCCTGGCGGTAGGTGTGCGGGATCTCGGGCACAAACTGGATGCCGCCTAGCGGTCCTTCATGGGTGACACAGGCTGGCAGCCCAAGCCGGTTGATGATCTCCTTCAGCCCTGCCGCATATTTCGCTCCCAGACGGTCCATTTCAGCATATTTTTCTTTTGTCAGCACTTTGGTGAGGCAGGCAAGCCCAGCGGCAGTGGTGAGCGGGTTGGCATTATAGGTGCCAAAATGCACCGCCGGACCCAGCGGCGAGATCAGGTTCATCAGGTCGCGCCGACCGCCAAAGGCGCCCAGCGGGGTACCACCGCCGATTGCTTTTGCCAGACAGACCAGATCCGGCTCAATGCCGTATTTTTCGCAGGCGCCGCCATAGGCAATGCGGCAGCCCACTTTGACCTCGTCAAAGATGAGCAGGACATTGTACTTGCGGGTCAACTCACGCACACCTTGCAGATAACCGGGGTCGGGTGGAATAACACCGCCGTTGGTCATGCAAGGTTCCAGAATAAAACAGGCAATTTCCCCTTCATGCTTTTTGAGCTGGTATTCCAGACTCTCCAGGTCGTTGAACTGGACAATGTAAGTGTGTCTGGTGGCGCCTTCGGGTATGCCGGCGCTTTCTACGATTGACGAGGGCATCCAGGGCGGTCCGGCAGGGACATTGGACGGCACAGCGCAGCTTACCATCAACACATCCGATGCGCCGTGATATGCCCCCTCGACTTTCAGCACCCCCATTTTTTGCGTGGCGGCACGCGCCAGCCGCACTGCGTACATGGTAGCTTCTACACCGGATTGGGTGAAACGCAGCATCTCAATCACCGGATAGCGGCGTTGTATCTCTTCTGCCAGCTCGGTTGCCACCACTGCCGGCATCCCGTATAGGGTGCCTTTCTTCGCCTGTTCGGCGATAGCTTCGGCAATCACCGGGTCGGCATGTCCAGCGACCATGGCGGCATAGCACATGCAATAATCTATGTATCGGTTGCCGTCCAGATCCCAGACGTAGGCGCCTTTGCTTTCTTTGACGTAGATGGGATACGGTGGCCAGAACTGAATGGCACTGCCCACGCCGCCGGGGATGATCGCCTGAGCGCGCTGGGCTGCCTTTGCCGAGGTGGGAGTGCGGGCGATATAGTCTTCGTAAAAACTCATGGTCAACCTCCTGATAGATAGGGTGAGAAACCGATTTTTGAAAGAGCCATTCTGCGGCTGAAACTCAACATCGCCAGATGCCAGAAGCGGCTCACCATGGATTGCCTGCCGTATGCGCTGACCGTCTGCTTCTCGCCTTTGTTTTTCCGTCAGCCGGCTTGCCGCTGGAGGGGGACATCCGTTTTTAGATTGTCAATGATGCGATTGGAAACCTGTCTGTTCAAAATATAGCATGTTGTGACGGAAAAGTAAATATATTTACAAAAATACGTCGAAAAACGACGTATTTTAAGTGAGTGTTTTTTTACCATAGATAAACCTGAATGAGCCATCTAACGAGGCAAGAATTGGATGGGTAGAGGGTGGAGTTTCTATCAGCCGCTTCGCTTTTTTGCATATTTTCTTTCCAGGGGAATGACGTCCTCAATGTCCAGCGCGCCCGCAGTGTAATTTTTCGCCTGTTTATTTTCCCGCTCACGCTATAATAGATGTATTCGGAGTGTTGATTCATTATTGCTGGCTGTGTGGATTGAACGGCAGGTTTTTGGTGGAGGTCGGGATGAAATTACTGGTCTATCGCAGTCTTTTCTTTCTTGCAGTGTTGGTCCTTTTTACAATATCCTGCCAACTGTTGACCCTGTTGACTTACCATTCCCCGTGTGGTCAATCGGTATTGTCACTTGCCGAAAGAAACTTCGAGATCAAACCGGCAAGAGCTGGCTACTCTGCACTGCCGAAAATTCAGCAGGATACCTCCAATACAGCCTATTGGGTAAAGGGAACGACCACCCGCTACGTATTCCTGCTCAGCCCGACGACGGAGAATCTCCTGCTAGGGTATGTCCTCAAAGGCGGAGAGCCAGCCCGCATTGCCTGGGCAAATTGCGATTCGGCGAGCTTTATCCTTGAAGCACCTCGCCAGGAAACTCTGGACGTTCCGGCTTTGCTGGATCAATCCAGCTCGGGCATCTCGGTTGTGATTCAGGGTGACCCTGCTGCTGCAGCATGGGTGATACAGGGGGAATTAGCCGGCGAGGAAATTCAAGCGGTCAGCACTCCAAAACCAGAGGATGTGCTGGCTGAAATTTCATTGCTGGGGACGGAGCTTTCACAGGATGGAACACTGCTAAAAGTCAGCGTATCTGTTGTGAATTTCGGGCAGAAAAGCCTGACTGTGACCAGCGGAGATGTTTCACTGCTGGCGGACGGGGTGACTACCATGCCGCTCGGCAGTGAACCTGCCCTGCCCCGAGAAATTGTTCCCGGCGCAACCGAGACATTTTCTTTCACCTTTGCGCGCCCCGCCGCATCGGAGGCGACACTGCGCATCTTCGACGCAGAATACCTGTTTACGAATTGATACCTTACTGTCCTAAAAAACAACCTGCACCGCGCGAGGCGGTGCAGGTGAATGGGGGGAGGAAGTAGCAAATTACTTGAGTTTGAAGTATGCAACCAATGAAGAGCCGTCCTGCGTGGACATGGTCACCCGATAGCATTTGCCTGCTGTGTTGGGCGTCTTCCAGTTAAAGATGAACTGTCCGCCTGTCCAATCGTAGCGTAGACTTGTGCCGCCTGTAGCCACAGTTTCGATTTCGTCTGCTATGGCAATTGTGTTGCAGGCTGTCAGGGCATAGGTCAGTGATTTAACGTATACCACGTCAGTCAATTCGGTTGGTCCAGCAAAGATCTCAAATTTTAGTGGGACGGTAGCGCCGTTCTTGACCGTGTTGTACACACCGTTCATGTCCACCGGTTGGTAGAAGCCTTTCAATGTCCATGCCAGCACGCTGTATGCACGGGTCTCTGCATAGCTGTTTCCAGCCATATCATAGGCAGTGGCGGTCATCGTGTGATTGCCGAGCGCGGCGCTGTAACCTGCTACGGTGCACCCGTTCGGACCGGAGAGCGCATCGGCGGCGTCACAAGTCGGCGCGGCGGGGACAAAGCCAAAGTAGTAGGTGGCGCCATCTTCTGGTCCGCCATTCCAGGTGAGGGTCGGAGCGGTGAGGTCAACATCAATATCGCTTACGCCAGCCGAAGCACTGTTGCCGGCGTTATCCATGGCGGCACCGGTGTGGCTCTGATCGGCGCCCTCGCCGAAGGTATATGGTGCAGTGCAGGAGGCAACGCCAGAGAGGGCATCTGCGCAGGTGTAGGTAACGGTCGGCGCACCAGAGGCGGTATTCCACCAGCCGCTTGCCGGACGAGCCGGGCTGACCGCTGCGGAGATGGTCGGAGCGGTGAGGTCAACATCAATGTCGCTTATGCCAGCCGAGGCGCTGTTGCCGGCTTTGTCGTACACTGTCTGGCTGTAGGATTGATCTGCACCTTCGCCAAAGGTGTGATCCGCCGGGCAGTTCCCATCGAGACCGGAGAGCGTGTCGTTACAGGTGAAGCTTGCGGTCGGTGCACCAGAGGCGATATTCCACCAGCCGCCTGCCGGGCGAGCCGGGCTGACTGCCGCGGAGATGGTCGGAGCAGTCTTGTCAATATTGATACCGCTGATAGTGGCAGGATCGCTGACGTTGCCGGCTTTGTCGGTGCAGGCACCTGAGGCGGATTGGTCGGCGCCTTCAGCGCTCAAAACAACATCCGCATCGCAGAAGTCAATCCCGGAGAGTGCATCCGTGCCGCTGAAAGAAACGGTGACATCGGTGTTGTTCCAGCCGTTTGCATTGGCATCCGGTGTGCGGCTGGCAGAAGCGGTTGGAGCGGTCTTGTCAATGTTAATGCCGGTTTGCGTATCGGAAACTGTATTGCCGGAGGTATCCTGACAGGTTCCGGTGGCGGACTGGTCGGCGCCTTCCGTTGAGATGGTTGCGCTTACCGTTTCGGATATCACTCCTACTGCATCTGAGCAGCTCCAGACAATGGTCACATCGCCGTTGTTCCAGCCGTTTGCGTTTGCCGGGGTGCGACTGAGCAGGGTGATGTTTGGCGGCGTGGTGTCCTGCACGGTTACCTTGAAACTGCCGCTGGAGGAATTGCCCACCACATCGGTCGCGGAGCAGTTGACGGTTGTCTCACCGAGCGGAAAAGTTGAGCCGGAAGCGGGGGAACAGCTCACCACCGGAGCTGGATCCACGGCATCGCTTGCCGTTGGGCTGAAGAAGACAATGGCGCCGGAAGCACTGGTGGCTTCGGCAGTCGTATCGCCCGGAAGCGATAGGGTCGGCGGGATAGTATCCACAATACTGTAAGTTGCCGAAGCGGTGGTGGTCAAGCCGCCGGTATCCGTGTAGGAACAGGTTACCGTCTGGGAACCAAGCCCATAGCTGGCGAGCGGACCGGTGACTGAGCCAATAACGGGTGAGACGGTTTGCGGTCCGTCTTCAGCATCGGTCACAGAACACCCTGCGGCGGGTACCGTGCCGAACTCATAGGACGCGCCGCCGGTCACGCCGGTGACCGAGACCACTGGTGGGGTGTTGGGCGGTGGGGCAACAACAATGTGAAGCGAGCAGTATCCAGGTTGAATGATCCGTCAGTGTTATTGCTGACGATGCTGAACTCAATGTTAGCGCTGCCAGTTGCCACCGGGCTGACCGTGACAGCAGTGGTTAGATTGGCATTCACATTCTCACAGTTTGTAAAGGTGATCAGTGCCGGACTGACGCTCGCCACTGATGAATTGCTGGAGGTTACCTGAATAACCAGCTCTGTACCCCCAGTCAGGTTACAACCGTTTTTACCGTCCCCATTGCGTGTCACAATATATAAATCTACCTTCATGGATGAACCACCAACCGTTAGAGATACGGTTTCGTAGGCAGCATCCACGGATGCATCTGCATTGTTGGCTACGTCATCTGCCAGGGCGGTGATGGGGGCAATCATCAGGAACAAAACCATCACCATGGTAAATACTTTGAAAGTTTTGCTTTTCATGAACCAAAACTCCTTTCTCTGTTTATGAATTCAATCGGTATACATTGCACCTGAAAAATGTTTGCTTGTTGAGGTCTTTCTCAATGCCTTCCTGAGGTTTACTTTTGGCAGCCAGTGAAAAAGAAACCGACACAGCTTCGCCGGGCCGGTTTCGCTACTGGCTCCCGAATGACCTCCCCGGTTTTACCAACCGGTTAAGCGACCAAATCCGGTCATTCGATCATTGCCGCCAAAAATAAGTTGTTAGAAATGTGCTTACGTTTTCTGAATTTCCCTCCTTCTTTTTGCCTGGAACCCTCCCTAAAAGAACTTGCCTGTTGTGAAGAAATACGTGAATTTAGTACCGGGCTTCACCTCGCCTTAATCCATTTTACGATAAGCCAGAACCCGAATCAAGTAGTGGGGCAGTCTGGAAATCTTGCAATTTGACAACTTTCTTCTTTCCCGGATGGCGGTTTCGTTGCGAGTATGGTGGGGGGGGATTGCTTTTCCAAGGGTATCTTGGGTTCTTGTTGCTGCTGAAGAGGCTCAATGTTTGCAGGTGGGGGCATCCCGAAATCCTAAAAACGACTGTTCAACCGCAAGACTATCGTGTATAATCTCATCAGTGTAACAAGACTTAATTTATCCATAATACAACAGGTGGCCAATGATGAATGTGGTGATTGCTTTTGTGACCGGCTTGACCACCGGCGGGCTGAGCTGTCTGGCGGTGCAGGGCGGGCTGCTTGCCAGCTCGCTGGCGGCGCAATTGGAGCAGGATGTTCAGCAACAGCGCCAGCCGCGCACTCGACGAGCGGCCGCCGCCGGCGCTTCCAAACCCGGGATGGCGGCGCCGATTCTGCTTTTTTTAGCCGCCAAGCTGGCGGCGTACACCCTGCTGGGTTTTCTGTTGGGTTTGGCTGGCTCAGTTGTCCAGCTCGATTCAACCGGACGTGCAGTGCTGCAATTTGCCATTGGCATCTTCATGATCGGCAATGCTCTGCGTATGTTGAATGTACATCCTGTCTTCCGTTATTTTGCCTTTGAACCGCCCAAGATGTTAACGCGTTACCTGCGCCGCAAGGCAAAGCGTGATACCGGCTGGATGACCCCACTGGTACTGGGCGCGCTGACGGTACTCATCCCCTGCGGGGTGACGCAGTCCATGATGGCGCTGGCGGTTGCTACAGGCGACCCATTCTCCGGCGCGGCGGTTCTGTTCGCATTCACGCTGGGTGCCAGTCCGGTGTTCTTTGCTGTGGCATATTTCGCCACCCGTTTGGGATCGCGGCTGGAGCGGTCTTTCAACCGTCTGGTTGCCGTTACGGTGCTGGTATTGGGATTCGTGGCGATTGAGACCGGTCTCAACCTGATGGGGTCTCCGTACTCCATCAGCGCCCTGACACGCAGTCTGACCAGCGCGCCGGCAGTCACTGCTGAGGCGGCGCCGGATGGTGTGCAGGTGTTGAGTATTGATGTGAAAAACTACGGCTATATGCCGGAGGTGCTGGTCGCGGCTGCTGGCAGTCCTGTGAGGCTGGAGCTGAACACATGGAATACCCGTTCCTGCTCGCGGGCGTTTACTATCCCCGCGCTCAAAGTTGAAAAACTGTTGCCCGCCACCGGCACGGTGGTGATTGAGATTCCCCCCCAGCCTGCCGGTTCGGTGCTCCAATTCAGTTGTTCGATGGGGATGTATGGTGGCGTGATTCGCTTTAACTGATGGAGCAGACCATGACGCGCAAAATATTTCAAGTAGCTGATATGAACTGCCCGGCGTGCGCCATGCGGCTCGAAGCGATTGAGGATGAACTGCCCGGTATTCACCGGATTGATGCCAGTTATCACCGTCAGGAAATGGTGGTGGAGTTCGATGAAGCGCAGGTGAGCTTGGCGCAGATCCTTCAAGCGGTGGAGCAGAAGGGGTATCACCTGCTGGAAAAGGAAACCTGAGTTCGGGCGGTGCGTCAGAGGTGTAGGGGGGCTCTTTAGGGTTGGTTCTTCCCATTTACGGTGTTTCGGTGATGGTGGGGGTTTCTGTGGGCGTTGGGGTGGGTGACACTGTTGGGACGAGCGTTTCGGTTGGAGTTTCTGTTTCGGTTGGTGTCAGCGTTGTTGTAGGGGTGTGAGTCGCGCTGGGAGTACGGGTGCGCGTTGGTGTGCGCGTGCCGGTGGGAGTGCGCGTCGGGCGCGTGGGTGTACTGGTGCGAACGCGCGTTGCGGTGCGGGTTGGTGTGAGCGTGGCGGTTGGCGTCGTGGTTGGTGTGGGGGAGGTGGTTGCCTGAGCGATATAGGTTGTGACCAGCACGGAAGGCGGCGCCGGCGTATTCAGGAAGTTTACAGCCGCTTCCAGCACCTGCGGCAGCCTTTCCGGGCGGGGCAGCAGAACAGGCAAGCCGCCTGCCCCGGACAGGTCCCATGCCTCAACATCCTGCGGTTCAAAGGTGAATGTCCCGATTCGCCCTGGCGCAGCCAGTTCCAGCGCCAACGGCACCAGCTCGAGCAGACCCGCTAAGGTCAGATTGGTTTCCACCCGCTTCCCGAAAATATCAAACAGATCCGCCAGGCGCACCAGATTGCCTCCCTGAACCAGACGTTCAAAGATTAACTGCGCTGCCTGTAGCTGACGCATATTGCGTGCATGTTCATCGGTGAGTGTGCGACTACGCACATAACACAGCGCCATTTCGCCGTCCAGATACTGCCTGCCGGCTTTCATGCCTTCACATAAATCCGGTTCGTCTTTTGGCAGCGTGATGGTCAATCCGCCCAGTTCATCAATAAATTCAGCAAAGTCGTTCTTATGCACTAGGAGATATTTTTCGGGACGCAGTCCAAAGTTGTATTCCAGCGCCAGCGAGAGCAGCTCGAAACCGCCCTGCGCGTAGGCGATATTCAGCCGCTGCATGGTGAAACCGGGCAGGTACACGAAAAGGTTAGGCGGGACGGAAAGCAGGCTGGCGCGCCGATTTTGCGAATTGAAAAGCAAAATCAGAATAGCATCCGTTCGCCCGATATGCGGGTAATCTCGATCCACTCCCAACAGGAGATAAACTTTTGTCCCCTGCGGAAGCGGTAAAAGACCATAGGGTGGTGGTATCGGGCGCGCCGGGGGCAGAATGGGCGGTGGGTATGCTTCCCATACTGGCAAAACACTTGGCATAGCGGAAGGTGTGGCGGAAGGCAACACAGGGGTGGCTGAGAGGGTGGCGGAGGGTTGTTCCGTCGCCGGCGTCTGCGGTGTGCTGAACCAGCAAGCGTTCAAAACGAACCAGCTGATCAGGGTGATTCCAGCGGCTCGCCGGATCAGGGATTGCCGGCAGGTGTTTGTTTTTGCCATATCCGACTTGATTATAGCGCACAACCGGAAGGAAAAATTTGCGCGTCTGAGATGTTTTGGGTATCATCATATACAAGGAGGTGCGCCATGTTCAAACTCACCTGGTACGGACATGCTACGCTTGCGCTGCAAAGCGGCGGCTATCACATTCTGGTTGATCCCTTCTTCAACGGTAACCCGCGCTCGCCGATTCGTGCGGATCAGGTTCTGGCGGATTTTATTCTGGTGACGCATGGACATAGTGATCATGTGGGTGATGCGGTGGCAATTGCCCGCCTTAGCGGGGCGTTGGTGATCAGTAATTATGAAATTTGCAACTGGCTTTCTGAGCAGGGCGTTAAGACCCATGCTCAGCATCTGGGCGGGGGCTATCATCATCCTTTTGGTTATCTCAAGTTAACCTTTGCCCTGCATGGTTCAGCGTTGCCCGATGGCACCTATGGCGGCAATCCGGCGGGTTTTCTGCTGACTACGCTGGAAGGCTGGAAGGTCTATCTTGCCGGAGATACCGGGCTTTTTGGCGATATGAAGCTAATTGGCGAGGAAGGGTTAGACCTGGCGGTGCTGCCAATCGGCGATAACTATACGATGGGTCCGGACGATGCATTGCGAGCGGTCAAACTCCTGCAACCCAGACATGTCATCCCGATTCATTTCAGCACCTTTGAGCTGATTCAACAGGACGCGCAGCTCTGGGCGCAGCGTGTTCAGGCGGAAAGCGACTCCCGCGTTCACATTCTCAACGTGGGCGAAAGTTTTGAGCTGTCATAGCCCCGGTTTGGTGGTTTTTTCTGACACTGGGACGGCAGCGTTCTGGCGCTGCCACTGCACGAGTACAACCGCCGCTAGAATCAGCCCACCGCCGAATATCTGGATAGCCGTCAGACCTTCGCCGAGCGTCAGGTAACCAAACAACGCGGCAAAGATGGCTTCTGTACCCATGATGAGTGCCGCGTCCCCAGGCGGGGCGAAGCGTTGGGCAATAACCTGAATGGTGTAGCCGAGCGCAACCGAAAAAAAGCCCGTGTAAGCGATCGCCCACCAGGCAGGGAACAAACCGCCGATGGTTTGCTGATCTGCAATCAGCCCAACACCCAGATTCAGTGCCCCACAGACTAGATATTGTCCAATAGCAAACTGCATGGCATCTACATGATGGACGATACGGCTGATCAGTACAATGTGAAATGCCCACATCACTGCTCCGAGCAGTTCCAGCCCGTCGCCGGGAGCAAGATGCAGTGTGCCGGGTGAGCTGAGCAGCTTTGCCCCTCCAGTTGCCAGCGCCGCGCCTAGCCAGACCTGCCAGGTCACTTTTTCACCCAGCGCCAGCAGCACCAGCGGTACGATAACAACATACAGGGTGGTGATAAAGCCCGCGTTGGCGGCGGTGGTCCAGTGCAATCCTGCCTGCTGCAGGGTACTGGCAAGAAAAAGAAAAACGCCCGCAGCAGCCATCCAGAGCCACTGTCTGCGTTCGGCTTTCCAGGGCAGGCGGCGAAAGATCAGCAACAACGCCAACCCAGCCAGTAGAAATCGTGCACCGTTGAAAAGAAACGGACCAACAAATTGCGCGGCAACGCGTTGGGCAGAAAAGGCACTGCCCCAGATCAACGAAGTGAGGAAAAGCAAAAGGTCAGCTTTGAGGCGCATAAGCCCCAAGCTTAACCGAAAAACTGCCTGAAGGGAAGGGACAAACGGCTAAAGCGGGCGTTTGATTTGTGCACGCATCACGAAGCGGTCCACTGCCCCAAAGCGGTATTTGTAGGTTTCATCGCCGCGCATGAAATCGAGCTCGTCAACCTGGTTTTCGCAAGCCCATCGAATCTGATATGCTAGCAGCACCCAGCCAGGTGAATACTCATGAAAGCGTGGATTGATGCCGGAGTTGTACACCCATAACTTGTTCAGATAGTTAAAACCGAGATAGGCGGCTGCCTTCTCCCCCCCAATGGTCAGAAAAGCCATGTGCAAACAATCTTTCTCAAAGGCGCATCGTGCGATGATCTTAAAATGCTCCCGCATTGGCGGGGTGAGAAAGGCAGCTTTTTCTGGCTCAAAGCTCATTAAGTTCATGAAGGCTTCAACTTCTCTGTCCAGCAGGTCCGCGTCTTTAACGAGATACCAACTCACTGGTACAGAGGAAGCTTGGGCGCGGCGCATTTTGCGGCGAATCTCGTGGCGTTGTTTTTTGTCAATCCCTGCCAGATAAGCCTCAAAGTTGCCGGGCAGCGGGATGTAAGGAGAATGCTGCAGGATTTGCTTTTCATATTGCCAGTCCAATGATTGCGCCGCTTCTTTCAGTGCTGGCAGCGTGGGCGAAGAATCGAGAATGTTGTACAGGTCAAGCTGCTGCCAGTATGGTAATTCGGCAGAGTTGAGAAAGCTGAGCAGACCGTGACAAAATTCGGGTATATCCTCAGGCGAAGCCAGCAGATCGAGGTAATCGGAAACCTCAATCGAACCTACCAGGTAGAGTGTCTCGACGCCTTTGGCACTACTGAGGAAGAGCGGCGCTGCGCCGACCAACTTGCCATCCTGCCGGGCGGTGATCAGCATTAGATCGCCGTCTTGCCATTCCCCGCCGCCCATCGTTTTCCACCAGGCACGCAGATACTCGTATCGTAGAAAAGGCACATGCGATGCGGTCCGATCCAACAGCGCATTCCATTCGTCTTCCAACTCATCAGGAAATATCTTTAGTAGCGCAAAATCCATTAATAACTTCCTGCAACTCACCTGTTATCTGACAGGATGATTTTTTTGATTATACTGTCAATATAACTCTAAAATACAATGCTGTATAATCTGGGGTGACAAAGTTGTAGTTTTAAGATGTAGGTGACTGTTCCAAATTTGGTAGATATGCGTTGAAACCGCCAGATTTGGGGGATAACAAGGGTTCCTGATCGCCAGATATGGCGGTTGTTGGTTAAGTTTACCAGTCTTGGAACAGTCACAGATGTAGTCAATTGATTAGTCGAGTGTGCTATAATTTAGATGATGCCCCAGTAGCTCAAACGGATAGAGCGAGGCTCTCCTAAGGCCGAGGTTGAGAGTTCGAATCCCTCCTGGGGCATTATTGTGATCATGGGAAGCATTTTCTGGTAAAAGCTAGTTTAGTTCCCTTGGAAGGTTCAAAAACTCTAATCTTAAACTTATTGTATTTTAAATGAAAGTTGCTATAATAAAAATTGATAAACGCTTGGGTGCCCCCCTCACCCCGGCGTTTATCGCTTTAAGGGGACAAGTTTAATAAGAAGAGAAGCTCATCTTTCTGGTACAATTGGCGCAATGTTTGAATTGATTTTTCTTGGTACATCTGCTTCTGCTCCTTCGCCCCGCCGCAGTTTGCCGGCTCAGGTGGTCAAACATGACGAGCATCGTTTTTTGATTGATTGCGGAGAAGGCACCCAACGTCAAATTTTGACTTCCGGTCTCGGGTTTAAACGGTTAAACCGCATCCTGATCACACACAGCCATCTGGATCATATTCTCGGGCTGGCAGGGTTGCTTTCAACGCTCATGCGCTGGGAGACGATGGAAGAACTGGAGATTTACGCTGGACCCAATTCGCTGGAACGCATCCGTGATTTGTTGTTTGGAGTTGTTCTACGCGGCGGTAATCCGCCGATGCCCATTCATCTGCGCCCGCTGAATGGCGGGGTCTTTTTTGAGGCTGAAGATTTCTCTGTTTCCGCCTTTCCAGTGGTTCATCGTGGAGCGGATTCTTATGGCTATGTTTTTCAGGAAAAAGGTCGGCGACCTTTTTTACCTGAGAAAGCTGAAGAACTGGACATTCCGCCTGGACCCTGGCGGCGCGAACTGGCTGCCGGTCAGCCCGTGACTCTACCCGATGGGCGGTGGATTGATCCTCAATGGGTATTGGGCGGGTATCGGCCGGGAACAAAACTGGTGCATGTGGGCGATGCGGGTGAGGTGGATAGTCTGGTGGAAGTTTGCAGGGATGCAGACACGCTGGTTATTGAAGCCACTTACCTGGAACAGGAGGCAGAAATGGCGCGCCAGTTTTCGCATCTGACGGCGCGCCAGGCGGCTGAGCTGGCATTGCGCGCCAACGTGCGTCAGTTGATCCTGACTCATATTTCTCGCCGTTATCGCGAAAAGGACGTGCTTGCTGAAGCGCAGACGATTTTCGAAAACGTTACAGTGGCGCGCGATTTCGATGTGTTTGTGGTTAAGCACGAGGAATAAATCGCTACATGTGCGGTTTTCAAGTGGCGGGAAAGTTTAAGTTTGATTTTATTTCATTCCAGGAAGGTATTGAAAAACGAACACGAACTGCCGTATGTGGGTTAAGAAGGGACATTTTTCGTTATGACTTTTTCAACACCTTATCCTTACCAGAATTGTAAAAGGCAATGTATAAATAAATGGAGCACGACGTCATAAATGCGCGTCGCCACATCGTTTTTCTGATAAATATATGATCTATCCGTGGGCCAATAATGATCTTTCTTGTTCTCGAGGATAATCCGCTGGACTTCCGCATGGTTCGGCAGCTTATTGAACGGTCGGGACTGGGTGAAATCCAAATCTTTCATTGTGAGCGCCTGTCCGAAGCCTTGAAAGCGTCTGATGAGCAATCTCCCCCGGATGTTATTTTGGCTGATCTCAATCTGCCGGACAGCAGTGGGTTGGAGACGGTTGAAAGAATGTGCGATCGTTTCCCACAGGCTGCGTTGATTGTGCTGAGTGGTCCCTCTGATGAAACTCTGGCTACGCTGGTGGTGCAGGCTGGGGCGCAGGACTATCTGGTCAAAGAACAGGTGAATCAAGAGTCGTTACGAAGTGCTATCCGTTATGCTCTTGAGCGGAAGCGAATTGAAAATGAATTGCGCCGCAGGGCAGCGCTGGAGCGCTTGGCGGCAGAGATTTCGACATATTTCATCAGCCCCACCCTTGAAGGGCTTGATGCCCAGATTGACCGTGCGCTTCAGAATATCGGCGGCTTTTTTGGTGTGGAACGCGTGGTTCTGCTTTTATTTTCAGCCGACGGTGTACAAGTTGAGCGGTCATATGAGTGGCGGGATAAGAATCTGCCAGCATGGGGGAATTCCATGACAGGGCGCTCCACGGAAAATGTGTCCTGGCTAATGACGCGTTTAAAGCACAACGAGCCAGTTTACGTGACGAATATAGGTGACCTGCCCGTTGAAGCCGGCGCTGAGCGGCAGATGTGGCATAGAGCGGGTATTCAGTCTTTGGTGCTGGTTCCTGTGCAATCAGGTAACGCGTTAATCGGCAATTTCGGTCTGGCGGATTCCCGGGTTGGGCTGTCCATTTCAGAAAACGAAATCCGGTTTTTGCGCCTGATCAGCAAAGTATTGGTTCATGCGATTGAGGCGCGTCGGGCAGCCGAGGCACAACGTGCCAGCGATTACGCGTATCGTACGCTGGTCGAACATTCCCTGCAGGAATTGCTCATTTTTCAGGATGGACGTGTTGTGTTCGCCAATCCGATAGTGAGTACAAATAGCGGCAATACTCTGGCAGAGTTGCTCGAGATGACCACTGAGGAGATTCTGGCAGAACAGCATCCAGAAGATCGCCCGCGAATCGCGGAGTTAATAAAAGACCTCTTAAGCGGCAAGACAAGTTCCCAACGCATAGAGTATCGGAGGTTTAACAAGGATGGCAGCATGAGCTGGATGGATGCATTGTACACACTCATCCAGTATCGCGGACGCCCAGCCATTCAAGTAGCGCAGCTGGATATAACCGAGCGCAAGCTGGCGGAAGCCCGCCTGAAACATCGGCTTGAGATGGAAAGTTTGGTGACGGGTATCTCCACGCGCTTTATTGACTTAGCGGTTGAAGAAGTGGATCATGAAATTAAACAAGCTTTGCGGGTCATGGGTGAATTTGCAGACGTGGACCGTTGTTATATATATGTTTTGGGGCAGGATGAACCGCGTATTATCCACGAATATTGCTGGCAGGCTCCTGGTGTTTCCCAAAAATCGCTGGAGATAGCTGGCTTGTGGCTCACGAGTTTGCCGTGGCTTTACGAGCGGTTACAGCACAAAGAATTTGTTCATGTGTTCAGCCTTGATGATTTACCTGCGGAAGCGCGTGCCGAGAAAGCCTTTTGGGGCAGGCAGGATGTCTGTTCACTGTTGTTGGTGCCGCTGGTACGCAGCGGGCAACTGGCAGGATTTTTGGGGATGGATATGCTGCGTCATGAGCGGCGTTGGGTGGATGAAGACCTCACACTGTTGAAACTCATGTCGGATGTGCTGTCTAATGCACTTTCAGCCAAGTGGACTGAGGAAACGCTGCGCAAAAGCGAATCACAGTACCGTTTGCTAGCGGATTCTATTCAGGATGTCATTGGTTTGCATAAAATGGATGGGACAATCTTGTTTCTCAGTCCCTCAGCAGAGAAGGTGCTTGGCTGGAAACTGGCTGAGTATATTGGTCGTAATTTGTTTGATGAAGTTTCCCGGGACAATGATCCGCTTTTGGTGCAGGAAGCGCGGGATCGTCTCTCAAAGGGGCAGGATGCTGTTTTTGAGTGGCGCTATCAGGCAAATGGCAACTTTGTCTGGGTGGAGACCTTTGCTCATCCAATTTTAGAGAAGGGGAAAGAGCCTGAGCAGTGGGTGAGCACGTCACGCGAAATCACTGAGCGTCGGCAGGCGCGCCTGGCATTGCAAAATGCGCACGATCGTTTGAAGGCTTCCATGGACGGCTTGCAACAGCGCTACCGGGATTCGGAGATGTTGCTTGAAATGGGTGATCTTTTGCAATCATGCTTAACTGTGCAGGATGTTTGTGATGTGGTTAAAGTATTTTGCCAGCGTTTTTTTCCAAAATCGGATGGTGCACTTTACCTGCTTAGTTCTCAACTTGGAATGCTGGAGTGTGTGGTGAGCTGGGGGGAAGCTGTCCCAATAGAGACCAATTTTCCCCGCGAGGAATGCTGGGCAATGCGTCGTGGTCGTCCACAGACCTATCGCCAAACAGGAACTGCCCTGCCTTGTCGCCATGTCACGCGGCAGGCAGTGGATTATCTGTGCGCGCCGTTGATTTTGCAGGGAGAAGCCGCTGGTTTGTTACACCTGCGGTGCAACGGGTCTCTGGATGACCGCTTTCAGCAATTGGCGGCGATGATCGCTGAGCGCGTGGCGCTGGCAATGACCGGCATTATCCTGCGTGATACGTTGCGAACGCAGTCCATCCGTGACCCGCTCACAGGTTTGTTTAACCGTCGCTATCTGATGGAAACGATGACGCGCGAGTTCAGCCGGGCGAGTCGTCGCCAACACACTGTAGGCGTGATCATGATAGATATTGATCACTTCAAACAGTTCAATGATACTTATGGCCATGATGCTGGTGATGCTCTGTTGCAGGCGCTGAGCAATTTCCTTCTAAAGAATATTCGGGGTGAGGATTTGCCATGTCGGTATGGTGGGGAGGAATTTATTCTCATATTGCCCGAGGCGACGCGCGAAGATACCATCCGGCGCGCTGAAGAATTACGTAGGGGTATTTCAGGTCTGAAAGTGGTACACAAAGGAGTTACATTACAGGACGTCACGGTTTCAGTTGGGATGGCGATTTATCCGGAGCATGGGGATACCATAGAGGTAGTGCTCAAATCGGTTGATCTGGCGCTGTATCGTGCCAAGCAGGAAGGACGTAATCGAATTGCTTTACCACCTGTGGCTTCGCTGATTGGTTGATGATATTCCAACAATTTGGTTATAATTGCTGTGAAAAATTAGCAACAGGAAATCAGGAATGGAGTCAATGAGCATTCTGGCACGCTGGCTGGTAATTGCTGGGTTGGGCTTGATCGCATTGGGTGGGCTTCTTTGGCTGGTCAGCCGGATTCCGGGATTGGAGAGCCTGCCGGGTACCATTCGTATCGAAGGAAAAGGGTTCACCTGTATTTTCCCCTTGCTGGCTTCCATCGTGTTAAGTTTGCTGTTGACCATTGCCTTAAATGTCATTGGACGCTTGATTAATAAGTGATCACTCTCGCCGCCAAATTGATGGGCAAGCCAAGAGAATGAAATGTCTTATCGCAGATTTATTTCAGAGCACGTTTACGATTTGCCCACCACTTGTATAATTCCATCACGACCAGCATAACGGCACTCACAGCCGCAAAAATCAGCCAGTATTGTAAAGGCAGCGGCTGAGTGCGTAACAGGGATTGCAGAAAAGGCATCTCTGTTGCCAGGATGTGGATGATAAAAGCCAGAAGCATCCCGATAATGAGCACCGGGTTGTTTCGGATTGGAACGCGAAATACTGAAACGTTTTCTGAACGGCAATTCATTACGTGATAAAACTGCATCAGAACCAGGAGAGTGAGTAATCCATTCCGTGCAGTTGTTTCTTCCCAGCTCGACTTTATCAAAAGGACCCAGGCGACAAAACAGACCAGCGCCATACTTATTCCTGTAAGAAGCACTTGTTCGATCATTTTGCGGTTGAACACACCTTCTGAGGGAGGACGGGGCGGCATTTTCATAATTTCTTTCTCCCCCGCCTCAAAAGCCAGGGCAACATCCTGAATGCCGTTCGTCACCAGATTCAGCCAGAGGATTTGAACAGCCAGCAACGGTATCGGCAAGCCGGCTAGAATGGATAAGCCAATCAAGATCAGCTCTGCAAGACCCGTTGAAATAAGGAACAGGGTTACTTTTCGAACATTGGCATATGCGTGACGGCCTTCTTCGATTCCAGCAACAATGGATGCAAAATTATCATCGGTCACAATCAACAGGGCAGTGTCTTTGGCAACATCTGTTCCTGATCCCATGGCAATACCGATGTTTGCTTTTCGTAGAGCCGGAGCATCATTTACCCCGTCGCCGGTCACCGCAACAAAGTGTCCCAGGCTCATCAGTGCACTGACAATGTGAAGTTTCTGTTCCGGAGTTACACGAGCGAAAATATTGGCGTGCTTGACGCGCTCAAAAAATTCAGGGACGTGGACATCACCAATTTCTACCAATTCCTGTCCGGTCAATACCTGATCATATGTCTCGGCAATTCCCAACTCTCGTCCAATCGCAAAAGCCGTGGCAGGGTGATCGCCGGTGATCATCACCACTTGGATGCCAGCCATCCGGGCGGTTTCTACAGCAGAGCGTATTTCAGGACGCAATGGATCAATGAAACCTACCAGGGCTTGCAAGGTCATGCCAGAGAGCATGCTCTCGTCAAGTGTCGGGGCGGCATTATCTAATCCAATCTCTCGCATCGCAAACGCCAGTACTCGAAAGCCCTCTTCTGCCATTGCGATTGCTTGTTGATGGACGACTTCAGCATCAAGCGGCTGGTGCTTGCCAGCTATGTACATCTGATCACAGAAAGGAAGAATCGTTTCGACAGCGCCCTTGACAATCAACACGTATTTACCATCCTTTTGGTGCAAGGTAGCTGCGTAGCGTTTTTCTGATTCGAAAGGTATTGTAGCAGTCGTCCGGTATTGTTGGAGCACCTCTTTTGGCTTAAAGCCCAGTTTGTAGCCAAAGGATAATAGGGCTACATCCATTGCATCGCCATTGTACTGCCATGTCCCATTCACGTTTTCCAGTGTTGCTTCGTTACATAGTATGGCGCATTTACCCAGAGTTTCTAACCGTGCTTTTGTGTCATCCGTAAGGATTTGTCCATTTTTGGGTTTAATTTCGCCTTGATCGTTATAACCTTCTCCGCTGATTACAATTTGGTTCCCATCCGGGAGAGTGATTTCACGTACAGTTTGCTGGTTTACAGTCAGAGTGCCGGTTTTGTCGCTAGCGATTACAGTGCAACTGCCCAGACTTTCCACAGCGTTCAATTTACGAACAATGACATGCCGTTTTGCCATACGCCGCGCAGAAAGTGACAATGCCACTGTCATTGCCACTGGCAAGCCTTCAGGAATTGCTGAAACGGACATTGCAATGACCAGCAAAAGTACATCACTGAGGGCCATCCCACGTCCGAAAGATACGACCCCGAGGATTCCGGCAAATGTGAGGACAATGATGCTGATTTGCTGTGAAAATTTTTCCATGCGTAGTACCAGCGGTGTTTTTCCCCCTTCTGCTTCAGCAACCGTTTGGGCGATTTTGCCGACCTCTGTATATTTACCAGTCGCAATAACCAACCCAACACCACGACCGGAAACAACCGTTGATCCGGCATATGCTATATTGTGCCGATCACTGACAGGCGTGTTGTGTTCTTGCAGGGTCGGCTCTTTGATAGCCGCGATCGATTCGCCTGTGAGCAACGATTCATCTATCGTTAAGTTAGTAGTTTGTATCAGGCGCAGGTCTGCGGGTACCTTATCACCTGATTCAAGAAGAACAACATCCCCTGGTACAAGCTCTTCAGCATCTACATAATATTGTTGTTCCCCTCGCCGAACTCTTGCCTGAATTTTTAGCATCTGTTGCAAAGCGTGAGCGCTTTGTTCTGCTTGCCATTCCTGAACTGTGCCAATCGTTGCATTCAGAATAATGACCGCCAAAATAAACACTGCATCTTTTAAGTCACCGGTCAACAAGGCAATAACGCTGGCTACCAGTAGAATATAAATCAATGGACTTTTGAATTGGTGAAGAATAATCTCTAGTAAAGTAGGGGGTTTGCGTTCCGGAAGCGTATTGCGCCCAAACTCTGCTAAGCGCTCTTTGACTTGTTGCGGGCTCAGACCGTTCAAATTGGTTTGCAACCTGATGAAAACTTTATCCTCTGGGATAGCATGCCAAGCAATTGGCTGGTTGGACATTTCGATCCATTCCGCGATTTTCATGTTTGCGCTTTACCTCGTAGATAAGTCTTAACAACCTATTTTGTGTAATTATACAGAAGAATGTCCAGGATTTACTTTTGTCAGTTACTGTTCCAGAACTGGTAAACTTAATTGACAACCGCCATATCTGGCGATCAGGAACCCTTGCTGTCCCCCAAATCTGGCGGTTTCAACGCATATCTACTAAATTTGGAACAATCATTGACTTTTGTGAATTCCTTTGCGTATGTATCCTCGCTATTTCTCAAAACTTGCAATGCTATAATAGAAATCATGTCGGATAAAATGCTTGAGCCTGAAGTTTTGCGCAAGGATAGAGTTGGTCGTTCTTTTACAGTCGTTAATTTTCTAATCATTTTATTAGGACTGTTGGCTGCCTTATTGGTTGTTCTATTTTGTTTAGCGTCAACCGGTTTGGTGTTTTCAGGTGATTCCAGCAGGTTGTTCCGGCTGGAGACTTCAGTGTCGGTGAGCGCCTTTACTCCAACACTTCGCCATACTTACACAGCCACATTACCCCCAACGGAAACGCTGACGCCTACCCTTACCCTAACGCCAACTCCCACTGAAATTGTGCCGGTTGAACCTGCCCCGACGGATATTACCCTGTTGTCTGAACAGGGACCCTGGCTACTGATCGGCGTATCTGATGGGCTATGGGTTTTGGCACCGGATGCGTCTTGGATGGCGCGACTCAGCGAGACGCCTTTGCTAGCACCATTGGACTTAAAGCGCGCTGCGTCACCTTTTGGCAGACACGTTGCTTATGTCACTGGTGCAGACCAGCCTATTTTAACTGTTGTTCGTCTTCCTGACAAAACAACTAGATTAAGATTGACATTGAGCGTTTCCGGCACAACGATTTCCAGCGCAAATCGTCGTGCTCTTGGCGGCGATGCCCTTGCCTGGTCACCGGATGGACGTAGTCTGGCTTTTATTGGTTTGCAGGAAGGCTCAAGAGCCAGTTTATATCTCTATTCGCTGGACACGGGCAGTGTGACTCGCCTGAGTTATGGTGAACGTTATGCTTTTCAACCGCACTGGTCACCGGACGGCGGGTTGATCCTTTATTTTGAATCAGAGACCATGGGAGAGGGTGATGCGCTGTCTGTAATGATGGTCTCGCCCGGCAGTGGTGAACGCCGAATGCTGTATGAGGTATTCGACAGCCGGACTGAGGTCATTGCAGGTTGGAGCCGCGCGGATCGTTTTCTGGTGTATAGCCGGAAGGCAGATTGTGAACTGGCTGACTTGCGGTTAATTCGAACCGAGAGCGGAGTGGCTGAGCCGTACAACGTTGGCTGCGTGAATGCCGTTGCCTTACAACCCGATCGTGGAACTATTCTATATGTATCCGATGCAAGCAAGGATCGACCGGGTGCTTTTCTGCTGCCTGCTGGTTTGGGAAACCCGCGCCCGTTACGCGGCGGCGCAGCAGATGATGTACAATGGAACCCTCTGGCAAACTTGTTTTTTGTCCATGACTCGAATGGTTGGGGACGCGCCTTTGCTCCAGATGGAGCAGTGGCTGAAATCCCCGTAGTGGTCAGGGGGTTGTTGCCCGAGGTTTCGGCGGTCAGTGGTTTATGGGCATGGGCGACGGAAGGGGATGATCTTCCAGGGTTATGGATCAGTGCGCCACAAACGCCTCCACGCAAAATTTTTGCCGCGCCGGCTTCATTGCCTCGCTGGGGAGCAGATGGACAAACTCTGTTTTTCTTCAATTACAATGATTTGTATGTGGCTTATGCTCCGAACTTTGAACCGAATCTACTTACCAGTTTTCCGCCTGGCGTAATACAGGCGGTTTGGGTAGGGCAATAATTTGCATAACCCAATCTGGGGTGCGATGTGAATTTTATGGAGTTTTAACATGGACAAAAAGAGATTTGTGTTTGTTTTGGTTTTATGGTTGGGAATGAGCGGCTGTCTGCCGCAAACTACTGCCGCCAGTCCGACTCCAGAGATAGCAGCTATACCCAAAATTGAACCAAGCGCCACTCCGTTGCCCGCACCAACCGTTACCCTACAACCACAGCTTATCCAGCCGAGCAATGTCAATCAAATACAGTTCTATCAGCAAATCATTCTTAACAGTCCCGGACGATTGGTTTGGTCACAGGATGGCCAGAGTCTTGGAGTGGTGACGTTAGATGGGTTGTGGTTGTTGAAAGCGGATGACTTATCCACGCAGGCGCGTGTTGAGGTGCAAACTCCCATTACCATCCTGGATTACTCTCCGACCGCGAATTTGATGGCTACCACCGCCGATCAGCAAAATCTGGAGTTGCGGCAGATCACCACCGGGCAGGCGATCCATGTTCTATCACCACAGGGTGGTTTCAGCGGCGCATCTTTTTCTCCAGATGGTCGGTTGCTGGTCACCAGTTCAGCGAGCGAGATGGTTGCCACGTTGTGGGACACTGCCAGTGGACAATCCATTAAAACCTTGGGCGGTTTTGAAACCAGCGCGCCGGTCTATGGGGTTGTATTTGGCGGAGCTGGCAACTGGCTGATCTGGACGGCGCGTGCGACGGTGCAGGTAATGGAGATTACCAGCGGCGCTTTGAGTCCAGAATTTCAGCACGAAGACTTTGTTGGTGCGGCAGTACTTAGTCCTGATGGAAAGATACTGGCTACGACTGCAGCAGGCACGCAGTATGGTGGCTTTATGCCGTTTCTGTTTCTTTGGAATGTAACCAGTGGAGAGCAACTGGGTATCTTGCCTGCCGGTGACTCTGTGCCGACTGTGCTGGCTTTTTCACCAGATGGCAGCTTGCTGGCGGCACAGGATGGCAAGAAGATCATGCTATGGGATGTGACAGCTCGTCAACTGGCAGGCGGTTTGAGCGGTCATGAGGACATGATCACTTCGCTGGCATGGTCGCCGAATGGAACAACACTGGCTTCGTCATCTTTAGATGGATTGGTACGGTTGTGGCAGGTGCGGTAGTTTGTCATGCCTTATGCCAGTGGGTTTTACTACGCTGTTTCTGAAGCTCCAGATGCCCTGAGATTACCGGTCATCTTGCTGCACGGCGCTGGAAGCGACCATTTGTGTTGGCCGCCCGAGTTACGTCGTTTGCCGGGCTATCGTGTTCTGGCGTTGGATTTACCGGGGCATGGCCGCTCGAAGGGGATAACGTTCCACTCTGTTGAAAAGTACGCACTTGGGGTCGTGGAGTTTATGAATGTCGCTGGGGTTTATCGGGCTATTCTGGTAGGACATTCGCTGGGTGGAGCGGTTGCGTTGACCGCGGCGTTACGCTTTCCTGAACGGGTGGCGGCAATCGGCATGGTTTCCAGCGGCGCCCGTTTGCCAGTACCTCAACCATTACTGAGCGCCTTGAGCGACCCCAAGCAAATATCACGGGCATTGATGTTTCTTGAAGCCCATTTATTTGCTAAATCTGCCCGCCGTGAATTGATTGTAAAGATAATGAATGGTTTGCGGCAGGTGAAACCAGAGGTGTTGATAAGTGATTGGCAGGCTGCCGACAACTTTGATCTGAGTGATGAGTTGAACAGTATAGAACGGCCGGTTTGGGTGGCAACTGGAGCAGCGGACCGCATAACACCACCAACGCTGGCTTATTATCTCCAAAAACATTTACGCCACATCACTTTGCAGATCATCCCAAACGCTGGACATATGGCGTTACTGGAACAACCTGATGTTCTGGCGAAAAGTCTGCTGGCGTTTCTTAATGCTTTACCATTCAGGTTGGGTAATTTTCTTTAGAAGCAGGTATTTTACAGATGGGGTTCAAACTTTTCAATCAGTTTCTGACGCGTTTGTAAGCCAGTGGTAGTTTCGACCGGTTGTCCATTTTTGAATAGAATCACCGTTGGAACAGACATAACTTGGAACTGCATCGTCAGATTGGCACATTGGTCCACATTCACTTTTGCCAGACGAACACGATTGCCCCAAGTGTTGCCTAGTTCAGTTAGAAGCGGCTCCAGTCGTTTGCATGGAGTGCACCAATCAGCGCCAAATTCCAGCAAAACGGGCGCGTTGGAAAGCAAAACTTCCTGCTCAAAGTTGTTTTCGTCAATGTGAATGAATTGGCTCATGAAATTCTATTTTTTCTTTTGTTTCTTTTCTTTTTTGGCTTCTTTCAGTTCACGAGGTTTCCAGAGCTGTACTAGTTCACCCACTACCGAATCATTCAATTCGCTCCATTGTTTGATTGGCAATGCCAGATAAGCAATCGAGGCTGTTGGCAGTGACTCCACCCTCCGACAAAGGATTTGCAATAACCCTTCTAACCCCGGATTATGACCGATAATCATTACACGCTCGATCTCGTCCGGAAGGTCTTGTAAACCTTTCAGGTAAGTTTCTGGCTCTGCCAAATAAAAAGAATCAAGATAGGTCACTTCCCCCTGGAAATGAGTTTGTTCAACCAGAGCTTCTGCCGTTGACCGGGCACGTTTGGCACTGGAACACAGAATAATCTGTGGTACCAATTCTGCCTTGAAAAGCAACTTTCCCATTTCCGGGGCGTCTTTGGCTCCCCGCTTGTTCAAAGGACGCTCATGGTCCGGTAATGTCGAATCTTTCCAACTTGATTTAGCATGCCGCATGAGCAATAGCGTTTTCATATCGGCACCATCCTTCAGGTAATTTTGTGGATTGTTGATGTAAAGCTTAACAATAAAAAGTATATCATTATTTCAAGTTTGCGGTTTGGCTTAGTTTATTTTAATTCGTTCATTAACAAAAAATTAATCATTTGTTAAACTTTGTTATTTTTCGGAACAGGCAGGTTTTACAAAGTTCAAACTTTGCTTGTATTTTACTTGAAAGTTGTTATAGTGAGAGTGTGAAAGTCGAACGTACGCAACAACGGGTCTTTGTTGAAGAGGCGCTGACTACTCTTTTTCATCGTACGCCAGAACATTTCCTTGGTTTTTTGAACCGGGATGGGAATATCTTTTTGCGATTTTACTGGGATCGTGTGGGTCAGAACTTAAAATTGCCAAAGACCATCCCGTATGGGTTAGATTTTGAATTCCGTAAACCTGAACGGCGTGCTACAATAGCTCTGATCACATTACCTGAGCCCAAAGTGGATCGGGAGGCTTTTTTTGTGGCACTGATATATCGCCCCTATCGTGTGACGCCTTTTTTGTTGCTTTCTGATACCACGAAAATTATCGTATTGGAACGTCATGATGAGCTTGAGGATGGTCCGGGTACATTGCTGGTGGAGTGGACGCGGCGAATGGAGCGCGAAGTTCTCGGAAAGGGCCCGCTACCTGTTTTAGAACATTTCTACCGTGCGGTGATTCATCTGGTGTATGGCGAGTAGCCTCAATAGCAAAGTTTCTAAATCTTTTTATGTCCTTATCCGATAGTTGAATGACTGGTCGTTTGCTCTTATTGAAGCGCTTGATGGAGTTGGAAGCCGACGTAGCTTACCGCCGTGTAGCTTCGCCCGGCGAGGAAAGCTGGCGTTATATACCGGGTAGGGTGACAGTTTTGCTTTCCGCACCTCACGCCGCGGCGCACTGCCGCAACGGTCGGCTCAAAGAGGAAGATGAATATACTGCCGCACTGGCGCGTTTTGTGGGAGAGCAAACTGGCGCTCATGTGCTGTATGTCCGTCGCCAGCTTGACCATGACCCCAATTATGACCGCAGATCACCTTACAAGGAGCTTTTGGGGGAGATCATTCGTAATACTAGCGTTCGTTTTGTCTTGGATTTGCACGGCGCTTCTGACCAACATGATTTTGGTATTGAACTGGGTACAATACGCAGACAGAGTTGCAAAGATCAGCTTGAACTTATTTTGGCAGCACTTGCGGAGCAAGGCTTTACTCCTGATGGTCGAGGACTGGGACGGCTGGAGCTGGATGGACACTTTACTGGCGGCGGAGGAGTATATCAGGAGACGGTTACTCGCTACGTCTGGGAAACGCTGAAGATACCAGCAGCGCAAATGGAGCTTAATTCGCGCTTGCGAGTTGTTTATCGCGCGCCCAAAAAGCCCGGTGGAATACCATATCGCGGTGATGCGCTATGGATTGAACGCACAGTGCTGGCATTGATGGGGGTAGTCCGCGCGCTTACCGGCTAGTAGCCAGCCAGGAAGTGTTGTTTCAACGCGTAAGTCATGTAATTTTTCCACAATGCAACCGTTTTATCATAAGGATAATCGTGGGTGGAGAAAGTTTGAAAGATAACTCGTCCGCCTATGCATGTAGCAAGTGTGCCATGGTCAGATCGCGTGTCAGGGTGAGTCCCTGCCAGCAGAACAGCATCCCCGCCGGGACCAAGCGCCAGCAGGTCGCCGGCATCACCTTCCCAGTAGATCGTAGGTGTATAGAGCGGTTCTACGACAACGGGGTTGCTAAATATTTCATGTTGTGAGTCAAGCCAGTAGAGCGAGTAATCCAGCACATCGTAACCTGGCGCACGCTCCCAATCCCTATACAATTTCAGACCGCATTCGCTCATAAGCGGAGAAATACGCCCGTTGATGATGTCATCCAGGTACCATATCTCCGTCACTAAAGCCGCGCCGCGCTGCACCTGATTGTAGATCACATCCCAGAATTCGCCCCGCACACCACTGCGAGCTTCTGCTGCCACAACAATCAAATCCCATTGGGTAGGCGAGTTGAGCTGGCTCATGAAATTACCAACTGCATCGCCCACTTCTATCACTCGCCCGCCGGAGAATTTCATACCGGGCAAGGCGCGGTGAACGCGCGGTTCCAGCGCCGGGTAACCGCGCACATCCTCAAAGATCAGTACGTTCGCTGAACGTATCTTTTCTTCCACGTTAACCGTTGGCGGCTCGGTCGGCGGCTGTTCGGGGGGTGCAGTTGGCTGAGGAGCTTCTGTTGGCAGGGGAGTATAGGTTGGATAAGGGGTATAAGTGGGTGCTGCCTCTCCAGGTGAGGTGGAGCCCTCTTGGGCAGTCTTTGTCTCCTCCTGGACGGCAGCCAGGGTTGATTCAATCACCAGGGCGATGCGCGTTTCTTCAAACCCGGGTGACTGTTCCGCACTGCTATTGAACGTGATGGATGGTGTTGCGCATGCCAAGACCAGACTCAGAACGATGAATAAGGCAGCGAAGCGAAAAAAGACAGATAATTTGTGAAACATTTAAGCCTCCCCTATCTGGTGGTTTTTTCAAAGACGGGTGAAAAAACCTTGATATTAGAAGGATTATATACCAGATATCAATTTCGAAATAAAAAAGGCATTGAAAAAGTCATATTCGGCGTACATCTATACAAAAACGTACTATTGCCGCCAAATATGGAGGGTGATTTTTTGTTTTTCCTGTAGTTTCGCCAAAATAATGAGAGCATTGGGAAATCTGGTAGGATTTGTTTGCGACATATCCAAAAAGCCAGAGGTCACCAATGCTCCCCCTGATTGTACGACATTCC
>Ga0068707_1000279_pt1 | contig 31200 bp, 29 predicted proteins | sample YNPNPMetaG_FD_66600 | JGI IMG/M metagenome (GOLD analysis project Ga0068707, IMG submission 66600) | Anoxygenic and chlorotrophic microbial mat microbial communities from Yellowstone National Park, USA - YNP NP MetaG | ecosystem: Environmental > Aquatic > Thermal springs > Hot (42-90C) >... | reverse complement strand
TTCGTCCACGCATACCGCTTATACAGCCCACACAAAAGTACCTGATGAAACTTTTGTGAATACGCCGCCAGCCCCGGAAAACGCCTCATACTACGGAGAATGAACTCTTACCTTCGTGGGTGGTGTTTCGAGGGAAACCGTTCGGCAATTACTGGACTCTCTCACACCTACCACCCCAAACTAGCTTCGCTTTGGCCCCACGCCTGTCTTTCTATTCCACGTGGGTGCTCTTCGTTCTAAATAAATGCTTCTCCTAGAGTCGGAGTGCTCCTACTTAATGGTTATGTCCTTTGCTTGCAATTGTTGTAAAATGAAATGGTCAATATACTTAGCAAGTGCTGACTGGAGGTGTGGAGGTTGAGCGATCAGACTGCAGCAGGCGCGGCTAGTGTGGGTAAGCGCGTTGCCGGGTTTGAGATGTCGCGAGAGGATGCTGCTGTTCTTAGGGATTTAGCTAAGCGAGTGGCGGAGCTGGCCTCTCGACCAATTGAGCAGGAAAAGCGTGAGTTGTGGTACAAGCACAATGCGCTTGAGCCTACCCGGCCGCTTGTTTTTTGCGACCCCGAAAACGGCTGGAACGAGATCATCACTCAAAATCATCTCCAATGTTCGGGAGGGCTCGCTCGGGGCTGGGAGATGCATCTGCGCAAGGAGATTTTCTGGGGTTCGCAGATGTGCGACGACCGTGTCATCGAGCCAGTGTTCCGCATTCCGTGGGTTTATAGCGAAACTGACAACGGCGTTACCGAGACAAGAATTGGCGGCGAGTCTGGAGGAGCATACACGTGGGACCCGCCAGTCAAAACCGAGGCCGATCTGGAAAAACTGCGCTTTCCGGAGATTAGTGTTGACTACGATGCCACCTGCCAGTTAGAAGAGATTGCCAAGGATGTTGTTGATGGGGCGCTAGAGGTTCGCGTTGCTAATCCCTGGTGGTGGAGTTTTGGCATGACCTGGCCACTTATTCGTCTCCGCGGGCTGGATCAAATGATGTTGGATATGTTCGACAACCCAGAGCTACTGCACCGGCTCATGGCATTCCTAAGGGATTCCTACGTCGCGAGGTTCGACTTCTTAGAAAAGAACGATCTACTATCGCTCAATAACGATGGCACTTACGTTGGCAGCGGAGGCTTCGGATGGTCACATGAACTTCCACAGCCGGATTTCGTCGGCAGGGTGCGAACGATGGACATGTGGGGCTTTGCCGAGAGTCAGGAAACTGTCGGGGTATCGCCTGACCTCTTCGAGGAATTTGTTTTTCCGTATCAATTGGTACTATTAGAGCGGTTCGGCCTGAATTGCTATGGCTGCTGTGAGCCTGTTGACAGTCGTTGGCATGTGCTTGAACGAATCCCTCGTTTGAGACGTGTCTCAGTCTCACCCTGGTCTAATATCGAGGCCATGGCCGAACGACTCTCAGGCAACTACATATTCTCTCTGAAGCCAAATCCCGCCGATCTTGCCATGCCTACTTTCGACGAAGAACGCATACGCGCCGGACTTCGGCAGGCTATGGAGCTAACGCGCAACTGTCGTCTCGAAGTCATAATGAAAGACAACCATACTATCGGTGGTGACCCTCAACGAGTCATCCGATGGGTTCAGATTGCCCGCGAAGAGGCGGAAAGAATATGATCGACTCCTCGGCTTGTCTGCTGCAAAGGGTGATGGCACGTGTCCGAATCCAAAGGGCGTAAGCACAAATCGTTAAGTGTTGCCACATATTGCAACATAGCGGGGTTGGCGCTTTTGTTTGCAGTAGAGAACTTTGCAGCAGAGACCAACTGGGTTGCCACGGTCCTTGCCTATGCTCCGCAGCAGCCTTTTGGTCTTCTCTTTCCCATTTTGATGTCGTGGTCCGTTGCGACTAGAGCCTGGCGGTTGCTGGCTGTAAATGTAGTCGGCATTGTGCTCTTCGCAGTTTTTTGCTAGGCTTCAATGTTCCTTGTGGTTGCGTGCTTAACACAGATGGCCGGTCGCTGCGTCTAGTAACTTATAATATCCATCACGGCTCACGTGGACCCGATCGCGTTGCCGACGTCATCAAAAGACTGGATGCGGACATTATTTGCCTACAAGAAACGAATGGTTGTGGTAAATGGCCCTGCCCTGTTTCCAAGATCTGTGGGTTTTTGCCGCAATATCACGTATTTCACCACGGCCAACTAACCGTGATCTCCCGGCTTCCTTTCTTATACACAAAGTCGCACTGTCTGCCGAGCCTTTACGGCGCGACGAGGGAGTTCCTGGAGGTCAAGATTAGTTTCGGAGGCAAGCCGTTCACTGTCTTCAACGTCCATTTTCACAGCCCGGCTGGCAAAGGCACTATTGGTGGGCGGAAGGTTTCGCTAAGAAGATATATAAGTGTTGCGGCAGAGCTGCGTCATACTCACCTTACTAAACTAATAGGCGCCTTGCGCCGTACCGACGGAGCTTACACCATTGTTGGCGACTTAAACACACCACCAACGGGAAGGTTTTATAGGGCTGTTCTTGGTCAGGGAGTAGATGCTTTTCGAGCTGCAGCCTGGGGTTTCGGCTATACTTACACGAGTGAGTTGCCGCTGGTTCGCATCGACCACATTATTGTTTCTCCCAACATTAAGGTCATTGCCTGTCGGACTATCTCTTGCAGTGCCTCAGACCATCGCCTTGTGCTTGCCGATTTGGTCCCGGGGAATTAAATTAATAAGTATAGGCCGCCTTCTTCAATAGCTGCGTGCTAATCACCAATTTGTTCTTACCGCCTAACAGTTTCCCGATTTTTACCCGAAATGTCTCGCTCTCAGAGAGGAATAGCATAGTCGTTGGGTCCACTAAGCGTTCGTTTTTCCAGATACGTTACGTCGGTTATGGTCGGCAAGTTCTTGGAGTTTTCGCCAAACAACTGGTTATGCCAGCTTTGAGCAGCGTACTTTAGGTCTGGCTCATCGGGACTGTATATGCTCTCGACGCGCGCTAATGTTTTCCCGTTCTTCTTCATTAGTGCCACCACTCGAACTCTACACGGCACCGATATAGTCCCACCGATCGGTAGGTCGACCAAAGTGTCGGTTTTTCAGTTACTGCCGACTTTCACCTTTCTGCCTATGAAGCTCGCGACGTTGCTGTGCTAGTTCGTGCGGGTGCGGTTTACAAGCCGCACGGCCATTGCTGGTAGAGCCTGTATGATGGGTGGCTCACTGAGTCCGTAGTCCTTCGCGCAGCATCTGACCTTGCTCACAAGTTCTTCCGTTTCTTTGAAGTCTGTCATCTCGCCCCGCGAATTGACTTCGCATCTCATTAAGGCCGTTCTGATAATCTTGTCGATCTTGGCGTTGCCGGAAATGCTGGCGAGTTTGCTGTTCAGCCTTGCCCTGTAGGATAGCGGAGTTACGCGGATCGAGTAACCGATCTTCACCCGGCTAATTGTGAAGCGTGTGCTGGTTTGCGTGAGTAACACGCGTTTTCCCTGCGGTTCACCTGTTTGGATCGTTGTGGAGCGCAAGTTCTGTACAAAAGTTGTTCCGTTTCCAGGATTGAACACAAACCGCGTCCGTCCAGATGGAGCCGCCAACGTTGACAGCGCCAATGCGGTGGCCGAAAAGCCAAACTCCTACATTCACAAGAGAATTCTACAAGGTTAAGTATCTCACGTTTCGAGGTGTTAACCAATCAGATTGTTCTCATTCCAATCGTACGTTATTTTCAGCACGAGGAAGTATCCTTGTATTAGCTTTAAGCGGTTTGGTATACTTCAATTGGACGGCCACTTTGCGTGCAACTATTCGGCCGATTCGACACCGTCTATGACTGACTACACAAACACCTGTGGCCCTGACGCCGATCCCACCTTATTTGCGCGAGTTAGCCGGACAGTAGTTACCGGTGAATCGATCGACGACGTCCTGCAAAGTATCCTGGAGGAGGCCGTAAGAGCCTGTTTAGCCGCCCGCGGATTCATAGCCATTGTTGACCATGATCGGGGCGAACTTGACGTGCGTTATACTGCTGGGGACCAGTGGACCGAGGAGAAGAGACTTGCTAGACTCAAGGTCTCTGAGGAGACCGGTCGGGGCATTACGAGCCACGTAGCGGCGACTTCTAGACCCTACGTTGCGCCGGATGTGGCTAAAGACCCCTATTATGTGCTCTTCTTTGATGACGTGCGCAGCGAGATCGCCGTGCCGCTGGTCGATGGGTTCAAGCGAACGCGAGGCGTCATGAATATCGAAAGCGTCGAACTGGACGCCTTCCACCAACGCGAACTGTGCGTCCTTGAAGGTCTTGCGAACCTCGCTACTGCAGCTATGACTATCTTTGACCATCGCGCCCGCGAAGCGGCTCTTGTGCAGATCGGCAAGGAGCTCAGCAGTCTTTCGGGCACAGGCGCTATCTTGCAAAAGGTGATAGACGTAGCCGCCGAGGCGCTTAAGTTTGAGGATTGCTCGCTGTTCCTGTTGAACGAAGTCACCGGCAAGCTTGTGTTACGGGCTTCTCGCGGCCCTCTGAACCGGCAGATTGGCCAGGCAGCTTATGAGCCTGGTGAGGGGCTCACAGGCTGGACAGCGAAACACGGCCAGGCCGTCCGTGTCGTCGATCCGCGCTCCGATCCGCGCTGGCGAGGGCTTTTCGAGGAGCTTCCGGCAAGCGACGTCGGCGCATTCATGGCTGTGCCGATTCACAGCCGCCGGGGCGTGATCGGTGTCGTGAGAGTCCAGCGTAAGAAAAGCGCCTACAAATGGTTTCCCAACGATTTCACCGAGGGCGATGAGCGCATACTCTCCACTATTGCAGCGCAACTCGGTATTGCTCTAGATAATGCACGCCTTGTTGATCAGCTTGTAAAGGCCGAGCGAATGGCTGCTTGGGGCGAGATGAGCGCACGGTCTGCGCACATGATCGGCAATCGCGTTTTTGCCATCAAAGGAGATGTCAACGAGCTTGAGCACTTAATGAGGTCTGGTGAGATCAGGCCGAGCGATGCGCTAGAGCTCTGTGAGAGCATCAAGCACGGTATCTTTTTGCTCGAGGAGATACTAAACGAATTCCGCGAGTTCGTTAAAGCTACTCACCTCGAAATTGAAGATGTGGACGTAAACGAACTCATCCGAGAAGCTGTTGCTGAAAGCTTTCCGAAAAGATCCCGCACTAACCTACGCATGCGTCTCACTGCCGGACTTCCACTTATCAAAGCGGATCCCAAAAAGCTCAAGCGTTGCTTTTCTGAACTCCTTGAGAACTCGATAAACTTCCAGCCGGAGGGAGGGCGCATTAGCATCGCAACTTCTTTCGCTGACGAGCGTAGCCGCCGTTGGCTGAGGCCTGGACAACGCTCCGGCGGTTACATAAAGGTGCGCTTCTCAGATACCGGCCCGGGCATCGAAATCGAAAACAAGCCCAAGATATTTAACCCTTTCTATACCTCGCGTGCAAAGGGCATGGGTCTTGGGCTTTCCATCGTGAAGGGCATCGTTGAGGCCCATAAGGGGATCATATTCGAAAGCGGCGTTCCAGGTAAGGGCGCTCGGTTTACAATACTTCTGCCTTACGAAGAACAACACGAAAAGTCCTAATCCGGACCAACGGAGGAAACCCAGTGTGCAAAATACTCGTAGTTGACGATGAGGAGGCCGTGCGTAGCGCTGTCCGGCGACGGCTCGAGCGAGACGGTTACTCAGTGGTTACTGCGGAGTCTCAGGCTGAGGGAATTGCGGCCATAACGGCGGCGCGTCCGCCATTCGACATCGTAGTGACCGACATGGTGATGGAGTCGCCTACCAGCGGCTTGGAAATGCTCCAAGCGGCGCTTTCGACGGATGTCTTCACCGAGGTCATAGTCCTTACAGCTTACGGCAACGTGGCCAACGCAGTGGAATGTATGAAACGCGGAGCGTTCGACTACGTCGAAAAGAACATACCGGGCGTCGACGTGTTCGAGCTTCTTTCGCTCAAGGTGGAGCAGGCATTGGAACGTAGGCGAATGTCGCTTGCGACACTTAGACGCATTGATCAATACTCTAAGAATCGTGAGACGCAGGCTTAGCATTGCCGGTAGATCACGCCCTCACAATCTCGACTCCTAATTGTGGAGGTGTTTTGTAGACATGCGACAGTCTGTGCTAATAGCCACCTGTTTTGTGGCCGGCTTGATCGGAGCTATGATCGGTAACGACATCACTGCCCTACCGGACAGGCGACCGTCGCTTGTCGCATCTGTCGCGCTCACGACGTCCCAGAGCGGTATTGTCCCCTCAGCAGACCATCCCAACGTAAATAGCCCAGTGATAGATGCCGTGCGCAAGGTTGGTCCTGCGGTTGTGAATATCGACACAGTAGTGATGAAACGGCAATCCGTCTTTGGCTTTGGAGATCCCTTCGAGGACTTCTTCGGCGTGGACCCGTTCACAAGGCTAGTCCCAAGCAAGGGCCAGGGATCGGGCGTAATCATCGACGGGCAGGCAGGCTACATTCTGACCAACAACCACGTAGTCGAGGATTGCATAGGCCGCAATTCTGAGATTAAGGTTAGCCTTCCAAACAAGCAAACTTTCGAGGCAGAGATTGTCGGTGCCGATCCGCAGTATGATATCGCCGTGCTGAAAGTAGAGGGCAAAAACCTACCGTCGGTGAAGTTGGCGGACTCGTCCAACCTTGTCATTGGCGAGCCGGCGATTGCTATAGGTAATCCGTTTGGATTTCGCAATACGGTGACGGTGGGTGTGGTGAGTGCCCTTGACCGTACGTTGGACACTGGTGGTGGTAATCGGCTCGACGGACTCATTCAGACTGATGCCGCCATCAATCCGGGCAATTCCGGCGGGCCCTTGTGCGATGTCCAAGGGCGTGTGATCGGAATCAACACTGCGATTCTTAGCGGCGCGGAGGGATTGGGCTTTGCAATAGCAGCGAACTCGGTGAAGCCCGTAGTGGACGAAATCATCAAGTATGGTCGTGTAAGGCACGGCTGGAGCGGAATGCAGTTTTGGGATATTTCTCAGCGATTAGCGAGGAGGCTTGGACTTACCAGCACTGACGGCGTCCTTGTGGCCGAAGTCTACTCCGGTGGCCCCGCTGACATGGCAGGTATAAAGGCAGGGGACGTCGTACTTAAGGCCAATGGACAAAAGATTACTTGCGTTGCTGACTTGCAAGCTGTTTTACGTGAGGTGCGGGCCGGGGACAACTTGACGCTCCTTCTATCGCGCAATGGGAAGAGCTTCAGTATCAAAATCACGTTGGCGGAAATGCCCGAACGCAGACCTCGTTAGCAGATGCGCAGGCTCATCACGGAGGATTTGAGTATGAAAGTTCTGAAACTCGTCGTCATCGTTGTCTTCGCAATCACCTCCCCAGCAATTGCTGTTACGAAGTCAAAAGTTGCTACGACCAAACAGCAGCTCAAGTTTACGGTTGTGGCCGGTGTTCCATTTATGGAAATACCATCTCGCGGCTCATCCAAGGTATCAGTCACCGTCTGTCCCGAGGAGTCGGAACCGACTGTGTTTGCGGTCAGTTACAACACACCTATGAAGGGCCTTACGGTTGCGCTTACCTGCGATCTCCAAGGTCAAGGCAATACAAAAATAAGCCGGAACAACGTCGATGTGTTCAGACTTAGCTGCGACGACCTTATTGCCGCATCCGATTCTCGCATGTCTTGCCCTCACACTCACGTCGACATCGGTCCTGAGCCTATATCGATTTGGCTGACGGTTAACGTGCCGCGCGGAACAAAAGCGGGGCTTTACAAGAGCGCGGTTGGCTTCTACCAGGGCAAAAAGCTAGTCTTTTCAACACCCATCGAAGTGAATGTGTTTCCGTTACGCCTCCTCGGTTCGTCAAAGCAATACGCATTGTTCACTAACTACGGCCCCGGTTGCCTGGATGGGGAAGTCGGTATTAGTTATGCCCAGTTCCTTGCCGCGTTTAAGAAGTTGGGGATAAAGGTCGTCGGGTTGTCTTGTTCGCCCTCTGAAGCGGCTCAGGCGTTTCGCGACTACACCGCCGCCGGAATGGGTGGTCCCTTGCCCGTGCTTTGCTATGCGTTCGACAAGTCGGTGCCCACTGATGCCGATGTCAAGGCGATAGATGACGCGCGCAAAGCCGCCGGTGTTCCTGCTGCGATCTACGTATGCTTCGACGACCCAAGAACCGTTGATGACATCGAGCTCACGATAGCGCAGATCAATGCCATGCACGCGGCCAAGGTTCGCGCCATCAGTCGCGTTACGGACCCAGACGTTTTGGGCAGTTTGTCAGATATCGATGGCGTTAACTACCACGTCGATGCTCCCTACGTTCGGTCGCTTATTTCCGGCGAGAAAAAGCGCAACAGCTCAAAATGGGAGTGGTATTGGTGGGACGCTCGCGAGTCGGCGTCGAAAAACAGAATCTATGCTGGGCTTGCACTGTGGAAGAGCGGGCTCGATGGCTGCTTCCCGGTGTGGATGCCGATTAAAGGAAAGTCGCCGCTGGACGGGGTCAGATCGCTTCTAGGCGAGGCTCTCAGAGAGGGCATTGATGACACCCGCTACATCACCACATATATGAAGGCCCTGCGAGAGTTGAAGGATATGAAGCGCCAAAAGGACAAGGACTACATTGCCTTTACCGAGGACTATCTGAGCAAGTTTCTCGCAAGGCCGGTTGAGCAGCTTACGCCGATAGATCTGGCACAGTTAAAGGCCAAGATGGCCGAGTTCAGCCTCAAACTCGCTTCTATGTTGTAGCAGTCGCTCAACTGACCAACTTTGCTCCGGCATCAAGTGCGGCGTTGTTGAGTGGAATGAATTTGTGATGCCGTTCCGGCAGCACTTCCTTCATTACCGATTTGATGGACGCCATATTCACCGGCTTTAGGAGTTGCACATAGGCGCCAAGCATTACCATATTGGCCACCTTGCTGCTACCTAACTCATTTGCCACATCGTTGGCGGGGATCTCGGCGATTTTACAGTCGTCGCGATAATCGGGTGGGGAGGCGAGCGAAGAGTTCACGAGTATCACTCCTTCGCGCTTGACTGATGGTGCAAATCTATCGAGCAGAAGCTGGTTAAGCGCAATCAGCGTATCTGGAGAGCTCGATACGGGAGACCCGATCTCGTCCGACGACATTATCACTGTGCAATCGGCGGTTCCGCCACGAGTTTCCGGACCATAGGCGGGGAACCATACGACGTTACCTCCCTCCAAAACCGTCGCGTGCGCCAGAAGCTGGCCTATTACCATCACTCCTTGGCCGCCCATTCCCGCGATCCTGACCTCCTGATGCTTGATACCCTGATGCATCTGCCCTCTCCTCGTCTATTTGTCCACAAACACGCCCGGCGGAAACACCTGGCACACTCTGTCGTCTATCCACTTGAGCGACTCGATAGGGGTCATCCTCCACTGAGTAGGACAATTCGAAAGCACTTCCACCAGCGAAAATCCCTTGCCTTCGATCTGTTTTTCAAATGCCTTTCGGATCGCTTTCTTGGTCTTTACCAACCCGGCAGGGCTTGTGGGACAAACGCGCTCAAGATAACACGGTCCGTCCAGTGTAGCCAACATCTCACAAACTCTGATCGGGTAACCGTTCGTCACTGCATTGCGGCCCGACGGGCAGGTCGTAGCGGTTTGACCGAGCAGGGTTGTGGGCGCCATCTGGCCACCGGTCATGCCGTAGGTGGTGTTGTTGATGAAGATGACGGTAATGTTCTCGCCGCGGGCGGCAGCGTGAATTATCTCGGCGGTGCCGATGGAGGCCAGATCCCCGTCTCCCTGGTAGGAAAACACTACGCGGTCCGGCAGGACACGTTTTACTCCTGTCGCGACTGCTGGCGCACGCCCATGTGCAGCTTCGATCATATCGCAAGCCATATACTCATACATGAACACTGCGCATCCAACTGGGCATATACCAACTGTGTTGTGGATAATGTCGAGCTCGTCCATCGTCTCTGCGATCATACGATGAATGACGCTGTGCATACATCCAGCGCAATACGCAAACTCCGCGTCCGTCAGACTCTTCGGGCGTTCGAAAACCTTTTGCATTATTCGTGCGCCTCCTTTTCTGGTGCCTCAGACGGCCGCGGGTAATGTGTTACTACGGGTGGCTTCCCAAACTCAGCCCTGACCACGTTCAGAATCTCCGTAGGCGTCGGAACAGCGCCGCCCGTGCGTCCATAAAACGCTACCTCAGATATGCCGTTTACCGCTAGCCTCACGTCTTCCACCATCTGCCCGTGGCTCATCTCTACCACTAGGAACCGCTTGCCGTTACTTGCCAAGTCCGCCGCTGCTTGTGTTGGGAAGGGGAACAGGGTGACTGGCCTAAGCATTCCAACCCGCATCCCCTCGTCCCTTGCCAGGTCGACCACTGTCTTGCAAATGCGAGCCGGACTGCCGTAGGCGATAAGTACAATATCTGCATCCTCGACGCGATAATCGTGCGCTCGCACCTCGTGGCGCTGAACCTCCAAATACTTGGCTTGCATTCTCAGGTTCAGCTCTTCCATTACTGTTGGGTCGATCCAAAGGGAGTTAATGACGTTGTGGGCACGGCCACGAGCGCCGTTGGTCGCCCATGTCTTAGGATAATCGTGCATTTCGAACTTACCATGAAGTACTAGCGGTTCGATCATCTGGCCTACAATCGCGTCCATAAGGATCATAGCTGGATTTCGATACTTGTCGGCAAGGTCAAAAGCAAGTGGCACAAATTCGTAGCACTCCTGCACGCTCCAGGGGGCAAGCGTGATAAGACGATAGTCGCCGTGGCCGCCTCCCTTGACCGTTTGAAAATAGTCGGCCTGCCCGGGCAGTGTGTTGCCCAAACCAGGTCCGCCGCGTTGAACGTTTACCACCACACAAGGCAGCTCGCACGCAGCTATGTAGGAGAGTCCTTCCTGTTTTAGGCTAATCCCCGGGCTTGAGGACGAAGTCATCGCTCTTTTCCCAGCGCACGCAGCTCCGTAGACCATATTGATCGCCGACACTTCGCTCTCAGCTTGTATAAACACTCCGCCGCTTTCCGGCATCATGGACGACATATACTCCGGAATCTCGTTCTGCGGAGTAATCGGGTAACCGAAAAACGCGTCGCACCTTGCGGCAACCGCGCCGTGGCATATTGCCACATTACCCTTCATTAGCTTTCTTGTCGCCATTGGCATTCTCCCCTTATCGCCAAACCTCTATTGCAACGTCGGGACACACGCGCGCGCACATCGCACATCCTGTGCATTCGTCTTTCTTTGCGAAGCAAGATGGTCGATAACCCCTACTGTTGTAACTGTCCTCCATGGATATACAGCCCTTTGGGCAAAAGTGGACGCACAATTCGCAGCCTTTGCATTTTTCGCGATCGATTTTTATCTCCGCCAATCTCATCGCACCCCCAGTCGGCGGTCGATACTCCGGAGAACCTTACTCCGCTCTATAAGTTCAGTTAGCGAGTGTTTCTCCGAGTATAACTGTAATAACACCAGAGCTACAACGGTGCTGGTCTGAAACCACAACGGCGTCTTGAGGGCCGCGTTCAATCCAAGCGCTGCTCCAATAGAGTTGGACCAGGAATCGCCCATCATCGCCCGACCTCGGCAGTCGCCAACTGCGAAGACCAGTGCCACCGCTGCGATGCAGGCCATCGCAGGCGATAACACTTGATGACCGTATGCTCCTAACCATGTTACACCCAATAGCGCAAAAAAGACAGCCAGGGCGCGGCCTGGCCTAAGGTCGAAGATGTTGATGGTGTTGGCTGCCAACGGAACTAGAAGCGCAGCCAATACGAACCGCATCGGATTTCCACCGGAGACAAACCAACCAGCTACCAGTCCTACACATCCGCCTCCTAGCGCCTTGATTGCTCCTGTGGTGAGTACCCTTTCGTGTATCAACTTTCTGAAGTGGCCTCTAAAGCCACCTACCTCACGTGAGCCCAACACGTCGTCCGCTGCTCCCAGAGCCCACATCGGAGCCATAACACCCAGATACAGCCGTACCTCTTGCATCGACGCATACCCGATCGCTTCCAGACCTACGAGAGCCGCGACAACGTAACCAAAGGCGGCCAATCCATAGGACGCAGGTATTGGCTTCTTGCGAAAGTTTGGTCTGAGTAAGCCGAGCCGTGGGCTAAGCTTGTAGATCAGAGCGTGCCACAGTATTGCCGCTGATAGGAGCGCCATTATATAGCGGTAGTCTTTCATCATATACTCAACGTAACCGGGCGGAGCTACCCATCGTCCATGCCCGACCTTCGGAACAGGTCCTTTAGTTTTCTACGCTCGCGATAACGACGCAGCCAATTGATTGGGTTTAGCGAACGCTTTCTGCTATGGGGGTTATGATCATCGGCCAGGTATTGCCGCGGCCGATATGACTGCCCTAAACTGCTAATATAGGCTCCAGAGCGCACATACCAATATGAGAAAGCGCACCCTGTTAGTGCCAACACTCCAATCAGAGGACTTCCCTGGGAAAAGCCTATAACTACCAGTGGCACTGTTAGCAGTGCCAAATACTTGAGCTTCATCGGGATGACGAACATAAAGAGTATTTGCTCTTCGGGGTTCCGCATTGCGAAGGCTATCGTAACGCCTGCCAGAGGTAGCCACAGTCCGTTAGCGCTTACCACCACGCCTGTTAACGCGCTTCCTGCGAACAGGCCAAGAGCAGACAGTGCTGACACTATCAGAAAGAAGATCGCAAAGGTCTTTGTGCCCCACGATCGCTCCAGGCTTCCTCCTGCTACCCATAGCCAGTAACAGCCGAACAGCACGGACAGTGGCGAATCGACGCTTACGAAAGGATAAGTTAGCAGCGTCCAAGGCATCTGAGTCAGCGAGGCGCTAAAGAATATCGCCCATACGGCAAGAGCCACCAGGTTGAAACCGGCAATTATGAAAAAGGACACGGCATTAGTTACGATCAGGATCTTCGTCAGTGGGATCCTGTCCTCGAATAGCCAATATACAACTCTCTCTAGTGTCTGGTCTCTTCGCAACTTAGCTCACTTCCCATAGGTTTTTCCGAGGCTCCTGCGGATTACCACTCGCAGTATATCCGTGAATTGTCTGCCTCGATGCATGAACCCGGCTAAATTCCTCCCGGTAACCCTATGCGTCAGAGGTAGTGAGACCTCCACAATCCGAAAACCGTGTCTCGCTGCGTCAATGGTTAGCGCGGTTTCGAGTCCGAATCCGCTCTCGAATCCGCCGATCCTGCGTATCAGATCCCGCGTCATTGCGCGCTGCCCTGAGATAGGGGAGGTGACCGTGATTCCGCCGTATTTTCGTATAGCCCACCTAGCAAGTCGCTTAACGCATCCAAAACCGCCTTTATGGTCTGCAGGCGCCCGCATTGCCGCGATAGACATATCAGCTTGCCCAGCCACGACTGGTTCCAGTAGATCGGCTGTCGCTGATGCGCACTCTCCGAGGTCGGCGTCGATCATCAAGTAAACATCAGCGTCAACGGCTTCAATACCGCAGTTCACGGCTCCCCCTTTTCCAATGTTACGTTCCAGCGTAATTACTTTTGCGCCAGCGGCGGACGCTACGTTTGACGTATCATCGGTGGAGCCATCGTCGATTACCACTACTTCATCTACGCCGTCTATTGAGAGCGCAGCTTTCACGGTGGCTTCTACGCGATCGGCTTCATTATAAGCCGGTATCAGCACTGCTACGCGCGTCAACTACTTGGGCTCCAAGCTCCGCGGGATAAACCTTTCCGCAGTATTTTTGATTCCAAAGCTCGCCTTTTCGCCGTTCAGTGCACAAACCAACGCCACTTGTCCCATAGCCGACTCCACGTTATCCACGGATGCGATTCCCAACTTGTCCCACTCGCGCACGTAGCTTACCGCCGCTGCGCTGCTTTCGCCACCCACTACCGTAGCGCCGCGTTTCTCAAAAAGATTTATCAACCGGGCATCCAATTGGCGTGCCAATGAGGCGTCGTTTGTCTTTGCTCCACCGACCAGCACCACTAATTTGTTGAGCTTACTGTAGTCACCGGCGAACTTTGCTATGCCGGTCTCTTCGAGCTTTGGGAGAAGGTGTGCGTAGCGGCCTAAGAACACCGTATCCGCGACTATTTGGAACAGTCTGTCGACGGCAGTGGAGACGTCTTCGGGCACTGGCTGACCACATGCAGACAGCGCTTCTGCCACGCTCTCAGCATCATCGAAAGGAAACTTCCGGTTGATCTCAGTGACGTTAGTTACCTCCGCGCCCGCCAGTTCGCATACTCTTTTTACGACGCCTCTGAGTTCACCGTAGTCGCCGGTTTGCACTATCGCTACGTTGCGCCACCTCAGTCTATCGCGCACAAGTATCGGCAGCGCCGCCGTGCAGAATTCTTCTGCCTTCCTTGCCATCTCGTCGCTGAACCTTGCCCTCTGTGTTGATCTCACGATCTCGGATTTCACTATGCTCATATCACGTTCATAGCGGCGCACAATACTGTCGGATGCGTCGGCGCTTGGCGCGCTGCGTGCGAACGAGACGCCAATTACTACCCCGATTGCCAGAGCCAGAAAGACTGCGGCGAGGCTGTAAATATGGTATCTGATGTCTATCAACGCCTATCTCTCCCACATTCGCAAGCGGACCCACAGGTGCCACAACTGCGACTTGAGATCTTCCACTGCTCCTGGCGATAGTGCGGACACCGTGAATATTACTACAGTCGCAGCCAGCACCAGAAGCCAAACGTAGGCGAAACTAGGCTGGGCGCGATAAAGGTTGTTTACCCCACGCGCATCTACCAATCGGTTGCCCACCTTAAGCCTTACCAGAAAAGTGCTTGACATTCCCTTACGCCCCTTGTCTAAAAAATCTATCAAGTGGGTATGGGTTCCAACTGCCACTATCAGCTCAGCGCCCTTTTCGTACGCCAGCAGCAACGCCAAATCCTCACTAGTTCCCGGAATGGAACAGACTTTCGCCTTTAGTCCCAGCGATTCAAGTCTTGCCAGCCCCGGAGCTTCGCCGTTGGTGTAGGCGTGCACTACCAGCTCAGCTCCAGACAACAATGCCTCGTTGCTGACGCTGTCCATATCCCCTATGATCAAATCCGGCTTTAGGCCCATCTCGATCAACGCGTCGGCCCCGCCATCCACGCCGATCAGCACAGGTTTCATATCACGGATGTAGGAACGGATTATAGCCAAGTCTTCCTTGTAGCTGTCTCCGCGAACTACTACTAGCGTGTGCCGGCTGTTTATCTTGGTTTCCACCTCAGGCAGGTTCGCCGGGTCCAGAAGCAACGACTTCTCGTTGGTCACGTAGCTCAAAGTATTCTTAGCAAAATCCTCTAGGACCGAGCCCAGATTGGACTTACTAGATTCGAGCATCTCCGAGACTTTGGCTGCGGTGAGCACCTCGCCACGGGCGAGCTCCTCTCCACGCCGCATTACCACGCCATCCTTGATCTCTATGGTTTCACCTTCCCGCAGGCTGTTGAAGAGATGATCGCCGGCATTGTCGATCAGGGGTATGCCTGCCTCGACCAGCACTTGGGGTCCTAGGTTCGGGTAGTGTCCGGTACACGACTTTGTTGCGTTTACCACAGCTCGGACCTTTGCCCTAACCAGCATCTCAGCGGCCGTGCCGTCGATGTCCTTGTGACAGATAAGCGCGATATCACCCGGCTTTAGGCGCTTTGCGAGATCCTTAGTGCGTTTGTCAAGCTTGACTTGTCCCTTGATTAGCAACCGAAAGCATCTCCCTGGCGTGCTCTGCCGCAGTCGAAGTTTCGCTACCGCTCAACATGCGGGCCAACTCCGCTATTCGTGCCTCGCCCTCAACAATGCTAAGATCCACCACCGTCCGGTCAGCGTCGGTGGATTTGCGGACTACCCAGTGACTTGTGGCTTTGCTGGCGATCTGCGGAAGATGAGTCACGCAGAGTACCTGGCATTTATCCGAGAGAGAGGCCAACTTATCTCCGACCACTTGAGCTGTTCGCCCGCCGATGCCCGAGTCAATTTCGTCGAAGACCAGTGTAGGCACTTGTGGCTTGGAACTTACGGTCTTTAGAGCAAGCATTATGCGCGACAACTCGCCGCCCGACGCAATCTTGACCAGAGGCTTTACCGGCTCACCGGGGTTCGGCGAGATGAGGAACTCGATTTCGTCAGCCCCTCGTGGTCCCGGCTCGGTTGGCTTGATCATTACCTCGAATTTGCATTGCTCCATCGCCAAATCTGCAAGTTCTTTGACGACGGCCTGCTCGAACTTGGGTGCTGAGGTCTTTCGCGTCCGAGTTAGTTCTGAGCACGCCCTTTCCAGTTCGCCGCGGAGCTGGTCTATCTGCCCGTCTAGTGCGGCCGATCGTTCCTCTGCGTTAGAAAGATCGGAAATGCGAGTCTCCAACTCTTGCGCATAAGCCTCGATCTGTTCGACGGTATCGCCGTACTTCTTCTTCATCAGCCGGATCAGATCAAGCCGATTGTCAATCTGCTCCAATCGTAGCGGATCCGTATTGACTCCCTCTCGGTAGTTCCTAATCAGGGCCAAAGCCTCTTGCGCGCTGAACAAGGCGTTGTTCAGCATTTCTACGCACTCGCTCAACGAGGCGTCCATTCGAGCCATTCGTTCCATCGCAAGCGTGGCTGCGCTCAGAGTGTCAATGGCCCCCCCGTTTTCGCTACCGAGGGCAGTGTAAACCTCGGAAGCGGCCTCTTGCAACTTCTCCGCATTGGCCAGACGCGATCTTTCCCGCGCCAGCTCTTCCTCTTCTCCAGGCCGAAGATCAGCCGCCAAAATTTCCTGAATTTGGAACCCATAGAGGTCCAAGAGTCGCGCCCGCTCCCGTTCATCTGTCTGAAGGCGTTCTCGTTCCGAAACAAGCTCTGAGAGTTCCCCGTGTAACAGCCGTATCTCTGAGCGTCGCAATGTTGCTTCTTCACCGCACCAAGAGTCCAAGATATCGGCGTGCAGTGGCACCGAAAGAAGAGACTGGTGTTCGTGTTGGCCGTGAATGTCGATCAAAAGACCGGTCAGTTCGCGGAGAATGGCCGAGGTGACTAACCGTCCGTTAACGCGGCATTGAGATTTTCCTTCGCGAGCGATTTCACGGCTAAGTATTAGCTGTCCATCTTCCGGTTCCAGGCCATAGTCAACGGCACGGGTTGCTGCTGCCGGACAGTTGCTCACATCGAAAACAGCCTCAACCACTGCCCGGCTTGCACCAGTTCTTACGACATCGCTACCTATCCGATCGCCCAAAACGGCTTCTAGAGCATCCACTACAATCGACTTTCCCGCGCCTGTCTCTCCTGTCAGCACTGTGAATCCGACCCCAGGTGCCAGGATCACCTCGTCGATCAGCGCAAAGTTGCGGATATGCAGCTCGATCAGCATTTCACTTGTTCCTAGCCGCTGAATCGTTCGCCCCACCTGAGCCTCGTCTGCAGCTTGCGGTAGAAGCTCTGTGGTTCAAGCTGAATCAATTTCGCAGTATAGTTGGACTTGGTAATCTCCACCTTATCTGTTTGCAGTAGGTGTTCACCCAGTTGCCCATCGATGGTCAACATCATCTCGGTATCACTTTCTGACGAGTCACCGGTGATCTGTATCTTGTCGCAGTCTGGTACCACTAGAGACCGCGCCGTCAGTGTGTGTGGGCAGATGGGTGTGATCAGCAGAACGCACACGTCCGGATGCACCACCGGCCCGCCCGCCGACAGCGAATAAGCTGTGCTTCCTGTGGGGCTGGACACTATAATCCCGTCGGCTGCGTAGGTCACTATAAACCGCCCGTTCACGGAGGTTCTCAGCGCCAACATTCTGGCAAGCGGACCCTTACTTATGACCACATCGTTAAGCGCGTGGAATTCGTCGATCTTTTTCTTGCCCCTGGTAAGCGTTGCCTTCAGCACCACGCGTTCACTAATGTAATACTCGCCTGTCAGCACCTTTTCCAGGGCATCCGTGACGTGTTTAGGGTGAATCTCAGTGATGAATCCGTAGCGTCCGAAGTTGACGCCCATCATCGGTGTTCCGCGGGGAACGGCCAATCGGCCCCAACGGAGCATAGTGCCGTCACCGCCCAGAACCAGTAGAAGATCGCATTCGGCAAGGTGCTCCTCGCTTACCACCATCGCGTTGCTCCGAGCGGCTTCTCCGGCGTCCGTGGTCACCATCGGCGTCACGCCGCGTGTGGCGAGCCACGCTGCCAGTTTCGTCGTCAATTCGACAGCTTCCCTCTTCAGCGGGTTGGGCGCGATGCCGATTGTTCTCACTGGTTTCCCCGTTTCCGCTCACTAGCTGGGAGCGCTGTTGCTGCGCTTTTTTTCGAACCGTTCAAGGTTGTAACGGGCGTCGGAGTTGTTGGGATCCACCTGTAGTGCCTTGCGATATTGCTCTTTTGCCTCCTCGACTCGCCCGTTTCTTTCTAGCTCGACTCCGAGGTTGTTGTACGCCGCGGCCAACTTGGGATTCAACTCGATGGCTTTTCGATAGGCATTGATGGACTCCTCTTGCTTGTTTTGTCTCGAGTAGACGGCCCCCAGACCGAAGTAAGCCTGCGCTGACTTGGGGTACACCTTAAGAGCGTTCCTGAAAGCTTCTTGCGCTTGTTCCAACTGCCCAGCCAGGAGATAGTGGTTTCCTGTGTTTACCAGTGCGGCCGTACTCTTGGGATTGAGCTTGGCAACGGCTTCCCACGCTTTGATGGCTTTGGCGTTGGATTCGCTCGAGGCCGAGTAAATCTCTGCCAGCCTTAGCCAAGCTGTCAACAATTTGGGATTTTTAGCCACGCCAGCCTCTAGGTTCGCGATGCCCTCGTCTATCTTGCCGGACTTATACTGCGCCCATCCCAAGTTGGCAAGGGTGGTGTGACTTGTCGGATCGATCTCCAGGGCCTTCCCAAGCGCTTCTACGGCTTTATCATACCTCTCCGCGTTGATACAAAGGATGCCCAGGTTGTTGTGTGCGGTAAAATCACCTGGTCGTAGTTTTACGGCTTCTTCGTAAGCGGATATGGCTTCTTCCTTCTTATCCATTGCTACCAGCGTGTCCGCCAGGCCCACCCACGCCGCGAAATTTTTGGCGTCTATTGCCAACGCTTTTGCGAATGCTTCTTTCGCGCCCTTTGTGTCGTTGATGTTTCTTAAAGCCCATCCTAGGTTCAACAACACATCCGGGTTTTGGGGAGACAATTCGTTAGCTTTCCTGAATGCCTCGGCTGCCTCCTTCAGCCGTCCCATCTCCTGGAGAGCGGCGCCCAGATTGTTCTGGACTGCGGCATCCTTCGGCATTAGCTTTGCTGCCTTCAGATACGTCTCAATTGCGCTCTCAAGCTTCTTTTGTTGGAGGTATACGTTGCCGAGATTGTATAGCGGTTCTCCCCATTCCTTACGAAGCTCCGCCGCTTTCTTAAATTGCTCAATTGCCTTGTCGTATTCTTTGAGGCCCATATAGGCCATACCCATATTGTTGCGCAGTTCGGCGCCATCGGCCTTCAGCGATCTAGCTTCGTCGAGCGACTTAATGGCCTCTGCATATTGCTGCTTCTGTAGAAACAGGAAACCCAGCCACTGTCTGCTCAATGCGTCGCTTGGATTGCCGGTGGCGATCTTCTGCATAGCTTCGATGGCAGCGTCTGTATTGCCTTGCTTGTAAAGGTCGACAGCGTCCTTCACTGCAGTGGCGCCTGCCGGAAAGTCGACACACAGCAGCAGTAATGTCAAAATTAACGGGCAAATCCAACGGCGGGACAAGCCGTTCTCCTTCATAGTGGTAACCTCGTGGGAATCAACCTTCGCGACCGCCTTAATTATATCAGCGCGTCCTAGCGCGGGCAAGAATGCGTTAATCTTGCAATACTCCAGTCGTGTCGATCGTCGTTCCAATTTAAAGCAGGATATACTCAGATCTCCGGCGTATTATATAGCTCGTGGAAGGAGGCCGTATTTGATCGTTCTCGACAAAGCTTCCAAGAACCACAAATGGCTCACCAGAGACATCTCAGCGGGTCTGGTTGGACTCTGCGCAGCAGCGGTTTTTGTGCTGGCAACATTGTGGATGCAGGAATACACCTCGACTACGTTTCTCACGGTTTCACTCTTCCTGTTTCCTGTGCCTGTGGCGTGTGGTTTGGCGGTCGGCCTAGTGTCACCACAAGGAGCCATCTTCTGGGCTCCTGTCTGGGCTTCTATTTCCACGCTGCTGCTCTTTGCTCTGATGTCGGGCGGAATACAAGATGCGGGTATAGTGCTCTCCCCGTGGCGGATGCTCTATGTTATTGCTGGCGCCGTGCTGGCCGGAGTTGCGGGGGTGATTGGTCGTCACGCAAGTCGCACCGGACATAGTTGGCGGGCTGTACTGACGTTTGTTGTTCTCTGCGGCATAATGGCTGGAGTCGAGCGAGAGGTTGTCAGGCTTCAACTGGCGCGCTTCGAGCGATATCTGGTGCCCCAAATTATGGCCCAACTCGACCGCGACTATCTACGCCTTCCCAGGGATCTCTCTTGGACTAGCCGCTGGAAACCAAGCCTAGATTCCTACGAGGTTAGCACGGAGATTAGGGGAGCCAAGCTTCGGGTACTATGCGCCGCGCAGGCTCCTCAGATACACGCGGTCAGCTACGTGTTTCCTCAAAATCATACCAGGCTTTCGTCCGACCAAGCCGCGAAAGCGTATTTGCGCAGAATAGGTGTACGCGGTCCGCTGCTCGCAGGTCTGTATAAGCCCAAAGGTGCGGACCAGTGGCGCTCAGGGCTAGGTGGTACGCTGCTCGTTCTCTCGCCCGACGGTGCCCTCAAACTCAAGCCTCTACCTCAATACGAATCCTGGCTTCAAAATTAGCGCGGCTTGAGCCCCATAAAATCGTTGTCTCCAACTCGGCGTTGGCGGAGTCAAGAAATATGCTTCGATGTTGTTGCAGGCTAAAACATTGGGCGCTTTGACTTGGTTTGTAATGAAGACCCCGCCAGACTGAAGTCCTCCCGCACTTCGTTTATTTGACAAACAGTACCTGTTTTGGTACCTTGGATGGGCTGTCTTGCGGGAACATAATTTATTATTCTGGGAGTTCTATTTGCATGGCTAACGTGGTGGTGGTGGGACTTCAATGGGGCGATGAAGCTAAGGGTAAGATTGTTGACTATCTCGCTCAGGATGCCGCCTTCGTGGTGCGCTTTAACGGCGGCAACAACGCCGGGCACACCGTTGTTGTTGATAACGAGGTCTTCAAGTTCCATCTGGTGCCGGTCGGAGTTCTGAACAAGGCGGTCACTCCAGTAATCGCCGATGGCGTCGTGCTGGACCCTAAGGTGTTTGCTGACGAACTATCCGGGTTAAAGGCTCGTGGGGTCAACATAGACAAAATCAAACTCAGTGCCAATGCTCACATCGTCATGCCTTACCACAAAGTTCTCGATAGTCTTGAGGAAAACCTCAAGGGCAGTGGCAAGCTGGGAACCACAGGCAGAGGCATCGGCCCCTGCTACGCTGACAAGGCGTCGAGAACTGGTATCAGAGTAGTCGAGTTTATTGATCCTTCTCGCTTTCGTGTGCGGCTCTCCGAGTGTCTTGCCGTCAAGAACAAATGGATCGAATTGCTAGGCGGCGAGTCGCTAGACGAGGACGCCATATATGCCGAATACAGCGACTATGCTCGGCAGATTACTCCCTATGTTGTCGACACCACATCGCTACTGTGCGAAGCCTCTAGCCAATGCGCCGGTATAGTCTTCGAGGGTGCAAACGCTTCGCTCCTCGATATCGATCACGGCACATACCCATTCGTAACTAGCTCGCACTGTGTTGCTGGAGGCGCCACTATTGGTACTGGCGTTGGCCCAACCATGATCGACCGCGTCATCGGTGTTGCCAAGGCATATACTACAAGGGTAGGGGCGGGTCCATTTCCCACAGAGCTGAACAACGAGATCGGCGAGCGCATTCGTGAGCGTGGTAAAGAATACGGTACTACCACGGGCCGTCCCAGGCGCTGTGGGTGGTTCGACGCGGTTGTCGTTCGTTACACCGCTCGCGTCAATGGGCTATCCAGCCTCGCACTTACATTGCTGGACGTGCTTTCCGGCTTCGAGACCATAAGCATATGCACTGCTTACGAGATCGACGGTAGGACCGTCCGCGAGTTCCCCACAGACTTAGCTGTTCTTGCCAAAGCGATTCCGATCTATGAAGAATTGCCTGGTTGGAACGAGGACATCTCCGAGACAGCCACTTTTGCCGATCTACCTGCAAACTGCAAACACTATGTTGGCAGAATTGCCGAGCTTGTCGAGGTCCCTATTTGCGCGCTCGGTGTAGGCCGCCGCAGAGATCAAACCATCATTCTTGATCCTGAGATGTTGGCGATGCGCTCGTAGTGATTGTTACCAAATTCTGGCTCTTTGCCCGATGGGAGAATCTCGCGAGTTCTGTGTGTGGAAGGCATGGCCGAGGGCGGTGCAAGAGTTTGGCTAGGTAAATCTGTGGCTCACCCGCGAATTACGGTAATAGCCAAGACGGATATTGAGTTACGGCTGTAGGCTTCGGTCGATGATGTGTGATGATAGACGAAGCGACACTAAATAGCCGTTTGCCCGGAGACGTTTTGCAACTGGCTGCACCAGCACCCGCCAATATACGATTTATAGGCGTAACGTCTCAGCGTCTTTCGCGGCGACAGAGGCAGTTCATCCCGGAGTCATATACCATCTCCGACTGTTTTCCCGATCTGGTTTCCTTAAACGCCAGAATGATGCCGGCTCACATGCCGCTGTTCTTCATCTCCAGTGCCTGCTGGAGGTTCTGGGCGGAACTGGCGTCGCCGGGGTTGCGGCGTAGAGCTTCTCTGAAGTGTTCGATCGCCTCGTCGAGCCTGCCCTGCTGGGCGAGCAGAGCGCCGAGGTTATTCTGTGCTTCGGCGTTGGCGGGGTCGATCTTGACGGCCTTTTCCAGGAGCGATTCGGCGCTTCCGAGATCGTTACGCATCATCTTCACGGCAGCGAGATTGATCAGCGCGCCGACGTGGTTCGAACAAATCCTGAGAGCGGTTTGAGCTTCTTTGGCTGCAGCATTGAGGTCGCCTTCCTGTATCAGAGCGGACGACAGATTGGCGCGTGCTTGGGTATACTCGGGTTCGATTGCTACAGCTCGTCGGAATTGGGTAATTGCACCGTGGACATCATTGGTCGTTAAGAGTTCTTCGCCCAAACTGCAATGCGCCACCGCGTTGTCGGCGGTCACCGCGATTGTATGCCGCCAAGCCGTTTCTGCGTCGCGCCAAAAACCTATCTGCTTGTAGGTTAGTGTCGAGAACGTCGCGATCGCGACTATCGCGATGACAGCCGCTGTGGCCCTAGTCGCGCCGACCAGGTTGTTTTTCGGTGCTGGTCTATCAAGGCCGACCAGAGCTGCGATACCCCAAACGACCAGAACGAACAGCCCGATGTGCGGTACGTATGTGTATCTGTCCGCCATTCCTTGCGAGCCTACTTGGACAATGCCAATTACAGGAACGAGCGATATCAAGAACCACAGCCATCCGACTGTAAAATAGGGCGTCTTTCTTGCCAGCCTGATTGCTGAGGCAGTTGTTATTACGAGTCCCAAGATACTAACGTAAACCAACCACGTCGGCGTGCTAGTTCCGGGGTGGGGGTAATACATGGCGAGGTCGGTTGGCCAGAAGGTCTTCACCACGTAATGAACACACGATGTTACTGCGTTGGCCAGCCGTACGCCGACTGGGTGGCTCGTCACAATCGCCCCAGCGCTGCGCTGAGCGAGGAACGTGACGACGCACGAGCCTGCGGCCAACGCGAACAGCGGCCACTTCTCAACGACCAGTGGTCTCCATGCCTTCTCCCAAGGTTTGTCCTGGGCCGCGCGGCGCAGAGGCCAGTAGTCCAGCAGAAGTAGGAGAAGCGGGACAGACACCAGCATCGGCTTGGACATCAGACCCAGCGCCAGTGCTGTCGTGACAAGTGCGATGCGTTTCGCGGAGGGCTTGCGGGCATAGGATGTGTAGGAAAGCAGAGTGAGTATCAGGAAGAACGTGCTCAGTACGTCCTTGCGCTCCGATACCCATGCCACCGATTCGACGTGCTGCGGATGCACAGCAAACAACGCGGCCACGATGGCGCTTCTCCAGAAGTTGCCGGTCATAAGCGTGAGCGCGAGCAGAAGAAGCAGAGAGTTGGTCGTATGAAACATCACGCTGGTGAAGTGATGACCGCCGGCGTCGGAGCCGTGTATACTCACGTCCGCGGCATGCGATAGCCACGTCAGCGGATGCCAGTTTGCGGTGTTTAAGTCCCAGCGCGTGAACGCCCAGGCCACTGTCCGCATGTCCAGGCCAAGCTGAACCCAAGGATTGCCGGTGACGTATGGCTCGTCGTCCATTGTGATGAAGCCGAAGTCCCACACCTGCCAGTAGAGGGTCAGCGTCGCGACTGCCAGCAGGTAGTAGACGAGGATGCGTGTCCGCTTGTCTGGGGTTATGGCAGGTTTGTCGTTGCGTTTCTTCATCGCGGTGGTGGAACTCCAGTCGGTCGTCGACCTATGGGTTCTTCTTCATGCCAAGAGCGCGTTCGAGGTTTTTCGTCGAGCCTGCGTCGCCTGGATTGCGCCTGAGTGCCTCTCTGAACTGCTTTATGGCTTCGTCGAGCTTGCCTTGGCGCGCAAGTAAGACGCCGAGGTTATTACGTGCTTCTGTGTTGTTAGGGTCAATAGCAACCGCCTTTTCAATAAGCGGCTTGGCTCCCTTGAGGTCGCCGCGCATCATCTTTAGCCCGCCGAGGTTCACCACTGCGGCAAGGTAATTAGGGCGAATCTTGTAGGCAGTTACGGCGGCTTTCTCAGCCTCCTCCAAGCGGCCTCGCTTTGCGAGTGCCTGCGATAAATTTGCGTATGCGATGGCGTTTGCGCTGGTTACTTTAGTTGCGTGTTCCCATGCGATGACTTCGTTCCGCCAGAAGCCAATTTGACGATTTGTTACTATTGATAGCACGAGCACAACGAAAATTGCAGCTATGGCGTATACCGGGTTTCGCTTGCGTGCCGGAGCTTTTTTATGGGTTAGCGTTTCGATGTCCAAGCCTGGAATTGCCCAAGCTATGGCTACAAACAGGCCTATTAGCGGGATATAAGTATACCGGTCTGCTATTCCTTGAGCGCCCACCTGTACAATTCCGATGACAGGCAGCAGCGAAACAACAAACCAAGCCCAGCCAAATGCTATACATGGAGCCCTGCGAGCAAATCTTGCTATCCCGTAAGTCGTTAATACGAGCGCTACAGCCGAAAACAAAACTTGCCACACCGGCAACCGCGTTTCCGGGTGTGGATACATCATTGCCAGATTTGATGGCCAGATCATCTTTGCGATATACATTACGTACGAAACAGCAGCGTTGGCCAGCCGCGGGCCAATAGCAATTTCGGCATCAATTGCATTTCCACTTTTCTGGGCCAAATATGTTACTACGCAGGATGCAGCGCTCAGTGCGACCAAAGGCCACTTCTCAATCAGCAGTTTTAGCCCCTGCGATAGCCAAGGTTTGTCCAAAACAAAACGCTTAAGTGGCCAATAGTCTACCATCAGAAGTAGGAGCGGGACAGACACCAGCATGGGCTTGGACATCAGCCCCAGCCCCAGTGCTGTTGTGACCAGCGTCATACGTTTTGCCGAGGGTTTGCGGGCATAGGCGGCGTAGGCCAACAATGTGAACATGAAGAAGAAAGTGCTCAGCACGTCTTTGCGTTCCGATACCCATGCCACCGATTCGACATGGAGTGGATGCAGTGCAAACAGTGCTGCTACAAACGCGCTTCTCCAGAAGTTGCCGGTTACTGTCGAGAGAACAGACAATAGAAGCAGCGAGTTGACTGTGTGAAACAACATGCTGGTCAAATGATGACCACCTGGGTTGAAACCATAGATGCTGACATCTAAAGCGTGCGAAATCCACGTCAACGGGTGCCAGTTCGCGCTGTGGAAGTGTGTGAACGCCCAAGAAATGGTTCGTATGGTGAGTCCGAGTTGTACCATATGGTTGCCCGTCACGTACTGCTCGTCGTCAACGGAGATGAACTCGAATCCTCGCACCGGCCAGTAGATCGCCATAGTAAACACGGCCAGCATGCAGTATACGAAAACACGTACTCGCGTGTTGGGAATTGTCTCGTTCCTTTTGTCGATAGGCTTTTTCATGGAGAGTCAATCGTTCCGAAGTCTATTCTAACACATCAGCGCGCAATTTAGTTGGCCGCAGTGAGTCTCGAAAACCAAAGTTTCTACGGCACTCAACATTCTGACCAAAGCCAAGGAGCGAAGATTCTAAGAAACCAACAAGTTTGCGTTCCATAGAAGCTTTGACATTCATAAGACACTCACGTATACTCGACCTACGTCACGTTAGGGGGAGTGTACTATGCGCTTCACGTTTGTCCTGTTACTTATTATCTGGCTTGCGCCCGTCGCTTTTTCATTTGCTGATCCGGTTGTGACGATCGACAACAGCTCGTTGTTTCTTAAGATCACCAACGGCGATCACACCCTTTCCGTGAATCTTGCCGACGGTTCGCTCGACTTCTCCACTCCCTACCGCGATTATCATTTCCTAGCGCAGTTTCTCCACGATGCCGGTTGGGCGCAGCCTGAGAAGCTGAAATCGGAGCCCATTATTGAGCGTTCAAAAAGCAGTGTGAGTGCAAAGATGGTCTTTTCAGTCGCTGGAGACCGGGAGTTCATCATTGAAGCAAGTGCGCGAAGAGGTGTTCCCGGCTTTGTTGTTGCCAGTCGTCTCAAGAATATCGGCCCACCACGCAACGAATACTATTTCTGGGCGTGGAACGGCAGCTTTGACCATTACTTTGTGCCTGTTGACAAAGGTTTCGAGAAGCGTAATGTTAATTCCGATGTGTGGGACCGATTCGGTTTTCACGACGGGCTATTCCTGCCTGCGGAAAAAGGCGGCCTCGCAATAGTAACAAACGGTATTGTGGGCCGAGGTCCCGGGCAGAACGGCGATCCATTTCTTCATGCGCTGCCTTCTTCGCAATGCATTGTTACTGGTGAGTCGATGGACGTAACGTTTGCAGTTGTTGGCGCAAGGGACGCATCAGAGGCCCAGCGATTCTATTCCAGGCTTCGAAGAGCACGAATAAAGCAGCTTAGCCATCAGACTAGTCTAGCTACCCTAAAAGGCATTGATTATGGTCAGCCCGCTCCGGAATGGCTTCGCAACGCCGAGGTCTACAACGGCTTCTACCACCATTCCGATGCGTGGAATCGCGAGAACTTGCGCTTGATGTCGGATTTTCCGTTGATAGTGGGCGTTCCGCACAACAAGATGGTGATTGATCGCTGTCACCGTGCCGGTATACGCGTGATTGCTTACGTGAACTATATGGAACTACTAGATACCGAGGTAGAGCTAAAGGCCAATGGCAAGCTTTACTACGAATGGACTCAGTCTGCCGATTGCGACAAGCTGGATATGGCTCACCACCCGGATTGGGCTTGCTATGATAGCAAGGGGGAGGTTGTCAAGTCTATTTGGGGGTCTGCCAACGGTCACCCAGGTCTGATCTACACCTGTTTTCACGCAAAAGGACTTCACGAGGCCGCATTGAGCCAGGTGCGCAAGATTATGGAGATGGGCGCGGATGGGGTGTTCATAGACAACTCGATGCCGGTTGTGGAGTGTTACGGCCACAAACTCGGAAAGCATACTCACGCCGATCCTGACAGGTGCAACAACGACAAATACGAGGATCTCCTTCGCGCTATCTACGAACTGGTGAAGAGCTTTGGCAAGGACAGAATAGTGATGCAAAACAGTAGCCTTATGCCTTCGCACTGGGCCTACTGCGATGCGCAGATGTGGGAAGCCTGTCTCTACGGCGCCGGGACGGTTCAGCGTCTTACCGAATGGGAGGAAGCCAGACGCAAAGGTGAAATGCAGGAGGAGGCCATCAGACGGGGCAAGGTTCCGGTGATACTGAGCTACTTCGATGCTGTTCCAGCCGCCAACAAGCGCAATGCCGCCCTCTATACGTATGCCTACGCGCGCATCTACGGTTACCTATGGGCTGACTGGTTCACGCTGTCTCAGGACTACTTTTCGCTCAAGCTAGCTGACGACTACTCCGAACTCGCAAAACCTCTTTATTCCACTTGCCTAGGAAAACCCGTCTCGAGTGTAATGACGGTAGGAAAAGGAGTTTACAGACTGTTCGAGCACGGTATTGCCGTCGTGAATCCTGGCTCAAAGCCGCTAACAATCTCCGTTCCCGGTAGCAGAAAAGCAGACGACCTCTGCCACGGAACCATGATCACGCCCAAAGACGGACGCTACCACCTGACTTTAGCCCCTGAGTCCGGCCGGATACTGGTATATCGGCGATGATCGTCGGCTTTTCTGTTCACTCCAAGCGCATTTCAACTATAACCTTAAGGTACATTGGCGAGAGTATACCTTATCGTTTGTTGTGTAATTGACGCTGCCTATTTAATATTCGGATACGATGACCTCGTGCGATTTCCCATCGCCGATGAAAGGTACGGCGCAGCCTAGCATAGGCTCGCCGTCGATCATCAGCGTGAAGTTGCCGCGCTTGTTCGAGCTTGCCCGACGCAATGTAATGTGGTAGCTGTCATCGGCTATTCGCAACGTAACGCGGCACTCGGGCCAAGGCAGTGACACCCTGGGCTCCAGCTCGATGCCTGCCCACGACACATGTAGTCCGAGCGCATGCTCGATGAAGTAACGCAGAACGTCCGCTTCGCCGGCGTCCGTTGGCAGTTTATTCCAGTCGATGATACCCGGTAGGGTGGGGCACAATGTTTGGAGGTAGTCCAAGCGGCGTGGAGGCAGTATTTGCTCAGGAGGGGCGCTGGGGACTGAGAGCTTGCGTGCGGCTAAGCCGATCACATATCGGTCAAATTTCTCTGCGTTTCCCGGAAGCAATCGCCAGTCTCGAATAACTCGATCTACCATTTGCCAGTCCAAGCTAGGCGAATTGGAGTTGAGGCACATCCTTAGAATGCGTTCACAATGTTCTTGAATCGTCAGCGTGGGCCCATCGGCGAGGGCCACTTTCTTTTCCAGCAAGGACGAGTCCCGCGTTTCTGCGACAAGTCGTGCTACGGTGGCCGCCAACCAGACCGAGTCCGACTCTGTGAACCGAACGCAGACGCCGTCTTGATCGACTAGGGTGTTGGCAAGCGTCATTGCCTCGGTGCAAGCGAGTATCGCCGTCCGGGTCTCTTCGGCAAAAGCCCTACAGACCGGATATAACGCGCGGAGCCGGTCGAATTCCGATATGCCTCCTCGTCGTGCTTCGGAGACTGAGAAGTAACCTAACCACTTTGTCACGAAAGCATTGATTGAGTCGTCCGGAGAGTGCAGTTCAAGTGTTAGGGATTCCCACGCCTTGCTAGCCGATTCGACTGATGAGGCTAAATCATCTATCTTGCCATACGAGCGGACATGCTCCAACGCCTCTTTCGCGTTCGCGGCTGCGCCAGTGCAGAATCCTATCACTGCCTCACCCTCAATAGGCAACTCGATTTTCACTGTCAGGCTGACCACCGCGCCGAGCCCGCCGTCTACAAAGAGCGATCGGTCTGTGGCGTGAGCCGCAGGCGTAAGTGTGCATCCGTGAAATATTGTCATTTCGGAGTCATCGTCCGCGTCAATTTCTAGGATGCTCAGCGCCTGTCGCATTAGAATGGCCTTGTCCTTCGGGAAATATCTGAAGTCGGCTGTTCCTTCTAGAACAGGTTCGAAGTAGCTGGTGATGGTAAGGGACCTTGGCGAAGCTGAATTATTTCGGATCCTTAACAGCCATAGCTCGCAGGGACGATCAAGCGAAGGGGTGACCCTAAGCCATGACTCGATCTTGCTCACCAGCGACCTCACGATAACCTCTCCGGGAGCGTAAGTGACTGCATATCGACCGGTATTCGCGTGGGAATCGTGGAACGCTGACCACGTCTTACCTGTCTCATTATCGCGAATGAAGAGCGCCTTGCCGGCGCCATGTTCGGGAGTGATTGCGCGGCCTGCAAGGTAGCTCACCGACCGTCCGTTCGCCAGCAGCTTGACCACGTAGTTGCTGTGAGGGCTTCTAAGGACTTCGCAGAACGGAGCCTTGTTGGCGTATGACGCAGAGGTGATGCAGCCGTCATCAGTCAACTTCGGCATTCTTGAGTCGGCCAAGCTAGCGTCAGTGTTCATACCAATGCGTGAATCGATCATTGCGTGCCGATACCTCCGGAGTGGTTATCACTCTAAGTATCGGTGGAGCGGCGCCGCTTTGTTAGCTTCTGAAAGTACACACGAACACCCGCCCGAGGGGATAGGCGGGTGTTCTGACTGCCTGTGTAGGCTGATCGTTTACGGTTGGCCGCTATTTCCGCTTTGTTGCCAGCCTCACAAGCCCTACTAGTCCTACAACCATGGTCGCAATGCTTCCTGGCTCGGGAATTTGCGATAAATAGGTCGGACGGTGTCCGGTGTTGTATTTGAGCACCAGGCAGTAGACCTTATTGCTACTGCCGAAGGCGACCGCGAATATATCTGTTCCCTCTTTCGGTTTGCCTTCGTCGTGCAGGTTTAACGGGTTGTCTCTTAAGAGATCATAAACATCTGTTTTTATCGTGAAGCCCATCCACGCATCGCAATTGCGCAGGTCGAGCGCCAATTTGGAAAGCCGCCATCTGGCCCCAGCGTCCGCGTCTGAATCACGCTTATGTAAGTTGTTGACTGTTGTTGCGGCCTTGCGCGCCGTTGGGCTTATCTCGTTCCATTGGCTCGTGATGCACACGTTCCTGCCGTCGCCATAAGTTCCGCGTCCGCCGGAGCAGAGGCGCTTGCTGGCGGGATCAACGTAGGAAGATTTCAAGTGATCGCGCCCCCAACGCAGTATGGCCGACAGACCGACCGTGCGATTGTCGGTGCAACTAAGCGGATCTTTACTCAAGGTGAAGTCGCTCGAGTTGACCACGTTCAGCCACTGTCTTCCAACCCACTCGAGGTTGACCATTCGGTCCAAGTCACCCCAGTCGTTGTTGGTTGTGTTGATAAGCGCTTCCTAGATCGGACCCGAGAAGAGGTCATAGTGCGACTGATTATCGTGCTTTTCGTAGTTGTCCGCGCTATTGGCTGTTCATTTGGCACACCCATTTGCCTTGTAGATGGTCAAACCACCCTGATTCGTTGCTTCGTTGTTTCCTTTCGTGGCAGTGGTA
>Ga0068707_1000272_pt1 | contig 31572 bp, 43 predicted proteins | sample YNPNPMetaG_FD_66600 | JGI IMG/M metagenome (GOLD analysis project Ga0068707, IMG submission 66600) | Anoxygenic and chlorotrophic microbial mat microbial communities from Yellowstone National Park, USA - YNP NP MetaG | ecosystem: Environmental > Aquatic > Thermal springs > Hot (42-90C) >... | reverse complement strand
CTCCTCCTCCTTCCGATCCGCTACCGCGTCGCCGAGACGCTCAAGCCTGATGGCCAAACCCCGAGCCAGGATGGCAGCGTTGTAGGCCGCCGATGCTGCGTCCTCTGCCACCTGCTCTTTCCTCTCGGCCATCCCGCGGATGGCCTCATCCAGCTCCTTCAGGATCTCTGCTACCAGCTCTTGGTTCATCGTCTTCTCCTTCCTGGGAGGCCTCATTGCCTCCCTCTTTCTAGACCCAGATTACGAAGGTTCGAGAGACGAGTCAACAAAAATCGGACGTCTCGAACATTAAAATTTGTTCATCCTGGAATGGAACGAAAAGGCCCCGGAGGACGGCCTCCGGGGCCTTGAAATCAGAACTTTTCCAACACCCCGGCCACCCGCACCATCTCCAAGGCCTTCGGGTCGTCCGGCCTGTCGAACCGGACGGCAGCCCACCGTTTCAGTTCGGCCGCAAGAGCCTGGAGCTCCCTGCGGGCCTTCTTCTCGGCGTAGCGGCTGGCCCCGGATTCCGAAACCAGGTACAGGAGCCACTGCCGTCCTGTACGGTTGACGCAGCCCAAGCTGAAGAGCCTGTCAAGAGCCTCTTTGATCTGGGTTTGGTTCATCGTCTTCTCCTTCCTGGGAGGCCTCATTGCCTCCCTCTTTCTAGACCCAGATTACGAATGTTCGAGAGACGAGTCAACAAAAATCGGACGTCTCGAACATTAAAATTTGTTCATCCTGGAATGGAACGAAAAGGCCCCGGAGGACGGCCTCCGGGGCCTTTGAGTGAGGAAGGAAGAGGGCAGGTAGGGCGCTCACTCATCCGGGATGATCCTGATTGCCCCGGACGGGCTGGACAGGCCGCACAATGGCAGTTTTACGCCTTTCCGATTCGACAGCCACGGCTGGAGGCCTCGTGGGTCTCGTGTGAGAAAGACGGTGCCATTACCATCCAGGGACTCGATCAGGGCCAGTTCTTTGGAAAGCGACTCCAAGCAGGCCGCCACCTGGCGGACGGCCCCGGAGGCTGCCCTCAGGTCGTCAGAGACGGGAGTATCCGGCAGCCGGACTGCCCGGATGGCCTCTGAGGCGGCATGGATGGCTTTCATCAGTGTACTCCTATCGGCCTCGATTATGTACCTTGTTCCTTGGTAGCTCAGTTCAGTTCTCATAGGGCGTTCCCCTTCGCTCAATGGAGAGGGCGGCATACTCCGCCAACTCCTCCAACTCCGCCATCAAACTCTTGAGTGCGTTCATCCGGCGCTCGTGATTCTGGAGCGCCAGGTCGAACTCCTCCCTGGCGCTCGGGAGTGGGTAGTAGTCTCTCATATTAGGCGCAAGCTCGGCCATGGCCGAGTAGGCCTCCACCAGTTTCCCGTAGGCGCGGTCGATCAATTCAGAATGAGTCTGCGGGGCTGTTCCGTTCAGGTGGTAGAACGGGAATCCCGGCTTTCTTTTCATCGTCTTCTCCTTCCTGGGAGGCCTCATTGCCTCCCTCTTTCTAGACCCAGATTACGAATGTTCGAGAGACGAGTCAACAAAAATCGGACGTCTCGAACATTAAAATTTGTTCATGATCGGGGCTGTCCGGAACGGAGAAACGGCGATCGGGATAGACGCCGACCGCCGTTCTCCAAGGGGAACTCCGCTTCTATGCCCTCTTCTTCGGATCCCGCTTCAGGCGCTTGGTAGGGTGGTCTGCAAACCAACGAGCCAATTCCCACCCCTGTTCGGTGAGCTCCAGGACGCGGTGGTCACCCTTGCTGGGGGCCACGCAGCCTTGGGAGACGATCCGGCTGATGGCTTGCTGCACCCTTGTACGGTCATACTTCCGGTCACTGAGGAGATAGACTTCGATCTGCGCTTGCGGACAGGATCCGCCCTTTTCGTGGAGGTATCGCAGGATCTCGGCCCGGATGCCCTTCTGCGCCGGGCGACGCTTGCGGACGGACGTCCTCTTTGGAGCAGGAACTGCCTCCGGCGTGACGGGAACGAGAGCGCGAACGGCTTCGTCGATCTCGACGAGGCAGTCGTCCCATGCGGAGGGATCGGCCCCGTTGATGCGGTGTTCTTCGACGATGGCCCGCGCGATTCTGATGATGGACAGAGTCGATAGTTTCATTGGATCGCCTTCTCCTGTTCGTACTTGGGAAGTCGCAGGCTCAGGATGGCCCGGGCAAGCCGGGCCACCCATCCAGTCAACCGGATTCGGACGATCACAGGCCACCTCCGATCCGGCAGGCACGCACATCCAAGAGGCAATCATCGCAGAGCGGCCCCTCGTGGAAGCCGGGGTGGGGACACTCGGGGTCTTCGCAGACCGTCATGGCCCTGCACCGGGGGCACCCGGCGTCATGGGACGGAGCGGAGCACTCCGGCTCCGGGGTCTCATCCACCCGGAGCGCGTCCTCCGGTTCGTTCCAAGGCCAGGTACGCTCCCAAGCCGTCCCCCCGCAGACGGAGCGAACGCGCCGGACGTGGCCGCGCTCTTCCAGCCATTCCAGGGAACGGATGAGGGCGTTGGCATAGCGCCCGGAGTAGCTCTTCGCTGCTCCGCGCAGCCTGTACGCGAAGAAGGTTCCCACCGTCCGGGGCTTGAGCCCGGAAAAGTCCAAGTAGCTGCGAACGTATGTGCTGAAACGCATTGTTGTTCTCCTTCCTTGCGGCTATCCGCTAAGCCCCATACGGGGCTTTTCGTCCGGGAGCCACCCGGCCTCGTCAGGCGGAAACGAGTTTGCGCTCCAATTCGCGGAGCTGGTCGGAGGTATAAGCCCACGTCAGCGGGAGGGTGATGTGGAGCCGTCCTTCCTTGTAGGAGGAGGACATCATCGAACCGTCTTCCCCCCATTCCAGATACACTCCCACGTAGGCCTTGCCGTGCACATCGACCCCGCGGTATGCTACTTCCGCGACGCGTGACATCCTGCCGAAGCAGTCAGGCAGGATGGATCCTACCTGGACGGACTCGATCTCCTCCCTGTTTGGGATGAATACGAGCAAGCCGTTGTATTCTTTCGTCATGGCGTCCTCCTTAGGGAATGGAAGGCCGGGTCACCCGGCCTTCCTCACACCTTGGCCCTCCATCCACCGGGCCATCCGCACCTCCGGCAGCCACTGATTCAGTGGCTCCGGCACCACGCCGGCGGCCACGTCCCAAGCCCGGCGCACGAGCTTGAACCCTTCCTTGAGGGTCTTGGTTTCGAAGTAGAAGCTGTCTTCCCCGCGCGTCCGCGTCACCATCCATCCGAACCCGTCAGGGGTGGCCACGTAATTGGGGCTGGGGGCCACCGGGTAGGTCTTCATCTTCGTAACGTACATCGTCTTCTCCTTCCTTCCTTCCTTCCCGGGAGGCCTTATTGCCTCCCTCTTTCTAGACCCAGATTACGAAGGTTCGAGAGACGAGTCAACAAAAATCGGACGTCTCGAACATTAAAATTTGTTCATGATCGGGGCTGTCCGGGGTAGGTAAAGCGAAACTAAGCAGCCAGCCGTCCTGACCCCATGTATCGACTATGAGGCAGGAGGTACGATGCGAAAATCACTCGTTCCCGTTATGTCCGTTCTCGGCCTGGCGATGCTGGCCGGGCTGGCTCTGGTGGGGCAGACCAAGCCGGACGTCAGGCAGCTCCGCGGCCCCCAGAGGGATCCGGTGGCCATTGCGGTGCTACTTCTTGGCGGGAAGCCCGTACTGGCCAGCTTGGGGGCCGGGCTGGAGCTGGATACGACGACCAACCCGCCCGTCTTGCGGGCCGTTTCTTCACAGACAAGGAGCTACAAGCTGGCCCGGGCCTCGGACGGTACGTGGACTCTTCCGCAAGGCTGCTCTACTCTGGTGTCCTTGTACCGCAACGGTCTCAGGCAGTGGGACGGCGAGGACTTCTCCGTGGTAGCCCAATCCGTCAGGTTCCGCAGCGGGGCCGACGTGACCGATCCGAGCCTGGCCGATGACCTGGTCGTATGCGACTGCCGATAGCCCCTATCGTGCTGGCTCTGGCTGCTGTCTTGGTGGGGCAGACCCGGCTGGACGCACCGACTCAGGCCCGGAGCATGACCGGGAGGGCATACTACGGCGGGAGCCTCGATTTCGGATCGATCCCCGCGCAGTCCTGCCTGGAGCGGAGCTTCCCGGCCCCGGGGGTCTGGCCCGGGGCTTGGCTCAGCCCGGGGTGGTCTCCATTTCTTCCGTCTCAGGTGGTCGGGATGATGTACGGAGCCGACGGGGTCATCGTGGTGCGTCTCTGCAACCCGACACCGGCGTCTGTCCAGGTGTCCGGCGTCGTGTACTCGGCCTTGGCCTCTGCTCCCTGATTCGTATACTCAGGGTGATGGACTTCCGATCCAAGAAGCTGCTCAAGTGGGATTCGTGGCTCCGGGCTGGTCGGGCCAAGATGAAAGAGGAGACGGTCGTTGACGGCCTCGTCAGGCGGCGCTGCTACGAGATCCAGGAGCCGTCCGGCCACTGGGTCGTCCACTTGAACGAGTGGGAGAAGTCGGAGTCCGTGAATGTCTGGGGGCCGGACGGCTTGGCTGTCATTCCGCCTGCCGAGCCGTCTTGGGAGGCCATGAGGGCTTCCCTGAGCCTCTGTACCAGGTGTGGGAAGGCCGCTTCCGACCTGAAGAGGGCCGGATTTGCCGGGAGGTGGTGCCAGGAGTGCCGGGCCAGCCATCTCCACGAAGTCGAATATCCCGGCTGGACTGAGTAGCTGGACTGTGTAAAGGAGACGAGTTGCCATGACATTGCCACGATCCGAACCAGTAAGGCCCCTGCCTCCCAAGGACAGGGACTACTACAGCATTGACGAGCTGGCCATGCTCCGCCTGTGGACGAGATCCTCGTTCCTGGCCGAAACCGGGCAGCAGGCCCCGCCGTGGGATCCGGCCATGAGGATCAAACGGTGGTATGATTCGACCGCCGCCGACAAAGACCCGGAGGAGCCGTACTTTTACCGTTCCTGGGTCTTGGTGGAAGGGAAGCCAGTCCATAAGTCCTTCGTCATGACCTGCGCGGAGGCCGCACGGCTGAACCTCCCCGGCAGCGTCACCTACCGGAAGAGGACGTCCGAGCCTACCACGGCCTACATGGCGGCGCCGGACGGGAGCCTGGCGTCTCCGATCAGCCCCAACGTGTTGGCATCCGAGGAGGAGGCCCGGGCTCTGGCTCAGGCTGTCAGCCTCGATACCGGAGAGGCCTGGACGGCGGAAATCCAGTCCGATCCCTACCCGTTCGTAATCGTCTGGGGGCCGGAGCGCCGCCGCATCTGGAATCTGATTTCTCCGCAAGGCCAGTCCTACAACGTAGCCCGGCTGCTGGACGAGAGATCCCGGCAAGGGGTTGACAGTCCCGGAAAGTGGCAGACCCAGAACGGCGGCTTGGTTTGGACATCGGCAGTCAGCCGGGACACCGGGGAGCAGGACGTCCGTCCTCCGTACCCCGTTCCGATGCGCGAGCTGTACGAGACGGCAGAGGAGATCGTGGTCGGATTTGGAGGCCTGCTCCAGGTGAAGCGCGTCGTCCGCCCACCTGCCACTATCATGCTGCCAGGCAACGTGGAGCTGCGAGACTGGCTCCGTCCTGTCGTGGAGGCAGACCGTGACTACTGGCTGGCTGTCCTCTCATCCAGAGGTTGAGCGTCTGAGGAGCAGGCTGGCCCGCGCCGGGCGCATCCCGGACAACTGGCTGGAGACGGCCCGGCGCAACTTCATGCGACGCGGAAGCGAGGTGTCCCACTGGTGGATGGAGCCGGATGGAGGAATAGGCTATGTATACATAGCCAGGCGCAACGGCTCGCCGTCCGTCCTCCGCATCATGGAGGCAAGCGGGAGGGTGCTGGCCGTGTACCAGGGACGCAGGGCCGAGACCCTGCTCGGCGGCGCTCCCTTGTCCGGGGACTGAAGAATCGGGAGGAACCTGTCATGGACTGGCTCTTGGCCTGTATCTTGCTGGCCGTGGTCTTCGCGGCCATCCTGCATCAAATACACCGCCAGCGCTCCCTTGCCGAGCGCGGGGTGGACTTGCTCTATCATGTCGCCATGGTGGCTGTCAGCATGGCCCGGGCAGCCGATGCCGCCCTGGTGCGCTACCGGGCTACCCGTCACGAGATCCGGCAGTCGCACGTGCCGGATTATGCGGAGGCTGGCAATGCAATCCGTTGACTTCCGCGCCCAGGCCACGGACAGGCTGCTCAAGGCCCATACGTTGGCGGCCCACGTGCGCATCATGTCCGTGGCAATGGACGCCGTCCGGGATCAGGCTTCGGCTGGCAATGTGAGCCAATCCACCGCGGTGCGCTGCATGGGGGACATGGCCCTTCTCGTGACCCAGATGATCCAGCGCGTCCAGGACTTGATCCAGCAATCCTTGGACGACGTCAGCCGCATCCGCCCCTAGGAGGATGGCTCATGGAAGGGGTGACAATCCAGAACCCGGAATTCCGCAAGGCCGTAATCAGGCTGCTCTCGCGGGGAAACAGCTACCTGGCCGAAGAGATCGGGAGGTTCACCGGACGGGAGGACGTGTTCGGCGAGGTGATCGGCCTGATGTGGCCGCAGGAGGCCGGATGGTAGGGACGGAGAGCCTGCAATCCCCCATTACGTGGTTCGGCGGCAAGGGTAACATGGTGGACAAGCTGCTGGAGATCGTCCCGGAGGGAGGGGCGCCCTACTGCGAGCCGTACTGCGGAGGGGCCAGCCTGTTCTGGCACCGCCCTCCGGCCCCCGTCGAGGTGCTGAACGACCTGGACGGGGACGTGGTCAACCTGTTCCGGTGCCTCCAGGACGAGGGAACCTTCCGCATACTCTCCCATCGTATCCGTCACACGTTGTACAGCCGGGCCGAGTTCCTCCGGGCCTTGGAGATCCTCGGCAAGCCGGACGCCTCGCCGCTGGATCGGGCCTGGGCCTTCTTTGTCAAACAAAATCAAGGCTTCTCCGGCGTAGGAAACAGCCCCGGCGGGTGGGGGCGGGCTTTTACAGCGAATGGCGGAGTTTCAGTCGTCACCAACAAGTGGATGATGCGCCTGTCCATGCTGGAGGACTGGCACAAACGGCTGCTGGCCGTGCAGATTGACTGCGTGGATGCGCTGAAGTGCATCCGTTACTGGGACAACCCGGAAGCCGTGTTCTACGTGGATCCGCCCTATCATCCTGCGACGCGGAAGGACAAGAAGGTGTACAAGTACGAGGCCGACGAGGCCCACTACGATGATCTGATGGAAGTTCTGCTCTCCTGCAAGGGAGCCGTGGTGCTGTCAGGCTATGACAACTGCGTCGCCAGCCGTCTGGAGGCTGCGAAGTGGGCCTCCGTCCGGTTCCAGACGGGTTGCTTCGCGGCTGTCCGGCGCCGTGGAACGAGGATGAGTGGCACGGGGGCCGCTGTCCGTGAGTCGCCCCGGACGGAGGTAGTCTGGCTGAACGAGAAGGCGCGGAGAGCCTGCCGGGCAGGCTTTTCAGCCGTGATCTAGAGCGGGAGGCTCCTACAGATGGCCAGGAAAAGGCTTCGCGTGCTGCTCCTGGGAGGCGGGCCTCCGGGCACGGCTCTGTATCTGATGGCCTCGTCCCGGGAGGTTCCCCGGTTCGATGCAGCGGTATTCGCCGATACAGGCGAGGAACCGGAGGCTCTCTACGAGCATCTGGAGGCCATCGAGGCTTTGGGCGGAATTCCTGTCTTGCGACGCGGCGACATCATGCTAGGCGAGGCCGTGGGTACGGGTGAGGCTCCCCCGATTCCGGTGTGGAGCCCGTCCCGATTCGGCATTGCTTCCCACCACCCGGCTTGCGCGGCCAGCAAGGCCGACTTGGCCGAGGCCGTCATCCGGGAGGAAATCCTCGGACTGGGGCCAGTCGAACCTGTCCCGTCCGGTCTTCGGGTGAGTGTCAGTTGGGCCGTCCCCTTCGACGAGGAAAGCCGCGCCCGGTACATCGCGGACAGATGGCAAGCCAGGAGTCCGTGGATTGTGCCTGAGTTCCCGCTCGTACAGCGCCGTATGACGAGGGCCGACGTGGAGGCCTGGCTTGCCAGTCACTACCCGGAGCTGGTGGTGCCGGAGTCCGGCTGCGTGTTCTGCCCGTACCACGGGGACTCGTACTGGCTCCGGCTCAGGGAATCGGAGCCGGAGGCCTGGCAGAGGGCCGTGATGATTGACAGGAGCATCCGGCGAGCAGGCTTGCCAGCATTCCTGCACCGCTCAGCCAAGCCGCTGGAGGAGGCCGATCTGAGCCGATCCGAGAGCGATCTGATGGCCATTGAGCCGGACGGCGTATGTGGTTTGTGAGGGAGGCTTGATGAGGGTACTCAACCTCGGTGCCGGGGTGCAGAGCACGACCGTGTACCTGATGGCCCACTGCGGAGAGATCCAGCCGTACGACTACGCCATCTTCGCCGATACAGGCGAGGAACCTGCGGCTGTCTACCGCCACTTGGAATGGCTCCGCGAGTTGGGAGGCGCGCCCATTCTTGTCCGTAGCGCCGGGAGGCTGGGTGACGATCTCGTGCGGGGAATCAATAGTACTGGGGGACGGTTCGCCGCCATTCCCGCCTATGTGCGCTCCGGGGAGCGCATCGGAGTCGGCCGCAGGCAATGTACCCGCGAGTACAAGGTCGCCGTAATTGAGAGGACGATTCGATATGAGCTTCTGGGTCTGAAACCACGTCAGCGTATTCCGAAGGGCACAATGGTAGTGCAGGCCTATGGCATCAGCATGGACGAGGCGGCCCGCAGCCGCAGGATCCGGGGGCGCATTGCCAAGTACTCCCCGTGGATCACCCCGGAGTTCCCCTTGCTGGATCGGAGGATGACAAGAGCAGACTGCGTGCGGTGGTTGCGAAATCGTGTGCCGCACGAAGTGCCGAAAAGCTCCTGCGTCTTCTGCCCGTACAAAAGCAACGAGCAGTGGCGCTGGCTCCGCGACAACGACCAGGAAGGGTGGAAACGCGCCGTACAGATCGACGAAGCTCTGAGAAACGGGGCTGTCGCCAGCCGGGGGATGGCCGGGCAGCAGTACGTACACCGCTCAGCGGTACCGTTAGCCGAAGCCGATCTGGAGGATAGCGGGAAACCCGGCAAGCCGCAATTCTCGTTCGTCTTGGAATGTGCAGGAATGTGCGGGATTTGATCGGGGGAGAGTGATGTGGCTGTACGTACCCTCAGCTTGTGTTCCGGCCTCGGAGGCCTCGAAATCGGAGCCGCAATCGTTCTGGGAGACATTGTCCCGGTCTGTTACGTGGAGAGGGAAGTCTCCGTCGCCCGCATTCTTGCGCAGAGAATGGAGGACGGGGCGCTTCCAGCCGCTCCGATTTGGTCTGATATCGCAACGTTCCGCGCAGAAGGCCTGCGAGGACTGGTGGATCTCATTACGGCTGGCTTCCCCTGTCCCGATTACTCGGTGGCGGGACTCCGGGCAGGACGTTTCGGGAAGCACGGGCAGGTCTGGGAGGACGTGGCCCGGATTGTTCGCGAAGTGGAACCCCGGCTCGTCTTCCTGGAGAACGTACCCGGAATACTCACCCCTCATCGAGCCGACGGGAGGCCCGGATGGATACATCCACCAGGCGTCTGGTATGTACTCGGAGACCTGGCCGAAGCAGGGTATGATGCTGAGTGGCTCTGCCTGTCTGCGGCCGACGTGGGAGCTCCGCACGCGAGGGAGAGGTGGTTCTGCCTCGGATGGAGGCAGGATCTGGAGCACTCCGACGGTGGACGACCGCGGCGCCTACAGATGGCAGGAGCCGGGGCCGAGAGAATCCAGAATGTACCCCACTCCGAGCGCACGCGACGTAAAGGGCGAGAACGCAAGACGCCATCTGGACGTGGCTCGCGGGCGGAAACACCTCGATCAGCTCCCGAATTTCCTGGCGCACTCCCCCTATTCCCCCCTGCTCCAGCTAGCCGGGAGTGGGCCGGAATCGTCGCCGAGTTCCCATACCTTGCTCCGGCGGTTGAATCCGGTTTTCGTTGCCTGGCTGATGGGGTACCCGTGGTGGTGGACGAGGACAGGGCCGATCAAATCGGCGCGCTCGGGAACGCAGTCGTACCTCTCCAGGCTGCGCTTGCTCTTGCGCTCCTACTTGAGAGGGCAGGGATCGTGATCGGCTGAGGGCAGTTTCGTATGTATCGGGAAGAGGACTCAACGAATTTGTCAGTGGTGGATTTCGGATCAGGAACAAAGGCAATCTTGTACCACGGCCTCCCGCTCATGATGGACGGCTGGCTTCCGGCTGTCGATGTATCCGAGCATCGGGGCTTCGTGTCAGAAGCCGCCGGGAATCTGGCCCGGGCAGCCCGGACTCTCCAGGCTTGGCTGGAGGCTGCCGATGATCCGCAGCGGGTGAAGGCTGCCGCCGTTGTGCAGGATGTAATGCGGAGGTTCAACGTGACGAATCCGGCATGGCTGGCCGACCGTTGCCGGGGGACGTCCAGCCTCAGGGAGGCCAGACGGGCCGTGGCCCGGGAGCTGCTGGACGCCGGGGCCGATATCCGGCTCGTCCGGGCCGTCTTGGGAGGCCGGAGCAGGAGGGCCGTCATGAGCCTGGCCGGGGCCGTCCGCGTCTCTGGCCGGAGGAGCGGACGATGAGCCGCAGTGGCTGCGTGATCTGGACGTACAGCGGGAAGCAGGTGGATCTCTCGAAGCCGGATCGGAGAGACATCGATATTGCGGACATAGCCCGGTCGCTGGGCAATCAATGCCGATTCAATGGCCACGTCAGTTCCTACTACTCCGTGGCCGAGCACTCGGTGCACGTAAGCTGCCTGGTGCCGGAAGAGGACGCATTGTGGGGCTTGCTGCATGACGCAGCCGAGGCCTACGTGGGAGACGTGGTGCGTCCCGTTAGACGCCACCCTCTGCTGCATGGCTTCTCCGAACTGGAAGAGGCCGTGCTGGGCGCCGTAGCCAGCGCCTTCTACCTCCGCCTGCCCATCCCGGAGACGGTGATTCAGGCCGATCAAGCCATGCTGGCTGCCGAGAAGGCCGTTCTCCTCCCGCGCTTTCCTGCCGGAGAGCCGGACAGCGCCTCCTGCGACTTGAGACGGCTGATCCGGTGCTGGGAGCCGGAGACCGCCGCGCGGAAATTTCTGGCCAGGTTCGATGATCTCGTTCTCGGCCCGGCCACGGGGAGGCTACCGTATGTCTGAGCCAACGGCCCGGCAGGCCTACAGGACGGACGAGGCTTCCAGGGCCAGGATCGAGGCCGGACTGGAGGACATCCGGCTGCGGCTTGCCGGGATTGCGGAGATGATCCATGCCCTGAATCGGGAATGGTGGCTCGACCTGGAGACCGGGCAGCCTGTCCAGCGCAACGTGGGTGAGTCCCTGATGCTGATTGTCAGCGAGTTGGGGGAGGCAATGGAAGCCCACCGCAGGCAGGCGCGCGATTCCCACCTCCCCGGCAGACCGGGACTGGAGGTGGAGCTGGCCGATGCCCTGATCCGCCTGCTGGATTTCTGCCATGGCTACGGCCTCGATCTGGCAGGGGCCGTCCGGGACAAGCTGCTGTACAATCTGACCAGGCCAGATCATGACGTGGCCCGGCGCCGTCTGCCGGGCGGAAAGAGGATATGATGCGATCTCCTGCCGTCAAAATCCTGCTGGGCGGCGCAGAAGCCGAGCTCAAGATCGACCTGAACGTGCTGGGCGACTTCGAGGAGCTCACCGGCGTAGACGTGACGAGGGCCGCCCCATCGGATCTCACACTGTCCAATATCGCAACTCTGGTGAGACTGTGTCTGCGCGAGTCCCTGCCCGGCCTCACCGACGAGGACGTGGGGAGGAGCCTGCTCCCGGCCCACGTGCCGGAGATACTCCACGCCATCGTCTGCCTGATGGGGGCCTCCGTCTCCCTGCCACCCGTATGGTGGCCGGACAGGGAGGCCGTGTACCAGGCTCTGCTGCCCCGTCTGTCCATGCTCGTGGACGTGAGCCCGGGCTCGGCCTGGATGGCGAACAGATACGCAGCCGACGGACGGAAGGCCGTGGTACTGGATCCCCCAGCCGAGGCCGTCCTGCATGACGGGGTGATCCGCGTGGCCAGCCTCCGGGAGGCCTTGGCCCACGCATCCGAGGCCGGGGGCTGGTGGGCCTCGGTAATGAGCGTCAGGCTCGAGCTCCGCGACCTGGAGGACAGTCTGATCCGGGGCCTGTCAGCCTGGACAGCCGACATCCCGGCATTGAGTGGATTTTCTGTGGAGACCATCCCGTTGGAGAACGGCCGCAGGTGCTTGGTGAGGACATTCAGGTGATTTCCCCGCCGATATTGGGGGAATTCCCCATTACGTCCGGGCCGTGATCATCCGTCTAACAGAGGGAAGGGAGAGATGACCATGACAGTTGCAGCCACTTTCCTGGCTATCGCAGCCGGAATCGGCCTCGGATTCGCTATCCGGTATGCTATCAAGCGTCGCCGCGCCGCCCGTATGATCGAGCGGATCATGGCCGGGTGAGGCTCCAGTCCCACGAATATGAAATGTGGGACGAGCCAGACAGTCCACCTTCTCCGAGGCGATTACCCTTGCCCGCCGCGGCGATCTGGTCTTCGTGGCGGGCAAGGGCGCTTTGTCCGCAGTCATACGGCTCGCCTCCGGCAACCCCACGCACGTGGCCGTGGTGAAGGAAAGCCTCGTGGACGATTTGGAACTGCTGGAGTCCACCACGCTGAACCGATGGAGCGGTAAGCGTGGAGTCCAGATTGTGAGCCTGCGCCGCAAGATGCAGGAGTCGCCGGATGATACCTACTGGCTGGCGCTTCTGAAGCCCGAGGTGGCCTCGGCTATCCGGTGGCCGGAGGCCAATGCCTATATCTCCTCCATCATCTCCCGGCCATACGACTACCTCCAGGCCATCGGCAGCGCAATTGGGCAGTACCTCCCATGGCTGCCGAGCATCAGCATCAAGCGCAGCCTGTACTGCTCCGAGCTGGCCGCCGGGGTGCTGCGCAGTTCCGGGGCGGTGCCCAAGTCCTGGGATCCCACCCCGACTCCCCATCAGCTCGCCAGGTGGCCGATCTACCGGGAGATCCTGTGGATCGGTGGGCCGCAGAGGCCGTTCCCGGACGAGGATCCCAAGGCCCCGATTGTGGCCGCCATAGCCTGATCCCTTCTTGCCCACTGCCGCCACCCGTCCGTCGCCATGGCGGGCCGTTTGGCGCGAATTGGCGTGGGTTCCTGAGGCTGATCCGGTGGTATAGTGGACGTGAATGGCGCTCCCTCAGCCGGACTGGGCAGCTCTCCTCAGGCAGGATCCGAGACTGTGGCAGGTCTTCGAGCGCATGCCGTGGAACAAGTACATCCCGGAGAAGCCCACGCCGCGCCAACTGGCTTTCCTCCTGCTGCCGCATCTGGAGGGGTTCTACGGCGGCGCTGCCCGGGGCGGAAAGACCAGCGCCCTGCTGATGGCTGCTCTCCAATACGCCCACCGTCCCGGGTACCGCGCCCTGGTGCTGCGACGCACTTACGGCCAGTTAAATATGCCGGACTCCGTCCTGACCCGGGCTCATGCCTGGCTCAGGAAGACGGACGCGCGGTGGGTGGCCCAGCATTACCGTTACGAGTTTCCGTCCGGGGCCGTCCTCCAGTTCGGATACTTGCAGCATTTCAGCGACGTCTACCAGTATGACGGCGCGCAATTCCACTTCATAGCCTTCGACGAGCTGACCCAGTTCCTGGAGGGGCAGTACCGTTTCCTGTTCTCCCGGCTGTCCAGGCAGAAATCCGACTCCATCCCGCTCAGGATGCGTTCGGCCAGCAATCCGGGCGGCATCGGCCATGACTGGGTGAAGGCGAGGTTCATCATCGGGAGCCACCCGGACAGGTTCTTCGTTCCGGCGAGGCTGGAGGACAATCCGCACGTGGATCAGGAGGCCTACCGGGCCAGCCTGGCCATGCTGGATCCCGTCACGCGGAAGCAGCGGGAGGAGGGTGACTGGGACGTAGCCCGCGCCGGGGCCGTATTCCGCCGCGAGTGGATGGACAGATTCTTGGATGCACCGCCGGACGGGCCGCGAAGACGGGTGCGCTTCTGGGACTTGGCGGCTACGGAATCCCGGCCCGGAGCAGACCCGGACTACACCGTGGGGACTCTCGTTTCCATGGATGACGAGACCTCGGAGGTGGTCGTCGAGGACGTGCGGCGCGGACGGTTCAGTCCGGCGTCCGTCCAGTCTACCATCATCTCCACGGCTCAGTCCGACGGGCGCGCGGTCAAGGTGCGGATCGAGCAGGAGCCGGGAGCCAGCTCCAAAGTGTTCATTGCTGAAGTGGCCCGTCGCCTGCCGGGCTATGACGTCCAGGCCGTCCCGGCCTCCGGCCCCAAAGTCCTGCGATGGGCTCCGTTCGCCACTCACTGCCAGAAGGGCCTGGTGGCCGTGCTGAATGCTCCGTGGACGCCGGACTGGCTGGACGAGCTGCTGACCGTCCCGGATGGACGCCATGACGACCAGGTGGACAGCGTCGCAGGAGCCTTCAACTGTCTGGTGGATGAATACCGTCCGGCTCCACGGGTGAGTTTCTTGGAGGTGTGAGATGGCTTTGCGGGACTTTCGCATAGGGCCTCCCGGGGAGGAGGCTGACTTGCTGCCCATGGTGGTGCGCCAGGCTTCGATGTTCAGACGCGGAGTCGGAGGGGCCGATTACGATGATGCCGTCAGCGAGGCCATCCTCCATACCATCCGGGGCCTGGAGAGGTACGATCCGGCCAAGGGTACGCGGTTCTCGACGTTCGCCTTCCCCTGTATCCGCGGAGCCGCCCTGGATCTGGCCAGACGCGAGGCCAGGTTCTCCCGGCACCACGAGCTCCACCCGGACCTGGACAGCCTGGAAGCCTCAGCCCACGAACATGATGTGGGGCAGCGGCTGCTGTTCGCCCAGGTTATGAGTGTGATAGAGAACTCCCTCCCGCCCAAGCTGGCCCACGTGCTGCTGCGCACGTACATGGACGGAGCCTCGGACAGGGACATCGGGGCCGAGATCGGAGTCCGGCCCGGCAGAGTCCCGTTGATCCGGGAGCTGGCTCTGGGCGAGGTGAGGCGTCTGCTGGAGGCCCGCGATGGGATGGATTGACAGACTGGCCAGGTGGCTACGCGGCAAGCAGGGTGGCTCCGGCCTGAGCCGCTACGGTATCGTGCAGGGCTGGAGCGCATTCCGCAGCCTCGGCTTCCACGAGAGCGTCTCCGAGGGGTACTATGCCTCCGTCTGGGCGCACCGTTGCATCATGAAGATTGCCGAGTCCCTCTCCAGTGTGCCGTGGAAGGTGCAGACGGACGCCGACGGGGACGGAACGTTCGTGGACGAGGCCAGCCACCCGCTCCAGCGTCTCTTGGACAGGCCGAATCCATACTCCGACCGCAGGGAGTTCCTGACTTCCCTGGTGCAGAATCTGTATCTGGACGGCAACGCCTTCGTGGAGATCGTGGCCGATAGATCCGTTCCGCTCCAACTGTACCACCTGCGGCCGGACTGGGTGCGGATACGGCCCCACCCCATTCTGCACGTGGAGGCCTACGAGTACAGGCCTCCAGGCAGGGAGCCAGTCCTGTTCTCGCCGGAGGACATCCTCCACTTCCGGTTCGTTGACCCGCTGGATCCATTGCGCGGCTGCTCTCCTCTCAGGGCGGCAGTCCGCACCCTGGAAAGCGAAAACGCCATCGTGGCCTGGAACAAGAGCGTGCTGGACAACAGCGCCGTGGTCGGCGGAGTCCTCCGCATCCCGTCCAACGCCATGCTCAAGGAGGATCGGGACAGGCTCCGCGACGAGCTCGTCCAGGAGTTCAGCGGGGCCAACAGACACCGTCCGATGGTGCTGTGGGGGGACATGACCTACGAGCGTGCAGCCCTCAGCCATCACGATCTGGACTTCCTGGAGCAGCGCAAGATCAACAAGTACGAAATCTGCGCGATTTTCGGAGTCCCGCCCCAGCTCATCGGAGCGAACGAGGATCCGACCTATTCCAACTTCGAGATAGCGCGGCTATCGTTCTGGGAAGACGTGGTGATCCCGCTGCTGGACTGGGTGCAGAACCGCCTCAACGTGGCCCTCGTGCCGCGCTACGGCGACCCGTCCTCCATCCGCATCGTCTATGACATCTCCGATATCCCGGCCATGCGCTCCAGTTACGAGCAGAAGGTCAAAACCGCAGAAGTGCTTTGGCGCATGGGCTGGCCGATCAACGAAATCAACCGCAAGCTCAACCTCGGCCTCACGCTCGTGCCGTGGGGCGAGACGGCCTGGTTCCCGGCGAATCTGTACCCGGTTGGCTCCCAGCCGGGAGGGAAGACCGAGCCTCCGGCTGAGACCGAGCCGAGGGAAGAGCCCGAGCAGGATGACTGGGTATGAAACTGGAGATCCGGGACGTCCCCAGCCCCAACTTCCGCCGAATCCGCCGGAGCCCGGTGAGCCACATCATCCTCCACATCATGGACGGTACCTTGGCCGGGACGGACTCGTGGTTCTCGAATCCTGCGTCGCAGGTCAGCGCCCATTACGGGATCGGGCGCAACGGGGAGCTGCGCCGTTACGTGGCCGAGGAGTCCGAGGCCTGGCATTGCGGCAGGATTCTCAATCCCAAGGTGGCCCTCCTGCGCGATGCGGCTGGAAACTGGATCAATCCGAACGCATATACCATCGGCATCGAGGTTGAGGGCAGGGCCAGCGAACCCGTCCACCTCGTCCAGTACTACGTCCTGGCCCTGCTCCTCCGGGATGTGGCTTCCCGCTACGGGATTCCGCTCACGGAGGATCGTGTCTGGCTGCATAGGGAGGTTTACGCGGCGAAATCATGTCCCGGGCTTTTGGACAGAGGTTTGGCGCTCCGGCTGGCTGCTCTCCCGGCCTGAGGCCGGACGTGCCCTTCGACGTGGCCAAGGCCGATCCCGCATTACGGGACTGGGTGAGATCCATCCACCACGGGATCGAGACGTGGTTCCCGCTGCCGGAGATCACGACGATCTCGCACGAGCTGCGAGTTCTCTACTGGAAAGCTATTGAGATGGAGCGCCGCCGGGTCGAGGCCAGGTGGCTCCCCAGCTTCGTCCGGGCCATGGAGGAGGCCCTCCGGCAGGCTTCCCAGGTGGCCAGGGACGATTTGGGATCCCTCCCGGAAAAGGGGGCCAAGATCCTGTCCGGCATCCTCCGGCCCCTGATCTGGGAGGCTTACCGGGCCACGTCCGAGGCGTTCTACCACCGTATCGAGGAGTCCGTCCGGGAGAAGGCACGTCTGGTGAACCCCATGGACGTGCCATACATCCGCCAGGCTCTGGAGTACCAACTGGCCGAGAAGATAACCCGGATTGACCAAGCCTCCAAGGCCCACATCCGCAACCTGCTCATCGGCCATTTCACCCAGGCCGACCTGAACGTCGAGAACGTGATCAAGGACCTGGCTGACAGCTACGCATTCTCCCGGCGACGCGGCGAGGTGATCGGACGGACAGAGATCACCTACATGAGCAACGCGGCCACCCATTACTCGGTCGAGATCAATATGGCTGTGGACGAGATGACGAAGGACTGGCTGGCCACGAACGACGCGAGAACCCGGCCTACCCACTCAAGCGCCGACGCGACGCAGCGCAACATCCCCTTCCACAAGCCGTTCGAGGTGGGAGGCAGCAAGCTGATGTTCCCGGGGGACTCCTCGTTAGGCGCTCCTGGCCGGGAGACGATCCAGTGTCGCTGTACCACGCTCTACAACCGTCCCAGGAGGCCGCGCCAGCTCCAGCCCGAGCCGGAGCCGGAGACTGTACCGAAGCCGTCCCCTGCCGCTCCGGCCAGGCCCAAGCCGAAGCCAAAGCCCAAACCCGGGAGAAACGTGTTCCGCGACAAGCTCTGGGAACGCGACCCCGAGGCCTACTATGAGGAGGTGAAGCGCCACGGAAAGCGGATCATGGACGAGTGGCTCGTGGAGCTCAGCCGCAGGCCCTTCCAGGAGCCAGACCTGCTGAAGCGGTATACCACCCTCGTGGAGGATCTGTCCAAGGCCATCCAGTCCGGCTCCCAGCCGAGCATCACGGAGGCCCGTGATCGTCTGGTCGGCTTCATACAGGAATCATTCAAGTGGCGCCATGACAGCCTGAAGGCCCTCCAGAAGGTGCTGGACAAGATGGAGACGGAGGGGCAGCCAGTTTCCGTCAGACTGGCAGGCTGGCGCGGCACCAAGAAGGCCCAACGCGAGAACCTGGACAAGTTCGAGGATGTTCTATCCCGCATTCTTCTCAGCGAGAAGCGTGAATCCATCCAGATCAAGCTGAAGATCGTCCCGCAGGACAGGAGGCCGTACGCCCTCCCTGACCTGCGCGAGGTCTACATCAGCCCGAATATGCTGGATCTGCCCTGGAATCGGGTGGTGGCCCACGAGATCGGCCACGTGCTGGAGCGGGAGCTCCCCCACCTCCGGGCAGCCATGATGCACCACCTGGAAATGAGGACTCTGGGTGAGGAGGCCGTCCCGCTGCGGAGGTTCTCGCCCCTGTACCGTGAGGATGAGATGGCAAAGCCGGACAAATTCGAGGATCCCTACGTGGGTAAAATGTACCCGGGAGGGTATACCGAGGTGCTGTCCATGACCATCGAGGCCCTCTTCGATCGTGGCCGGATGGCTAACGTAATCGCAAACGACCGGGAGACGTTCGAGCTGGTGCTGGGAGCTCTGTTCTATGGCCGACGGCTACCCTGAACTGCCGAAGTCCGCTGTCGCCGCGTTCCGCTGGCGCGGCCTGCTCTGCTGGATGGATGAGTCCGGCCTGTGGCTGACCCTGCCCGAGGACAGGGAGGCCTCCAGGACCCTGAACCTGCTGCACGAGATCCACGAATTGGGGAAGGCCTTGGGGGCCAGCCCGCTGTATGATCCGCACCCGGCCAGTACGCGGGTGCGGTTCATCGCCGACGTGGTCGGGGCGTCCGACGTCTGGGTAGCTGACCAGCCGAGCCCTCCTGCCGGGGCGGTTGAGTAGCGAAGTAGCGACAATATGACGGGATGGAACGAGCACTTCACAAAGCCGTAGACCCCGCGGCGGCCAAGCTGCAAGTCGTCCAGCAGGACGACGGAGCCGGGTACCTGGAGGGCTACGCCTCCACCTTCGGCAATGTGGACGAGCAGGGCGAGGCCGTCGTGAAGGGGGCCTTCGCAAAGACGATCCGCGAGCGCCTGAAGAAGGGCGTCATCAAGCTGGTGGACAGCCACAATGTCAGCTCCGGCTCCCGGGCCGTCATCGGCATAGTGGAGGAAGCCAAAGAGGACGACGCCGGGCTGTGGATCAAGGCCCGGTTCAGCTCCGCCCCGTCCGCGCAGGAAGTGCGTACCAAGATCCGCGAGCGCATCCTGGACAGCCTGAGCATCGGCTACCGCGTGATCAAGGACGAAATCAAGGACGGCGTGAGGCTGCTGAAGGAAATCCAGCTCTTCGAGGTCTCCGTGGTCGCCTGGCCAGCCAATCCCAAGGCCGTGATCGGGGCCGTAAAAGGTGTGATTCCGGTCTCTTCCGATTTCGGGCTGGCCCCGATGGACACGCCGTGGAACGGCAGCCGGGCCAGGCAGTCCCTCCAGCGTTGGGTGGGTGGCGACCCTTCCGAGTGGGGGCCGGAGGACTGGAGGCGCTACAGCCGGGGCTTCCTCTGGGTGGACAGCGAGGATCCCGAGAAGCTGGCATCCTACTACTTCCCGGTGGCCTCGGTCATCGGTGGAGAGCCCAAGTATGTCTTTCGCGGAGTGGTGGCCGCTCTGGCCGCCCTGCGCGGTGGACGAGGAGCTGGCTCCGGGCCGTGGCAGTCCGATGCTGACGCCATCGAGCGCCAGATCCGCAGATTGTACGAGAGGTTCGATCAGCCCTTCCCGCAAAAGGGAGCCGATGAGCGCTACATCATCACTCCCGACGGAGAGCCGCTCCCAGCCGAGGGAGACGGTCGGCAAGCCGCCTCGCTGGCACTTGCCATGGAAGCCAGGGCTCGGCGAATTCTGGTCGAAATCAGCTAGCCGTCACTCTGATGAGCCGACGCAATCACAAGGAGAGAGAGAATGAATGAAGACCTGAAGATCCTCCATGAGGCGTTCGCCGACTTCAAGCGAGTGAACGACCAGCTCTTGGAGGAAGTGAAACAATACGGGCAGGCATCCGGCGACCTGAAGGAGCGCATCGAGCGGCTCCAGAGGGAGATGGATGACCGGGAGCAGCGCATCCAGGCCAAGCTGGCCGAGCAGGAGAAGGCCGAGGCCCGGCAGAAGGCGCTGGAAGACCGGATCGAGGACTTGCGCGGCCTGATCCTCCGCAAGGGGGTTGATTCCGCCGCGGACAAGTCCACCACCCAGACGTCCAAGCAGGCGTTCTTCAAGGCGTTGCGCTCCGGCTACGATGCCCGGGCTATCATGCACTCGGACGTCCTGACGCCGGACGAGAAGAAGGCCTTGATGGTGAGCAACGATGCCGCCGGCGGCTATCTGGCTCCCCCGGAGTACGTCCGGGAGATCCTGAAGAGCGTGGTGGAGTTCAGCAACCTCAGGATGGTGGCCTCCGTCCGGCCCACCACGGCCTCGGCGGTGCAGATTCCCAAGCGCACCCAGAGCGCGGCTGCCTCCTGGGTGGCCGAGGTGGGTACCCGCTCCGAGACCACGAATCCCAGCTTCGGCCTGGAAGAGATCAAGCTGCATGAGATGCATGCGCTGGCCAAGGTCTCCCGGGCCGAGATGGAGGACGCGGCCTTTGACCTGGAAGCGTTCCTGCGCGAGGAGTTCGCGGAGCAGTTCGGCGTGACCGAGGGTGCCGCCTTTGTCTCCGGTAACGGGGTGGGCAAGCCCGAGGGGATCCTCACCCACCCGGATGTGGCCTCGGTGAACAGCGGCAGCCCATCCGCGATCACTGCGGACAGCCTCATCGCCCTGTACTACGAGCTCAAGGAGGCCTACCTGGGCAACGCCTACTGGGTGCTGAACCGCTCCACGCTCAAACTCATCCGCCAGATGAAGGACACCACTAATAACTACCTGTGGGCGCCCGGCATCAAGGCCGACGGGATGCCGGCGACGATCCTGGATCGGCCCTATCTGACCTGCCCCGATATGCCGGCGGTGGCGGCCAACGCCTTCCCGGTCGTCTTCGGGGACTTCCGGCGCGGTTACCTGATCGTGGATCGGGTGGTCATGGACATGATGGTGGATCCCTACAGCAGCAAGAACCAGGGCATGGTGGAATTCTCCGCCCGGCGCCGCGTCGGCGGCCAGGTGGTGATCGCCGACGCCTTGAAGAAGCTGCGCGTGGCCAGCTAACCTGAGGAGGGACTGACAATGCATGACATCGCAAACAACGTGAAAATCCAGCGAGCCCAGGGCTACGGAGCCGTAACGGCTACCGGACAGGGCGTGACGGTGGACGCAGCCGGGTTCGGCTCGGTCGCATTCGGGATCCTCGTGGGTACCGTGACCGCAGCGGACTCTTCCAATTACTTCACCTTCAAAGTCCAGGAAGGGGACGCTAGCGACGGGAGCGACATGGCCGACATCCCGACCGAGCGCCTCATCGGCTCTGCCGCCATCAACGCAGTCGGGCAGGCCAATTCCGCCCTCAAGATCGGGGCCGTTCTGTTCAAGCGCTACGTGCGCTTGGCTTGGACGGAGACCGGGACGGCGAACGCCGATTTCGGGGCGGTGGCCGTCCTCGGCAGCCCGAATCACGCTCCCGCAGCGTGAGCCAGCCCCGGGTGAGGGGGCGTGACTCCTCCCGCGCCCCCTCCCCATCGGGGGAGGAAGCATGACTACCGTAGAGATCCTCGTCCCTCCTCCTACCTATCCAGTTACGGTGGCTGAACTCAAGGCCAATTCCCGTATAGCTTCTTCGCTTGAGGACAGCCTCCTGGCCAGCTACGTGGCCAGCGCAACGGCCATGGCCGAGATGGTGACGGGCCGTCTGTGGATAGACCAGACGGTGAGGCAGGCAGTCGAGGCTCCTTACAGGACGGATTGCCTGGCGCTCTATCGCCGGCCCGTATTGGACGTTATCGGCTTGGAAGGACGGCTGGAGGACGGCTCCTGGGTGGCTGCGACGGATCCCTACGTCGTGGCCGGACACGTGCTGCGCTTTCCCAACCGTCTGACTGGCTCCTACGAGGCCGTACGCGCCACGTATCGAGTCGGGTACTTGTCCCTTCCGGCTTCTCCCACGGAGGACGACCTGGCGCAGGCCCGGGCAGCCGTTCCCGCTCCCGTTCGGGCTGCCATCCTCCAGATTGCAGCCCATCTGTACGAGAATCGGGAGGGCCAGGGCTATGAGACGAGGTATGCCGCCCAGGTGGCCTCGATAGGCGCTACAGTCCTGCCTCCGATGGCCATAGAAATGCTCCGCCCATACGTCCTCTGGGGGGTTTGATGAGGGGAGGAGACCTCAAGCGGCGCATCACGATTCTGAGGCGAGCCCAGACGGTGGATGAGGGCGGCGGCGTGGCCACAGCCTGGCAGACGGTCAAGGAGGCTTGGGCATCCATCACGCCGCTGTCCAGCTCCCGGACGGCGTTCATGAGGCAGGCTGGCCTTCAGGCCACCCACCAGATCGTGATGCGATACGACCCGGACATCACCAGCGAAATGGTGATCGCCTACGGCCCCCGGAGGTTCCGCATCGAGGGCATGGCCAACGCCGAGGAAGCGGGCGCAGAACTCCGGCTCACGGCGGTGGAAATCGGCAAGGACAGCGCGGAGAATCTATGAAGAGCGCACCCCGGGGCAATATCAAGATCCAACTGGACGGCCTGGACAAGCTGGCTGACAGGTTGAGCCGGATCTCCGAGACCGTACGTAGACAGGCTGCCCGGGACATCCAGGACTTCGGCCTACAGGTAGTGAACGATGCCAAACGCGCCGCGCCCGTGGACATGGGGGTTCTGCGCAACTCGATCCGGTTCTACTTTCTCGGCGGCTCAGGCCTGATCGGGGAGATCTCCACCAACTGTGGCTACGGAGCCTTCGTGGAGTTCGGCACCGGGCCTCTTGGCCGGGCGACCTGGAAGGGGGAGCTTCCCCCGGACTACATCCACGGCCCGGGCGGGAAGATGCCGCCTCTGGCCCCCATCCGGGACTGGTGCCGCCGCCACAAAATCCCTGAGAAGATGGCCTACGTGATCGCCCGCAAAATCGGCAAGGCCGGGTTGCGCGCTCGTCCCTACTTCACGCCGGCGTGGGACAAGGCCCGGCGCGACTTCGAGCAGGAGTGGCGAGACATCGAGGACCTGGTACGGAGGACGGTATGAGCAGCAGCCTGTGGCCTGTGCAGACCGGAATCTACCAAGTCCTCTCGGGCGACGCTGTCCTCTCCGGGATAGTGACCGGGATCTATGACCTGGCAGTACCGGACTCAGTTACGCCGCGTTTCCCCTACGTGGTCATCGGCGAGAAGAACGAGCTGGCCGACAACCGCCATGACCGTCTTGGGCGGAGAACGACCGTCAACATCCACGTATTCTCCCGCTATCGGGGATCCAAGGAGGCCAGCCAGATCGCTGACAGGATCACGGCCCTCCTGGAGGGGCAGTCCGTCCCGGCCAGTGGAGGGTGGCACGCAATCACCTGCTACCTGGAGCAGGCCATCGTGATGGAAGAGGATGTGGATCAGTCCCACGTCGTTCTCCGATTCGACGTCCGGCTGGAGAAACCCTGATGAGGTCTCTGATCGAGAAACAGTGGCATGGCATCGCCTTGTGGGAGTGCCCCTACTGCCGCCTGGACTTCCAGTCGCAAGACGAGGCCCATACGCACCTGCTGCGGGAGCATCAAGCCCACGAGCCCTCCGTGACAGCCGTCATGGTGACGAACCGACCGGAGATGGCCAAGAGGGCTGCCTTCCAGTTCGCGGCCCAGAGCTGGGGACGGAAACGGCTCGTGGTGGTGAGCCCGCTTGCCCAGTCCCTGTTCCGGTGGGCCGATCTCGAATTCGTCTTCGTGAAGGCCAAGAAGAACGCTGCCATCGGGGCCATGAGACAGGCCGCTCTCGGGGCCGTGGAGACGGACTACGTCACGCATTGGGACGATGACGAAATCTACCATCCCCGACGGATCGAGGCCTACCTGGAGGCCATGAACCGGGCCGGGATCGTCATCGGCGGCGTGGAGCGACACCTCTACACCGACGGAAGATCCGTCTGGAGGTATGATACGCGGAGCCGGAACCTGACCGGGGCCACGCTCACGTACCTGGCCTCAGCCGGGCGGGAGGCTGGATTCCGGGACATCATGGTGGGGGAAGACGAGGACTTCGTCAACCGCATCCGGGGTGAGGCCAACTGGGTGCTGCTCCCCGAGGACTACCAGATCAGCCTCGTCCACCGGGACAATACCAGCCCCAAGCCTCTGTCCGATCCGGCCTACCAGGCTGTCGCCTTCTGGCATCCCCGGGTGCCGGAAAAGGTGGCTCTGGCTGTGACGACGTGGGAAGACGGGGAGATCGGCCTGGAGAACGTGGAGCTGGCCGCCCGGGAGACGATGCGCTGGCGAGCGCTCGGTACGGACGCTCTGCTGATCGTGGCAGACAGCGGGAGCGGGGACAACTACAGGGACAGGATGCGCTCCCGTCTGGCCCAGTCCGGCTGCCCGTACAGCTTCATTACGAACTCGTCCCTGCGAGGGGTGAGCGTGAGCCGGAACCAGATCCTGGACGAGGCTTCCAAGGAGGGGGTGGAGTTCATCGTTTTCGTCGATGGGGATATCACCGTCATTCCGTGGTCTACCATCTCTCTTGTCTGGGAGCTGGCATGGATGCCGGATGTGGCTTGCCTGGGATTGTGGAGCGGCGGCTACAGAAGCGACGGCCCACCCGGAACGTGGCCCGGCTCATCCCGTCTGGTGCTCAACGAGAGCCGGGATATCGCGTGGACACAGTACGGAGCTTTCCGTATGGAGGCTTTTCAGGATGTACGATTTGAAACGGAAGGCCCGTTCCGGGAGCCGGGATATGGCTTGGAGGACGTCGATATCGCTTGGGAATTTGAGCGGCGCGGCTGGAGAATTCGGCATCTGACCGGGCTGTCCTATCTGCATCGGAGCAGAAGCTCCAGTGTCCGGCGCCTGCTCGTCATCGGCGTAGACGCAGCCGACGCCTGGAAAGCCCGCTTTGATTTTCTCGCCGCCAAGTGGCGCGGCTTGGATCCGTACGAGTCACGCCTCCATGCTCTTCCGAGGTGGAGCCCCTCCTAGCGAAAATACAGAGGGAAAGCCAATCCGACGGCGGTGCCGTGACCTAGGAGATTCAGAATGTCCAATGCAATCAGCGCCAAGGGTACGCTGCTCAAAGTCAGCGACGGGGCCTCCCCGCCCGTATACAACACGATCGCAGAGATCCGCAGCCTGAGCGGGCCGACGTTCCAGGCCGACGTGCTGGACGCAACCGTGCACAATACGCCGAGTGCGTGGCGGCAGTTCATCTCCGGCCTCCTGGACGGCGGCGAGATCTCGATGGACATAAACTTCATCCCGACCGATACCACGCACGAAGCCGCGTCCACCGGGCTGCTCTACCTCTTCCAGAACCGCATCCAGCGCAACTTCCAGCTCGTGTTTCCCGATACGAGCCACACGACCTGGACGATTCCCGGCATCGTGACCGGATTCGAGATGAGTGCGGATCCTGCCGACATTCTGAGCGCGTCCGTCACCATCAAGGTGAACGGCGCTCCGACGTTCAGCTAACCAGGGGTTCCCCGGGAGGCCCGGTATAGCCGGGCCTCCCTCCAACGAGAATGAGGAGATCACGCCGTGCGTGAGCCAAACACTCTGTTTCCCGACGTCCCGGTGGAATTGGACAGGCTAAGGCACTTCCGGGTGGACTTCCGAGCCCTGATCGAGATCCAGGACGTCCTCGGCGGCCACCTCCCGGCTGATGGCGAGGTGGCCCGGCTCCCGATAGCCAAGGTGCGGGACGTTTTCGCCGCCGCGCTCAGGCACGAGGATTCGTCCATCACCCCGGAGCAGGTGGGCCGTTACGTCACCACAGCCAACCTGAAGGAGGTGCTGGCGGCCTTCACCGAGGCCTGGCGTCTGGCCATGGGAGAAGGGGAGAGCCAGCCCCGCCCTCTGGTGCGCGCCCTGCTCCAGTAGACTGGCTGTCCTTGTGGGCGGCGGCGCGCTATGACCTGGGCCTCTCACCGGATGAGTTCTGGGCGCTCACCCCTGCCCAGTTCCGCGCCCTTTACGATCGCCACATCCTGGCCCTCGAAGAGGCGGACGTCCGGGCAGCTCTCATCTGCACCGTCATGGCCAATATCCACCGCGGAAAGAACCGCAAGCCGTTCCGGGTGGAAGACTTCGTTCCTGACAGACGAGGCAAGAGGAAGGCGCCGAGGCAGCAGACCTGGGAGGAGCAACTGGCCTTGGTGAAGCAGTGGCACAAGATCCTGGGAGGTAAGTGATGGCCGTAAAAGTGGGCGATCTCTATGCACGGCTCGGCATGGACACGAGCGACTTTGAGCAGGGCCTCAAGTCCACCAGCAGGAGTCTGGAGTCTCTGTCTGACAGCTTCGTCCGCGTAGGCGCTGCGATGAGCGCGGCTATCAGCCTCCCGATAGCCGGAGCCCTCGGGGCCAGCGCAAAGACGTTCTCCGATTTCGAGGCCTCCATGAACAAGGTGGAGGCTCTGCTCAGGGACTTCGGAAATACGAGCCCGGAGTACCTCAAGCAGTTCAAGACGGAGATGGACGACCTGACCAAGCTCACCATCGAGCTTGGCCAGAAGACGCAGTACAGTTCTCAGCAGGTGGCCGACGCCATGACCAAGATGGCGTCCGCCGGATTCAGCGCACAGCAGATCATGGCCGGATTGCCGGGAGTCCTCAGTTTGGCCGCATCCGGCCAACTGGCCCTGGCCGATGCAGCCGAGATTGCGGCTGCGATCATGGGAGGATTCGGACTCCAGGCTTCCGAGATGGGCCGGGTGGCCGATATCCTGGCCAAGGCCGCCTCGTCCTCGGCCTCTACCGTGGAGGACCTGGGCTTCGCATTCAAGTACGTGGGGCCAGTGGCCAAGGCTGCTGGCCTCAGTTTGAGCGAGACGGCGGCGGCTCTCGAAATCCTGGCGAATGCTGGTATCCGCGGCGAGAAGGCTGGTACGGCCATCCGCAATATGATCTCCGATCTGGTGAACCCGAGCAACGAAGCGGCCAAGCTGATGGCCGAATTGGGCATCAGGATCACCGACGTGAGCGGGAAGCTGTTGCCGTTGGCCGACATCATAGACCAGTTCAAGAAGGCCAACATCGGCGTGGCCGAGGCATTCACGATCTGGGGCCAACGGGCCTCGGACGTGCTCCCTCTGCTGGCAGCCGGAGGCGACAAGATCCGTTCTCTTACGCAGGATCTCCAGGGAGCCGAGGGAGCGGCCAAGCGAATGGCCGATACGATGCGTCGCGGGGTCGGAGGGGCCTGGGAGGAGTTCACCGGGAGCCTTGAGACCTTGGGTATCGCCATCGGAAAGCTGCTGGCTCCGGCCATCGAGGCTCTTTTACGGCACGGGATCGACCTGCTGAACTGGGTCACAGACATGGCCACAGCATTCGGGAGGCTCCCCCAGCCTGTTCAGGTGGCAGCCGGAGCCTTGGTGGCCCTGGTCACCGCGACAGGCCCCGTTCTGCTGGCCCTCGGCGGCATCGCCAAGGCAATCCCGCTCGTGACCGAGGGCCTGGGGCTGCTGGCAGCAGCCAAGACGGCTGTAATCGCCGGGTTCTCGTCTCTCGGCTCCACTCTGGCGAACGTGGCATTCGCCATGAAGAACGGCCTTGTCCCGGCTCTCACCGGGGCTGAGCTGGCTGTGGCCCGGGTGGCCCAGGCTGCGGCTCTGGCAGGAGCCGCGTTCGTCGGATGGCAGCTCGGATCCTGGCTCCGGGCCAACATCCCGGCTGTCCGTGAGTTTGGCGACGCGGTAGGATCAGCCATTGACCGCGTAACCGGACTCGGAACTGCCATCTCCTACATCAACGGCAGCCAAGCCAAGCTCAAGCAGGCCAACGAGGATTTGGCGTTCAGCGTTCAGAAACTGGAAGCAGCGCTAAGAGCCAAAGGCGTCGCCGTCAGCCAAGGCAGCATGAGCCTTGAGGAGTACGCGAACAAGCTGCGCGGGATGATTGCCACGGTCAACACGGCGCCCCAAGCCGTTCAGAACGCAGGACAGGCCATCGCGGAACTGAAGCGCGTGACCGATTCCGTAGCGTCCATCAGTTCCAAGGTCTCCATCGGATTGGATTCAGCCGGGATGCAGAAGGCGCGAGCGGAGCTGGAAGCCTACCGCGACCGGATTATAGAGATTCAGAAACAGGTGGAGGAGGCTGCCAAAGCCGGGAAGATCAGCCGCGGGGAGCAGGTGCAGATTGAGAAACAGCTCGCCGAGGCCATGAGCCAAGTCAAGTCCCAACTGGCCCTCGTGGGCGGGGAGGCCCAGACCACCTCGCGCAGCCTGGGAGCCGTCGCCAAGAATTCGGAGGAGGCCGAGGAAGCTGCCCGGCGGATGAAGGAAGCTCATCAAGAAGCGGCGCAATCGCTCAAGCGACTGCGTGATATTCTGGACGATCTTCCCAAGGACTACGCCTCCTTCAAACGGATGGAGGAGCAAGGATTCAACGCTTCCGCTGCGATCAGACAACTCCAGGAATACATCCGTGATCTGTCCTATGCGTATTCGCAGAGTCTCAATCCAGCCCTCACGCAGCATATCACGACGGCGGATCTGGCGATCCAGAAACTCCGCGAGCTGCAACGCGCAGCCCAAGCGGAGGAGATGGAGCGCGGCTGGCAGCGCTTGAGCGAGTATGCGCAGAAAGCCGCTTCCGACTTGAGGAACCTTGCAGCTCCTCCAGAGCTCATCAGCAGCCTGACCATATTGGGAGAGCGCGCGAAGGAAACCTACGGCAAGATCGACGAGGCCTACAAAACCCTCGGCATCACATCCCAATACGTGCTGGCCGACCAAGCCGCCAAGACGAAGGAAGCCTTCGACGTCATCACGAAAGCGTACGAAGACGGCAAGGTCACTTTGCTTGAGTACAAGCAGGCCTACTTGGCCATGCTGGAATCCCAGATCGCCGTCAAGGTGAACGCCGGCGAGGACGTGAGCGCGATGGTCGCCAACGCCAAGGCGGTGAAGGACGAGATCGAGAAGATGGTCTCGGTGGCGAACATCGGGAAGAAACAGATGGATGATCTGGCCGTATTGGGACGGCAGATCAGCACCATCATCAGCGACATGGGCAAGGGGCTGGCCGATGCCATTCTCTCGGGGCGCAGCTTGGGCGAAGTGATGACAAACGTGTTCGACCAGATTCTCCGGGCCGTGCTGCGCTTTGTGCTGGAGGGGATGATCAACGGCGTGATCAAGTGGTTCAAGGAGGCCGATAATCAGGCGCTTCTGTTTGGTGGCAACGTGCTCGGAATCTTCGGAAAGATCGGGGAAGCCATCAAGGGGCTGTTCGGTGGAGGTGGAGGAGCCGCCGCGCCATCCGTTCCGACTCTTGGAACCGGAGGTGGCGGTGGCGGCGGGACGAAGGGAGCGGGCGGCGGAATGGCCGGGGCCGGGGGATTCATGGCGTGGACGAACCTGTTTACGGGGATCGCGGACGCCATCTTCGGAGGCCTCCAGTACTTCCAGGGCCGTCGCATCGAGAAGGACGTGGGACGGATCGAGGTCACCACGCGCGAGATTTTCAGCCAGCTCCTGGCTATTCAGGATACCCTGAACAAGTGGCTTCCCGGCGTGGATCCAGCCGGAAACTACCAGCTCGATACCATCCGCGTCATGACGGGCATGATCCACGACGAGCTCGTCACGATCAAGGAACAGGGCTACGATATCCACCCCATCCTCCAAACGCTCCAAGAGATCAATACACGGCTCGGAGCCCAAGCTGCCCAGCCACGGGCTGCGCTGCCGTCCGAGACCAGGATGGCCATGTTCGACGAGGCTCTCGGACAGACTGCGAAATCGGCTGCCGAAGCCTCCGACGGTTTGGACGACGTGGCTACATCCGCCCGATCAGCAGGCGACACGCAGGCCCAGGCCAGCAGGACGGCAGAGAGGGCCACCACCAGTTTGGCCGATTCGATGAAGAACGCAGCAGCCTATCACACGAGCTATGCCTCCGATGTGGGCCGTAGCATGGAGCAAGTCCAGAGGAGCTCATCCCAGGCTGGCGCGGCCATGGACTACGCCTCTGACGCGGCGAGTGCTGCCACCACGTCGCTCTACGAGTTGGGCGACGCTGTGGAAGGGGCCTCGGCTAGTACGGCTGAATACAGCCGGGTTCAGGGTGGAGTGGCCTCCATCACGCTCAAGACCATCGACTCCCTGGGAGAGGCCGTCAGCCGGGTGGCTGACAGCATCCAGAGCGCCGGAATCCGGCTGCTGAATGACCAGTTCATGGGCGTCCAAACCTACAAGGAGGCCCCTGCCACCACTCCGGCGTTCTCCAGCCCAGGCGGGATCACCTGGATCCCGATTGACAGAAATTTCACCATCAACGTCAACGCGGAAACGTCGGATGGCAAGCGTATAGCGAATACAATTGTGACCACCCTGCGAATGCATGGGGTTGATCTGTGAGACAGGAGGGCACCAATGCCGACAGGACTGTATGACAAGGGCCGTGAGGCATTCGCCAAGGGCCTGATCAACTGGGAGAGTGATGACATCCGGGTCGTGCTGGTAGACTCGGCGGACTACACCGTAGACTTGGCCGCGCACGATTTCCTGGACGACATTCCGGCGGCAGCCAGAGTGGCCGTCTCCAGCGCAAGTCTGGCGAACAAGACGGCCACGAACGGAGTCTGCGACGCGGACGATCATACGATCGCCAGTGTGAGCGGTGATCAATTTGAAGCCATCGTGCTCTACAAGCACACTGGCACGGACTCCACGTCCAGGCTGATCGCCTACATCGATAACTACGCGGGACTTCCGACGACGCCGAACGGGAGCAATATCACGATTCAGTGGCCGAACGACAGCAACCGCATTTTCAAGCTCTGATCTAGGAGGCTGCCATGGCCACGCTCGTCTGTTACCAGAGCGGGAACCTCACATCCGCCATCTGGCGATCTTGCGCGTCCACCGGGGAGGTGGACAGCCTCTCCACTACGCAGGCGGCGAGCACGTCTTATGTATCCTCGCCCAATTTCTCGCCGGGAGCTGTCACCGCGTCTGGAATCGTTCTGCGCATATCGAATCGCGCCGGGACCACCGGCACCCTGGATGTGAGTCTGTATAACGCCACCGACTCGGTCGAGGTGGCCGCCGTCAGCGTCAGCTACAACGATCTGAGAAGCGCGGGATGGCACTATTTCGTCTTCGCCAATCCCGTCACATTGGAAGCCGGGAAGAACTACACCGTGCGTGTCCGCGCGAGCGGTAACGATCAGATCTACTTCTCGCGTTCATCCACGGCGAACGATTGGTGCAAAGCTCTCGTCCTGAACGACAGCGTAAGTCCGGCCAGCAATGACAAACTGCACATCGCCAGGATTCTGACCGGGAGCTCCGTCACCACTCCGACGGTGACGATGGATAACACTAATACCTCTCTCGTCATCGGCCCTTCCGTGAGTGGAAACTGGCCGCAGTCGCCGCCGTTCTCCATCACGATCGCAGGCGG
>Ga0068707_1000271_pt1 | contig 31582 bp, 28 predicted proteins | sample YNPNPMetaG_FD_66600 | JGI IMG/M metagenome (GOLD analysis project Ga0068707, IMG submission 66600) | Anoxygenic and chlorotrophic microbial mat microbial communities from Yellowstone National Park, USA - YNP NP MetaG | ecosystem: Environmental > Aquatic > Thermal springs > Hot (42-90C) >... | reverse complement strand
GGCCCTGCGGATCCAACGACTGTGGGCCCGCCACGCAGATGAAAGCGCAAATCAATTGCGGTCTTTGTGGCTCCGGTTATTTTGTCCTGGAGTGCACCTGTTGCTCCCTCAGGCAGCCCCCGCAGTGCAATCGGGAATTGAATATCTGCTCGGTTTCCCAGGGAAGCTGCCAGGCCTCTACCTGTGCCAAGTGTTGCAGCCAGGAGAACATTCCTAACGGAGCAAGGACGTGTGTTTGCCTCTCGTGCGGCAGGTGGATGTCTTGCAGTGATCCGGATTGCAGCGGCGGAGGCTCGGCAGCAGCCCAGGAGGTTCAGGCTGTCTCAGAAACGCTGCAATCACGGGACTTGCCGGTGGAATTCGTGCGGGATTCGGGTGGGCGTGTCCGCTTGATCGCGGCCTCGGTGGATCTCCCGGACCAGACATTGCGCGGAATAAACCTGCACATGAGCAGCGGCTCCGGCTTGCTGGCTTACATGATACTGACGATAGACGTGGTTCATGATGGCGGTGAAAGCGCCACCATGGTGGTGACTGTTGACCGGACATTCCGGCCGTCTCCGCTGGATCCCGATGTGCCCCTCAGCGTGGCGGTAAGTGCCGCAATCCAGGCGCGGCCGGTCAAGGTCATTGTCCGGACTGATTATGTACGTTTTGCGGGCGCGCCGCCGGAAGGCCTTTACCGAAGGGAGCTGGAGGAGAAAATGAGACTCCACAAGCAGGCGTACTTGCGGGATATTGAAGCCGCGATCGGCAGGATATCCGCCGCAACGGCGCCTGAAGCCGCATTGAACCGTCTGCCTGGCACCCAGTCTTTTGCGGTTTTCAGGGAGGTCCTGCGGCAGCACGGAGTGGATGCTCTGCTCGGTGAGTTGAGACGAGTCCGATCCGTGCTTGTGGATCTGGGAGTCCGGTGATCGTGCCTGGTGCCTAGTGCTGCCAGCTGTGAGCCCGGACAGAGTGCTCCGGGGAGAAAGCAAGGGCGTCACAGGAACCGGCCGCGGCGTGCGCGCGAGAATCAGGCGGAAGGAATGCCGGGACCTGCCGGAGATGGACGTTGCCGCCGTCTTCAGCGGGCATCGGGATTCATGGCGCGCACGATCCTCCAGCCGGCCGGCCGGAGGGCCTCCCGGCAGGGCCGTTGTCTCACACTGCGGCGGGCGAAGCTGTCTGCCGTTGCCTGAGGCAAGCGGGGGCCGTAGAATCGGGGCGGATGCCGTTTCCAGATCCGTCGCGGCGGCCCGCATTTTACGGCCTCTGGTACCTGCTCATCAGTCTCGGCTTCTGCCTGCTGGCGATCCGCGGCATGCTGCGCGGGCACCGGCGCCGGCTGACGGTGTTCCGGTGGATCGTCAGCGCGGGTTTCCTCGTGCTGGCGTTGCTGTTTCTCGTGCCGTTGTGGCGCAGCCGGAGAATGCGCGGCGGCGGCCCGCCGCCCGATTAATGGTGCATGCCCTTGTGGCTGCGGCGGATCAGCACGAGCATTTTCAGGTTGATCACGGCGAAGCGCACCATCTGCCAGGGGATGAACGTGCGCAGGAAGCGCGTCCAGCGCGTCGGCTTGGTCGCATAAAACCACGGCCGCAGATGGGGCGGAGTCGTCTCGGGGCTGCGGGAGGCGTCGCTCATCGGCTCACTCCGGAATCATCCACCAGCCCGGCAGGAGTCGGGCTTTGTAGAGAAACATGTGGTGGAGAAGAATCTTGATCCAGTGGCCGGCCAGCCCGATTTCTCCGAACGTGTAGTCCAGATCGCGGCCGTATTCGGGATACTTTTCGTAGTCCGGCACGATGGGGAACACGGTGATCGAGGCCGCCGTTCCGGTAAACGGGTTGGCGCCGGCGCTGGCGACGCAGGCGGCGCCCATCTCGGCCATCGAAGCGGCGTGGGTGGGCTTCTTCGCTCCGCGCAGCATATCGACGATGCTGGCCGCGACGGCCTTGCCGATCATCGCCGAGGGCATGCCGGTGCGCGGCGGCGCCGGGGAGATCATCAGTCCGTCCGCAGTGGTGCGCAGCCGGGAAATCGGGTGCGGCGGCGCGAAGGCGATGCCGGCGGCGAACAGATTCTCGTATGCGGGGCTTTGGTAATACCGCGGCCAGTCCCTCGCCTTCCATTGCTCGTACGGCTTGGGCGTGTAGTCGGCATCCACCTTCATGAAGCCGTTGGGAGCGAACACCCGCGCCGTGATGTCCTCGCCGTTGCGGCCGAAGGCCTTCATGTCGACGCCGCGGAACGGCGGCAGCAGCATGGCGAAGTCGAAGCGGACTTCACGCTCCTCGCCGTCCAGCGTCAGCACGTCGGCGCGGCCCGGCTCGACCTGGCGGACGTGGGCGCGGGCGAGCCAGTCGATGCCGCGCTCGGCGAACAGCGATTCGTGGAAGATCTTGCTCGGCGTGATGTAGCCGCCGCGCTTGATGTGCACGCCGTCGATGCCGAAGTCGCCCAGCTCGTACTCGTTGGTGAGATACAGGATTTCGGCCCGGTCACGGACGCCGTGCGCGCGCAGCTCGAACTCGAGATTGACGATGTATTCGAACGCGGCGCCCTCGCAGGTGCAGCTGCCGTGGCCCACGCCGACGACGAACTTGCGCCGCTCGCCGCGCCTCATCCGCTCCACCTCTTCGAGGAAAGCCCGAGCGGTTTCATCGGCGTGGTCCGCCGTGCAGACCGAATACGTGTGCTTGCCGGGGCCGAGGCCCGGCGTGGCCTCGAAATTCAGTTTCGGCCCGGTAGCGTTGATCAGGAAGTCATACCGGATCTTTTCCCGCTCGCCGCGCCGGTCTTCGCGGGTCCATTCAATTTCCACCGCCGGAGTCGGGCTTTCCGCGTCGCCCTCCGGCCACAATGCCACGGCGCGCGCCTGCTTGAACTCGATGCCCGCTCTCTCGTAGACGGGCGCGAGCGGAAACACCACCTGCTTCTTTTTCAGCAGCCCGACGCCGACCCAGATGTTGGACGGGATCCAGTTGTATTCGGCCATCGGCGAGACGGCCACAACCTCATCCCGCTTCGGCAGCCATTTGCGCAGAAAAGCCGAGGCCGTGTGCCCGGCCACGCCCGCGCCCAATACGACGATTCTCGCCATCGGCAGCTTTCTTTCTGGCTGGATGGCAAGATGCATGCGCAACGATTGCGTGACAGCGAAATGTTTTGTCACCGGCCCTGCGCCATGCGAATCTGAACAGGCGTGGCGGCTTCCGGCGTCTACCTTCATGACACGCCGTCGGCCCTGCGCTTCGAGATCCGCGGCGAGCTGACCGCTTCTGCCGCCGAGGCGCTCCGCCGCAGCGTGGACACGGCGATGTCCATCCTCGGCCGCCGTGCGATCCTGCTCGATCTGACCCGCGCGCAGGGGGCGGACGAGGGCGCCCGCGAGGTGCTGCGGGAGCTTGCGGCGCGCGGGGCGCAGTTTGTGGCCGCCGGGGATCAGGCCGGGGAATGGAGCCGGAGTTTGCAGCGCAAACCGCAGCCGCTGCCCGCCCCGGCCATGGGCGGATGGAGAGCGCTCGCCTGCCGGCTGGCGTCCCGCTTCCGCCTGCGCTGCGCCTGCCTCGCCTGCGACGGGCCTCGGCTCTGGATGCTGTAAGACCGGCTGAGCGGGGTGGAATCCCGGTCCTGCAAGCCTATCCGGCCGCCCGAGGGCGGTGAATCCGGAACAGCTCAGAAGCGATAGCTCAGCCGCAGCGTGGCTGTGCGCGGCGGCGCCTGTTCCATGACTGCCCCGGTGGTGGCGTTGATCCAGATGCGGCGATCCGCGAGATTCTCGACGTACAGCGACCAGTCCCAGTGGCGGTTCAACCGGTAGGCGAGGGAAACATCCACGCGAGTGTAGCCGGGCAGCAGCAGCGGGTCCGGCGCGCTGAACGTGCGCGCGCCGTTGCTGCCGAACCGCGCTCCCTGGTTCAGCAACGCCAGCGAAGCGCTCCAGCCTGCGAACCGCCCTTCGCTGCGCTCGTACAGCAGGCGGCTGTTCCAGCTCCAGCGCGGGGTCTTCTCGGCTCTCGAGCCGGGAATGGCCAGCGTGGCGGCGGCGCTTGCCGGCCCTGTGCCCGTGTACCAGGCTTCGATCCAGGTGGCCGAGGCCTGCAAATACACGTCGCGCAGCAGCCGCGATTCCACGCTCGATTCGACGCCCCGCCCGCGGCGCGTGCCCGCCGGCTGATAGTACCGCACGCCGTTGACGTTCAAATCGTTGATGCCGCTTTGCACCAGCGCATTGTCGATGCCGGTGTTGAAGCAGCTCACCGTGGCCGTGGCGCGGCGCGACGGCATGTCCAGCTTCACGCCCGCCTCATGGTTGTAGCCGCGCACCGGGTCAAACACGTTGCGCCGCCCCTGGTAATCCTCCAGCGTCGGGTCCACCGGGTTGAAGCTGCGCGAGTAGCTGTAATACACCGCCAGGTTGCGGCGCAGCCGGTACAGCGCCGAGTAGTTCGGGATCGCCTCGCCTTTGCGAACCGGCTGTCCGCCGGGATGCACCTGCCCGTAGCCGAGGCCCACGGTGAACACCAGCCGGTCGTCCAGCAGCCAGGTGCGGTTCTGCCAGAAGCCGTTCCACGTCGTTGTGTTGGCGAACGGGCCGAGGACAATGCGCGGGTAGACGTCGGCGGGCGCGCCCAGCCGCTGAGCGCCCGTGTAGATCTGAATCGGCCAGCCGGGCGCCGGGGCGGCCCCTGCGAGCGACGTGGAGGCCACGCCTACAATCCGCGTGAACGCGCCAACCTGGCTCAGGTTCTTCCATCCGCGGCCCCGCCGCTCGTAGCCGGTGTGGAAATCGACCACGTGGTGACGGTTGCGATTGTCGCTCTTCGATTGCTGGCGCAGGACCTCGTTCTCCCGGACGAGAAGCGCGATCTGCCCGGCCGTGTTCACCACAGGCGTCCACTGGTTGATATGGCGGTCGTTGCGCATCCAGCGGTAGTTAAAGTTCGCCGTCCAGGCTGCCGTGGGCACGGCGCGGAAGTCGAAGCCCGCCTGGGAAGTGTAGTAGCGCTGCTGCCCGGAGGAGTGGTTCACGCTGTGCGGAGTAAGATCGTCGGTCCGGATGGGCCCGATGATCCCGTCGTGGGTGGACAAAGACGTCGACGGGCTGATGACCAGCCCGCCACCGGCCGGACGGATCATCGAGCCGTATTGAAACAGCGGCATGATGGTAAACAGCCCCGTCCGGTCGAGCCTGTACAACAGCGAGCCGCGCGCATAACGGTTGCGGTCCAGCACGTCGCGCGTGAAGTAGCGCTGGTTCTCCGCGGTGAACAGCGCGCGGTACTGAAGCCGTGCATCGCGCGTGACCGCGCCGGTCGAATCGAAGTCGAACATGCCGGACACCCTGTCGCCGAGCCCCAGGCCCTGTCCCGGCACCGAAGCGCTGCGGAAATCCAGTTGCGTCGAGCGCGCCGGCTGGGGCTTCTTCGTTATCAGGTTGATGAACCCGCCCGGCGAACCGGCCGGGCCGTACAGCAGGCTGGCCGGGCCTCTCAGCGCTACTACCTGCTCGATGCCGAATGTGGACACGCTGTAGCCGCCGCCCATGGCGGCGCCGGTGGCGCCGTCCACGCGCGTGTCCTCCGGGCCCATGCGGAAGCCCCGCGCATAGAAGTGATAGCCGCCCGTGCGCATGCTGTTGGGGCCCATGCCCGGTACGAACGCCAGCAGGTCATGCACGTTGCGATAATTCCTCTCTCGCAATTCATTTGCATCAATCACGGTGAGCGAGCGGGGCGTTTCCAGCAGCCCGCCGGCGATTCGCTCCACCGCCTCGGCCGCCAGCTCGGCCGTGGCCACCACGTCGATGGCCTGGCGCACCGCCGCCGGCCTGAGCTCGATCGTCTGCCGCCCGGCCGCCCCGGCGAGAGTGAAAGTTGCAGACGCCTTCTCGAAGCCGGTCTTTTCGACGATCGCCACATAGCTGCCCGGACGCCCAGCATCCAGGCAGAAGCGGCCCTCCTCATCCGTGCTTGCTCGCCTGTCCACCGGTCCGGCAACCTGGATCCACGCACCCGGCACGCGCGCGCCCGAAGGATCCTGCACCACGATTTCGACCGGGCAATTTCCGGGCGCGCCGTCCGGCGCCGGGCCGCGATCGGGCACGTCGCCCGGAAAGGCGAACGCCGATGCCGCCAGCGCGCACAACGCCGCCATGGCCCGTGCCGCGGCGGCTTTGCGAATTCCGGTTTCTCCCATTGGTAATGCCTCCTGTTGCTCGGCGCCCGCGGCGGCATAGAATGGGAGAGCCGCCGCGCGGCGCGGTGGTCGGCTGCGGGCCGGTCCACTCTTGCCGGAATGCTCCGGCCCGCAGCGCTTTTTTGATGTCGTGCCAGTTATGCAAATGAGTTGCAACTGGTCAAGACGAGTGTAGCAGTTCAGACCGTTTCGGTCAACAAGATTCCCGCCGCCGCGCTGCGCACGGCGGGTGCAAAGAGAGCAGGGGCGAGGGGGGCGGGGGAGTCCCGGGGCGGCGGTTCGCACAGGCTGCGCCCTGCGGGCAGGTATAATGCAGGCATGACGGGCCTCGTTTCGCTGGGCAGAAACGCCGCCGATACCAGCGTGTTACGCGAAAAGCAGGAAAAGCTGTTCCGCATCCTGCGCCAGCTTGGGCGCGTGCTGGTGGCTTATTCCGGCGGCACGGACTCCGCCTACCTGGCTTGGGCGGCGCGCGAGGTGCTCGGCGACAACGCCATTGCGGTCACCGCCGACTCCCCCTCGATTCCTGAATCCCACAAGCGCGACGCGATCGAGTTCGCCCGCCGTTACGGCATCCGGCATGAGCTGATCCCTTCGCGCGAGTTCGACAACCCGGCCTACGTCGCCAACAACCCGGACCGCTGCTATCACTGCAAGGACGAGCTGTTCCGACGCATGGAGGAAATTGCGCCGCGCTACGGCGGGGCCGTGCTCGTTTACGGCGTCAACACCGACGACCTTGGCGACTACCGCCCGGGCCAGAACGCAGCCGCGCTGCACGGCGTGAAGGCGCCGCTCGTCGAGGCGGGGCTTTCCAAGGCGGAAATCCGCGAGCTTTCGCGTATGGCGGGGCTTCCCACCTGGGACCGGCCGGCGGCCGCCTGCCTCAGCTCGCGCGTGCCCTACGGAATCGCCGTGACCCCCGACGTGCTCAGGCGAATCGAGGCGGCCGAGGAGCGAATCCGCGGGCTCGGCTTCCGGCAGTTCCGCGTCCGCTATCACAACGAGGTGGCGCGGCTGGAGATCGACCGCGCGGAAATGGAGCGCGCACTTTCGCTCGAAATGTTCGACCGGCTGGCGGAGATTTTCCGCGAGCTTGGTTTTCTGTATTCGGCGCTGGATTTGCGCGGCTACCGGCAGGGGGCGCTGAATGAAGCGCTTGGCTCGGCCGGAAGCGGCCCCGCCGGGGAGGGCCCCGCATCGTAACCGCGCGCGTTTGCCAACTGTTTGAAGAGCTCGCCGACTGCCTCCAGCTGGAAGAAGAGGAGCTGCCGGAGACCTTCGACGGCCGCATGGCCGACTGTAGCGCCGAATTGTGCGAACTTCTGCACACCCGCTACCGCCGGACGGTGGAGACGCTCGCCGGGCAGCTGCACGAGGCTGCGCTCGCGCTCGAAGCCGAGCCGTCCCCGGCGACCATGGCCAGCCTTCTGCGCCGGTTCCTCAGCGTGCTGAACGAATACCGCTCCGTCATCCGCCAGGAGCGCGGGGCCGCGCTCTGGCAGCTGGCGGCGCAGTATCTGGAACTGGCGGAAGGGCTTGAGCAGTCTCTGCCGGGAGGCGAACAGAGTTTCCGCCACCTGCCGGCGATGGTGGCCGCGCTGCCTTGGGTCGAAGAGTCTCTGGACCGTTTGGCGGCCCGGTCCCGGCTTGCCGCGCGGCGTGCGGCGGAGTTGCGCAGCTTTTCCACGCAGCTGGGGGCAGCTCTGCAAAAGGAGGCGGAAGCGACCGGGGAAGGCCGCTTCTGCGCCGTCGCGCACCGCATCCAGAACCAGCTGGAGACGCGGCTGCGGCAGGTGTGGCTGCTCGGCGAGTTCCGCAGCCGCGAGCCGTCGTCCCTGGACCTGTACGCGGCGGCCCACGCAGGCCTCTTTCCCGCCTTCCGCCCGTCGCCCACGCCGGCGGAAATCAGGCATGAGATCGCGCGGCTCGAGGAGGCGGCCGCCTCCGCCGGGCTGCCCGAAATCGCCGCCTGCTTCGAGTCCGCCGGCGCGCTGGCGCACTTTTCCCTGCTGCACCTGATGCCTCCCGACCCGCCCGCCTGGGCGCCGCGCACGATGACGCAATTCGACCGCCTGCTGATGGGCCGGGTGTCCCGCTTCTACCTCTATCCGTTTCTGCACTGGCCGCAACCGATCGAGCTGGCGGCGACGGTGCTGCGGCTCGGCCGCCCGCAGTTCTACGAGCGCACCGCAGCCCAGGCGCTGCTCGAATACAGCCTGTTGCAACGGGACCTCTCCTTCGACCCGGACAGGCTGGGGCACTATCTGGACGCGGTCCGCGTCCTGGAATTCCAGTTCCAGACGCATTTCGAGGGTTATTTGCTGCGGATTTACTGTTATCCGTCGCTGAAAACCCCGGAAGGCTGGTGCCGGTATTTTGACGCGCTGCGCCGGCTGCATAACGCGGAAATTCCTCTGCCGGAGCTTGAGGAATTCCGGCAGGATTTTCTGCGCCGGCGCGGGTTTGCCGACTTCGCTTCCCTGGCGTGCCGCCTCGCGCAACGGACCCGTCCGGTCCAGTAGCCGCGCCTCAGGCGTGCATCTGCTGGAGGCGCCAAACCCGGAGCGGGTCGCGCCGGCGGCTCTCAATGGCATCGACGGCGGCGCGCGCGCCGGCGATGGTGGTGATGCACGGCACCCGCCAGGCGACGGCGGAGCGCCGGATGGCGCGCTCGTCGCTGAAGGAGTGCGCGCCTGTGGTGGTGTAAATCGCCAGGTTCAGCTTGCCGCCCTTGATCAGGTCGACGGCGTTCGGCCGGCCTTCGTTGACCTTGAACACGGTCTTCACCGCCAGCCCGGCGGCGCGCAGCGCGGCGGCGGTGCCGCGCGTGGCGGCCAGCTGGAAGCCGAGCGCCGCCAGCCGGCGGGCCAGCTGCACGGCCTCGGGCTTGTGGCGGTCGTTCACGCTGAAAAAGATCTGGCCCTCGGACGGCAGCGGCACGCCGGCGCTCAGCTGCGCCTTTCCGAACGCCTCGCCGAAGTTCTCGCCCACGCCCATGACCTCGCCCGTCGAACGCATCTCCGGCCCCAGCGCCGGGTCCACGCCGGGGAACTTCGAAAAGGGAAACACGGGCGACTTCACGCACACCTGCCGGACCGGGAGCACGCCGGAGGCGATGCCGCTGGTCAGGTGCGTCAGCTCTTTCAGCTTCATGCCGAGCATCACCCCCACGGCGACCTTGGGCAGGCGCACGCCCGTGGCTTTGGAAACGTACGGCACCGTGCGCGAGGCGCGGGGGTTGACCTCCAGCACGAACACCCGGCCATCCTTGATCGCATACTGCACGTTCATCAGGCCGCGGACGTTCAGCGCGCGGGCCAGTCTTTCGGTGTAGTCGCGGATGACGGCCAGCGTTTCGGCGCCGATCGATTGCGGCGGCAGCACGCAGCTCGAGTCGCCCGAGTGGATGCCCGCCTCCTCGATGTGCTCCATGATGCCGCCGATCAGCACGTGCTCGCCGTCGGCGATGGCGTCGACGTCGACTTCAATGGCGTCTTCCAGGAAACGGTCGATCAGCACCGGGCGGTCGGGAGCGTAGAGCGAGGCCTCCTGCATGTAGCGCCGCACGGTGTCTTCCTCGTAGGCGATCACCATGGCGCGGCCGCCGAGCACGTAGCTCGGCCGCACGAGCACCGGAAAGCCGAGGCGGCGCGCGACGGCCAGCGCCTCCTCGACGCTGGTGGCCGTGCCGTAGGGCGGGGCAGGGATGTCGAGCTCGTCGAGCACGCGGCCGAACAGCTTGCGGTCTTCGGCGAGGTCGATGTTCTCCGGGTCGGTGCCGATGATCGGCACGCCGGCGCGTTTCAGCGGCAGCGCCAGGTTCAGCGGCGTCTGGCCGCCGAACTGCACGATGACGCCCTCGGGCTGCTCGCGGTCGTAGATGTTGAGCACTTCTTCGAGCGTCAGCGGCTCGAAGTAGAGCCGGTCGCTCGTGTCGTAGTCGGTCGACACGGTCTCCGGGTTGCAGTTGACCATGATCGACTCGACGCCGAAGTCGCGCAGCGCGAAGGCGGCGTGCACGCAGCAGTAATCGAATTCGATGCCCTGCCCGATGCGGTTCGGCCCCGAGCCGAGAATCATGACCTTCTTCCGGCTGTCAGGGTCGGCCTCGCAGTCGTCCTCGTAGCTCGAGTAAAGATACGGCGTGAAGCTCTCGAATTCGGCGGCGCAGGTGTCGACGCGGTTGAAGACCGCCGTGACGCCGAGCTGCTTGCGCAGGGCCCGCACCGCGGCCGCGTCGGTGTTCCACAGCCGCGCCAGGCGCGCGTCGCTCAGGCCGTCTCGTTTGGCGCGCTTCATCTCGGCGGCGGTGATCGAGCCGAGATCGCGCCCGGCGAGTTCCTGCTCGTAACGCACGCCTTCCTCGATCTGGCGCAGGAACCAGGGGTCGATCTTCGTCATGTCATAAATGTCTTCGACCGTCCAGCCGCGCTCGAAGGCGAAGCGGATGTAGGCGAGCCGCTCCGGGTTCGGCGTGATCAGCTTCTGCGTGATCAGCTCCTCGCGCAGCTCCGAGGGCGAGGACGCCTTGCCGGTTTCGAGCGCCCGCATCCCCTTGTTCAGCGCCTGGCGGAAGGTGCGCCCGATGGCCATCACCTCGCCGACCGACTTCATTTGCGTGGTCAGCACCGGCTCGGCGCCGGGGAATTTCTCGAATTGCCAGCGCGGGATTTTCACCACGACGTAGTCGATGGTCGGCTCGAAGCAGGCCGGCGTGACGCGCGTAATGTCGTTGGGAATCTCGTCCAGCCGGTAGCCGACGGCGAGCTTGGCGGCGATCTTCGCGATCGGGAATCCGGTGGCCTTCGACGCCAGCGCCGAGCTGCGCGAAACGCGCGGGTTCATCTCCACCACCACCATGCGGCCGTTGTCCGGATGGATGGCGAACTGCACGTTCGAGCCGCCCGTGTCGACGCCGATCTCGCGCAACACGGCCAGCGCGGCGTCGCGCATCATCTGGTACTCGCGGTCGGTGAGCGTCTGCGCGGGCGCGACGGTGATCGAGTCGCCCGTGTGCACGCCCATCGGGTCGAAATTCTCGATCGAGCAGACGATGATGGCGTTGCCCGCCAGGTCGCGCATCACCTCCAGCTCGAATTCCTTCCAGCCGAGCACGGACTCCTCGGCCAGCACCTCGTGCACGGGCGACAGGTCGAGGCCGCGCTGAAGGATCTCGACGAGGTCCTCGCGGTTGTAGGCGATGCCGCCGCCGGTGCCGCCCAGCGTGAAACTGGGGCGCAGGATCAGCGGGTAGCCGATCCGGGCGGCGAACTCGAGCCCCTCCTCGACCGACGTCAGCAGGCGCGACTGCGGCACCTCGAGGCCGATCTTCCGCATCGCGTCCTTGAACAGCAGCCGGTCCTCGGCCTTCTTGATGGCCTCGATCTTGGCGCCGATCAGCTCAACGCCGTACTTGTCGAGAATCCCGCTTTCGGCCAGCTCCACGCTCAGGTTCAGCCCCGTCTGCCCCCCGACGGTGGAGAGCAGCGCATCCGGGCGCTCGCGGCGGATAACCTCCTCGGCGTACTCGAGCGTCAACGGCTCGATGTAGGTCGCGTCGGCCAGGTCCGGGTCCGTCATGATCGTCGCCGGGTTGGAGTTCATCAGCACGACCTCGTAGCCGTCGGCGCGCAGCGCCTTGCACGCCTGGGTGCCCGAATAGTCGAACTCGCAGGCCTGGCCGATGACGATGGGCCCGGAGCCGATGATCAGGATGCGGTGAATGTCGTTTCTGCGCGGCATTCGTTACTGGTGGAACTCCTTCATCAGGGCGGCGAAGTCCTCGAAGAGGTACCGCGAATCGTGCGGGCCCGCCGCCGCCTCCGGGTGGTATTGCACGCAGAACAGCGGGTGGGAGCGGTGGCGCAGCCCCTCGAGCGTCTGGTCGTTCAGGTTGATGTGCGTCAGCTCGACCTCGTTCTGGTTCAGGCTGTCGGGGTCGACGCAGAAGCCGTGGTTCTGAACGGTGATCTCCACGCGGCGGTTGCGCAGGTTGAGCACCGGGTGATTGATGCCATGGTGGCCGAACTTGAGCTTGAAGGTGCGGCCTCCCAGCGCCAGCCCGAGCAGCTGATGGCCCAGGCAGATGCCGAAAACCGGCACCTTGCCGATCATCTTGCGGATTTCGGCCACCGGGCCCGCCAGCGGCTCGGGGTCTCCCGGGCCGTTGGACAGGAACACGCCGTCCGGCTTCAGGGCGAGGACGTCTTCGGCGGGCGTGGAAGCCGGCACCACGGTGACGCGCGCGCCGATCGAAGCCAGGCACCGCAAAATGTTCCGCTTGATGCCGAAGTCGTAGGCCACGACCCGGAACGAGCCCAGCGGCTGGAGGCTGACCCGTTCCGACGGCGAGCACGGCTCGAGCCGCTGCGTCCACTCGTACGGCTGATCCGTGGTCACGCGCGAGGCCAGATCGAGGCCGGCCATCGGCGGCGTGCGCCGCGCCATCTCCACCAGCTCCCCGGCGCCGTGCCCGGCGGTGGAAAGCGCGCCCCGCATGGCGCCCTGCGTGCGCAGCTTGCGCACCAGCGCGCGCGTGTCGATGCCGGAAATCACCGGCACGCCGTCGCGGCGGAGAAACTCGTCGGCGCTCATTTCGGCGCGCCAGTTCGACGGCCGGAGGTTGAACTCGCGCACGACGAGCCCTTCAATGTAGGGCCGGGCCGCTTCGCTGTCGCTCTCGTTGGCGCCGTAGTTGCCGATGTGGGGATAGGTGAGGATGACAATCTGCCCGGTGTAGGAGGGATCCGTGAAGACCTCCTGGTAGCCGGTGATGGCGGTGTTGAACACGACCTCGCCAGTGCGCACCGCCTCCGCACCGAATGCTTCGCCGCGGAAGACGCTGCCGTCTTCCAGGGCGAGAATCGCCGGTCTGGACAAGCTTTCTCCTTGGGTGCCGGATGGCCGGGATGTGGGGGACAAACTCTATTGTTCCATGCGGGCCGCGGCGCTTCAACAGGACCTTGCCCCTGCTAGCATGAAGAAATGCCGCCCGCGGCCGGCCGCGCGAACCCGCCGCGGGCGAAGCGCTGACACAGGGGAGGCGGTATGGGAGAGCTGGCCCGCATCGGCGTCGCCATCGACTCGGATCTGCTGGAGAAATTCGACGCCCTGAACGAGCGCCGCGGCTACACCAACCGCAGCGAAGCCTTCCGCGACCTGATCCGCGACGCCCTGATCCAGGACAAGGCGGAAAAGCCCGAGGCCGACGTGGTCGGCACGCTCACGCTCGTCTACGACCACCATGTGCGCATGCTCCAGGAGCGGCTCACGCAGATGCAGCATGAACACCACCACGAGATCATCTCCACGCTCCACGTGCACCTTGATCACGACCATTGCCTCGAGGTGCTGGTGCTGCGCGGCAAGAGCGCGAGAGTGCGGCGGATCGCCGACCGGCTGCTGGCAACCAAGGGCGTCCAGCACGGCCGGCTGACGCTGACTTCGCCGGAGTAACGGGCGCACAGGGGGCTCAGAAACAGAAACGCCGCCCCCGGAGGGGCGGCCCAAGGTTCGGGTGCGAAGGAAACTACTTCTTCTTCTCTTCCTTCTTCTCCTCGCCCTTCTTCTTCTTGCTTTCCTTCTTCTCCTCCTTCTTCGGCTGCTCGGGCTGCGTCTGCGCGAAAGACGGCGTCACCACCATGGTGAACGCAGCCATGGTCAACGCGGCAAGAATCTTCTTCATCAGCTCTCAACTCCTTTTCGGGATTCGGGCGGCCGATGGCCACCTCTCATCTGCCATCATGGAGGCGGCCCGGCCCATCGCGGTATCGCCCCTGGGGGCTAAAGTCCGATCCCAAAGTCGGGGGGCTGCCGGCCCGGCGCCGGGCGTTTGCTATCCTCCAGAAGAGCCGGCGCTGCTGCAATGAAACTGGTGGACGTCATTTATTTCGACGCCGGCGGCGGGCACCGCGCCGCGGCCACGGCGCTCAAGCTCGTCTGCGAACAACAAAACCGCCCGTTTCAGATCCGGCTGGTCCACCTGAAGGAAATCCTCGCCCCGGTGGACATCTTCCGCAAGCTCCTGGGGCTGGATCTTGAGGAGATTTACAACCTCATGCTGCGGCGCGGCTGGACGCTGGGCTCGGCGCAGGGGCTGCGTTTCATGCAAGCCGTGATCCGCCTCTATCACGGCAGCGAGGTGCGGCTCCTGAAGCAGTGGTGGCTGGGGCGATCCGGCGCGGCGCCTCCGGACATGGTCGTCAGCGTGGTGCCGAACTTCAACCGCGCCCTGTTTGAGGCCTGGCAGGCGGTGAGGCCGGGGGCGCCTTATGTCACCATCCTCACGGACCTGGCCGATTACCCGCCTGCTTTCTGGATCGAGCGCCAGCCCCAGTACTTCATTTGCGGTACGGAGCGCGCCCGGCAACAGGCGCTCGAAGCAGGGCACCCGCCGGAGCGCGTGTTCAGGGTCTCCGGCATGATCCTGCATCCGCGCTTCTACGAGCCGCTGGCGCTCGACGTGGCTTCCGAGCGCGAAAAGCTCGGCCTGCTCCCCGGACTGCCTACCGGCCTCGTCCTGTTCGGAGGATACGGATCGAGCGCCATGGAAACGGTGCTGGAACGGATCGACCGCGCCGGGCTCGACGTTCAGTTGATCCTCATCGCGGGCAAGAATGACGCGCTCAGGCGACGGCTGGAGCAGCGGAGGACGCGGATCCGCAAGCATGTGCTCGGCTTCACCACGGAGGTCCCGAAGTGGATGCGGCTGGCCGATTTCTTTATCGGCAAGCCCGGGCCGGGCTCCATCTCCGAGGCCATCCACTGCCGCCTGCCGGTCATCACCGTGTGCAACGCATGGACGCTGCCGCAGGAGCGCTACAACGCCGAATGGCTGAAGGAACAGGGCGTCGGAATCGCATTGGACAGCTATCGGAAGGTGGACGAGGCGGTGCGGGCGCTGATTTCCGGCAACCTGCTGGCGCTGATGAGGGATGCGGCCGGCAGGATCCGCAACCAGGCCGTGTTCGAAATCCCGGCCATCCTTGAGCAATTGCTCTTGCGCTGCCAGGCGTAGTCCCTGTCTTCGGGATGATCTTTGCTTTTTCTTTGCTTGCCTTGATGGGTAATTCGCCGTATGATTCGCGAAGGCTCCCCCGATGAAGCAGCTCCAACTGAACTGGTACGGATTGCAAGAGTGGGAGCGGGTGGTGGCCCGGGTTGTATCGCTGGGATGGGGCGTGTTCTGGGCGTGGTTTGGCTTCGCCTCCGGCGTCGCGGAATACGCATCGATCGGCGAAATCTTCCTCCAGACGTTGCCGGGACTTCTTTTCATTGGAGTCGCGTTGCTGGCCTGGAAGCACCCGGCCCCCGGCGGCGCGCTGTTGCTGGCCTTGTCGATCATGGTCTTCACTGCCTACTGGTCTGCGGCCGGCGCCAGCCCGTCGGTGAACGGCCTGGGCACGGCGGTGCTGCTGTCCTTGCCTCCATTGACCAGCGGCGTGCTGTTTCTGGCTGCTTCGCCGGCGCGGCCGGCGGACCAGACGTCGCGCTCCCGGCAAGCTTGGTAGACTCTTGACGTGAACATCCGGCGCAGAGAATTCCTGGCAGGGCTTGCCGGCGTAGCGTCCTTGCGCGCCGCTGCCCGCATTGGTCTGGATCGCATCAGCCTGCTGACCGATGAAATCGCGCGCACGCCCGCCGATGCGATCGCCTTCTGCAAGCAGTACGGCGTGCACTGGGTGGAGCTCCGCGGCGTGCCGGGGGGCGGCGGCACATATGCCTACCTGGCCGAGGACGTGCTGCGCGAGACGGCGCGGCAGCTCCGCGAGGCCGGCCTGCGCGTTTCCTTCCTGAACACGCCGCTGCTGAAGTTCACCTTGCCCGGCACGGAGCCGGCGCGGCGGCGCAACGAAACGCCGGAACAGCGGCAGCGGCGCGAGGAGCGGGAACGCGCGCTGTTCGAGCGCCGGTTTGAGGACCTGAAAAAGGCGCTCCGCGCGGCCGAGATCTTCGACGTGCGCCTGGTTCGCATCTTCACTTTCACGCGCGTGGCCGAGCCGGAGCAGGTGCTGCCGCGCGTGGCGGAGCTCCTCAGGGAGATGGTGAGCGAAGCGCGGCGGGCCGGCGTCCGGCTGCTCGTGGAAAACGAGGGCTCCTGCAACGTGGCCACCTCGGCCGAGCTGCGCCGGTTGTGCGAACTGTTGCCGGACGAGGGGCTGGGCATCAACTGGGATCCCGTCAACGCGCTGGGCCGCGGCGAGAAGTGCTGGCCGGACGGCTACCGCCAACTGCCCGTCAAGAGGATTGGCAACGTACAAATGAAGGCGCGCGGCCTGGTAATCGGGCCGGAATTTCTGCCGTGGGGAGAAATTTTCGACGCGCTGGAGGCCGACGGCTACAGCGGCAAAATCGGTCTGGAGACCCACGTTTTCGACGGCACGCTGATCGAAAAGGCGCACCTCTGCATGCAGAAAATCATCGAACTCACCGGCAGGAGCTGAAGCCATGAACCGGCTGCGCTTTCCGCCGCTTCTCGGGTGGAGTCTGGCCGGCCTGGGCGTGGTGGCGCTGCTGGCCGCGGCCGGCTACTGGCTGAACCGGGGTTCGCAGGCGCGGCTGGAAGTGCGGTGGCTGAAGGTGCGCACGCTGGCCACCGGGCCGGATACCTCTCTTGCGGTGTTCGACCTGCGCATCCACAACCCTTCGCGCGTGCTGTTCCAGGTCAAGGACGTGGAGGTGGCAGCGGTGGATGCGGCAGGCGGCAGGCAGGAGGGGCTGGTCGCCGCGCAGACGGACCTGGACAGGGTGCTGGGCTACTACCCGACGGAGGGGCCCCGCTACACCCCGGTGTTGAAGTTCAGGGAACGGATCCGGGCCGGCGAGACGGTGGATCGCACCGTGGCAGCCTCTTTCAACATGCCCGAGCAGGCGCTGGATGCGCGGCAGGGGTTCGAGGTGCGGATCCACGACGCCGACGGCGAGGTGGTCATCGTGCGGGAACAGCGGCCGGTGGTGCGCTGAACGGCTCAGGCGGTGGCTTCGCGTGCAGGCGGAGGCGGAACAGCGCGCGCGCTCTGCTTGCGGTCTTTCTTCTCGCTGTACATCTTGCTGTCGGCGCGTGCCAGCAATTCTTCCGCGGTGTGGCCGTCCTGCGGATAAAAGGCCGCGCCGCCGCTCAGCGAGACGACCTTGTCCCCGCACAGCTCGATTCCGCAACATTCGACGTAGGCGCGCAGCCTCTGGAGACGCGCAGCCACGGCCTCCTCGGTGACGCCCGGCAGCACCATGACGAACTCGTCGCCGCCCATGCGCGCGACAAAGTCATACTCGCGGCAGTTCTCTTTCAGGCCTTGCGCGACCAGCTGCAACAGCCGGTTGCCGGTGAGGTGGCCGAACTGGTCGTTGACCCCCTTGAAGCCGTCCAGGTCGCAGACCAGCAAGCCGAGCGCAGTGTCCGTGCGCGCGCAGCGGGCCAGCTCGTTCTGCAAGTGCAGGAACAGCGCGCCCGCATTGGGCAGTCCGGTGAGGAAGTCGACCGAGGCCCGCGTTTCGGCCTGCTGGAACTTGGCCGAGTTCTCCACGCTGACGGCCAGCTTGGAGGCGATGGCCAGCAGCAGGCTGAGATGCGCGTGCGTGAAGGCGTTCATCTGGCCCGAATACAGGTTCAGCGTGCCGACCAGCCCGCCGGGGCCGTCCAGCGGGATGATGAGCGCGGATTTCAGGCTTGACGCAGCGACGGGGTTGCGCTGCGTGATCGGGTCGGAGGTCGGACAGGCGTTCAGTGCAGGGCGGAGCGTGGCCGCCACCTGGCCCGTGACGCCGGAATGCAGGCGCAAGGTCAGGCCGTGGAACAGCGTGTAGTGCTGCCCCTCCACGAAGGAGGCCGTCAGGTGGTCGTTCTGCCTGAGGAAGAGCACCATGGTGTCGAATGGCACCTGCTGGTGGAGCCGCCGCGCCAGCGCGTTCAGCGTTTCCTCCAGGTCCAGCGAGGAGCCGAGAATCTGGGAGAACTCCAGAACCAGCTGCTCTTCCTTGCGGGCCTCGGCGATGGCGTGCAGAAAAGCCGGCGCTGTCGGCGCCACGTCCATGGCGGCCTTCGGACCCGGGGAACCGTTTGCCTTGGCTGCAATGCTGCGCACGGGCGCTTCCTGGTCAAGCCTGCGGTAAATGGTCTCCAGTCTGGCGACAACCATCGGGTCCAGCCCGGCGCCGGCCTCCTGGCGGACGCGTTCCATGGCCTCATCGAGCGACAGCGCCCGGCGGTAGCGGCGCTCGGTATTCAGCGCCAGCAGTATGTCGACGGCTGCCAGCACCCTGGCCTCGATCGGGATCTCGTCGCCTTTCAGCCCGAGCGGATAGCCCGAACCGTCCCACCGCTCGTGGTGGGCGCGGACGATGTCGCAGATCTGGCGCGGGAAGCCCGCCTGATGAATGATCTGCGCGCCGATTTCCGGATGAATTTTCAGGCGCTCGAACTCGTCCGGCGTCAGACGGCCCGGTTTCATGATGATGTGATCCGGCACGGCTACCTGTCCGATGTCGTGCAACACGGCGGCCACGCGCAATGCCTTGATCTGCTCGTCGCTGAGGCCCACCACCCGCCCCAGTCCGGCGGCGAAGTGCGCCATGCGGTGCAGATCCCCGAGCGGGGTGACGTCCTTGGACTCCACCGCCAGCGCCAGGGCCTCCACCATGCTGAGCTGCATCGCGGCCAGCTCCTCGGCGTGCTGGCGCTCCCTGGCCAGGGATTCCAGCTGAAGCCGGTAGGCGTAGTAAACCAGCAGCCCCACCGGCCCGATGATCAGGGCCGAATACCACCACGAGATCTGCGGCAGCGTGCTCAGCAGCCCGGCAATCGCCGCCCCGGCCATGTAGTAGGGCAGCGACCACAGGAACCGGTTCTTCCAGATCCGGCGCAACAGTTCCCGTTCCCGCAAGGCGGTGGCGGCCGCCAGCGGAAATGCGGTGACCAGGAACAGCACGATCGCCGCGAACGGCAGCGCCGCCGCCACGCCAATTCCGGGCACGGATTCGAGAACCTGCCGGTAGGCCGCATGAGCCGCCTCGATGCCAAGCACCCACACGGCGACCTGGAAAAGAACGGCGAGCCATTCCGTGCGCGGCCTTGAATTTTGCAGCGCGTGGATGGCGGCCCCGGTGATGCCGATGGCCAGGGTTTCCGTCAGAGGGAGCTGGGGCAGGCTGGCCAGGACAAAAATGAAACTGATGGAGATGCTGCCGGAGACCGTGGGCAGACCAAACCGCACCAGCGCGCCCAAGGCGCTCAGGATGAGATAGGCCACGTAGACAGCGGTACCGCTGCTCTGGTCCTGATGGGCCTGCACCGCCAGCCACACGAGCGCCGTGGCGACTACACTCCATTCGAACGCGCGCGAATGAGGGCTCGCGAAGCTGGTGCGTTCCCTTGCCACGCGAACCAGATTGCAAATCCTGGGCCAGATGCCGGTCAAACTCTCCTCCTTGCGGCCCGGACTGGATTGGCTTCATTTTCGCAACATTCCGGGTTTCGCTGCAAGAACGTTTTTCCACCGCGCGGCGGGACAATTTGTCCCATCCGGCGCGAACGTGGGACAATTTGTCCTTGCGCGAGGATCCCGCCCGAATCCCCGAGACGGACCCGCCCGGAGGCGAGGGTTTCATCGACATTCACGCCCATGTCCTGCCCGGGCTGGATGACGGCGCCGCCACCGAGCAGGACAGTCTCGCCATGCTCGAGATGGCGCGCCGCCACGGCACCTCCGTGCTGGTGGCCAGTCCGCATGCCAATCCCTTTTACACATACGACCGCGCCCGCGTCGATCATCTGATCGAGCGGCTGCGCGCCCGCGCCCCATCCGGCCTTCAACTGATTCGCGGCTGCGATTTTCACCTCACCTTCAATAACGTGGAAAACGCGCTCCGTTCGCCGTCCGACTTCGCCATCAACGCGCGCTGCTACCTCCTGATGGAGTTGTCCGACCTCACCGTCTTCGCCAACACCGGAGCGCTCTGGCGGCGGCTGGAAGAAGCGGGGCTCCGCATCATCCTCACGCATCCCGAGCGGAACGAACTGCTCCGGCAGCGGTTCGATCTTATCGAAGAATGGGTGGCCGAAGGGCGCTACATGCAAGTCACGGCCGGGAGCCTTTGGGGAGACTTCGGGCCGGCGGCAAAACGGTTTTCGGGCCGGTTGCTGGACGCCGGACTGGTCCATTTCGTCGCCTCGGACGCCCATGATCTGAGCCGCCGGCCGCCGCGGCTCGACCGGGCCTTCTCCTGGCTGGCCGAGCATTACTCCCCCGAGCTGGCTGCGCTGCTGACGATCGAGCATCCCCGGGCCGCAGTGGAAGGCCGTCCGCTGTCCCTCGACCGGTTCCCGCCGCCGCGCCGCCCCCGGGCCGGCTCATGGTGGAAGAAGTTTCTGCGCCGGCAGGGCTGAAGGGCTGCTTCCTCGGATGAATCCTTTTGCGGGCCTGCGCACTCCAATGGAACGAGACGCCTGTTATACTGACGACTGAACCCGTCAGAGGCAATCTCGACAGCCATCCTTCAGAGAGAGTCGTGCAGAACAACAATTCCGCTTCCCCTTACCGCCTGGACAACGTCAACTGGGTCACAACAATCGCTCTTCTGGTTCTCCACATCGGAGCCATCGCATCGTTCTTCTACTTCGACTGGAAGTCCGTCATCGTGGCGGCGGTGCTCTACTGGACCTGTGTCGGCTGGGGCATCGGCATGGGCTACCACCGCCTGCTGACTCACCGCTCCTACCGGGTCCCGAAGCCGCTCGAGTACTTCTTCGCCATCTGCGGCACGCTGACGCTGGAAGGCGGCCCGATTTTCTGGGTCGCCACCCACCGCCTGCATCATCAGCGCTCCGACCAGCCCGGCGATCCCCACAGCCCCAAGGACGGCCTGTGGTGGGCCCACGTGGGCTGGATCATCTTCGGCGAAAGCAAGCACAACGCGACGGAGATGATGAGCAAGTATGCGCCGGACCTCGGACGAGACCCCTTCTACCGCTGGCTGAACACGTATCACTACGTCCCGCTCGTCATCATGGGGCTCGTGCTGCTTGGCTTCGGGGGCCTGCCGATGTTCCTCTGGGGCGTCTGCACCCGCGTCGTGCTGGGGCTGCACGCCACCTGGCTGGTCAACTCGGCAACGCATCTCTGGGGCAAGCGCCGGTTCCGCACGCGCGACGACAGCCGCAACAACTGGTGGGTGGCCCTGCTGACCTTCGGCGAAGGCTGGCACAACAACCACCACGCGCATCCGGCCTCGGCCCGCCACGGTCTGACGCCGCTGGAACTCGACCTGACTTGGCTCCAGATCCGCCTGCTCGAGTGGCTCGGCACTGCGAAGAAGGTACAGGTGGCGCGAATCGACGAGCAGCCGCCGACCGATCAGGAAGCCGCAGCCTGAATATTGCCCGGTTTCGCACCGGCTTCACGCCGGCGCAAGCGCCGCCCAAGGCGGCCGCCTGCGCCGGCATTTGCTTTTGAGAAGCGTGTTGCCGGAGAAGCGTCGCGGCCGTTGAGGCGCAGCGCGAACCGCTCCCGCCCCGCCGTGCCAACCGTCAGCTCCGGAATGCCTTGCGTCCGCCGCTAAATGCGGCCGAACTTGTCCACGGCCTCGCGGATGCTGCGGAACTTTTCGATGAACGGGTACATGCGGTGCTCGGTGTCGTCGAGCTCCCGGGCCCGCTTCAGCACTTCCGCGGCCTTCTCCTTCGGCACCACGGCCACCCCGTCCTCGTCGGCGGTGATGATGTCGCCCGGGCGCACCTGCACGCCGGCGCACATCACCGGGACGTTGGCCGCCTTGAACCGGTAGTGGTTGATCGAAGTCGACGGGACGATGCCGGTGCTGAAGACCGGGAACTGGATGCGGCGGATCTGCGGCACGTCGCGGACGCCGCCGTCGATCACCGCGCCGGCCAGGCTCCGGTAGCGCATGGCCGTGGCCATCAGGCCGCCGATGCCCGCGATGTCGGCGCCGTCCGGCACCACCAGCACATACACGGATCCCGGCGGCGCATTGTCAATGGCATCGAGCATCCCCTGGGAAGCCTTGCTCCCCTCGTTGTGCTCCGCTTTTTCAAGCAACACTGTGACGGCCGGCCCGGCGAACTTGCAGGGGAAGACCGGGCGCATGCGGTGCGACATGTGGGCACGCTGCCCGTAGAGCTGTTCCATGGCGTCGGCCACCGAGGCCACCTCCACCAGGCGGAAGCCTTCGATCAACGGGTCCGCGGCGGGCGCCTGTGCCAGCAGGAGCAGTGCGGCAGCCAGCAGGCCTGCGGCAGAGCAGAGAACCAGTCGTCGTTTCATGCCGACTATCCTAACAGCGGCCCCGGCCCGCCCGGGATTGCGGGGCCGCGCAGGCTGCGGGCCAGCGGTTGAGTCAGCGGGCGCCTGTCGCCGGAATGGAACGCCGGCCTCTCTGGCGCTTCACCGACTCGAGGCCGCAGGAGCCGGCGGTGCGGTAGCCCTTGCCGGCCAGAAACGCTGCCGCCCGGGCAGCGCGTCCGCCCTCGGTTCAAAGCGTGACGATGACCTTGTTGCGCGGGATTTCGCCGAGTCGCGCGGGCAACTGGCTCATGGGGATGTTCACATAGCCCTTCACCGAACCGAGCATCCGGATCTCGTAAGGCTCGCGCACATCCAGGAAGAACACCTTGTCCGGCTGCTCGAGCAGCCGGGCCAGCTCTTCCGCCGTCAGCTGCTTCACCGCCGCCGTCTGGCCGCAGGCGAACGCCAGCGCGAGCGCCGAAACCAGCAGGCAGGCCCAGCAGAATGCTCTCATGAGCGGCAGTGTAGCATGGAAGGTATATATGCAGACGGGCACCCTTCCGGACGAATTTTACCGGATCGCGAAGTTGCCGCCTTATGTTTTCGCCGTCGTCAACGAGATGAAGGCGCGGCTGCGCGCGCAGCAATACGACGTGGTGGATTTCGGCATGGGCAACCCCGACGGGGCGACCCCGCGGCCGGTGGTGAACAAGCTGATCGAGGCCGCGCGCAACCCGCGCAACCACCGCTACTCGGTGTCGCGCGGGATCCCCAATCTCCGGCTGGAGATCTGCCGCCGCTATGAGCGCAACTACGGCGTGCAGCTCGACCCCGAGACCGAGGCCATCGTCACCATCGGCGCCAAGGACGCCCTCGCCCACCTGATGTTCGCCGTCATCGGTCCCGGCGACGAGGTCATCACCCCCGCGCCCTGCTATCCGATCCACCAGTACGGCGTCATCATGGCCGAGGGGCGCGCCGTGCCGCTGCCCGTGGCCGACCCGCCCGAGTTCCTGAACCGCCTCGAAGACCACTTCCGCAAGGCCGCCAAGCCGCCGCGGCTGATCCTGCTCAACTACCCGCACAACCCGACCACCGCCTGCGTGGACCTGGATTTCTTCCGCCACGTGATTGCGCTCGCCGCCCGGCACGGCTCCATGGTGCTGCACGATTTCGCCTATGCCGATCTCTGCTTCGACGGCTATCGTGCCCCCAGCATCCTCCAGGTGGAGGGCGCCAGGGAGGTGGCCGTCGAGGTCTTCTCAATGACGAAGAGCTACAACATGGCCGGGTGGCGCGTCGGTTTCTGCCTGGGAAACGCGAAAATGATCAAGGCGCTGGCGCGGATCAAGAGCTATCTCGATTACGGCAATTTCCAGCCGATCCAGATCGCCGCCATCATCGGACTGAGGGACTGCGAGGAGGAAGTCGGCAAGATCTGCCATGTCTACGAAAAACGCCGCGACCTTCTCGTCGAGGGCCTGAACGCCGCCGGCTGGCCGGTGGAAAAGCCGCGCGCTTCCATGTTCGTCTGGGCGAAAATTCCCGAGCCGTTTTCCGAAACCGGCTCTCTGGATTTTGCGAAGATGCTGCTGGAAAAGGCGCTGGTGGCCGTCAGCCCCGGCATCGGTTTCGGCCCGGCGGGCGAGGGCTTCGTCCGTTTCGCCCTCATCGAGAACCACCACCGCACGCGGCAGGCGCTGCGCTCCATCCGCCAGTTCCTCCGCGACGCGAGGCGCCTCCGGGAGGCCTGAGTTGGCCGCCGGGTCGCCCTCTTCACTCTTCCTGCGCGAGCTGTCCCTGCTGGCAGGCAGCGAGCTGGGGCCGGTGCTCGGAGAGGAAAAGGCGCGGTGGCTGGCGCTGCTGCACTGGGACTTCTCGCCGCTGGCGGACCTCATCCTGCGCTACGCCGCGATGGGCACGCTCGAGGGGTTCGCGCTCATGGACGGCGACCGCGTGGCCGGCTACGCCTATTATGTGGTCGAGGGCGACAAGGGCCTGATTGGCGATTTTTTCGTCCGCGATGCCTGGCGATCGCCTGCCAACGAAAACCTCCTTCTGGGCGCCGTGATCGGGCGGTTGCGGCGCATGCCTTGGCTGAGACGCGTCGAGGCGCAGCTGATGCACCTGTGCGCCCGGGGCTCGCAGATTGCGCCCGCGGGGCTTGCTCCCCGGCTGTACCCGCGCCAGTTCATGCTCGCGCCGCTCGACCGGCCGGAGCAGCGCCAGCAGACCGCCCCGGAAGGCCTCCGTTTCGAGCGCTGGTCGGGGTACTGGACGGAAGCCGCGGCCGCGCTGATCGCCGAGGCCTACCGCGGCCACGTCGACAGCTTCATCAACAACCAATACCGGTCGGCGGCCGGGGCGCGCCGGTTTCTGGAAAACATCATCCGCTACCCGGGCTGCGGCTATTTCGCCCCGGACGCCAGCTGGGTCGCCCTGGACAAGGAAACGCGGGTGGTCGGCGTGTGTTTCGCCACCCGCATCGCCCCCGGCTCGGGCCACATCGCGCAGATCTGCGTGTTGCCCGCGTTTCAGGGCCTCGGCGCGGGGCGCGAACTGCTGCGCCGCTCGCTCGCCTCCATGCGCGCCAGCGGCCTTGCCGAGGTCTCGCTCACCGTCACCAGCGCCAACACGCGCGCCATCCGTCTGTACGAACAATGGGGCTTCCGCGCCATCCACCACTTCGACGCGATGGTCTGGGACCCTCTGTGAGGACGGCCGCTCAGCGGCCGAAAAGCGCGCTCATCGCCTCGGAAAACGTCAGCGCTGCCGGCCCCAAAGTCACCACAAATACAGCCGGCATGATCAGGAAAAAGACCGGGAATATCAGTTTCACGGTCAACTTGCGCGCGGCCTCCTGGGCCGTTTGGCGCTGCCGTGTCCGCAGGTAGCGCGCGTGCGTGCGGAGCGCCGGGGCAAGGCTGGCGCCGAAACGGTCGCTGTCCAGCAGGACCGCGGCCAGCTTGCGCAGCTCCTCCGAGCCGCTGCGGCGGCCGAGATCCGCCAGCGCATCGGCCCGCGGCCGGCCGGCGCGCATTTCGAGCTGCACCTGCCAGAATTCCGCCGCCAGGTCCGGATAAACCCGGCGCAATTCCCGTCCCGCCTCCGCCAGGGCCACGTCCAGGCTCTGGCCGGCCTCGAGGCTCAGCACCATCAGGTCCAGCGCCGCCGGCAGGCCGGCGTGAATGCGCTGCACGCGCGACTGGATGATGCCGCCGAGGGCCCACTTCGGGGCGATCCAGCCCATGCCCGCGCCGCAAAGCGCCGCCAGAGCCATCTCGCCGAGGCCACGGCCCGCCGCCGTCCAGGCCAGGCCTGCACTCGAAGCTGCCGCCGCGGCCACGCGTGCTCCCTGAAACAGGGCCACCGACAGGGGATGCCGGAACCCTGCTGCCGCCAGCCGGGTCCGGAGCCCCCTCTCCTCGCCCCCCGCCGGCGCCAGCACCCCGAGATGCAGAAGCGCTTCCAGCAATGCCGCCGACCAGCGGCCGCGCGCCGGTACCGGCGGCAGCACAGGCTCGGACCCGGGATCCCGCGCCGGAAGGAACCTTCCGGCCACCGCCGCCGCGGCAAAAGCGGCCGCCAGCGCGCATCCGAAGAGCATCCACGGCGACATCTTTCCAGCTCCCCTACATCCGGACCCGCGCCATGCGGCGGATGACAAGATGCGCCGCCACCACCGCCGTGGCCGCGCCTGCCAGCATCACCCTGCCCTCGGGGCGGCGCAACAGCACGGCCATCTGCTCCGGGTTGACCCAGAACAACAGCAGCGCGATCACCACCGGCAGCGCCGTCAGCACGGCGCCCGTCAGGCGGCTGTGCGCCGATACCGAGCGGATCTCGCCTTCCAGCGCCGCGTGCTCGCGCATCGTTTCCCCCAGCCTTCCAAGCACATCGTTCAGCCGCCCGCCGAACCGGTTTTGCAGCTTCACGGCCGCGGCGAACAGCGCCACCTCCGGCAGCGGCAGCCGGTCGGCGAGGTTGTCGAGCGCCTGGTCCCACGGGATGCCGAGCTTCCACTCGTCCCGCGTCCGCCGCATCTCGGAAGCCAGCGGTTCGGGCTGCTCCGCCGCCAGCAGCTCGATGGCGTGCGCCAGCGGATAGCCGGCCTTCAGCGCGCGCGACAGCGAGTCGAGCGCCTCGGGAAATTGTTCGGCAAACAGCCGGAAGCGCCGCGCCCGCGCTGCGCGCAGGTAGAGCACCGGCGCCGATGCCGCCAGCAGCACGATCAGCCAGCGCATCCACACGGGGAACATCTGCGCTTGCATGACGAACAGCCCCACCGATGCGGCGCCGAACAACATCAGCAGCGTGGTCCTGCCCGCCGTCCAGGACACGCCCGCCTGCCCGATCAGCCGCCGCAGCGCCTCCACCTGGCTGAATCGCTCCAGCAGCGCCGCCCACAGGCGGATCGTGCTCAGCTGGCCTCCGCGCAGCAGCAACCCCGCCGCGCCGCCTTCCGCCCTGCGCCGCCGGGACTCCAGCACCGCCCAGCCAAAGGACGCGGCCAGCAACGAGGCCAGAAACCCCGCGGCCAGCATCGACAGGAAAAGCGCCGCCTGCTGCATGGTCGCCTACCGCGCGGCGCGCTCGGCCGGGTTGCGCGCCAGCAACCGAAGCTGGCCGAGCGCATCGGCCAGCGAAAGGCGGTCGGATTGCTCGGGCGTCGCCAGCAAGGTCACCACCGGCTTCTGTGCGTCCGCCTTCTGCACTGCCAGAACTTCAACATCTTCAAGCAGGCGGCGCGCCGACGGCTCGCCCCGCAGGCTGACCACTTGCACGTCCACCCGGTTGCCCGGCTGGAGCATCATGACCACCCCGTGGGACTCGACCGGATGCACGCTGACGGCGCGGAACCCCGGCGGAATGGCCGCCGTCGCTCCCGCTCCCGCCGGCGCGAGCATCGCTGCCGTGATCACTTCACCCGCCTCGATTGGGCGCAGCGCCACGCGGCCTGCCGCATCTCCCGCCAGCCGCAGCGCCCCTTCCGGAGCCGGGCCCCGTTTCCACGGCTCCAGGCGGATGTCCTCGGGCCGCAACGCCGCTCCCCGCGCCACCGGCTGCGACGCCACCACCACCATCGCATTGGCCGAAACGCCTGCCGCACCGTTGGAATGCGGCGCCAGCAGCGCATAAAAGATCCCCGTGGCGGCCAGCGCGGCAACGAAAGCCACGCCGAACAAAGGCAACAAACTTCTTTTCACCGCGATCCTCTCCTCCCGGCGCGTCTTTGCATCCAGTCTCAGTACATCACGCAGCCCGCAGGCGAAGAATCGGGCTTTCCCCTGAGGCTGGCAGGGGAACCGCCTGAAGCGCAGGAGCCACAGCGCGGCACGGGGCGGATCCGGCTGTGGGTGACCCCCGCGAGGGCCCCCGCCGGCAGGCTCGCGGCGGTGCGGCGCGGGCGTGGCCTGGCCCGCGGCTACAATGGGAGCAGTGGAAACTCGCCGCATGTGCCCGCATTGCCGGGCTTTCATCACGATTCGCGACAAGGTTTGCCCGTACTGTGAAACCCCCGTCGGTCCCCGTGCCGCAGACAGAATGGACGCCGGCGGCATCCTGGGCGGACTCGTTCCCACGGCGCAGTTCGCCACCATCCTGATTTCGCTCGTTTGCGTGGCCCTGTATCTGGTCACCATGCTTGCCTCTGCAAAGGTGGGCGAGGTGAACGCCCTCATCCGCTACGGGGCCGCTCTCCCGCAGGCCGTTTTCGGCGGGCAATGGTGGCGGCTGATCACCGCCGGCTTCCTCCATGGCAACCTGATGCACATCTTTTTCAACCTCTGGGTCTTCATGGATCTCGGCCGCCATGCGGAGGAAGTTTACGGCACGAAGCGCATGGTGGCGATCTACATTTTTTCGACGATGGGCGGCTTCGCCCTCAGCATGCTGCGCGGCACCATGCTCACCGTGGGCGCATCGGCGGGCCTTTTCGGGCTGATCGGCGCGATGATCGCCCTGGGCGTGCGATACAAATGGTCCGGCGAGGCGGCGATGATCAAAGGTTTCTATATCCGCTGGGCCATTTACGGGCTTCTTTGGGGACTTTTGCCGTTTTTCCGGGTGGATAATGCGGCACATATTGGCGGCCTTGTCACCGGATTTGTGGTCGGATATCTGGCCGGGGTGCCGCGCCTTGTGCCGAATTTCACCGAGAAATTCTGGACCGCGGCCGCCGCGGTGGCCGTGGGCCTCACCGGCTACGCCTACCTCCAGCTCGTACTCTGGCTGAGCCGCGCCGGCTGAGAGCGCCTCGCCGCCCGGGCCGGCCCGGAGAACGGCGGGCGCACGGCCCCCTGCCGGAGCAACGAAGCGCGCGAATGGTCCGTACCGCCATATCGAACGAAAGGCAAGGCTCCGGGCGGGATTGGCCCGTCTTGCGGTCTCCGGGCCGGCAATCTGTCGGCGGAATCCCCGAAACGGTTCCATCCGCGCCAGCCGCCGCGGCGGATGTTTTTCTTCGCCTGGTTCCAGAACGTCTACTCCCGTCCGCGCGGCAGGAATAGTCCCCGGGCTGCTCTTTCTCCCGTCATGTTTTCAGAAGGTTGCGTGCGGCTGTCCGGCATGGCCGGGCGAAACATGGCTCGGCAGGTCCCGCGGGCTTGCGGCGCCGCCGGCTGGCTAGAACCCCGATACTATTGGCCGCGAAATGGGTGCGCCGCACACTGGAAATGCAAGCAGATTTCGGATAAACTACATCCGGCTGGCAGGAGAAAACCGTGTCGTATTTCCGTTGGATGGCTTGTGCCCTGGCCCTTTTCTGGATCCCGCTCGGCGGCGCGCCGTTGCTGCCGGAATCCTCGCTCGGCACGGGCAAGCCGGTGCGGATCACCAATGACCGGCTGCTGCTGGTGCTGAGCGGCGGCCGCTACAACGGGCTGGTCGATGGCGTGGACGTGGACCTGTGGTGCGTCGACGTGGAGCGGTTCGCCTCGACAGGCAACACTTACATGGCGAATGTGATCCCTCTCGCGCCATGGACGCCCGCCGAGGCGGCCCTGGTGCGCAAGGGCAGCTTCGGCAATGAAGGGTTTTACTGGTCGCAGTTCGGCCTGGGCGCACTCGAGCGCTACCAGGCGGCGGCATATCTGATCACGCAAATGGAGGCCTACAAGAGCGGGACCAGCGCGGATTCCGACATCCATTTGCAGCAGGCCGCCTGGGCGATTCTTGACGACGCCGAATTCATGTCGATTTACATCACCGACGAGGCGCAGGCGCACATGGCCGCGGCGGCGGCCTTCATTCGCGACAACCCCGGCTTCGGCCTCGGCGAGTGGGCCATCATCAGCGGCAACGCCGCTCCCGACGGCACGTTCGAAGGCTGGCAATATCAGACCTTCCTGGCGCGGCTGGCCTCCGTGGCCCCGGCAGCGCGTTTCGAGCCCGGGCCAGAACCCGCTCCTGCGGCGGAGAACCCGGAACCCGGCACCTTCGCCCTGATGGCCGCCGGGCTGCTGGCGGCGGGCCTCGCCGCGCGGCGCCGGCGGTGAAGAGGCAGGCTACACGATCTGCTCGTTCACCGGGTCCCACTTCACCTTGCGCTCCTTGAAGTAGGACTCCACGCTCATGACGATCGCGACCGCCTCTTCCCAGGCGCGGTCCATGCCGCAGCGCGGCTTGTCGAGCCCGCGGATCGAGTCGATCCAGTTCCGCATGTGGCTGGAGACGGGGTTCTCGCCACGCTTCCACTGGTACTCGGGCTCGGCGAGGAAGTTGGCGAGCTCGGGATCGAGGCCCCACTGCTCGGCCTTCTTCCGCGCGGCGGCCACCTTGGCCGAGCCTTCCGGCGTCCACTCGGCGGTGTAGAGGCGGCAATGGCGCTCGGCAACCTCGATGGTGGCGTCGCGGCCGAAGATGTAGGTGTTCGTGCCGTGATGGCGGTTGTGGAAGGTGCAGGCGAAGGTGACGTTGAGCTGCTTCTTGGGGTACTCGAACAGCACATGCCACTGGTCGGGCACCTCGCGGTCCTTCGTCCAGAAATACAGCCCGCCCATGGTCTGCACGGCTTCCGGGATGCCCATGCCGACAATCATGTTGACGCCGTCCCACTGATGGCTCATCAGGTCTCCGGCGATGCCTGTGCCGTACTCCCACCAGCAGCGCCACCGGAAGAACCGTTCCGGGTCGAAGCTGGTCTTGACGCCGGCGTATTCCTGGAAGCGCTCCCAATCGATCCGCTCCGGCGTGGCGTCGGCGGGCAGCTGCTGGTTGTCGTAGCGCGTGTAGAATTGCCACTCCGGCCACGGATTGGTCCGGTCGATGTAGGTGCGCGCCAGACACACCTTGCCGAGCCGGCCGGACTGGAAGATTTCGCGCGCCTTGATGAACGTCGGCTCGGAATTCTGGTGATGGCCGAGCTGGAGGATAACCTTGTTTTCCCGCACGGCCTTGCGGATGGCCTTGGCCTCCTCGAGCGTCCGGCACAGGCCCTTTTCGACGTAGATGTGCTTCTTCGCCTGCGCGGCGCGCACGGCCATCGGCGCATGCCAGAAGTCGGGCGTGGCGATGACGACGGCATCGACGTCCTTCGACTCGACCGCCTTCTCCCACTCCTTGGTCAGCACCGCCTTCTTGTTGAACGCCGTCTTTTGCGCGCGCTCGAGGTTGGAATCGTACAAATCGCAGATGACGGCGATTTCCGTGTTCGGCGCCTCCTGCATGCGTTCCAGCAGGTAAATGCCGCGCGTGCCGACGCCGACGACCGCCAGCCTCAGCCGCTCGTTCGGCTTGGGCTGGGCGAGCACCGCCGGCGCGGCCGGCAAGGCGGAAGCGGACTTCAGAAAGGTTCTTCGGGCGACGCGGGTGTCACTCATGGCGGACTACATTCTATCGCGGCTGCATGCGGCTCAAGCCGGGCGACGCCACTCTGGCTGCCGTCCCGGGCGTGATCCGGAGAGGCTTGTCCTCGCGGAATTGCCACAGGCCGCAGGCCGGCAACGCCGCAAAAGAAAAAGGGCGCCCGGCGAGGACGCCCATTGAACATCAGAGAAAACGGAATCGAACCGGACCGGCTGCCGGCTGCCGGGCAAACAGCCCCGGCGGCCGCGCCAGAGCGGTCACTTTTTCTTCGCCGCAGTCTTCTTCGCGGCCTTCTTCGCCGCAGCTTTCTTCGGGGCCGCCTTCTTCACCACGGCCTTCTTGACGGCCTTCTT
>Ga0068707_1000268_pt1 | contig 31653 bp, 24 predicted proteins | sample YNPNPMetaG_FD_66600 | JGI IMG/M metagenome (GOLD analysis project Ga0068707, IMG submission 66600) | Anoxygenic and chlorotrophic microbial mat microbial communities from Yellowstone National Park, USA - YNP NP MetaG | ecosystem: Environmental > Aquatic > Thermal springs > Hot (42-90C) >... | reverse complement strand
GTGGGTCTATGGGGCCCCCATGAGGGAGGCCTTGGCCAGCATGAGCCCGATGATGGTCTTGGCGTCCTGGATCTCGCCCCTGCGGATCATCCCCAGGGCGCTGGCCAGGGCGAGGGGCCTGACGGCGATGATCTCGTCCTCGTCGAGGGAACGGGGGGCCTTCCTGAGGTCCCTGGCGAGGAACATGTGGATCCGTTCGTCCGAGTACCCGGGCACGGGGACGATCTCTGCAAGCTTTTGGAGCGCCCCTGGCTCGTATCCCGTCTCTTCGGCGCATTCCCTCTTGGCGCACTCCAGGGGCTCCTCGTCCGGGCAGAGGGTCCCAGCCGGGATCTCCCAGATGGCCGTGCCCACGGCGTGGCGATACTGCTTTATCATGATCACAGTCGAGTCATCCAGGAGCGGCACCACGGCGGCCGCACCGGGGTGCCGGATCAGCTCCAGTTGCGCCGTCACACCGTTGGGGAGGCTGACGGTCTCCTGTAGGAGCGTGAATACCCTCCCCCGGTGGATCTCCTTGCTGCGACATACAGTGGCCTTTCGCAGAGGCGCCTTCGTCTCCATGCTCGTCTCCTGTGCTGCCCTCCGTTGACACCTCCCCGGGGCGGATCTAGAATACCTCGGCCCTTGGTGAGCCATGGAGCGGGGCCCTTGAAGACCTCCGCACCCGGATGGGCCGAGTGGGCATTGTACCATGCGGGGTGTCAGATCGCCATTCACGCCGCTGAGGGTCTACGTCCTGGCCTTCGCCCTCTTCATAATGGTCGGCGGCCTTGCCCTCTCCCTCCCCTTTTCAGCGGCCAGGGGAGAGATCCGCTTCCTGGATGCCCTTTTCACGATCACCTCGGCTGCCTGCGTCACAGGCCTTGTGGTATTGGACACGGGGAAAGACTTCAGCCTCATCGGACAGCTCATTATCCTGATCTGGATCCAGGTAGGGGGCCTTGGGATCATGACCATGTCCACGGTCATGCTCCTCCTGGCCGGGAGGCGCCCCAGTCTGGGCGCGCGGATGGTGCTCCAGGACACCTTCACCCAAGGCGGCGAGCGGGATCTCCCCTCCCTGGTGCTCGACGTGCTCAGGTTCACCTTGGTCATCGAACTGGCGGGCGCCGTCCTGCTGTTCATCGGTTTCGTCCGCGGCCACCGAGTGCTCGAGGCGCTGTACCTCTCGCTCTTTCATGCCGTTTCGGCCTTCTGCAACGCAGGGTTCTCTCTGTTCTCCGACAACCTGGAGGGGTTTGCGAGGGACTGGCTGGTTAGCCTCACGGTGTGTGCCCTGATCATCAGCGGGGGGCTCGGCTTCATAGTCCTTCGAGAAGTGAGATCCCGTCTTGCATCCCTCGGTAGGGGGCCCTTAAAGGTCAGCCTCCACTCCAAGGTGGTCCTGGCCACAACGGGAGCACTGCTCGCGGCCGGCACCCTGCTGATCCTCCTTATGGAATGGGACAATACCCTGAGCGTCCTCTCGGTGCCCGAGCGGCTCCTGGCTGCCTTTTTCCAATCCGTCACGCCCAGGACAGCGGGTTTCAACACCTTGCCCGTCGGGGCCCTGGCCAATCAGACCCTGCTGGTGATCATCCTTCTCATGTTCATCGGCGCCTCATCGGGCTCCACTGGCGGCGGGATCAAGACCGGGACCTTCGCTACCCTCGTGGTCCTGGGGTGGTCACGTCTGCGAGGGCACGAGCAGCCCCAGATGTTTCGGCGCGCCATATCTGCCGGAAGCGTGGCGAGGGCGATGAGCGTCGTCCTGGCTTGTTCCTTGCTGGTCATCGTGGCTACACTGGCCCTGCAGGTGACCGAGCTGGGGACGGCCTCTCACATCCCCGCGAGCCGCGGGAGGTTTCTGGAGTTGCTCTTCGAGGTCGTCAGTGCCTTCGGCACAGTGGGGCTCTCCATGGGGATCACGCCCGCTTTGACGGACGCGGGGAAGCTCATCGTCATAGCCGTGATGTTCCTGGGGAGACTCGGTCCGCTGACGGTCGCCGTGGCCGTGAGCCGACGAAGGCTGCTGCCCTATCGATATGCTGAAGAGGCGATCATGGTAGGGTGAGGTGAACCATGGGGCAATTCGTCGTGATAGGGCTCGGGAATTTCGGTTTCTATCTGGCAGGGCGTCTATACGAAAAAGGGCACGAGGTCCTCGCCATCGACAAGAATCCCGACAAGGTGCAGGCCATCAAGGACCGGGTGAGCTGTGCGGTGAACGCGGACGCCACGGACCGTATTGTCTTGGAGAGCCTCGGGCTCAGGCAGATGGATGCCGCCGCTGTCTGTATAGGGACGGAGATGACCAACTCCATCCTCACCACACTCAATCTGAAGGACATGGGGGTGAGACGCATCATCGCCATGGCCATCAGCGAGGCCCACGGAAGGATCCTGGAAAAGGTGGGGGCCTCGGAGGTGGTCTTTCCGGAAAAGGACCTCGGGGTCTCCCTGGCCGAAAGGCTTCATAACCCGAATATGCTGGACTACCTTCCCTTCACCCCCGGGTACAGCATCATGGAGCTGGCCCCACCCAAGGGGTTCGTGGGCAAGGCCTTGCGGGAGCTGGACCTGATAAACCGCTTCGGGATTCAGGTGGTGGCCGTCAAGGAGGTGATCCCGGATCGTCTGAACATGATCCCCACCGGCCGATTCGTGATAAAGGACAGCGACATCTTGATCCTGCTGGGGCCGAACGAGGCGATGGAAAGGCTGAGGGAGGAAGGCAAGTAGGCCCTGGGACAGGGCCTCTACTTCCTCCAGAAACCTGGGAAGAGCATGATCATCACGGTGTAGATCTCCAGCCTGCCTGCCAGCATGCAGAAGATGAGCACGATCTTCCCGACTACGGGGACATCCCCGTAGTGGGCGGTGGGCCCCACAGCGGCCAGCCCAGGGCCGATGTTGCCCAGGGTCGCGGCCACTGAGGAGACGCTCGTTATCATGTCCATTCCCTGGAGGGTCATGCAGATGGAGGCGAGGACGAAGATCCCGATATAAAGGAGGGACATGCCCAGGACGCTGTGCAGAAGGGCAGGGGAGACCGCCTGTTGGCCGAGCTTCACCACGACCACCGCATGGGGGTGGAGGAGTTTCTTGAGCTCCCCCTGGATGTACTTGTAAATTAGGATCACCCTCACGCACTTCATACCGCCTCCTGTGGAGCCGGCGCATCCCCCCACGAACATGAGGAGCAGCAGCATGAACCTGCAGAAAGCAGGCCATTTGTCGAAGTCCACGGTGGTGAAGCCTGTGGTCGTCATTATGGAGACCGTCTGGAAGACCGAATCCTCCAGCCTCTGCAGCCAGTTGCCGCCCGCATCGGTCATTAGCACGGCGAAGATGGCGGCGGCGCTCGATCCCAAGAGGCCCACATAGAAGCGGAACTCCCTGTCGGCCAAGTGCACCCCGTATTCACCCCTCAGGAACCTGTGATGGAGGGCGAAATTCGCTCCGGCCACCATCATGAAGAAGATGATCACCACACGATGGTGATGGCCATAATACGCGACGCTCTCCGTCCTGGTGGAGAATCCGCCCGTGGCCATGGTGGCGAAGGAGTGGCAGACGGAATCGAAGAGGTCCATGCCCCCCAAGAGGAGGAGGATCGCCTGGGCAGCGGTCAGCAGGATGTAGGTCTTCCAGAGGATCTTCGCCGTCTCCGTGACGCTCGGGGCGATCTTCTCGTGGAAAGGGCCCGGGACCTCCGCCCTGTAGAGCTGCACCCCACCGACGCCGAGCAGTGGCAGGATGGCGATGGAAAGGAGGATGATCCCCATGCCGCCCAGCCAGTGGGTGAGGGCCCTCCAAAAGAGGATCCCACGCGGCAGGCCGCTTATTTCGGGAAGGACCGAGGCCCCGGTGGTGGTGAAGCCGGATACGACCTCGAAAAGGGCGTCCACGGGCTGGAAGATCCCCGAGAGGGCGAAGGGGATGGCGCCGAAGGCGCTGACGCTCACCCACCCGAAAAAGACTATGGCGAAGGCGTGCCGCCGGGTGATCTCCCGGGGTTCCTTTCTCAGGGGGAAGTAAAACGCGGCCCCGGCAGCGGCCGTGAGGCCGATGGCCAGGGCGAAGTCCTCTGCCTCCCTTTCCCCGAGGGAGAGGCTGATCCCCAGCGGGACCGTCATGCAGGCCGCGACGAACAGGTTCAGGAGGCCGAGTACGACGAGGACCGGGCTCATGGCTCGGAGCTCACCAGAACTCCAATTTGACGCTGGTCACCCTCTCCAGGTCCTTAACGGCTTGGGAGGAAACGACCATGGCCACCCTGTCCCCGGGGCGGATCACGGTGTCTCCGTCAGGGATCAAGAGTTCATCCCCCCTCGTTACCGCACCCACCAGCATCCCCTTGGGGAGCTTCAACTTCCTCAACTCCTTGTTGACCAGGTCCGAGGTGTCCAAGGCCTCGAGCTCGATGATCTCCGCCTGGTCTTCGGGCAGGGTCACCACCTGGGCGATCTTCCCCCTCCTCACGTACTGGAGTATCTTGTTCACCGCGATGAGGGAGGGACTCACCACCACGTCCACCCCGGTCTGATAGGCCAGAGGGGAATAGGCGATCCTGCCGATGCAGGCCACCGTGCGCCTGGCGCCCATCCTCTTGGCCAAGAGGCAGAGCAGGATGTTGTTCTCGTCGTCAGGGGTCGCGGCGACCACAGCGTCCATCTCGCCCAGCCCCTCTTCCTTGAGCATCTCATGCGAGGTGAAGTCCCCCTTGAGCACCGTGGACTTCTCCAACTGGGCGGCCAGCAACTGACAGCGCTCCTCCCTGGGATCTATGATCTTGATACTCACCCCCCCCGGCTCCAGGGCCCTCGCGAGATTGAGCCCCACATTCCCACCCCCGAAGATCATGACCCTCCTCAAGGGTCCCGCATTTCCATTGGGAAAGGAGGAGAGGAGACGGGAGATCCTCTCCGGCGCCCCGAGGACATATACCAGGTCCCTCTCCGCGATGGTGTCGTTTCCGCGGGGAATGATGACCCTGTTGCCCCTGTAGATGGCGGCGATGACCACCCCCAGGTCCGGGTAGATCTTCCTCAAACCGACGAGCTGCTGACCCGTGAAGGGGTTGACCTTGTCAGCGACGAAACACGCCATCCTGAGCCTCCCCTCCACCAGATCCACCACATCGGTGGCGCGGTGGATCTCCAGCACGCGCAGGACGGAGCTCACCACCTCCTGGTCCGTGTTTATGACGAGATCGATGTCCAGACGGTCAGGACCGAGGATCTTGGTGTTCGATGCGTACTCAGGATCGCGGATCCTGGCGATCTTGGTGGGGACGAAGGCCTGGACCCCTGCCACCAGGCAGGAGACCATGTTGACCTCGTCGCTGTCGGTGGCGGCGATCACGATCTCGGCGTTCTCGATCCCCGCCTTTCGCAGCACGCTCATGCTGCTGCCGCTTCCATGTACGGTCTGGACATCGAGGGTGTCGGCCACCTTCTGGACCTTCTGCTCGTCCTTGTCGATGACCACGATGTCCTTGCGTTCCCTGGAGAGGCGCGAGGCGACATTGTACCCGACCTCGCCGGCACCTATGATGATTATGCTCAAGGCTCAGCCCCTTCCAACGCACCCGTTCCCCGCCCCGCGCTGGCACTGAAGCTTTGCCCCGCATTTCACCCGGACGCGGTGGCCTACGCGGATAGCACGTCCGGGTCCGGCAAACAAAGGCCGGGCAGCGTTGTGGCAAAGGGCCCTTGCCGTGGGCGGACAGCGATCCCCCCTTCCTGCTAGGAAGGGAGGGCATGAGGTCACTGGCGCCTCGGTATGTGGAAGATCTCCCTGGCTTCCTCCGGGCCGGCCACCTCGCGCCCAGCGAGACGGGTCACCTGGACGGCCCACTGGACCTGCTCCCAACTCCCCTTGGCCAGCTCCCCGTTGGGCATGCGCACATTGTCCTCGAGTCCCACCCGGATGTGTCCGCCGTTGACCACAGCGGTCATGCCCGCAGCGAACTGGTGGGGCCCCACGCCGCACACTGACCAGGAGGCCCCTTCGGGCAGGAGGTCTCTCATCCTGGCTAGGTTGAACGGATCGTAAGGGACGCCACCCGCCACGCCGAAGACCATCTGGAAGTGCATGGGCTCCTCGAATATCCCCTGTTTTCTCACCAGAAGCACGTTGTAGAGCCCACCGAAGTCGTATATCTCGCACTCCGGTTTCACCTTGTGCTCCCTCATGGTCTTGGCGTAAGTGACGAGCATGGAGAAGGTGTTCTCGAAGACGATCTCCATGGGGACCTCCCCGGTCTTCCAGTTGGCGAGGCCGAAGTTCATGCTGTTGGTGTTCAGAGAGGCCATCTCAGGTTCTATGGCGGCAATGGGGGCGATGCGGTCCTCCTTGGAGACCCACGGACCGATGGCAGAGCTCATGTTGATGATGAGCCCGGGGCACCGGTCTCGGATCGCCTGGATGGTGGTCCGGATCTTACCTATGTCCGCAGTAGGGAGTCCGTTCTCAGGGTCCCTCACGTGGATGTGGACCACAGCCGCCCCCTCGTTCATGCAGCGATAGCTCTCCTCGGCGAACTCCTCGGGCGTGTAAGGGACCGCGGGGTTCTGCGCCTTCATGGTGGCCGCCCCTGCCAGGGCTGCGCTGATCACTACCTTTTCCTCCATGGCCCTCCTCCTCTCGTCGAAAGTCACCCACCCTGCCCGATGGGGCCTGGCCGAGGACCAATACGCATCACGCCCATCGACCGCTTCCTACCGCGCGGACGGTGCGATGCATCCTCGGCCTCAAGGATCACCCCTGCGCCTCAGGTCCAGCCTGAGATGCGAAGATAGCACCGGGAGTCTGGCGCGTCAACAGCCCTCACCTCCCCTTGCCGCGGAGCATGACGCCCAAGGTCCTTGCCATCACCTTGAGATCGAGCCACAGGGACCAGTTGTCTATGTACTCGAGGTCCAGCTTGACCCAGCTCGCGAAGTCCATGTCGTTCCTCTCGGGCATGGTCTGCCAAAGACAGGTTATCCCAGGTCTCACAGAGAGGCGCCTCAACTGGGGGACCTCATACCGTTGCACCTCCGAGGGGATGGGTGGACGGGGGCCCACGATGCTCATCTCCCCCATGAGCACATTGAATAGCTGAGGCAGCTCGTCGAGGCCGGTGCGCCTCAGGAAGACTCCCACGCCCGGGATTATCCTGGGATCATCTTTGATCTTGAAGGGAGGGCCGTCCGCCTCGTTGAGGGCCTCCAGCTCCAATCGCATCTCCTCGGCCCCTGGGACCATGGTCCTGAACTTGTAGACCACAAAAGGCCGTCCGTGTATGCCGCATCGAGTCTGGCGAAAGATGACGGGGCCGTGGGGTGACGCCAACTTCACCGCTGCCCCGATGGCCAACATGACCGGGGAGAGGGCCACTAGGGCGCTGGCCGAAAGCCCAATGTCCAGGACCCTCTTGACGAACAATGCCAGGCGGCTGTGGCCCTTTCCCATGGCGGGCATCGGCGTGCCCCCTGTCATGCCTCCGATCCTCCGTGAATGATCACAGGTTGGCGGCGTTTCTCGGAGCGGCTTGGCGGAGACGCTTCGATCTTCCAGGATTTGGACCTGGGGGAAGCCCTCTCGGCCGAAGCCGAGCTGAGGCCGACCGAGAAGAGGGGCAAGGATCCCCCGGAGGCCAAATCCTTCGGAAAATCGAGCGGCGAAGACTCGAAGCGGAGAGAAATGCCCCCGCCCCCCCGTGACCAGTTGCCATCCCCTCCCTTTCCGTCATGGCCCTCGACTGCCAAGGGGAGTGCCCCGTGAGAGAGCGCACGGATCTGATTGCAGCAATATACATGAGTCTCATGTGACTGTCACTTGGGGTTGGTGCATGGAAGCAGACTGATGGATTTCACCTGGGGCGGGTTTGGGACCCTGCCGAATGCCGGTTCCCTCCTCGCCGATGCCACGTGAACGCCACGTGAACCGCTCATGCCTAACGGGTCTTACTGTCTATTGAGCGGCCCCGTGCCGCCCGCCGACCTCCACGAGCTGCTGCATCCGGTAAAGGCGGTGGTAGATGCCATCGATGGCCATGAGCTCCTGGTGCGTGCCTTCCTCCCGGATCAGACCCCGTTGCATCACCACGATGCGGTCCGCGTCACGGATGGTGGAGAGGCGATGGGCTATGATGAGCGAGGTCCTTCCCTTTATGAGCCTTCTCATGGCCTCGCGGATCAAGACCTCCGTGGCAGGATCCACACTGGATGTGGCCTCGTCCAGGACAAGGATCGCTGGGTCGTAGAGCAGGGCACGGGCGAAGGCGATCAGTTGCCTCTGTCCGAGGGAGAGGTTCTGTCCCCGCTCCCCGACGTCCGCCGCGTACCCCCCCGGGATCTCAAGGATGAGGGGCTCCACTCCCAGCGACCGCGCCACTTCGCGGACCAGATCCTCCGAGATCCGAGGGTCCCATAGGCGCAGGTTCTCGAGGAGGGATCCGGAGAAGAGGAAGACATCCTGTGGGACCACCCCCACGTGCCTCCTCAGCTCCTCCTTGCTCCAAAGGCGCACGTCCGTTCCCTCCACCTTTATCCTCCCCCTCTGGGGGTCGTAGGCGCGCTGCATGAGGCCGATCAGGGAGCTCTTTCCGGCCCCCGTCGCCCCCACCAGTGCGACCGTCTCGCCTGGGGTCACCTCCAGGTTGACCCCACGCAGGACCCATTCGCCCGGGTTGTAGGCGAACCAGACGTCCTCGAAAGCCACTTTCCCGGTGCGGCCCCCAGGGCGCTTGGGTTGTGGGGGGTCGGGTAGCCCTTCGGGCGTGTCCAGGAGACCCAGGACCCGCTCGGAAGCAGCCATGGCCCCTTGGAGGATGTTGTACTTCTCGGCCAAATCCCTCACCGGCTGAAAGAAACGCTTGGTGTACTGGATGAACGCCACCAGGACCCCTGGCAGCAGCTCTTCTTGGATGACCCTGCCGCCTCCATACCAGATGATGAGGCCCAGGCAGATGGCGGCTATGACCTCCACGCAGGGGAAGAAGAGGGAGCTGTACCGGATCGAGCGCAGGTACTGATCGCGGGTCTCGCGGTTCATGGTGTCGAACCTGCGGAAGTTCTCCTCCTCCCGGCAGAAGATCTGCACGGTGGTGGCGCCGCTGAGGTTCTCCTGCAAGTAGGCGTTGAGTCTCGCGAGATGGAGCCGCACCCGGCGATACGCGTCCCTGGCCCTGACGCGGTACAGGGCCATGGCCACGGCCACCAGAGGGGTGACGGAAAGGACCACGAGGGCCAATCTCCAGTCCATCCAGAACAAGACAACCGTTATCCCCGAGAGGGTCACCAGATCGCCGAAGATCACTATCACCCCCTGGGTGAAGAGCTCGTTGATCACCTCTATGTCCTGGACCGCCCTGGTGACGAGCCGCCCTACGGGGGTCCGATCGAAAAAGGACTGGGACATCCTCAGGATATGGTCGAAGACCTCCATGCGCAAGCGAATCATCACCCGCTGGCCTGTGAGCTGCAGGAGATAGACCCGCAGGTACTGGGAGGCAAAGCCCAGGATCGACGCGAGCATGTAGAGGAAGGCGATCTGAAGCAGCCCCGAGTGATCCTTGCGGAGGATGCAGTCGTCTATGGCCACCTTGGTCAGGTAAGGGCCGGCCAGGTCCAGGAGGGAGTCCACCATGAGGACGGCGAGGCACAGCAGGACCAGTCCGACATGAGGCCTCAGGTAGCCCATGAGGCGGGTCATGAGCCTGATGTCGTAAGTCCTGCCACGGATTTCGTCCTCGAGGATCCCCGAGGCGTCAGAGGCCTGTCTCACCGAGCCCCCCTTTTCTCAAGTCGCGCGAGCTCGGCCATGAGCTCCTCCTGCTCGGAGATCCGCTGGAAGTAACCGCCGGCCTTCGCCAGCATCTCCGGCTGACCCTTCTCGATCACCCACCCCTCGGCCAGCACCACCACGGTGTCGGCCTTGTTCAAGGAGGATGCCCGATGGGATGTGAAGAGGATGGTGGCCCGGGGCAAGGCGGAGAGGATGTTCGCCATGACCTCGGCCTCTGTCTCCGCGTCCAGGTGGGCGAAGGCGTCGTCAAGCAGCAGGAGGCGGGGGGCGACCATGAGTGCCCTCGCCAGGGCCACGCGCTGGCGCTGGCCTCCCGAGAGCATGACCCCTCTCTCCCCGATCAGGGTCTGCCATCGGTCCGGGAAGGCGTCCAGGTCCTTGTCCAATCGGGCCATCCGGACTGCGCGAATCATTGCGTCCTCCGCCTCCCCAGGGGCGCCGAAGCGGACGTTGTCCGAGATGGAGTCAGAGAAGAGGAAAGGCTCTTGGGCCACCCACCCTATGTGTCTGCGCAGCTCCTTGAGGGGGAGCTCGCGGATGTCGCGGCCGTCCACGGCTATGGAGCCCCGGGTGGGGTCGTGGATCCTCGGGATCATCTCCAGGAGGGTGCTCTTGCCGCTTCCCACCGGTCCCGTGATCCCCACGCGGGCACCGGGATGGACTTTCAGAGTCACCTCCGCTAGGGCCCATCGATCGGAGGCCGGATACCGGAAGCTAACAGAATCGAAATGAACCGAGGGACCAAGGTCGCGTGCGGGGTCACGCCCTCCGGCGCGAGGCGAGGTGGAGGAGGTCGGAGATGTGGTCGCAACGGTGTGGCTGTATCGGGTGGAAGGAGGCGCATTCATGGAGGATGGGGCAGCGTCGACGATCGATGGGGTTTCGGATAGTATCTCCTCGATGCGCTCCAGGGAGGCCCTCCCCCTCTGGAGCAAGTTCACCATGAAGCCCAGGGACATCATGGGCCAGGAGAGCATGGCGAGATATGTGTTGAAGGCCACGAATCCTCCAAGGGAGAGTCGCCCCTCCAACACCCGGCCCCCCCCCATCCAAAGGACGATCACGGCCGCGGTCCCGGTGAGCAGGCCGAGGAGCGCCCAGAACAGGCCCCTGGTCTTCGCCAGATCGATGTTCTTGCCGACGTACCCTTTGACTGCCTGGCCATAGACTCCTCTTCTGACGCCCTCCATGGCGTAGGAGTGCACCAGGCGGATACCGGAGACGGTCTCCTGCACGACGTCGGTGAGGCGGGCCAATTCCGTCTGCACCTCCAAGGACTTCCTGCGCACCTCTCGGCCGAAGTGCAGGAAGCACAAGGAGAGGAAGGGGAGTGGGGCCAACGAGGCCAAGGTGAGGGGGAGATCTATGAGGGCCATGAGGATCAGGCATGTCCCTATGGTCAGGGAGCTGTCCACGACGAGGAGTCCGAAGAAGGCGATGAGCTCCTGTATGGCCACCAGGTCGTTGGTGCAACGGGACATGAGGTCACCGACGGGCCTCCTCAGGAAAAAGGACCGGTCCATCCCCTGGAGGTGTAGGAAGAGCTCATTCCGGAGGTGATACTCCACCCTCCTCGAGACCCCGAAGAGGGAGTTCCTCCATCCGAAGCGGAACAGGGCTTGACCCGATACCACGAGGACGATGGACAGAAGGTAAGGAAGGAGTTGTCTGCCGGAGCTCAAGGAGGGGAGGGCGTCTATGGCCTCCTTGACCAGCCAGGGGGGGATCAGCGCGAGGACGTCGGTGACCATGAGGGAAACGACGCCCCAGAGGATCAGCCTGCGGTAGGACTTGAGATAGTCGATGATCCTCCCGAATTCACTTCCGCCGCGGTTCATGGAAATCCTTCTGCGCTGGGTCCGTCATGCGCGGCCCGTTGTTGGTTGCAACGCTCCCCTGGCCACTGGCAACTATCACGGGCTGGCTGCCTCGCCTGCGCCGAGCGGGGCAGAGCAGGCAGGCGAACCGCTCCAAGAAACCCCACCACCCCATGATCACTCACGGGCCTGGGACCACGAGGACCGCGTCCGACGCGCCATGGACCTTGCTTTTCTCCTGCCGCGCCGTGACGAGGACCTCCCCTAGGCTGGGCGTCCCATCCTCTGCTCGGAAGTAGAAGGGGCTCAGGCGGAGGTAGCCCCTCATGGTCCTGATCTCCTGGCTCTGAAAGTCGAGGTATTCGAAACTCCACGGTGGTCCGTAGACGGATTCCTGTACGACCCAGTCACCCTCTTCCCTGGCCCTGAGGCACGCCGCCTCCCAGTGGCGGGAGCTCACCTGATTTCCGTCTACCATCTGGCGTCCCTCGAAGGAACGTCCCTTCTTCAGGTAATACCCCCTCTGTGACAGGGGAAGACCCATCAAATCGGCCACCCTCTCCTTGTCCGCAATCCATGTGGCGGGAACCAAGGCCATGAGGCGATCCCATTCGTGGTCCGACAGGAGCCCTGACATCTCCTCTCGGGTCTTTGCGTGGTGGGCCAGGGCCAGGATCCGTTTGTCCTCGAGGAAGTCCTTCCAGGGGTTGACGAGGCACAGGGCCCCCGAGGCGACGCCGGACAGGATCCGTGCCGCCCTCCTGGGGGCGTTGTTGAACATAGATGGGCTGCGGAAGAGCCTGTGGACAAGCAGCGGCCTGCGACCGTCCGGCAGGAAGAGGGCGCCGTCGGTATCAGCGGATACGCAGCCCAAAGGGGCCACGACCATCTCCGTCGCATCGAGGTGCCGGGAGAGGAGGAGGTGTTCGTGTCTGTAAGGGGAGGTGCCGGAGCCCAGGGCCGCTACGAGCAACGGTCCGGTGGGATGGCCCAAGCCCCGACCCCGGCACCAGGAGATGAAGCGGGCCCGGATGGCCTGCTCGTAAAGACGGGCCGTGCCCGGGAGGTCGGGGTGGGGGCCGTAGGCCCATCTCAGGGCCTGGGCGATCCCAAGGCCCCCCATGACCACCTGGATCTCGAACAGCTTCATGGAGCCCCCCTCTGCCAGGGTCATGTCGAGCCTGAAAAAGGTCAACGGCTCTCCGTGACAGAGCTCCCACAGGGTGGCCTCCTCTGGACAGGCGGGAAAGCCCAGGGTTTTGCGGAGGAAGGGGCTCGCCCCCAGGTGACGATCCAGGCCCTGGAGGAAACGGTCCACCAACACCCCTATCTCCCGCAGCTCCTGGATCAATCCCTCGGGAAGCGCCACCGGCCCGGGAGGGACCCGCCAGTTGACCGTCCCGATGCGCTTGAAGATCGCCCCCTGCTCCAGCAGGGATGCCCAGATCTCCCTGGCGCGGCTCACCCTGCCCCCCCGATCCGGCATGGAAAGGACCTTGTGCGCCATGGCCGAGCTGGCAACGACCTCCTGCCAGTCTCCGTAGAGGTAGTTCCTGCGACACGAGCCCAGGGGCAACATCCGTCCTCTGACTCTCCCTTTGACTCCGGCTCTCTTTCAACACTAATATGTGGATGGTCCCAAGGCAAGGGCCGGCCGGTGGGGCGGTCCGGGGGCCTGGAGAGGGGGGTCGATGCTCAGCCAGATGGAGAGGATCTTGCATCTCAAGAAGGTCCCGCTCTTTGCGGATCTGCTGGTCCGCGAGCTCACCGCCGTGGCCTCCATAGCCAGGGAGAGGGAGTTCCCGCCGGGGACCGTGATAATCCGTGAAGGGGAGGTGGGCGAGTCCCTCTATATAATCCTGGCGGGCAGGGTGTCGGTCATAAAGGACCTCGGGACCCCCAGGGAGCTCCACATAGCCGACATAGGGAGGGATGACTATTTCGGGGAGATGGCCCTGTTCGACAGGGGGCCCCGTTCCGCCTCGGTGGTGGCGCGGGAGCCGACAGAAGCCCTGGAGTTGAGTCGACTGGAGTTCAACGAGATCATGAAGGAGTTCCCCCGCATCGCCATCCACGCTTGCCGGGTCTTCAGCCGAAGGCTCCGGGAGCTCCAGTCCATGATCCAGGACGGCTAGAAGGGCTCACTGCCCTATCTCCCTCAGCCAGAGCTCCAGGTTGACGAGGCTCCACAGGAGCCAGTCGGCGGGCCTCACCACCCCCTGGAGCCTGAGGAGGATCTGCTGCTCCAGGGCATCCCTCCGAAAGACCGGCCTCTCCAAGGTCCTCGGCTCCAGGAGCATCTCCCTCCAGCGACGCAAGAGGGGGTTGGGCGCATCCCGGAGCCATGTCCTCACGGGAAACGTGAAGCCCACCTTCCTCCTGTAGGCGAAGTCTTGTCCCAAGAGGGCAGCGCACAGGGCCTTGACGGGTCTTTTGCGGATCCCGTTGCGGTTCCTGACGGTGTAGGGGAGCGATCTCACCCACGCGAGCCACTTCGCCTCCAGGTAGGGCAACCTGAGGCGCAGGCCGTAACACGAGGCTGCCAGATCGGCCCGTGTGAGGAGCCGGTGGCCGGTGGTTCGAACGTGGTAAAGGACCATAAGGTCGTCGGGGGAGGCCCCGGCTCCTTCCTCCCTGAGAGCTTCCCAGATTTTTCGCCTGGGGATGATGTCGATGGGGAGGGTGACGACGGCCTTGACCAGCTCCGGGTCGTTCAGGCAGTGGCTCTTGCAGAAGATGATCCTGGATGCAACGAGATCGGGATCGTCTTCCCAGAGCCGCCAGAGTCCCTCCCTCTCCTCTTCGTAGAGCCCACCGGAGAACCATCCGTCCGCCCCCTCACCCGAATAGGCTACCTCGGACCCGCGCTGCCGCGCCACCTCGCACAGGATCCACCAAGGTACCTGGTTGGTGCTGGTCAGGGGGGCCTGAAGGGACCGGACGCACCGCTGCCAGGCATGGGCGAACAGATGGGGATCGAGCTCGACCTCCACCCCTGGAAGCCCCAGACTGTCCCTGATGATGCGGGCATGGAGGGACTCGTCGTGGCGAAACCCGGGGCAGGTGACGGTGAGACAAAGGACCCCGGCGGCGCGTGAAACCCTCTTGATGCAACCCGCCAGGAGGGCCGAATCCACCCCGCCCGACAGGAACAGGGCAGGGCCATCGCCCGGGTCCATCCCCCAGAGCCTGGCGGTGGCCGAAAGGAGTTTCTCTGCGGCCTCCTGGAAGAGGCGCTCATCGTCCACGGCGCCGGAGGAAGGCGACGGCACAGGGTCCGGCAGTGTCTCCAGGGACACCTGGCAATGACGCAAAGAGCCGGATAGAACCTGTCCCGGCAGGAGCTCCCTCACATCCTGGTACAAGGTGTCGCCCCCGGCCACATGGTCGAAGACCATGTACTCGGGGATCTTTTCCCAGTTGGGCCTTCGCCTCGTCCAGGGACATCTGAACAGGGTAGGTATGTCCCTGGCGAAGGCGATCCCCTCGGGGGAGTCGTACCAGTACAGGGGACGGAGCCCCTGCCGGCCGCGGGCCAGGGTCCATGTGCCATCGTCATGATCGAGGAGGGCCAGGGCGAAGGGTCCGTTGATGCGTTGGAGAAAGGATCGTCCCTCCTTTTTCCATCCGCGAAGCACGACCATGGCCGGTGGCGCGTCTCGGGGAAGGTCGAGGCCCCTCCTCAGGGATGCTCCGTTGTACACCTCGCCGTCCCATTGCACGGCGATGCGCCCCGAGCGGAAGGAAGGCCCGAAGGCGACCTGATCGCAAAGGAATGGTTCATGGGAGGGCGGGTTGCCCATGGCGATCAGATCGGCCGGGTCGGCCTTGCGATGCCTGAGGATGACCCCGTATATGCCGCACGGTCCCATCGTGCCATCTCCAACCACGATCTCGCCCTGGAAGATGCCAGGGCCGTCAGACGAGAGGAGCAGGCGAGCATCGTTCCGTGTTCGACACCACGCCCCATGGGAGACTACACTGGGGAGGGGCCATGAGCCCGCCCAGGGCCGTGCGGTCTCTTTCCCGGAGGTCCAAAGGCTCGAGCGATCGGCAACGGCCGATGTCTAGCCCTCAGATGGTGAATTTCTCGACCTCACGCCCCCGGGCGGGGTGGAATCCAGTTCCTTCAGTGACTCTTCCAGGAGATCGAGCCCCATCTCCAGCTCTTCCCAAGGTATGTTCAGGGGCGGCAGGAGGCGGATGACGTTTCTGTGAAGCCCGCCCCACAACAAGATGAGACCCTTCTCGAAGCACCTCCGTACCACCCTTTGCGCCTCGGCAGGGGCGGGCTCCCTGGTCTCCCTCTGCTTGACCAGCTCGATTCCCACCATGGCCCCCCGGCCCCGCACCTCTCCCACACAAGGGAAGGCCTCGTGCCACGGCCTCGCCCTGGACAGCAGGCGCATCTCGATCTCCCTGGCCCTGGTGTGGAGGTCCTCGTCCCACAGGAGATGAAGGAGCCTGAGGCCTGCTGCACACGCCACAGGGTTTCCGCCAAAGGTGCTGCCGAGGCCACCGGGGTGGACCGATTCCATGATGGGTGCCCTTCCCGTGACCGAGGCCAGGGGGAGCCCTCCCCCCAAGGCCTTTCCGAGGACCACGAGGTCCGGTTCCACACCCGAGTGCTGCGTGGCGAACGGCACCCCGGTGCGTCCGAGACCGGTCTGGACCTCGTCGGCGACGAGCAGTATCCCGTTGTCCCGACAGAGCTTCTGCAACCTGACGAGGAACTCATCCGGCGGGACGACCACCCCCCCCTCGCCCTGGACGGGCTCGAACACAACGGCTGCCAGCTCCTCGGCGGGACATTCCGTCAGGAAGAGCCGCTCCATGGCCTCGAGGCAACGAAACCCGCACCCCGTTGGCGGAAGCCCCCAGGCACAACGGTAACAATACGCGTAGGGGACGTGAAACACGTCCGTGGCCAGGGGGCCGAAGCCCTTGCGGTAGGGCCTGGTCCTTCCTGTGAGGGTGGTGCACAGCAGTGTCCTGCCGTGGTATGCCCCGTGGAAGGCCAACACTCCCCTCCTCCCCGTGGCGTATCTGGCGATCTTTATCGCATTTTCCACGGCCTCGGCCCCCGAGTTGCAAAAGAAGGTCCTGCACGGGCCTGCCACGGGCACGATGGCGTTGAGCCGGCAGGCTAGCTCCAGGGACGGCCGGCTGAGCATGAGGTGGGAGCATACGTGGACCGCCTCTCTGATCTGGCCCGCCATGGCCTCCTCCACCAGTGGGTGGCAATGCCCCAGATGAAGCACACCGAGGCCGCTCGTGAGATCCAGGAACCGTCTACCCTCCTCATCCCACACAGCGCTGCCCCTGGCGCGGCTCACCACCAATTGGTGGTAAGTGTAAAGGCCGCGGGGGAAATGCCCCCTGGCCGTCTGTTCCATCCGCTCCATGGCCCTCTCCGCGCGCCGGTCCGAGACGGGTCGCCTTCGGGGCGGGGACCTCGACCTCCCACGGTTTCCGGCGCCCGCCTGTGTTTCAGAGGCTACAACGAGGGCCACTGCAAGCGCAAGGGTGTTTTCGAGCCGAAAAGCGGTTATAATGATCGCGATATCCGTCGAGGGAGCTCGCCTTTCGTGAGTGCCCCTGGGATCGCTGGGATCGTTTGAGGGGCCTTTCCAGCACCGAGATATCGATTCCGCAAGGCAGATTCTCTCCTCAAGAAAGGAAGATGGCAATGAACATCTATGTGGGCAATATGTCGTACGAGGTCAACGAGGAGGACCTGAGGCAGGCCTTCGGACGTTTCGGACAGGTGACCTCGGTCAACATCATCACGGACAGGTACAACGGGATGTCCAAGGGCTTCGGATTCGTGGAGATGCCCTCACAGGAGGAGGCCCAGGCCGCCATAGAGGGGATGAACGGCAAGGCCCTCAAGGGCAGGGAGCTCTCGGTGAACGAGGCGCGCCCCAGGCCCGAGAACCGCAAAAAGAGGCAAGGCGGCGGGGGCGGCCGCCGTTGGTAGGGATGAGAAGGGGAGGGCATGCAAGGAGGAGCCCTCCCCGGCCTCACTATGCCAGATCGCTCATCCGGAGGGGTTCGCACCCAGCAGGACCAGACCGCATGTGGCGGCCCCGCCTCCGTGGGCGTTGATGGGCTCGTGCGGGGCTGTGGTGCCCACACGGACGAAGCAGGAGCGCCCGAAGAGGCTCACCGTGAAAGGAAAGCGGCTGACCTCGATGCGGCCTCGGTCCTCCGCGGAAAACGGGTATCCCGGGATGGACACCCGGCGCTGGGCCACCCACTTCCCCGGTTCCTCCCTGATGATCCGAGCTCCAAGGGCCTTCACCTTCTCCGGCTCAAGGATCACGTGCCTCCCACCGAAGGAGCGGCGCTTCTTGAGCACGAACTCCTCTCCTTCGCCGATGGCCTTCCACAAAGAAGGCTCCCTGGAGGGCAGGTCCGCTTCGAGAACGTGAGTCTCCAGGAGCACAGGGCCCAGTTCTGGATACCGGATCCCGAGGAGTTCCAGGAGACCCTTGTCCTGGAGGTATGTGGACCCCAGGGGATTGACCATGCACACCAGGCCCCGGGCCGTGGCCTCCCAAAGGGCCTCGACCCCCCGGCATGCCCTTCGGCCAAAGGACTCGAAATCCATGAGACGCCGCCTGAAGCTTTCGGTCGAAAACTTCCTGAATATCAAGTGAATGGTCTGGCCCCGAAGCATCACCTCTTCACCCCGGACCTCCAGCTCCAGTAGGTCTCCGACCAGGGTCCTGTAGCCCAGCGATTCGTAGTGTCTGGCTATCCCGCGGCACTCCGGGATCATGAACCTGGCCTGGGCCGAGGTGGTGACCAGGGCTATGGTCGGTTTCCGGGGCAATCGCTGGTGATCCCGGCGGAATGCCTCGTAGCACCTCATGATCTTTGCCAAGGACTCGTCCCTCGGGTCCTGGTAAGGTGCGAGCCGGGCCCCTTTGGAGAGCTGCTGGAGTCGCCCCTCCACCTCTCTCATGAAGGGCGACGCCATGAAGGCCTCGGCCACGAGGGCCGGGTCCAGCTCGCCACCGGGGCAGCCGCAGTTGACCTCCATGAGCCTTGGGCGGCCGTTTTCCTCTATGGCGAAATCGAGGCGATGTATGGGGAGGGACTCCTCGGAAAGGCCTCCCTGGAGGAAGAGTTCTCGGTCGAGCTCGGAGGCGAATGAAAGGGTCCGGTCGGCCTCCTCGGGGTTTCCCCGCAAGAGGCGCGCCTCCCTCTCGAGGGCCTGGACTATCGCATTGGTCCACCCCTCGAGCTCGGCGTGGAGGGCCTCCGGAATGAAAAAGGGGGTGGCGAAGGCATAGATCTCATCCTCGGGGCTGTCCGAGAATCTGAAATCCCCTGCCCTTACGAGGTGCTGCCTCATAGAGGCGAGGGCCCTTTCCACGAGGGCCCGGTCGAGAAACAGACGATCGAGGATCTGGTCCACTCCGCACATCAGGAGGGCTCCACCCGGAACTGGACGAGACTCGGCAAGAGCTCGGCCTCCTCGGCCACGATCTGCGGCTCCTCATGAGCCAGGACCACGAACAGGGGGCATCGGTATCCGCACCGGGCCCATCCCACTGGATCTCCCAAGGACGTGCGCTGGCGGAGCCTGTGGAAGGAGCGCAGCCGCTCCACGCGTTCCAGACCGAGGATGCCCCTGAGCGTCCCGTGGTTCGGGGGAAAAAGCTCCACCACCGCCACGCCCCTTTTCCGTCTGGGTTTCCACTGGGGGCGTCGCCCCAAGGCGAGCTCCAGGGCCAACGGGTCCAGAGGCACCCCGAAGGCCAGTTCCATCATCTCGGACCTGTAACCCCCGACGCGCGCGCCGACATCCAGGACAAAGACGCCCCCAGGAGCGATCACGAGATCCACGTGCACAGGGGTGGAGCGAAGTCCCAGGGCCGAGGCGACCCTGGCCACGGCGACCCTGGCCGAGGCCTCCTCCCCGGGCAGAAGGGTCGATGGGAGGATCCGGACCGCCACATGGAAATCGGCGAGGTCCCAGTGCCGCGCTGGCAGGAGGCTCACCGCCGGGGTGAATACCGGTTCGCCGTCGGAGCAGATCATCGCGTCCATCGAGACCTCTTTCCCCGTGACATACCCTTCGGCCAGGAACTCCTCGGGCACAGCCACCCCATGGCGGCTCTGGGCCGGCTCCCGCATGCGGGAGACCTGCTCGCGGACCCTCTCCCAATCCGCCATGCTCCCGCACAGGGTGATGAGTTGACTCTTGAAGAGATTCCTGGGCTTGAGGAGGAAAGGCGGTCTGATCTCGGGGGGGGAAGGGGACCTGAGGTCCACCGCGGCGAACGGCGGGTTCAGATCCGGGCATTGCCTGGACAGCTCTTGCCTCAAGAGGAGCTTGTCCCGCACGATCATGGCCTGCTCCGGCGTTATGCCCGGCAGCCCCAAGGCCCGGGCGATACAGGCGTGCTCACGGACCCGTTTCTCCCTCCGGTTGATCACGGCCGCCACCCTGTGGCGAAGGTCCCATCCCTTTATCCATTCCTCCAAGGCCCTGATGTCAGCAGGATCGTACGGGATCCAATGGTCCACATCTTCGGGGGACGAGACCTCCTCGCCGGGCTCGACGAGGCAGGCGGACTCGAAGCCCATCTCCCGCATCCTCCGGGCCATGCGTTGGACCCCCGTGAAGAAGACGATGGGAAGGGGGGGGCTCATGAGTTCGGGGCCTTTCCTTCCGGAAGTCCGAGGGAGCCGTAGGTCCAGCGGATAACGCGAACCGCAAAGGGATCGAGTTCGCCGCTTTCCAGGAGGACGGGCCTGAAAAAGACGAGCCGCAAAACCCTGTCCAACGCCTCCCCCGGGAGGAGCTCCGTGCCCATTGCAGGCGGCCCGTCCAGGATGAGGAACTCCTCGGGGTCCCACGGAGGCGGTGCGAGAGGAAAGGCTGGACCTTTGCGAAAGGCCGTGCCAGTTGCCTCGCTCCACCTGTAGGTCCCTCCCTCCAGGCTGCCCTCGACCCTGGCTGACCGTTCCCCCTTGTGAAACAGGAGGAGTTGGGAGGCCGCCGGCATCTCCATAAAAGCCCGATTGAGCCCCTCCACCGGAAAAGAGACCTCGCCTTGCAACCAGCTCAGCACGTGAAAGGCCTCCAGGGGGGGGAGCCCGGCGGCCGCCTGCAGCAGGGTCAGGACGGGGAAGGCGCCCGTGTACCTCGGGTTGCATTCCAGGGCATAGAGGGTACCGCTGCGACGGTCCAGGGCGAAGTCCAACCCGAAAATGCCCAGGTACCCTTCTTTCCTGAGGGCCTCCCCGACCCAGCGGCAGACCTTTCTGGCAGATTCCCCTACCTCGGCCGGGTACTCGGGTACGCCCCACTGGTGTCCGCAGAAACGTCCCATCCGACCTTCAGGGAGGACCTCAGGGATGTCCACGAGCTGGGTCTGGAGGGGGGAGAGAAGGACCCCCGAGGTCGTTACGCATCCCTCCATGCTCAGGGAAGGACCTTCTATCCAGGGGGAGATCAGGACCTCCTTGAAATTGTGGCCGCGATGGGTCCCGCACACCCAGCGCCTCCGGACTTCGTCCAGTTGGGCCTCGTCGCGGATGAAGTGCGTGGCTCGTCCTCCGCCCCTCGGGAAGTCCGGGACCTGGATGACGAGGCCCTCACGCCATCTCTCCCGAAGCTCTCGAAACAACCCGTCACAGAGCCCTTCCACGGGGACCACCACTCCTTGCGCGGCCGGCAGCCCCGCCTGGCGAAGCCTGCTACGAAACCACGCCTTGTTCTCCCAGCGCATCCTCACCGGGAAGGGATTGGCCAGGAGGATCCACCCCTTCTCGCTGGCCAAGGCCCTCAGCTCCGGGGTGTCTCGATAGATGAAGAGCTTGGCGCCGTACGGCGGCATGGTGTCGGACCTTCGCAGAGCCGGGTGGGAGAGAAGAGAGACCGTGTCCCGGCACGGTTGGGAGGAGCCCTGGAGCCGTTCCTCGAGGCAGTCCACCGGCACCACCGCCCGTATCTCGGACAGGTCCTGGGTGCGGAGGTAGCACAATATCCGGTAATCCCGCAGTACCAGCCCCGGCCCGAAACGGGGAAATGCCCTCTCCCCCACGCCCATGGGAGGGGAGGCGGACCCTACGGCCCGCTTCAGGGCGCGCTGCACCCCTTCCAGGGAAAAATCCCTCATGGCTCAGCCATAGTAAAGGAAGCAGGCGGCATAGTGCTGCTTCTCCACCTCTTGGAGCACTGCCTCTTGCTCTTGGCATCGATGGTCGCAACTGGGGCAGCGCGAGCTGAAGGGACAACCGCGGCCGGATGGGGACACATAGAGATCCACGGGACCAGCCGGGGCTGGAAGGTCTTCTCTGCGGCGCTTGACCGAAGGGACCGCCTGGATCAGGGCCCTAGTGTAAGGATGCATGGGGTTCTGTATCACGGCCTCCGCTGGTCCGTGCTCCATGATCCTGCCCCTGAAGATGACGCAGATCCGGTCGGACAGGTAACGGGCCGTGGCGAGATCGTGCGTTATGAAGAGCATGGTCAAGGAATGGCGTTCTTTGAGGTCGAGCAGCGTGTTGAGGAGCTGGGCCTGGATGGAGGCGTCGAGCATGGAGACCGGCTCGTCCGCGACAACGAAGCTGGGATCGAGGATCATGGCCCTGGCCACGGCCACCCGCTGGCGTTGACCTCCGCTGAGCTGATGGGGATAACGGAAGAGGAAATCCTCGGCCGGGTGCAGGCCCACCTCCTCCAGGACATCGCAGACCCTCGCCTCCCTCTCCTGGTGGCCGCCGACCCGTTGGACCAAGAGGGGTTCCACAACGGTCTGGAAGACCGTGAGCTGCGGGTTGAGGGACTGATACGGGTCCTGAAAGATCATCTGGACCCGTCTCCGGAACGCCCGCATCTCCCGCTCCCTTATGTGCTGGAGCTCCTGGCCGTCGAAACGGATCCGTCCCGAGCTGGGTTCCTCCAACGCGACAAGGAGCCTTCCACAGGTGGTCTTCCCGCTGCCGCTTTCGCCCACCAAGGAGAATATCTCACCAGATCGAATCTGGAACGACACGCGGTCCAGGGCCACGACCTCCTTGCTCCTCCTCCTGGAGAGGAGCGATTGGCGCCCGCTGTATATCTTTGTCACCTCATCGAAAGTCACCAGAGGTTCCAAATCCGGTTTGCCCTCCTCAAGTCGCTATGCGGTGGCACAGGGCGAAGTGTTGCCCCCCATATTCCCTCCACATGGGCCGTTGCTCCGGACATGCCTCCGCCGCATCCGGGCACCTGGGACAAAAGCGACACCCGCCGGGCGGCCGAAGGAGGTTCGGCGGCTCGCCAGGTATCGGGTGAAGTCGTTCCTTGGGGCCGGAGATCCTGGGATAGGAGCGCATGAGACCCTTCGTGTACGGGTGGAGAGGCGACTCCAGGAGCTCGTCCGTGGGCCCGAACTCCACGAGCTGGCCTGCGTACATCACCCCCATCCGGTCGCACGACCTGGCGATGACCGAGATGTCGTGGGAGATATAGAGGATGGAGAGCCCCATGTCCAGCTGAAGCCTGCGTAGCTCACCCAAGATCTGGTCCGACACCATGACATCCAAGGCGGTTGTAGGCTCGTCGGCGATGACCAGTGAGGGGCGACAGGCCAGGGCCATCGCGATCACCGCCCGTTGCCTCATTCCGCCGCTGAACTGGTGCGGGTAATCCCGCATCCGAGCTGGGTCCAGACCGACCATGGCGCAAAGCCCCTCGAGTCTCCTCTGAGCCTCCTCCCTGGTGACAGCGCCGTCGTGGGCCATTATGGCCTCCGCGATCTGGTCCCCCACACGATGGACCGGATTCAAGGCGTTCATGGCGGCCTGGAAGACCATGGAGATCTCCTTCCAACGCAGCCGCCTCATCTCCTCATCCGCCTTGGCCAGGAGGTCCTCTCCTCGGAAGAGGATGCGCCCGGTCAATATCCTTGCGTTCTCCGCCAGGAGCCTCATGATGGACATGGCCACTGTAGTCTTGCCGCAGCCCGACTCTCCCACCAGGCCGAGGGCCTCCCCCTGTTCCAGACGAAAACTGACGTCGTCGAGGGCATGGACCTCCCCACGCTGTGTCGAGTAATGCACGCTCAGGGACTCCACCTGGAGGAGGCTCACTGCTCCAAGACCTCCTTGCGCAGTCTGGGGTTCAGGACCTCGTCCATGGCCCTCCCAATCAAGTAGAAACAGAGGGTGATGAGGGATATGCACAACCCGGGCGGTATGAGCCAGTAAGGGGCCCGGAACATGTGCCCGGTCTTCCACACCCATTGGAGCATCATCCCCCACGAGACCGCTGAAGGGTCGCCGAAGCCCAGGAAGGACAAGGCCGCCTCGATGAGGATGGCCGATGTGACCCCGAAGGTCATGTAGAGGAAGGACAGCGGCAGCACGTTGGGCAGGATGTGTCTCCCGAGGATCCGCGTGTGGGAAGCACCGGCGACCCTTGCCGCCTCGATGTAGGGCCTGACCTTCAAAGAGAGGGTCTGGGAGCGGATCACCCGGGACACCCCGGCCCATTTGAGCAGGGCGATGATGATGACCAGGTTCCAGATGGAGAGCTGTCCCACGACAGAGGAGAGGATGAGGATGACCAGGAGCCCGGGCAGGACCATGACGATGTCGGCGAGCCTCATGAGGAGGGTATCCACAGTTCGCCCGAAGTAACCGGCCAGCATCCCGATCAAGGACCCGATGGCCACCGCCATGAATGCCGCCGAGATCCCGATGGCGAAGGCGACACGCGTCCCGGTGAGGAGCTGGGAGAGGATATCGCGACCCATGAAGTCCGTGCCGAGCCAATGGCGTGCGGAGGGTCCCACAGATGTGGGGATCTCCGGGTCCACACCCCTCATGGGATGATACATGGGGTCTATCAGGGGCGGGATGAAGCTGGCGATGGCCATCAGGCCGAACATGACGAGCAACCCAAGGCCCAGTAGCCCCATGGGGTTTCTCCTGTAGACGGCCCAGTTCTCCCCAAGGTGGCGAAGCCAGTGGACCCCAGGCTTGTGGAACCGCCCGTGGGCTGTTGCCTCTTTCGATGTGGTCTCCTTCATTTGGTCACTTCCGACTCATCCGCCCTCGTCCCGGTCTCCTCCCGGCGCTCAGTACCTTATCCTGGGATCCAGGTAGGCGTAGATGACGTCCACCAACAAATTGGCCAGCAGGACGAATCCAGCGATGAGCAGGAATGCCGCCTGCGCCAAAGGGTAGTCGCCGTTGCTCACAGAGAAGACGAGCTCCCTACCGAGCCCGGGCCAGGAAAAGATCGTTTCGGTCAGGGCCCCGCCGTTGATGGAGAAGGCCAGACTGAGCCCCAAACTGGTCACCACCGGAAGCGAGGCGTTGGGTGCCGCGTGCCGGTTGCGGATGACACGCTCGGGGAGGCCCTTGGCCCTGGCGGTGAGGATATAGTCCTCCCTCAGGGTCTCCAGCATGGTGCTACGCATGACCAAGGTGTAGCCGCCGAAATGCGTCAGGAACAAGACGCCCATGGGCAGGACCATGTGGTGGGCCACATCCAGGAGCCTCCGTAGCCACCCCACCTCCGGGTCCAGCCAGAGCTCGGGGGTGATCATGGCGTTGAGAGGAAACCATCCCAACTGATAGGCAAATATCCAGATGACGATCAGGGCCAGCCAAGGGAGAAAGAAGGTGTGGGTGAAAAGGCCCACGAAGCTCACGGAGGTGTCCAGGAGACTGCCGCGTCTCCATGCCAGCAGCTTGCCCCATGAGATGCCTGCGAATGCATAAAGGATGGTGGCGGTCGTGAAGAGCAGGATCGTCTTCGGGAGCCTGTCCGCCAGGATCTCTATGACCGGCCTCCGATAGTAGAAGGAGTTGCCGAACTCGCCCCGGACGAAGTTCCAGAGATAGACGAGATATTGCTCGTGGAGGGGGAGGTCCAGCCCGAGCTGCCGTTTGAGCACGGAGACCTCCTCTTCGGACATCATGGGATCGGTCATCATCGCCACCGGATCCCCGGGGGCCATACGAAAGAGCACGAAGAGGAGCGTCAGGATGATGTAGAACGTCACCACTATCTGGGCGGACCGGACGACGAGGAACTTCCTGAGGTTCATTGGAGATCACCAAAGACCATCTTCGTGATGCATGATACATGATGCACCATGCAAGACACAGGGTCCAGGATGCGTCATGCACGGCACAGTTATCGTTTCCCGGCGAGGGAACAGACCGCTCACTGCCATCGCGATGTGATCCCTCCCGCCGTGTCCCCTTCCTATCCTCTCCTGCACCCTGAGTCCCGCATCATGCATCACCCGACCTTCACTTCTTCACCGGTCTCACCTGGAGGAAGCTCCACAGATTGCCTATGCCGCCTACCATCTCCACCCACCCCTGCATCTTGTCCACCCTCACACCTTCGAGGTTCATGGGGACATAGAGCGGGATGTACGGGAGGTCGTTGATGAGGATCTCCTGAAGCCGGAAGACGATCTCGCGCCTCTCCTCGATGTCCATGGTGGCGGCCTGGAGATCCGCCAGACGATCGAACTCCGGGTTTCGGTAACCCACGGCGTTGTTGCCGTCGGGCCGGTCAGCGCGGGAGTGAAAAAAGGAGCGCAGGAAGTCAGGGTCCTGCCCCAGTGCACCCCAGCCGGAGATGTAGAGGTCGAAATCCCTCTCCGACTCGACTTTCTTCATCATGGCCGAGAAGGCCATGGGCCGCCAGTTCACCGGGAAACCGAAGTCCTTGAGCCATTGCTGCAGCACATTGCCTGTCTGGGCCCTCTGGGCGTCGTAGTCGGCAGGCGGCGTCAGGAGGCTCAGGGGCGGACAGGGCTGGCCGTTGGGGAGTCTGAGCCCCTTGCCAATTCTCTCGAACTGGCCCACCACCTCCCCTCCTTTGGGCTCCACCTCCCACCGGTATCCGGCCTCGTGAAGGGTGGAGCGGGCCTTTTCCACACGCTCCCTCCAGGAAAGCCCTTCCCCGTATTTGGGGACATCCTTGCGGCAGTAGTGGATGTTGTCGGGTTGGACCAGGGTGTCCAGACGGCAACCCTCGTTGTGGAGGATGCGCTCCACGATGAAGTCCTTGTCCAGGAGGTAAGCGACGGCGATCCGGAAGGCCCTGTCCCCCATGGGCGGCCTGCGCAAATTGAAGGCGAGGTATCGGTAGCCGCTCTTGAGCACGGAGAAGATGCGGATGTCGGGGTTGGCCCTCAGGTCGGCGAGATAGCCCGACTCGATGCCCCACCATAGGTAGTCCACATCCCCCTTTTTCAGGGCCAGGACCGCCGTATCCATGTTTCCGTAGATCTTGAATATGATGCCCTCCACGTGAGGGCCGACCTTTCGCCCGGCTATCTCCCCGTTGAGGGCGAAGAAGCGCTCGTTGCGCTTGAGGTGTATGTAGGCCCCTTTCTGCCACTCCTGGAAAGTGAAGGGGCCCAGGCTCTCGGGTCGTGTCACGCGATGGGTCGTCAACATCTCCACCGGTTTCCCCAAGGCGGCCGTCAGGGCGGCCTGTCCCGACTTGCCTGAGGCCTCCTGGGCCTTCAATCCTTCCTGGAGCATCTTCTCGGCCTGGTTCACCAAAGAGGCCCACCGCGCCTTCTGGACTATGAAAGTCGTCAGGGTCCTCTCCCAAAGGATGGCCATGGGCTCCTTGAGGGTGAGCCTGACGGTGCGGGGGTCCAGGGCCTCCACCCGCTCCACAAAGGACCAGTTGTTGTAATACGCCGGGAGTCGAAACCTCAGGATCAGCTCGGCGGTGAAGACCACGTCCTCGGCCGAAAAGGGCGATCCATCGTCCCACATGCCCTCCCTCAGGTGGAAGGTCACCGTCTTGGCACTGGGATCCCAGACGGGCTTGTCCGAGGCCAGCCATGGGACGAGCTCCTGACTCACGGGGTCCCGGTAATAGAGCCGCTGGTAAAAGAAAAGGAGCACCTTGGCGGCCCATATGTCCTTGGCGCCGAAGGGATTGAGGGTCTTAGGCTCGTCCATGAGCCCCACCTTCAGCACTGCTGCCCGGACCTCTGCGGGCCCCTCCCCGCCGCAGATGAACCATGGGCATATGACCACCAAGGCCGCGACCAGCATGCCGCTCCGACCCGGGCCTGAGAGGGCCTTCCTGCCTAGCATCTCGCGTTTTCTCCTTCCTAACTTGAATGGATCTTGCCGGATATCGCCAGACCCTGCCTCCGCAGCTCAGCCTACTCGATGCCTTTGCGGTCCTTCACGTGGCAGCTACACACATGAAAAGGCCCGGCCCGGCTGCATGGGCCAACCGTGCCGGGCAGCTTCCGTAGGCATGCCCTGCAAGCCGCCCGCGGACACCCCCTTCAGGAGACGGGTCAGTCATCGAGTGTTCGAACCCGGTGATCCGACCTGGGATCTCAACGTCACCTGCCTTTCGACGAAATCGATCACCCTCTTCTCCACCTGGAGCCCGTAGAGGCGGTTGAGATGCGGGATACCTCCCGGGCTTATGCAGTTTATCTCTATCAGCTTATCACCGATTATATCAATGGCAACGAAGTAGAGTCCATCTTGGATCAGGCGGTCCCGTATGGTGCGGCAGATGCGCAAGTCGGACTCGGTCACCTCGTGTGGCTCCGCCCTGGCCCCGGCATAGAGGTTGGTCCGGAACTCGCCGTCGCAAGGGATCCGAGACATGGCCCCCAGGATCTCGCCGTTGAGGAGCATGATGCGGACGTCGCCGTTCCGGACCTCGTCGAGAAACTCCTGGACGATGACGGGGTTTCGATCCTCGTACTTCTTGGTGCTGTCCACGTAGAAGTTGAGCAGGGAGTTGAGGTTCTCGGGGTCCTTGTTGCTCAGCTTGATGACCCCCGTCCCTCGAAAGCCCACGGTGGGCTTCATGATCACGTCCCCTCCGAACTCATCGATTACCTTTCGCAACCGAACCGGGTCCCTGGAGACGTGAGTCTCGGGGATGATGTCCGGGAAGTTCAGCATGTAAAGCTTGCTGGAGGCCCGGATCTGCCCCTGGATGTCGTTTATGATGAAGACGTCGTCCTTCACGAATTGGAGGAAATCGATGGTCCGGAAATTGACAGGCGGGTTCTTCCGGGTGAAGAGGGCGTCCAGGTCGGTGATATCGTCGAATATCCTCTTTTCTTGATGGATGTCCTGGATGAATATCCTCCAGGTCTCCTCCCTGGAGAGCCCAGGCGGCGCCAGAAGCTGCTTCATCCTCGCCCTGATCCGGTTGTTCTTCACGTAGAGGTCGTGAGGCTCCAGAAAATAGATCTCGTGTCCCCTCTGGGCGCATTCGTATATGAGATGGCTGGTGGTGTCCTTCATAGGATCCAACTCGTCCAATGGGTCCATCAGAAAGGCGATCCTCATGGTCGCATCACCTCCCTTTCGAAGGGCACGTTCGGTGAGGCGTCTCTCCCCTGGATGGGAGAGAGGCTCGTTCGAGGGTCTCTCCGGGGGATCGCACCGCCCACAGGATCATCTCCCGGCCCACATCGATGCCGGTGACCCGCTCCAGCTCGCGGAAACCGGGTGTGGTATTGACCTCCAGCACCAAAGGCCCCTCGGCCCCTCCCACCATGTCCACTCCCGAGACCTGAAGACCGAGGGTCCTTGTGGCACCCACGGCCAGCTCCATCCATTCAGGCGGGGGGTCCCACGGGACCCCCCTGCCCCTCAGGTGGACGTTGGAGCGGAAATCGCCCCTGCAGGGGACCCTTCTCATGGAGGCCACGGGCCTTTCTCCCACGACCAAGATGCGCACGTCCCCGGAGGCCGCCTCGGGCAGGTATCTCTGGACGACCACCCCCTCGGACGGCCTCGGAGGTTGCTCCAGGATGTACCTGGCGAAGGCCATCTCCTTCACGAGGAAGACCGCCGTCCCCTGGCGCCCCCGGCAAGCCTTCATCACGACCGGAAATCCCCCGAGCCTCTCCACGGCCGCAGGGAGTTGCTCGGCTCCAGCGACGAGGAGGGTCTGGGGCACGGGGATCCCCGCCGAGTCGAGTAGCCTTGCCGAGAGGAACTTGTCCCTGGCCACCGCCAAGGCCCGAAAGCCGTTGACGACACGGACACCCGAGAGCTCCAGGTGAAGGACCACCGCCAGCTCCGCATCCTCTATGGTGGAGCCTATGCGCGGGAGGACCACCTCCGGGTACCCGGCCTCCAGAGGTTTCTCCCTGCCGTGGGCTGTTTGCGCCAATACGGCCCTCGGGTGCAGGAGAAGAGGGGCGTGGCCGAGAGATCGAGCCGCCTCCATCAACCTCCTGTTGGGATGGTAGCGCGCCGAGCGAGTGGATAGTATGCCGATAGTCGCCATGATGTCGGATTATAGACCACTCGGCCTTTGTCGGGCCAGCGTCGTTCACTCATCCCATCCATCCCGCAAACCGACAAGGCCGTCGCGGCAAAATGGGATCTCCAGGGTCCCGGTGAGCCCGTATCTGTCCAGGTAGAGATGGAGGTACTCCCGGAGCCTGAGGTAATACCAAAAAGGCCGCCCGTAGCCCTGGCCCATGAGTTTCTCCTTGTATTCCAGCACCAGCCTCCGGGCCTCCTGGGGTGTCATCCCCCTGTCAGTCGCGTAGGTGATGCCATCGAAAAACGGGTTCTCGGAAACGGCCATGTCCCGGATGCCGAACTCCTCGGGGTGGTTGTAGACGAAAGAGTGGCGGTACAACACAAAGGGGTAGAGTATGAAGGAGTGGATGGCTCCCTTGTGGGTGCGGATGAACTCCAGGGTCTGGGCCGCCTCGTGGCGCGTCTCTGTGGGGAACCCCACGATGAAACAGGCATGGTTCCAGATGCCGGATTCGCTCGCGTCGAGCAATACCCGCCGGGCCGTGGCCACCGTAGTGCCTTTGCGCATGAGCCCCAGTACCCTGGGGTGGGCGGACTCCACCCCCCAGCGGATCTGCCGCACGCCGGCCTTTGCCATCAGACGCAGCCTCCTGCGGTTGAACCCGGACACCGGCTTGGCCCAGATCAGCATGGAGACCTCCATTTTGCGCCTGAGGATCTCCGCCGATAGCTCCTCCCAATATTCGGGGGGCATGCAATCGTCGTTCATGGAGAAGTCCCTCACACCGTGAAGCTCTTGCAGAGCTTGCAAGGCGTCGAGCACGGCGCCCGGGGGGATGTGATCCGTGCGTTGGTGACCGTACCTCGCGCAGAACGTGCACCTGCCCCAGTAACACCCTTCGGCTGTGCGCACCGGGGCGTATCTCCTGGGCGTCAGGTAGTCGCCCCAGCGGACGTCCCGAAAGTCCGGGGGGGGCAGTGTGCCCAAGGGGGGCGGGGGGATGACGGGATTGGCGACGATCCTGCCGTCCTCTTGGAATACCAGGTTCGGCACCTTGCGCAGGCTGGATCCAGCCTCGAGGGCCCTCAAGAGCTCCAAAAGCGGGGTCTCCCCCTCGTGGAGCACGGCACTGTGAAAGAACTCTTGGAAATAGAATGGATGCCCCAGCAGCTTGTCCTGGATCCTGAGGAGGTGCTTGCCCCCTACGACCACGTGTGTCCGGGGGAGCTCGCACCGGACGAGCCGGGCCAGGGTCATGGCCGCGAGGAACTGGTGGATGCTGGATATGGAGATGCCCACGAGCGCGGGGGACAGGCTGCGCAGCTCGGGCAGGAGGCGTTCCATGAAGAACGGGAGAAAGACATTTCTCTGAGGATCGGAAGAAAAAGCCAGCAGATCTTCAGCAGTTTTGATGTCACCCCTACGATAGTGGTTGAATGATATCCGCCCCGGCCACTGGGCGAGACTGCAGAGGAGCAGGAGCCCGTGGACGTCGTCCACGGCTCGAAGGACCGAATCAGGGTCGAAGAACCGCTTTTCATCCTTGAGCACACCCAGGGTCCGGCTCAAGCGCGGTATGATTCCTTCCCACCTGGGCAGCTCCCGCTCTACCAGCTCCATCCGAGGAGGCGGTATCCGGTGCCCTTTTTCGCCCTGAAGCACACGGCGCAGATCTGAGGCCAGCCGTCCCAAGGTCCCCGGGGTGAGGAGATGATCCAGAAAGAAGGAGAGATTCGCGTCGAGCGCCGTCACCTCGATGGAGCGCTGCCTGAGGTAGGAGGTCAGCACGGGGAGCGCCAGGTG
>Ga0068707_1000267_pt1 | contig 31665 bp, 26 predicted proteins | sample YNPNPMetaG_FD_66600 | JGI IMG/M metagenome (GOLD analysis project Ga0068707, IMG submission 66600) | Anoxygenic and chlorotrophic microbial mat microbial communities from Yellowstone National Park, USA - YNP NP MetaG | ecosystem: Environmental > Aquatic > Thermal springs > Hot (42-90C) >... | reverse complement strand
CAGGACCTGCGGATGATGGGCGGGCTGCGCTCGAAGATCCCGGTGACGTTCACCGTGCTGCTGGCGGCGGCGGTGGCGATCGCGGGCGTGCCGCCGTTTTCGGGGTTCCATTCCAAGGACGCCATCCTGCTGGCGGCGCACGCGCACGCTCCGTGGATGTTCTGGGTCGGCGTGGCGACGGCGGCGATGACGGCGTTTTATGTTTTCCGCGCCATCTTCCTGTGTTTCTTCGGCACGTACCGCGGCGACGCCCACCCGCATGAGTCGCCGCTGGTGATGACGCTGCCGCTCGGCGTGCTCGCGCTGCTCAGCCTGGCGGGCGGCTACTTCAACGTGCCCCACTATCTGGCGCCGCTGTTCGGCGGCGAACACGCGCCGCACGACGAGACGCTGGTGGCTGCGTCGGTGGCGGCGGGGCTGGCCGGCATCGGCGTGGCGTGGCTGTTTTACGTCGCGGCGCCGGGGCTGCCGGAGCGGCTTTCGCAGATGCTTGGCGGCCTTTACCGGCTGGTCTACAACAAGTACTACGTGGATGAGATCTACGACGCGGTCATCGTGCACCCCATCCGCGACGGCTCGCGCGCCCTGCTGTGGGGCGTGGTGGACGCGCGGCTGGTGGATGGCGCGGTGAACGGCGCCGGGGCGCTGGCGCGGGCGGCCGGCGCCGGGCTGCGGCAGATGCAGTCCGGCTATATCCGGCGGTATGCGGCGTGGGTGGTGCTTGGCTCGGTCGCGATCGTCGCGGCGGCGGCGTTCTGGGGAGGGATGCGGTGAACCTGCTCGACATACTGCTAATGATCCCCGCCGCGGGCGCGTTGCTCACGCTCGTGCTGCCCGCGGACAATCCGGGGCTGGTGCGCAAGTTCGCGCTGTTCGTGTCGCTGGTGGTCTTCCTGTTCTCGCTGGGGCTGGCAGGGCCGGTGGCGGGGAACGCGGGCAAGTACACGTTCGAGACGAACGTTCCCTGGATCGAGTCCCCGGCCATCCGCTACCACGTCGGGGTCGACGGCCTGAGCCTGTGGCTGGTGATCCTTTCCACGTTCCTGACGCCCATCTGCGTGCTGGTGAGCTGGAGGCACATCGAGGACCGCGTCAAGGAATTCCACGCCTTCCTGCTGTTCCTGCTGTTCGGCGTCATCGGCGTGTTCGTGGCGCTGGACCTCTTCCTGTTCTTCGTCTTCTGGGAAGTGTCGCTGGTGCCGATGTATTTCCTCATCGGCATCTGGGGGCACGACCGGCGGATCTACGCCGCGGTGAAATTCTTCCTTTACACGATGGCCGGCTCGGCGCTGATGCTGGCGGCGATGATCTGGATCTACAACCGCGCGGGCACCTTCGACCTGCCGTTGTTGCTCGACATGCTGCGCACCGGGCAGCTGTCTCTCACCGCGCAGGAAGGCTTCTGGCTGTTCCTCGCGTTCTTCATCGCATTCGCCATCAAGGTGCCGCTGTTCCCGCTGCACACGTGGCTGCCGGACGCGCACGGCGAGGCGCCCACGGCCGGCTCGGTGATGCTGGCCAGCGTGCTGCTGAAGCTGGGGACCTACGGCCTGGTGCGGATCTCGCTGCCGCTGTTTCCCGAAGCGGCGCGCGCCAACGCGGGATGGATCATCGCGCTGGCGATCACCGGCATCATCTACGGCGCGCTGGTGGCGATGGTGCAGCCCAACATGAAACGTCTGGTGGCCTACAGTTCGGTGAGCCACCTCGGCTTCGTCGTGCTCGGCATCTTCACCTTCACCCAGGCAGGGATGGACGGAGCGGTATACCAGATGCTGAATCACGGCATCTCGACGGGCGCGCTGTTCATCCTGGTGGGATTGCTTTACGAGCGGCGGCACTCGCTGGAAATCGCCGACTACGGCGGCGTGGGCGCGGTGGCGCCGTGGCTGTCCGCGATGTTCGTCATCACGTCCCTGGCCAGCATCGGGCTGCCCATGCTGAACAATTTCGTCGGCGAGTTTCTGGTGCTGGTCGGCGCGGCGCAGGCCAGGTTCCTGTACGCGGTGCTGGCGGGGACCGGGGTGATCCTCTCCGCGGTGTATATGCTGTGGCTGGTGCAGCGGGCTTTCTACGGGCCGGCGCCGGAGCCGGTGCGAAGCCACGTGACGGACATGAACCTGCGCGAATGGGCGCTGGTGACGCCGCTGATTGTGATGATGATCTGGATGGGCGTGGGGCCGCAGTCGTTCCTGCCCTCCATCAGCTCGGGGAGCCGGCAGGTGCTGGAGCTCGTGCTCGATCAGCCGCAAACGGAGAAACCCGCACAGGAAGTTGCTCATGCCCGTTAGTTTTGTACCGACCCCGCAGGAATTGCTCCGGTTTTCTCCGGAAATCCTGCTTTCCATCGTGGCGACAGCGCTGATGCTGGCCGAATCCATGCTGAAGCCGGGCAGCCGCACGAAGCTGGCCGCCGCGGCCTTTCTGGCTCTGGCCGGCGCCGTGGCGCTGGCGGCCATGGCGGCCGGCGATCCTGGGCCGGCTTTTTCCAACCTTCTTGTCGTGGACGGATTTTCGACCTTTTTCCGGATTCTGGTGTGCCTCGCCGGGATGCTGGTCGTGTTGATTTCTGCCAATTATTTGCGGCAGGAAAACCATGACTCGGGAGAATATTACGCGCTGATTCTTTACTCCATCGCCGGCCAGTGCCTGATGGCCGCCTCGAACGAGCTGATCATGCTCTTCATCGGGCTGGAGTGCTCCTCGATCGCCAGCTATGTTCTGGCCGGGTACCTGCGCGACGACAAGCGGAACAACGAGGCTGCGCTGAAGTATTTCCTGCTGGGCTCGTTCGCGTCCGCGTTTTTCCTCTACGGCGTCGCATGGCTCTGGGGGGCGACCGGGACGACCAGCCTCAGCGAGGTGCGCAGGCTGATCCTCGACCCGTCTTCGGGGGCGAGCCAGACGATGGTGGCGGCGGCGGCAGGGATGTTGCTGGTGGGGCTGGCGTTCAAGGTGTCGGCGGCGCCGTTCCAGATGTGGGCGCCGGACGTCTATCAGGGCGCGCCCGCGCCGGTGGCTGCGTTTCTCAGCGTGGGGCCGAAAGCCGCGGCCTTCGCCATGTTTCTGCGCATCCTGATGACGGCCTTTGCGCCGATGCGGGAGCGCTGGGAACCGGTGCTGTGGGCCGTCGCGCTGGCGACGATGGTGATCGGCAATTTCGCCGCGCTGCACCAGACGAACGTGAAGCGCTTGCTGGCCTACAGCTCGATCGCCCACGCGGGCTATGTGCTGGTCGCCCTGACGGCGATGTCCGACACGGGCGCGGCGGCGGCGATGTTCTATCTGGCTGCCTATGCCTTCATGAACCTCGGCGCTTTCGCCGTGGTGACCCACGTCGCCGGGCGGGGCGAGCGGCACGTGGAACTGGCCGATCTGGCCGGGCTGAGCCGGCGCTCGCCGGCCATGGCCGCCGTGCTGTCCATTTTTCTGCTGTCTCTGACCGGCGTGCCGTTGACAGCCGGATTTTTCGGGAAATTCTATATTTTCAAGGCGGCCCTGGACGCAGATCTCGTCTGGCTGGCCGTTCTCGGCCTGCTGAACAGCGCGGTGGCGGCCTACTATTACCTGCGCATCATCGTGATGATGTATATGCACGAGCCCTCGGCCGGCATGCCCGAGCTGCCGGCCGCCGCGGCGGGCCTCCGCTGGGCGCTGGCGGCTTCCGTCGCGGGCACGTTCGTGCTCGGCGTGGCGCCGTCGCTCGTGCTGGATTACGCGAACGCGAGCGCGCCGCTGCTGCGCTGAGGCAAGGCGGCTTCGCTCCGCATCGGCTGGAATTTCCGGATAATTTCCTGCCGTCTTTGTGGGAAATCTCCGCGCGGAGACGGAAGATTCGTGGCGATATTCGCCACGGCGCCGGCTTCTTCACAGGATCAGCATGCAGTCTCCGTAGCTGAAGAAACGGTAGCGCTGCTCGACGGCGTGGCGATAGGCGGAGAGAATGAGATCCTTCCCGCCGAAAGCGCACACCAGCAGAAGAAGGCTCGACTTCGGCAGGTGGAAGTTGGTCAGCATCGCATCGACCACGCGGAACTCATAGCCGGGATAAATGAAAAGATCCGTCTGGCCTTCGACCGGGCCGAGGCCGCCGTTGAGAATGGCCGACTCCAGCGTGCGCACCACCGTGGTACCCACGGCAATGCGGCGGCTGGCGGCGCGGATCTTCTCGGCCGAATCGGGCGGGATCCTGAAGCGTTCACTGTGAAGCCGGTTCTCTTCCACCGTTTCATGGAGCAATGGCTGGAAGGTCCCCAGGCCGACGTGGAGCGTGATTGGGGCGACCTCCGCCCCGGCCGCGCGGCAGGCTTCCAGCATCTCCGGCGTGAAGTGAAGCCCGGCGGTGGGGGCGGCGGCCGAGCCGCGCTGGCGGGCGAAGACGGTCTGGTAACGCTCCCGGTCGGCAGCCTGGTCCGGCCGGTGGATGTACGGCGGTAGGGGAACGTGGCCGATGCGTTCTATCTCTTCATCCAGATCCCCGTCGCAGTGGACCCGGACAAGCCGTTCGCCGCGCACGCGCGTCTCAAGGATATCGATGGTCAGACGCTCGGAAATCCTGACACGGGCGCCCTCATGCAATTGGCGCCCCGGGCGAACCAGGGCCGTCCAGAGGGTCCGTTCCGGGTTCTGGGGCGCGAGCAGGAAAACTTCCACCTCGCGGGCGTACCCTTCCTTTCGCCCGTAAAGACGCGAAGGCACGACGCGGGTGTCATTGATGACCAGGCAATCGCCGGTGCGCAAGAATTGCGGGAGGTCCCGGAAATGAAGGTCTTCGAAGCGGCCTGAGCCCCGGTGAACGACGAGCATGCGGGATGCTGCCCTGTCTTCCAGCGGCTCTTGTGCAATCAATTCATCGGGAAGGCGATAATCGAAGTCAGAGAGTTTCATTCGCTTGTACTGCACAGCCCTGCTGGCGGGCTGGTCTGACCAATATACCCATTTGGGGACATATGCCGTTTATTCTCGGTATCGAAACATCCTGCGATGAAACCGCGGCGGCCGTGGTGGCGCGCGACGGCGAGGTGCTTTCGAGCGTCGTGGCCAGCCAGATCGCCACCCACGGCAAGTACGGCGGCGTGGTGCCGGAGCTGGCTTCCCGGGAACACCTTCGAGCCATTGTCCCTGTGGTGCGGCAGGCGATGCAAGAGGCCCATGCCGCCTGGGCCGACCTCGGCGCCGTGGCCGCCACCGCCGGCCCCGGCCTCGTCGGATCGCTTCTGGTGGGTTTGACGTTCGCCAAGGGAATCTGTGCCGTGCGGCAGCTGCCGCTGATCGGGGTGAACCATCTCGAAGGGCACATCCACGCCGTGGTGCTGGACGCCCGGCGCTCCGGCGAGCAAATTGAGCTGCCGGCGCTCGCGCTTGTTGCCAGCGGCGGGCACACGCACCTGTTCCTCTGGACCGGCGGCGAGCATTATCAATTGCTCGGCAAGACCCGCGATGACGCGGCCGGGGAAGCCTACGACAAGGTAGCCAAGCTGCTCGGGTTCGGCTATCCGGGCGGGCCGGTGCTGGATATGTTGGCGCCGTACGGGGACCCGGATGCCGTGAACCTGCCGATGGCGAAGATGAAGGGAAACCAGCTCGATTTCAGTTTCAGCGGGCTGAAAACGGCGGTATTGCGATGGGTCGAGTCGCGGGAAATGGAGACCGAAATTGCGGCCCGGCGGGAGCTGCTGCGGCGCAATCCGCGTCCGACTCTGGATGAGTGGCTCGCCGTGACGCCGCAGGCGACGCGGAATGTGGTGGCGGCTTTCCAGCGCGTCGTGGTGGAGGAGCTGCTCAGGCGGGTGGAACGGGCGGCGGAGGAAACCGGGGCCCGGTCGGTGATCATCTCCGGCGGCGTGGCGTGCAACACCGGGTTGAGGGAGGCGGCGCGCAGCGGGCGTCTGTCGTGCCCGGCCTATTTCCCGACGCCGCACCTGTCCACGGACAACGCGGCCATGATCGCAGCAGCCGCCTGGCCGAAGTTCGAGCGCGGGAAATTTGACGATTTTTCGCTGAAAGCGCAGGCGAGCCTCGCTCTGGCATGAGCGTGCGCGGGCGGCGGCCGGTAGAATCGGTTGCATGGCCCGATGGCTGCGATTTCTTCTTCTGGCCGGCTGCCTCGTGTGGCAAGCCGCCGCGCATGTCGTCCGGATCGAGGTGATCGAGCGGACTCCCGTCCTTGACGGGCGCTCCTTCCGGGCGGGCGCCTACGAGCGGGTGGTGGCGCGGGCGCACCTGGCTCTGGATCCGAAGCACGCGCAGAACGGCCGGCTCGTCGATCTGCAATTGGCGCCGAGAAACGCGCAGGGGCTGGTGGAGTTCACGGCGGACCTGTACCTGTTGCAGCCCGCTGACCCGTCGCGCTCGAACGGCACATTGCTGGTCGAGATCCCCAACCGCGGCGGGAAAGGGATGCTGTCCCGCTTCTGCTACGCGCGCGGATCGCTGGATCCGCGCACGGCGGAGGAATTCGGCGACGGGTGGTTGCTCGATCAGGGCTACACGCTGGCGTGGATCGGATGGCAGTGGGACGTGCCGGCCGGCGAGCCGCGCCTGCAGCGGGTGAATGTCCCTGTCATTCCCGGCGTGAAGGGCGTAGTCCGCGCGGAGTTCCTCCCGGACGAGCGCACGACGCGGATGCCGCTCGCGGACCGCAATCATGTGGCCTACCCGGCGCTGGACGAGCCGGCCACCCTGACGGTGCGCGATGCCGTGCTCGGCAGGCGCCGCAAGATCGACCCGCGCCAATGGCGTTTCACAGCGGACAGGACGGCGGTGGAGATGAGCGCCGGCTTCGAGCCTGGACGCCTGTATGAGCTTGTCTACACGGCCAGGGATCCGCGGTTGTCGAGCGCCGGCCTCGCTGCTGTGCGGGACGTGGTTTCCTTCCTGAAGCATCCGCCTGCCGCGGGCGCATTTCCAAGGCCGACGCCGCGGGTGGAGCGCGCCATCGGGTTCGGCGTCTCCCAGAGCGGGCGGTTCTTGCGGTCGCTGCTCTATGAGGGGATGAATGAAGACGAGGCGGGCCGCGTGGTCTTTGAAGGGGTGTGGGCGGATGTGGCCGGGGCCGGGCGCGTGTTCCTGAATCACCGCTTCGCGCAGCCATCGCGGGACGGGTGGGCGTACTGGAACACGCTCTACCCCACGGACCTGTTTCCCTTTTCCGACACTCCGCAGCCGGCCTACACCGCGCAGGGCGCGGAAGGCCTGCTTTCGCGGCTGCGGCCGGAAGCCATCCCGAAGCTGTTTCTGACCAACGGAAGCTGGGAGTATTGGAACCGCTGCGCGGCCCTCGTCCACACTGACGTGGCGGGCGAGCTGGACATTCCGCTCCACCCGAACACGCGGCTTTATGTGCTGGCGGGTTCCCAGCATGGGCCGGGGCGCCTGCCAGCCCGGGTCCGCGGGCTCCAACATCCGGCGAATCCCAACGACACGCGCCCGTTTTTCCGCGCGATGCTGGCGGCGCTGGAGGCATGGGTGCGGGAGGGCCGGCAGCCGCCACCGTCGCAATACCCGACTATCTCCGACGGACAGCTCGTGGCGCGCGAGCGGATCCGCTGGCCGCGGAACCTGCGCGCCGCCTTGCCGCGGTATCCGAAGCAGGCCTTCGATCTGTTCTTCGGGGAGGAATTCGCCAGCCGGGGCGTGATCACGGTGGAGCCGCCGCGGGTGCTGGCCCGCTTTCCGGTGCGCCTGCCACAGGTGGACGAGGACGGCATCGACCTCGGCGGCATCCGGCTGCCCGTGGTGGCCGTACCGCTGGGGACGTTCACCGGCTGGAACCTGCGACATCCCGACACCGGCGCGCCGGAGCAGATCGGCGGCACCGCGGGTTCCTTCTTCGCATTCGATGAATCGGAAATCGTGCGGCGCTATCGGAACAAGGAGGAGTACCTCAGACGCGTGGATGCGGCGGCGGGCGAACTGATCCGGAAGAGATATCTGCTCGAAACGGACAGGGAGCAGGTCGTGCGGCACGCGGGCGAACTCTGGGACGCAGTGATGAAACGCTAGACTGGAGACATATGGGCGCACCACCGCAGGCGGAAATGCCAAAGCAGCCGATCGACGGCGTGAAATACCTCATCGCGATCGGGTCCGGCAAGGGTGGCGTGGGCAAGACCACCGTGGCCGTGAATCTGGCCATTGCGCTGGCGAAGCTCGGCCAGAAGACAGGCCTGCTCGACGCCGATGTGTACGGGCCGAACGTCCCCCTCATGATGGGCATCTGCGATGCGCCGTATGCGATCGGCAACCGCATCCAGCCGCTCGAACAGCACGGGCTGCGGCTGATGTCGATGGGGTTCCTGAATCCCGGCGACAAGCCGCTGATCTGGCGCGGGCCGATGCTGCACAGCGTGATGCAATCCTTCATCCGGCAGGTGGACTGGGGCGAGCTGGACTACCTGCTGGTGGACCTGCCGCCGGGCACCGGCGACGTGGTGCTGAGCCTGGTGCAGACCGTGCCGCTCACCGGGGCGATCGTCGTGACGACGCCGTCCGAAGTGGCCCTGGAGGACGGGCGCAAGGCGGTGCTGATGTTCCAGCAGGTGAAGGTGAAGCTGCTGGGGATCGTCGAGAACATGAGCTACCTGGTCGTGCCCGAGACAGGCCAGAAGCTGGACATCTTCGGCCAGGGCGGAGGCCGGCGCACGGCCGAGGCGATGGGCGTGCCTTTCCTGGGCGAGCTGCCGCTGAACCCCAGCATCCGCGTGGGCGGGGACACGGGGCGCCCGGTGGCGCTTGCCGGCGAACAGGATTCCCACGCCGCGCCGTTCTACGAGATGGCGCGGCGCGTGATGGAGCGGGTGGAGTCGCTCGAGCGGAAGGCGCCGACCATTACCATCGAGGACTGAAGCGGCGGGAAACTGAAGTCAGGACGGAAGCGTCCAGAGGGACGTATGCGGCGCGCAGCTGTTCTCTTGCTTGCCTTCGGGCTTTCCGTGGCGAGCGTCTCCGGGCAGTGGGGCAAGGGGTGGCATCCCCGCCACCACATCTACACGGGGCTGGGCTTCGCCGTTCCGGGCCTCGATCTGACGACCTTCTACCAGAACGCTTTTCTCTGGAATTTCGGCTACGGATACCGCCCCCTGAAATACTTCCAGATCGACCTCGGCTATGAGGGCGCCTACAATGCAGCGCGCGTGAAGGACTACATTTTCAACCCGGCGGCCGGCTATCTGAGAATCCGTGATTTTCAGACCTATTTGCCGCTGGGCGCGCGCGTGGTGGCGCCGCTGGCCGGAGGACGCCTGGAATTCTACGGCGGGGGCGGCGGCTCGTATGTGCGGACGTCGGAAAGCCTGCGGCAGCCCAGCCAGTGGGTGCGCTTCGAGTGCCCCGACTGTGTGTCGCGCGACGGCTGGGGCTACTTTGCGATGCTCGGCACGGGCATCGCGCTGAATACTTCGCAGTCGGTCCGGCTGACGGTGACCACGCGCGTCTACCGCGCCGAGACGTCCGGGCCGCCCATCGGGGCCAACCCGGCCATCTTCACGCGGGAGAGGTGGGTGAACACGACGTTCGGCTTCGCCTTCAGCTTCTGAACTTCATGGCGCCACGCCGAAATACGGCTTGCGCGAGCGCCAGCGGCCGCGGGTAAAGTCGGGGAAGGGCACAGGCGCGCCGCCCTTGGCGATGGACTCCTCGCTGGCCGGGATGACGGCGCTCATGGTGAGCGAGTCGATCAGGTCCAGCGGCAGCGGCGTCTTCCACCGGGCCGCATTGAGGAACAGGCGCACTTCCAGATCGTCGGTGCCGCCGTGGCCGGCGGCCAGCGGGTTCCCGCCGGTTTCCGGCTGCCGCATCGCCTTCCACCACGGGTGCTCGAACTCTTCCTGGTATGGGGCGAAGGGCTCCCACTCGTGGTACTTCGGCGACCGGTCGACGATGTAGACGGCGCTGCGGGCCTCGTCGTACAGCCCGCGCGTGCCCTGGACCATCCAGCGGTTGTCGTAGGGCCGCGGCAGTTGCATGTCGTAGTTGATCACCACCGTCTTGCCCATCTTCGTGCGAACGACGCTGGTGACGATGTCGCCCTGCTTCCATTGCTGCCGCGCGTAGGGGTGATTCGGGCCGAAGCGGCGGCGGAAGTACTCGTTGATGCCCAGAGAGGCGGTGGCGTGGGAGGAGATCGTGTCGAAGGCGTCGCCGCAGTTGATGTCCAGCCAGCTCAGCACCGGGCCGAGCGAGTGGGTGGGGTACTGGTCGGCGTTGCGGCGGGCGAGAAACTCGCCGCCCCAGCGCATGCGGCCCTCGCGATCGAAGAACCAGTGGTCGACGCAGTCGTGCGAGTGGGCGCAATGGCAGTGCACCATGCGGCCGAACAGCCCGCCGCGAATCATGTTCAGAACGGCGAGGTTGTCGCGCCGGAAGCTCCAGTTCTCCATCATCATGCAGGGCGTGTGCGTCTGCTCGTGGGCTTCCAGCAACTGCCAGCATTCGTCGTACGTCTGGGCGATGGGCACCTCGACGCCCGTGTACTTGCCGGCGCGCATGGACTCGACGGCCATGCGGGCGTGCAATTGCCAAGGCGTGGCGATGAGCACGGCGTCGACGTCCGCCATCTCGAGCGCGCGGCGCCAGGCCGTTTCGGAACCGGACAGTACCCGCGGCGTCCGGCCGGAGGCGGTGGCCACGAGATCGGCGGCGCGGCGGGCCGCCTCGTCGCGCAGATCGCAGACAGCCGTCACCTCGACGGCCGGGGCGCGCAGCGCGGTGCGCAGCAGCCCGGTTCCCCGGTTGCCTGTGCCGATGACGGCGAGCCGGACTGGCGGCAGGTCCGCGGCGGCTGATGTGAGGCCGGCAAGAACGAATTCGCGGCGGTCCATGAGGAGCTCCCGCCCCGTTCTATCACGATTTGCGGCAGGGCGGGCCGGGCGCTTACAATAGGAGTTGGCTCGGGGCGTGGCTCAGCCTGGTTAGAGCGCCTGGTTCGGGACCAGGAGGTCGGTGGTTCAAATCCACTCGCCCCGACCATTCCGCGCACAGTATTCCTGCTCTCCCAAGCGGCGCATTTCGGCATTTTCGATCCGCCAGTACCTCCGGCGAAGCCTGAATGGCTGCTTCGTCCTGTGGCGGCGCGATCCATTCCGCTTCACAAGGCGGCAATCGATGCCGGGACCTTCCTCCTGCCTGGACCGGAGCCGGAAAATGCTGCCTCCAGTCCCCCAAAACTCCAAGGGTTGATGTGGGCACACGCCCCGGCTTCCGATGCGGTCTGCGTGGCGGCTGCCGGCCGTTGGGCCGCGCCGCGCACTCCCCCGAATGTTGACTGGCCAACCCTGCAACGGCGGGCGGGGTGAACCTCGCCCGCCGCTGCGCGGGAAGCATTGTCACGCCGTCGCTGCAAGCATCGCGCTGGCGGTTTTCTCGGGAACGTGCCGCAGGTCGTGGCCTGTGTAGATCTGGCGCGGCCGGGCGATCTTCTGCTCCGGATCCTGGAGCATCTCCTCCCACTGCGCCAGCCAGCCCACGGTGCGCGGGATGGCGAACAGCACGGTGAACATCTCGGGTTTGAAGCCCATGGCCTGATAGATGATGCCGGAGTAGAAGTCCACGTTGGGGTAGAGCTTGCGCTTGATGAAGTACTCGTCCTCCAGCGCGATGCGCTCCAGTTCGAGGGCGATGTCCAGCTTCGGGTTGCGGCCGGTGACTTCGAACACGCGGTCGGCCGTCCACTTGATGATGCGCGCCCGCGGGTCGTAGTTCTTGTAGATCCGGTGGCCGAAGCCCATCAGTTTGACCTCGCCCCTCTTGACGCGCTCGATGTAGGCCGGGACCTTGTCCTTCGAGCCGATCTCGTCGAGCATCTTGAGGACTTCCTCGTTGGCGCCGCCATGCAGCGGCCCGGACAGGGCGGCCGCGGCGGCCGCGAGGGCGACATAGGGGTCGGCGTGCGAGCTGCCGACGTTGCGCATCACGTTGGCGCTACAGTTCTGCTCGTGATCGGCGTGGAGGATGAAGAGGATGTCGAGCGCCTGCGCCAGCACCGGGTTGGCGTGGTACTTCGGCTCGACCATCTTCCACAGCATGTTCATGAAGTTTTCGGTGTAGCTCAGGTCGTTGTCCGGGTAGACGTACGGGTAGCCGAGGCTGTGGCGGTAGCAGTAGGCGGCGATGGTCGGCACCTTGGCAATGAGGCGCGTCATTTGCAGCCGGCGGACGTCCTTGTTGAAGATGTCGCGGGCGTCCTTGTAAACGGTGGAAAGGGCGGCGACGGTGCTGATGAGCATCGCCATCGGGTGGGCGTCGTAACGGAAGCCTTCGAGGAACTTCTTGGTGGTCTCGTGGAGCATCGTGTGATGCTTGATTTCGGCCTCCCACTGCTTCAGCTCGTCGGGGGTGGGCAATTCGCCGTTGATCAGCAGCCAGGCGACCTCGAGGAACGTGCAGCGTTCGGCCAGCTCCTCGATGGGGTAGCCGCGGTAGCGGAGGATGCCTTTCTCGCCGTCGATGAAGGTGATCGCGCTGCGGCAGGACGCGGTGTTCATGAAGGCCGGGTCGTAGCCCATGACCCCGAAGTCCTGCTCGTCCTTCTTGATCTGGCGAAGGTCCATGGTGCGGATGCAGCCGTCGACGAACGGGATTGTGTAGGATTTTCCGGTGCGGTTATCAATGATGGTGAGAGTATTCTGGTTCTCCATGACTCCAGCTCCAGCTTGAACTGCACGGCCGGCTTCCGGCGCCCCTCTCCGCGCCGGCCCGCCGGCGAGTCTGCACCCGCCGCCGGCCGGTAGGCCCGGCGGCAAAACAACCGACTGTCGGGGTGCGCAAACCCCAACTCCCGTGTACCATCACCTGAAGCCGGAAGCAAGCCCCAAATCGGGGGATTCGGTCCGAATCTCCCGGGCGGTATACTGCGAGAAGCCGGAACGGAAGACCGGGAGGAACCCGGCGCCGCCGGCACTAACCTGCAAGAGGTGCAAAGATGGACTCTTATAATGGCATTCCCGTGCCCGCAGAGGGGCAGCCGATCGAGTTCCGGGAGGGGCGGTTCGCCGTTCCGGACAGGCCCATCATCCCCTTCATCGAGGGTGACGGAACGGGGCCCGACATCTGGCGCGCGGCGAAGGCCGTTTTCGACGCCGCGGTGGAAAAAGCTTACGGCGGACAGAGAAAGGTCGTCTGGTACGAGATCTTCGCCGGCGAAAAGGCGTTCCAGAGATTCAACACCTGGCTTCCGGACGACACCCTGAAAGCCATAGAACGCTTCCGGGTGGCCATCAAAGGGCCATTGACCACGCCTGTTGGAGGCGGCATCCGCAGCCTGAATGTCAGCCTGCGGCAGCTTCTGAATCTTTACGTCTGCATGCGCCCGGTGAAGTATTACCCGGGCGTGCCGTCGCCGATGAAGCGCCCGGAGCTGCTCGATATCGTCATTTTCCGCGAAAATACCGAGGACGTTTATGCCGGAATCGAGTGGAAACAGGGCACGCCGGAGGCGGCGAAAGTCATCGAATTTCTCGCCAAAGAGATGGGCGTGAAGGTGCGGCCGGACTCGGGCATCGGCGTCAAGCCGATCAGCGTGGAAGGGTCCAAACGGCTGGTGCGCCGCGCCATTCGCTACGCGATCGAAAACGGGCGCAAGAGCGTCACGCTCGTCCACAAGGGCAACATCATGAAGTTCACCGAGGGCGCCTTCCGCGACTGGGGCTACGAGGTGGCCCGCGACGAGTTCGGCGACCGGGTGGTCACCGAGGCGGAAGCGGGGGCCAATCCGCCCGAGGGCAAGGTGGTCATCAAGGACCGCATCGCGGACTCCATGTTCCAGCAGCTGCTGCTGCGCCCGGACGAATACGACGTGCTGGCGACGCCGAATCTCAACGGCGACTACCTTTCCGACGCGGCGGCGGCGCAGGTGGGCGGGCTCGGCATGGCGCCCGGCGCCAACATCGGCGACGAACACGGCGTGTTCGAGGCCACGCACGGCACCGCGCCCAAGTATGCCGGCCAGGACGTGGTGAACCCGTCGAGCGTCATCCTCTCCGGCGTGATGATGTTCGAGTTCATCGGCTGGAAGGAAGCGGCGCAGCGCATCGAGAAAGGCATCACCGAGACCATCCGCCAGAAGCGCGTCACCTACGACCTGCACCGGCTGATGGAAGGCGCCACCAAGCTGAAGACGAGCGAATTCGGCCAGGCGATCATCGAGAACATGTAGCGTCAGTGTGGGGGCGGCGCAGGCCGCCCCCGGACCTAACGGTATTGCAGCCGGATGAGCGAGAAGTTGACGCTCAGCTCGCGCTCGTCCCCTTCCGGCCGGAATACCGGGGAGGCGGCGATCTCCACGGTGTATTCAGCCGCCGGCGGCAGCGGCGCTTCGATCACGAACAGGCCGGTGCGCTCGAGACGCCAGGAGCCGAGCGGCGCCCCGTTGGCCTTCAGCTCGATCCGGGCATGGCTCGGCGAGTAGCCTTGCAGGCGAAGCACGGCCGCGCCCGGCCGCGTCGGCTTCAGGCGCAGCCGCGCCCGGGGGCCGATCCAGCGGTAGCGGTTGCCGAACTCGCCTTCCAGCTGATAGAAGCCCTCGAGCAGCGCTTCCTCGTGCCCCGGCTTGGAGAAATCGAGATTGTCGGGCCGCACGCCGGGGTACAACTCTTCGCGAAGTTTCGAAGGCAGCAGGTTGAAGACGCCGTCCTCGAGCGGCGCGGCGAAGCCGCACGAGGGGCAGCGCAGCTCGTGGTCATCCCAGGGCAGGGGGGCCATGCAGTCCGGGCAGGCGAGAGCCTGCTGCATGGACAACTGCGCTGGCAACGGGCCGGGCTTCTTGCACAAGGCTGCGAGCGTGCCCCCGAGAAAGCGCGCCGCGCGCGCGTCGGTATAGCCTGGATACAGGCGCAAGAGGCCCGCGACGAGCCCGTTGGCCCATCCCGAGGCCCGGGGGAATGTGAGGACCCGGCTTTCGGGGAAATAACGGCCGATGATGGCAAGCCAGTCTCGGAGTCCGTAGCGGTGGTTCTGGCGGATGCCGAACGACTCCTCCTGCCACGCCCCGATGACGTCGGCGGCAATGTAGTCGAGCAGGCCGCACCGGTGCAAGGCGCGCTCGAGCCCGTTCATCTGCTCCGGGTAAGGCGCGCGGTAGAAGCGCAGCGTGAGGATGCGGCGGATCGGCTCTTCGGCAAAGAAGTAGACGCCGCCGGGCGCGAGCACGCGATGCACCTCCCGCAGCACGGCATCGATATCCATGAATTGCGACAGCATCTGGAAGCCGGCCAGAAAGGCGATCGACGAGTCGCGGAAGGGCAGCCGCGTCGCATCGCCGGCCACGAGCACCGGGCTGCGCTGGAGGTTCCACGCTGTGCGCAGGTAGCGTCCATGGCGCAACGCGTCGGCGGAGATATCCAGCGCGTAGCCTTCTGCGCCGAACCGGTTGGCCAGCATGTAGGAGGTGTGGCCTGCGTTGGCTCCGATCTCGAGAAAGGGGCTGAGCGAAGGGATGAAGTCCAGGTGCGCCGAAAGGATGGCCGCCCGGCGGACGTTCTCGTCGGCATAAGTGGCCAGAACGCGCTCCGGCTGGCCGAGCGAGGCGAAATTGTGAAAGTCCACCTGCGCCCGTTTTACCGAGAGATCCTGGGCCCGGGTGTCGACCGGAAGTGGCTCAGCCATGGGTGATCTTCACTTTTAACCTGTACCGGCCGCCGGCCGCAACCCCAAAAATGGGGTCAGACACCTCTGTCCCCGCACAAATGGGGTCAGACACCTCCGTCCCTGGTTTTTGCCGCGTGGTGCCGGCGGCACACGGGTTGCCCTCGCCGCGCGAAATGGTGCATTGGGTGTCTGACCCCATTTTCGGCTTTGAAAATGCGGGATGGAAATGGTGCATTGGGTGTCTGACCCCATTTTTCTAGACTGGGAGTGTGCCCAGAACGGATACGGGCTGGCTCATCAAGCCGGAGGAGCTGCGGGGCTGGATCCTCGAAGAAACTGCCGAGTGGCTGGCCGTCAACAAGCCGGCCGGCGTCGTTTGCCACCCGTCGAAACACGGGCCGCGGTCGAGCCTTGTCGGCGCCGCGCGCGAGTACCTGCGCGAGCCCGTGCTGCACATGCCCTCGCGGCTCGACCGGGAAACCAGCGGCATTGTCGTGCTGGTGCGCCGCCGCGAGGCGGCCAGCCGCATGCAGCGGGCCATCCAGGCCGGCCGCGTCCGGAAACGTTACCTGGCCATCCTCGAGGGCGAGCTCCGCGAGCCGCGCCTCGTCGATCTGCCCATCGGTCGCGCGGCTGCGTCCGCCGTGTTTCTCAAGCAGGCGGTTCGCGAGGACGGCCAACCGGCGCGCACGCGATTCGTCCCCCTGGATTGGCGCGGCGGCAAGACGCTCGCCCGCGTCGAGCCGGAAACCGGCAGGCTGCACCAGATCCGCGTCCACGCCGCCGCCATCGGCCACCCTGTCGCCGGCGACAAGCTCTACGGCCCCGACGAGACGCTGTTTCTCGAATTCATCCGCCACGGCTACACGGAACTCCTCCGCCAGCGGCTCGGCGCCGAACGACAGATGTTGCACGCCGAAGAGCTCGTCTTCGAGCTTGACGGGGAAACGATCCGGTTCCATGCACCGCAGGCCGAAGACATGGCGCGCTTCTGGGCTTCCCTCGCGGCGCAGGGCAGGCAAGCCGAAGCTCAGAAGCCGATGAGCACGCCGCCGTCGACGGGCAGCACCACGCCGTTGACGAACCGCGCCGCCGGCGAGCAAAGATAAACCGCCGCCCAGGCGACGTCTTCCGTCGTGCCGAGACGGCCGAGCGGCGTGCGGTGAAGCACGCGCTGCTTCCTCGCCGGATCCGCTTCGAATGCCTTGCGGGCGATGTCGGTCTCGATGAAGCCCGGCGCGATCGCGTTCACGCGGATCCCGTTCGGCGACAGATCCACGGCCAGCGAACGCACCATGCCCAGATAGGCCGATTTCGCCGTCGAGTAGGCGAACACGCGCGACAGCCCGAAAAACGACGTCATCGAGGCCGTGAACAGGATCTGGCCGTGCCGCTTCCCGATCATCGGCGGGATCAGGGCGCGCGTCAGCGCGTAGGCGCCCGTTACGTGCGTGTCCAGCATGTGGCGGAACTCGGCCTCGTCGGTCTCTTCAATGGTCTTCTTCAGGTGATGGCCGGCGTTGTTGACGAGAATGCTCACATCGCCGTAGCGGGAGCGGACGTCCTCGACCAGCGCCGGCACGTGCGCCGTGTCGGCGACGTCATGAACGGCCCAGCCCGCAGCCGGCCCGAGCGCGGCGGCCGCCTTCTCGAGCAGCTCGCGCCGCCGCCCCACGAGAATGACTCGCGCGCCGCTGAGAATGAAGGCGTGCGCGATGGCGCGTCCAATGCCGGTGGCCCCTCCGGTGATGAGCGCCAGCTCCCCGGAAAGGGAAAATGCCTCGCCCGGCGTCATGAAGGTTTCGTTGTGTGTTTCCATGGAAGCCCAGATACTGATATGTTAGTACATGGCCATGCACAATGCAAAATCCCCCGGACGCTTTTCGCTCGGCATGGGCGACCGCTTCGGCCAGCAAGGCCAGGCGCAGCTGGCGGCCTGCCTGAGGGCGCTCGAATCCGGCGTGGAAATCACCCCCGTCTGGAACAAGAGCCACCGCGAACACTGCATCGTTGGCAGCGCGCCCGCCGATGTGCGGCGCGAGGCGGACGCCGCCGTGGCGGCGCTCGGCTGGCGCGGCGCGTATTTTGTCGATGCCGACCACATCCGGCTGGAGACCGTCGATGCGTTTCTCGCGCCCAGCGATTTCTTCACCATCGACGTGGCGGACTCCATCGGCAAGCCGGCAGCCGCGGCCTCGCTCGACGCCTTCTGCGCGGATGCGGGCGACTGCGGCGGCGCGTTCGGGCTGACGCGGGACGCGGTCCGGCGCATCGCTGCCAGGTATCTGGCCGCGGTGGAAGAGGCGGCGAGCATCTACCGCAGGATCGAAAGCGCGAAAGGGCGCGGCGCGTTCATCACGGAAGTCTCCATGGATGAAACCGACTCGCCGCAGACGCCCGACGAGTTGTTCGTGATCCTGGCGGCGCTGGCGCGCGAGGGCGTGCCGGCGGACACGATTGCGCCAAAGTTCACCGGGCGTTTCAACAAGGGCGTGGACTACGTGGGCGACGTGGCTCAGTTCGAGCGCGAGTTCGAAGCCGACATCGCCGCCATCCGGCTCGCGGTGGAGCGGTACGGTCTGCCCGCGCACCTGAAGCTCAGCGTGCATTCCGGCAGCGACAAATTCTCGCTCTATCCTGCCATCCGCCGCGTGCTCGCGCGAACAGGCGCGGGAGTGCATGTGAAAACCGCCGGCACAACGTGGCTCGAAGAGCTCATCGGGCTGGCCGAGGCGGGCGGCGAAGGGTTGGCGGTGGCGAAAGAGATTTACGCCGAGGCTTTCGCACACCGCGAGGAGCTCTGCGCGCCCTACGCGGCGGTGATCGACATCGACCCGTTGAAGCTGCCCTCGCCGCAGACGGTGGCCGCGTGGGATGCGCAGCGGTTTGCCGCGGCGCTGCGGCACGATCCGCAGTGCCCGGACTTCAACCCGCACCTGCGGCAGCTGTTGCACGTGGGCTACAAGATCGCGGCGAAGATGGGCGAACGCTACCTCGCGCTCGTACGCGCCTGCGAGGAGACGGTGTCGCGCAATGTGACCCTGAACCTTTTCGAGCGCCACATCCGCCCCCTGTGGCTGGGCTGAGGCCCGGCGCTTCGCGTTTCAGGTATCATCGGCGGAAGCGGTCCCGCATGAACCCCGCCGAGTTTCCAAACCTGGCGGCGGCCGAGGAGCGCATGTGGTGGTTCCAGGGCATGCGCGAGATCTTCCGCCGCATCGCCTCGCGCCACCTGCCGGGGAACATTGCCGATGTGCTCGACGCCGGATGTGGCACGGGCGCCAACGCCGAATGGATGGCGCGCACGTTCGGCTGGCGCGTCGCGTGCCTGGATTTCGCCGCGGAGGCCCTCGCGCTGGCGCGGCGCCGCGCGCTGCCCGGCCCGTTCGTGCGGGCCGACATCCGGCAGCTTCCGTTCCGCCAGGCCAGCTTCGATCTGGTCACCTGCTTCGACGTGATTGCCCATCTCGAGCCGGGCGAAGAGAGAAGAGCCTTCGCGGAATTTTCACGATGCCTGCGCCCCGGAGGCTGGCTGTTTGTGCGCGCTTCGGCCTTCGGCTGGCTCCGCAGCCGGCATTCGCAGTTCATCGAGGAGCGCCAGCGGGTGACGCTCGGCCGCCTTGGCGAGGGGCTGCGGGCGGCCGGGTTCGAAGTGCGGCGCCAGACATACGCCAACAGCCTGCTGCTGCCCGTGGCGGTGGCGAAGTTCCGGGTTTGGGAGCCGCTGGTGCGAGCGCCGGCGGAAAGCGGCGTCCGGCTCGGGCCGCCCTGGCTCGAGCGGATTCTGTACGCTCCCCTGCGGCTGGAGGCGTGGTGGATCGGCCGTGGAGGTTCGTTTCCGGCGGGGCAATCAGCGCTCGTGCTGGCGCGGAAGCCGGGTTGAGCGGACTGCCTCAGAGAGCCGGTTTCTTCCTCGCAGACACGGTGCACGCCGAGGCCGCCGCGCGCGCAACGCCGGCAAGGAAAGGCCGCAGGACAAGCTTCCAGTACAGTCGCGCAAACTGCCTTGCGGTGGTCAGCAGCGAGCGCCAACGGAAAAACTGGCTGCGGCCGTACAGGCGCGGGTAGTGGCTCACCGGGACTTCGGCAACGCCACAGCCGGTCATCTCGATCTTGCGGACCAGTTCCAGGCAGATGGTCCCGGAGGTGGATTCAAGCTGCACGTTCTCGACCAGGGCGCGGCGGATCAGACGGAAATCGCAATCGATGTCGCGGATGCGGATGCGGAACAGAAACCGCGCCACCCGGTTGTAAACATCGCCAATGAAGACGCGGTGCCACGGGTCCTGCCGCAGCGTCTTGTAGCCGTTGACCAGCCCGACCTCCGGTCCCCACTTTTCGAGCAGCAGATGGATCTCGGCCGGGTCGTACTGGCCGTCGCCGTCGGTGTAAAACACCAGGTCCTTGGTGGCCGCGGCGAAGCCGCTGCGGAGCGCCCCGCCGTAGCCGCGGTTGGTTTCGTGGGTAACGATGCGCAGGCGCGGCCCCAGCTCGGCCTGCATGCGCTCGAGCACGGCGGCGGTGTCGTCCCGGCTGCCGTCGTTGACGACGATCACTTCAAAGTCGTCCGTGGCGCGCTCCAGCGCCGCGAAGGCGCGGCGCAACAGCCCGGGCAAAGAAGGGCCGTCGTTGTAAGCAGGGAAAAAGGCGCTGATGCCCTCACCCGTTTTCATATCCCGTTACGGTGCGTGGCGCAATGGTACCACCGCCACGGGGCGGGATGCAAATCTCCGAACCGCGTCCAACGGCTCAAGGCTCGGCGAGCTCGCCGTTGAAGGTAATCGAGCTCTCGACGGACGTGCGGCGGAAATCCGAGTTGACGACGTTCATGGTGATGTTCCGCCGGTAGCCAAACAGCACCCTGAGTCCGAACTCCGTGCCATACGTGGCGGGGAACCAAAGCCCCTCGTCCACTTTCGCGAAGGTGACCTGGAAGCCGAGCTGGCGGATGCTGACGCCCAGCAGGACGCGCACGGCCGCGGGCACATTCCAGGCGAGACGCGTGGAAACAAGGCGCGGCTGGAACTCTTCGGGATCGACATACACTTCGCCGGCCCAGGGCTTCGTCTCGCCTCCGCTTTCCCGCCGCGGTTCGAAGCGGAGAAGGAACGCCGGACGCCCGGCCAGAACCCGGCAGCCTTCCAGCGTGAACCGGTAGCCGCGTTGCTCGCGCCGCGTGAGCGGGAACAGGTCTGCGGCGATCCCGTCGCGGGCATTGCGGTCGTTGACAAGCTCCTCAGTGAGGTCTTCGATCAGCTCGCCGTCAAGATCCAGACCTTTGGAAGTGAAGCCCGGCTTGTCATAGGCGAGCAGCCGGCCCTTGTGTTCGTAGCGCCCTTCGAACCGCTCCAGTTCCTTTTCCGTCCCTGACGGAGTGGGCGTGGCCAGATACGTGCGGCGTTCTTCGCGCGCCACCTTGCCATTGGCGCGCAGGAAACGGACCAGCGTCTCCTGCCGGTACACGACCGTGCGGCGCGCCTCCACCGCCCGTTCCTGGCCGGCTGCCAGGCGCGCGAGGATCTCTTCCAACGGGGGTGCTTCCGGACACTGCGCCGCCGTTGCAGCGCCAAGAAGCGGCGCGAGGACGAACACGCCCACACCTTTCACATAGGACATTACGGCCAGGTGCCGCGAAGGTTCCGCGCGGAATCTCAGGGCGCCAGATTCACGAGGTCGACCACGAGCAGAGTGGAGTCCTCAACGAGCAGCGCGAAGTTGCCGCACAACGCGCGGCGATAGCCGGGCGGTGGCGGCGGGAACTGGCGGGCGAGCGCCTCGGGCAAGGGTTCGAGTTTCGCCGCAAGGCCAGGCGGTAGCCCCTTGCCGCGCGCCAGCTGCTTCATGATGCCGGGAGGGAATTCGCCCTTGCGCGCGATCCCCGGCGGGAGGTGGCCCGAACCAGGGCGGTAGAAATCGAGCAGAATGCGGATTTCCGCGTCGCGAAATGCCGGGTAGGTTTGCTTCGCGGCCTTTGCGGGCGGGCTGTTGTGCTCCTTCGGCTTCGCCTTGCCTGCGCCTTTGCCTTGCCCGAATGCGAGGAATGCGCAAACCACACTCACGCAGAGCAGACGCCACATGGCAACCAGCATACCAGCCGCGGCTATTCGTATCGCAACGCCTCGACCGGGTCGAGCCGCGCCGCCTTGGCCGCAGGCCACAGGCCGAAGAACAGGCCGACGCCCACGCTGACGGCGACGCCCAGCACGGCGGCCCAGAGCGGGACGCTGGTCGGGAGGTTCGGGAAGGCAAGCCCGGCGGCCTTCGAGACCACCCAGCCGAGCAGCATGCCGAAGAGGCCACCGGCGAAGGTGAGCACGACGGCTTCGGTGAGGAACTGCACGACGATGTCGAGCCGCCGCGCGCCGACCGCCTTGCGGATGCCGATTTCGCGCGTCCGCTCGGTCACCGAGACCAGCATGATGTTCATCACGCCGATGCCGCCCACCAGCAGGCCGATCGAGGACAGCACCACCATCACGAGCGCGGTGACGCTGGTGACCTGGCGGAACTCCTCGATCATCTGCTCGGCGGTGCTGAGGCTGAAGTTGTCCGGCTCGTTGTATTTCAGCCGGCGCTCCTGCCGCAGCACGCCGCGCACTTCCTCGATGGCCTGCGAAATCATGCCCGGGCGGGCCACCACGATCAGCATGTGCTCGACGGCGCCGGGCTCGAGCTTCCGCATCGTGTGATATGGCAGCAGCACGCGGTTGTCCTGCTGGCCCGGGAAGGAGTTGGCGGGCCGCTTCATCACGCCGATCACTTCATAGCTGTGGCCGTCGACCTGGATCGTCTTGCCGATGGCGTCAAGGCCGGAAAAGAGGCTCTTGTAGACGTCCTCGCCGATCACGGCCACGGGCACCCGGCGGATGTTCTCGAATTCGGTGAAAAAACGGCCGGCCATCATCTCGGCCTGTCCGCCCTGGGCGTATTTCTCGTCCGTGCCGCCCAGGTCGATCTGAAGCACCTCGTTGTTCTTGTACCGGGCGCGGTGGATGACGTTCCAGTTCGGGAACAGGTAGGGGCTGACCGCCGCCACCGAGCGGCACCGTTCCTGGATGGCCATGGCGTTTTCGTAGGTGAGGGGCTTGCGCAGCAGCTCTTCGCGCGAGCGGCGGCCGAACTGGACGCCGATTTTGAACTTGAACACGACGATCGTGTCCGTTCCGAGGCTGCGGATGACGCTGGTGACGGCCCCGTCGAAGCCGGTGAGGATGCTGCCGACGCCAATGATGGTTCCGGTGCCCATGATGACGCCGAGCACGGTGAGGAAGCTGCGGAGCTTGTGCTCGCGGATGGTGGCAAGCGCCAGGCGGATGCCCGCGACAATGAGAGCGAGGTTGTGGAAGCGCGCCTTCATTTCTCCGCCCTCAGCGCTTCGATGGGATCCAGACGCGCCGCCTGCCGCGCCGGATAAATGCCGAAGAACAGGCCCACGGCCGCGGAGAGTCCGACCCCCAGCGCGACCGAATACAGCGGCAGCGCCATGGGGATGGGCGTCATGCGGCGGACGACGATGGCCGCCGCCCAGGCCAGCAGGACGCCGACGAGCCCGCCGGCGCCGGCGAGCACCGCGGATTCGATGAGAAACTGCCAGAGAATGTCGCTGCGGCGCGCGCCCAGCGACTTGCGGATGCCGATCTCCTGGGTGCGCTCGGTGACCACGGCGAGCATGATGTTCATGATCACCACCCCGCCCACCACCATGAACACGCTCACCACGGCCACCGCCGTGGCGGCGATGGCGCCGGTGAGGCGGTCCCAGGCGCCCATGATCGTGTCCGAGGTGAACATCATGAAATTGTCCTCGCGCTGTGGAGGCAGCCTGCGGTAGGCCCGCAGCAGCGCGCGCACCTCGTCCATGGCGTCCTGGAAGCGTGCGCGGTCCGCCGCCAGGCAATTGAAGCTGAGCCAGCGGCGCGCGCCGAACTCCTTGAAGAACGTGTACAGCGGGATGTGGACGAAGCTGTCCTGCGACTGGCCGAACACGCTGCCCAGCCGCTTCGCCACGCCGATCACCTCATAGGGCTTGCCGTTGATGCGGATGGTCTTGCCCACGGGGTCGACGCCCTCGAAGAACTCGTCGCGCAGGTCCGCGCCGATGAAGGCGACCATGCGGCGGCCCCGCACGTCGCCCTCGCTCAGGTAGCGCCCGCTTTCCACCTGCACGCTGCTGATCAGGTGGAAATTCGCCGTGGCGCCGATCACGCGCACGTCCTCCAGCCGCTGGTTCGCCCAGGCAACGTCGCCGCGCGTCGAGCCCGACATGCCGATTTCCTTCAGCAGCGTGGCCCGCTCGCGGACGAAATCGAATTCGTCCGGCCGGAGCTCGGGGTTCTTGCGCAGCAGCTCGAGAAACTTCTTCGGGTCCCAGTCTCCGATGAAGGCGAAACGCACCACGGTGAAGCCGTTGGCGCCGAGATCGGCGATCTTTTCGGCGACGTAGAGGTCCATCCCGTGGATGACGCTCATCACCGCGATCAGAGTGGTGGTGGAGAGAATGATGCCGAGCAGCGTGAGCGCGCTGCGCAGCTTGGCCGACCGCAGGTTGGCCAGGGCGATGCCGAACGCCTCCTGGATCTGGGCAAAACGGGTCATCCATCAGGTGGATACGATGGCGGGCGGGACTTTGTTCCGCACTGCCTCGAACCAGTCCCGCAGCACGAGGTCGAGCCAGAACCGGTGCTGCCCGCGGGCGAGGAACCCCAGATGTCCTCCATGCTCCACTGCCAGAAGGCGGATGTGCGGATTCGAGCGGATCTCGGGAGAGGAAAACAGCCCGAACGGGATCATCGGGTCGTCCTCGGCCTGCACGAGCAGCGCCGGCACGCGGATTGCCCGCGTGAAGCGGAGCGCGGACTGCGTGGCGTAGTAGTTGGGCGCGTCGCCGAAGCCGAAAAACGGCGCGGTGATGCGGTTGTCAAAATCAAAAATGGTGCGAATTGTTTTCAGGCCCGGGTCCGGGAACCGTTGCGGATCCATGCGGTGGCGCCGGGCGTAGCGGCGGCGCAGGCTGCGCACGAACTTCCGGTGATAGATCCGGTTCTGCGGCGCGAGGATGCGCCGCACGCAGGCGTGCAGGTCGACGGGCGTGGAGACGGCCGCAACGCCTTCCACCAGGGCGGCTGCCTCCTCGCCCAGCTCGCCGGCAAGCTTGAGCACGACGTTGCCGCCGAGCGAGAAGCCGGCCAGGAAGCGCGGCCCGCGGCCCTCGGCCCGCCATTGCCCGAGAATGCGGCGGGCGTCGGTGGTGAGCCCGGAGTGGTAGAGGGTGGGCGAGTGGGGCTCGCTCAGGCCGCAGCCCCGCAGATTCATGCGGTGGACGGCGTAGCCCGCTTCGAGCAGGCAATGGGCCAGCGACACCAGATACCCGCTGCGGCTGGAGCCTTCAAGGCCGTGCAGCAGCAGCACCTCGCCCCGCGCCTGGCCCGCCGGGCGGTTCTCCTCCACAAGGATGCCGACGCCCGGCTCTGTTTCGTAAATGACGGCCCGCGTGGGGAAGCGCGCCGTGTCCAGCGGGCGCGGCCAGAAGTTGCCCGCCAGCGTGGCCAGGTGAGGGTTGCGAAACAGCGGTCGGAACGGGCGCAAATTCCGAGTGTAGCAAGCCCGGGTCAATCGCCTTCAGCTTCAGCCGAGTGCGCGCCGGGCTCGGCGGCCTTGCGCGAAAGCTCCTCGGTGAGGATGATGGCTTCGGCCAGGTCGCGCATCGGGCGGCGCAGGCGGCGGCTTTCGTTGCGCAGCCGCAGATAGGCTTCCTCTTCGGTGAGGTGGAACTTGTACTGGAGGATCCCCTTGGCGCGCTCGACCAGCTTGCGCGTCTCCAGCTGCCTGCGCATCTCCTCGGCTTCGGCCGCAAGGCGCGTGTTTTCCTCTTCCAGCCGCGCCCGGGCCAGCGCGCCGCCCATCTGCTCGCCGACGAAAGTGAGCAGGGCGATCTCTTCCGGCGTATAGTCGTGCCTGTCCTTGTGGTGGACGTTGATGACGCCGATGACTTCGCCGCTCGATACCAGAGGCACGGAACAAAACGCCTCGTAAGTGTCTTCGACAAGGCCGGGCAGGCGGATGAAACGTTTGTCCTGGTAAGCCTTCTCCGGCAGCGCGACGACGCTCTTGTGCTGGATGACCCAGCCGGTCAGGCCCTGGCCGGCCGCCACGGTCAGGTTGCCGATCTCGGTCGCGTGGGGCACCTGCGAGGCGCGCAGGACCACCTCGCCGGTGGAAGGCTCGATCAGGTAGACGAGGCAGGCGTCGCAGCCGGTCACCTGCACCGTCATGCCGATGATCTCGCCGAGCATCTCGTCGACGGAGCGGTTCGAGGCGACGATGCTGCTGATGCGGTGCAACAGGGAAACTTCGCTGGGCAGAGAGTCCATCAGAGGTATAGAGGCCACAGTAATTGTAGGATAAAAACAGGCCGGTGCGGCGTCCAATTCAAACTTTCTATCCGGCTCATTTCCCCGACCGTGAATAAACCGCAGAAGTTGTGGATAATCGGCGCGTGCGCCGCCGTCCTGTTGTTTGCGGCCTCATCCCAATGGTACCGCTTTCAGGCCGGCGCATGGGAACTGGTCACCGACGCCGGCCAGCGGCGAGGGGAGCCGGCGCTGCGGCAAGCGGCCGAAACGGCGGAGCTGTTGCGGCAGGCGGCCCCGGAGCTGGCGCCGGCGCCGGGCGCGGCAGCAACGCCCCCGCGGATCGTTTTGTTTGGCTCGGACCGCGACTTCGCGCCTTTCCGCCGCGGGCAGGGCCAACGCGGGCTGCTCGTCTCGTCCGGCGAGCGAAGCTGGATGATCGTCGCGGACTCCGGCGCCGATACGCCGCGCGTGCTGCGCCACGAGCTGGTGCACTGGATGCTGCGCCGCCGGCGGGCCGCGCCGCCGCCCTGGTTGGAAGAAGGCCTGGCGGAGTATTACTCCACTCTGGAGTTCGACGGTCGCGCGCTCCGGCTGGGCCGGGCCCCGAAAGGCTACCGGGAGCGGCTGGCGCGCTCTCCGTGGCTTGAGGCGGCGCGGTTGTCGGCCGCCGGGCCTGAGCCGGAAGCCGAGGCGGCTGCAACGTTTTACGCGCAAAGTTGGGCAGTGGTTCGCTGGATGATGCTGGAAGGCGGCGGCGCGGCCCGCATGGCGGCGCTGCTCGGGCTTCTGGAAACCGGACGCAGCGCGGATGGGGCGTTTCAGGAGACTTACGGGATTGCGCTGGCGGAGGCCATCGAAAGGGCGAAGCAAATGAACGACCGCCTGCCGTCCGATGCTTCCCTGGACATCCGTCCCGTGCCGTCGGCGCCAGCGATTCCCGCGCCGTCGCGGGAGCCGCTGGCCCCGCCTCTGCCCGATGTTGTGCGGGCCGAATGTTTGCTCGCCGACGGCAAGGAGAGCCAGGCGTTGCAGTTGTCGCAGGAGATCCTGCGCAAGCACCCCGAAAACGGTCCGGCGCACACGCTGGCCGGCATGCTGGCGCTGCGGCGGGGGGATTATGCCGCAGCCCGCGAGCACCTCGAACGGGCCATCGCTTACGGGGACGGCTCGGCGCGGACGCAGTTTGAATATGCCATGCTTGTGCGCGACACAGGCGGGCCGGAGGCGCTGGTCGAGCAATCGCTGCGGGGGGCCGTGGCCGCGGCGCCGGAGTTTGCCGAGGCCTGGCTGGCGCTCGGCAATTGGCTGCTCGGCAAGGGCCGCGCGGCCGAGGCGGCCGAGTGCCTCGCCCGGGCGGCGGAGCTTGAGCCGCAGCGCAGCCCGGCCTGGGAGGCGCTCGGGCGGGCGCTGCTGGCTGCCGGCGAGCGGGGGCGAGCGCGCGAGGCGGCATTGCGGGCTGCCTTGACCGCGGCCACGCCGGAGCAGGGCGAGATGGCGCGCGCGCTGGCGCGCGAAATCGAGACGCGGCCGGCAACGCCCCCGCCGCCCGCCCCGGCGGTGAAGACCCCCGCGGGCTGGTCGCCGCGCGAGGGCGATGCCCGGGTCGAGGGGCGGCTGGTGGCGATCGAATGCGAAACGGCGCGGCTGCGGTTCCGCATCGAGGTGAAGCCGCGCACGGCGCGCACGCCGGCTGAAGTGGTCGTGCTCGAAACCGACAAACCGCATCTCGTGATGCTTCGAGGCAAGACTGCGGGACGGCGCGAGTTTGTTTGCGGCCCGCAGAAGCCGCCGCCCCAGGTTGCCGCCGGCTACGTGAAGGCCGCTGCGCCCGCGCCCGGGTCCGCCGTGCCCGCGGCCAAACCGGAACCGCCTTCCGCGCCGCCGAAGAAGGCCGCCGCGAAGAGCGCCAGGAAAGCCCCGGCGAGGAAAGCCCCGGTTCGCGCCCGGCCCGCGCCTCCGAAGCCGGAGCCGGCCGCGGGGGAGCTGGTCTGGCTCGAGTTCCGCTAGAGGGGCGTGGACGGCTGTGTTGCGTACCGGCCTCTTCGCAGGACTCGCCATGGCTCCGCGGATGCCGCTGCCGGGGCGCGCCGGCCGGTCTCCGGTCCGGCCGCGGCTTCTCCTGGCGGAGGCGGGCCCCGCAGTGCGAGCATCAAACAGGTGGCGGCAAAAGAGCATGGGCGGGACCTTCCATGACCTGCGATGCGGGACGGCGAGGGTGTTATGATGGCGGACGCGCGGGTATGCAGCGAGTAACGCTCCTTGGTTCCACCGGCAGCATCGGTCAGAGCACGCTGGATGTGATCCGCCGCAACCGGGACAGGTTCGGCGTTTTTGCCCTGGTTGCCGGCAGGAACATCGAGGCGCTTGCCGATCAGGTGGCCGAGTTTGAACCGGAAGCGGCGGTGGTAGCAGAAGCGGCCGATCTGGACCGTCTGCGGGAAGCGCTTCGCGCCAGAGGAGCCAAGGTGCCCGAGCTGCTCGCCGGCCCGGAAGCCTACGTTCGGGTGGCCGTGGCCCGGCAGGCCGACGTCGTCGTGTCTGCCATCGTGGGCGTGGCCGGCCTGGAGGCTACCTACGAGGCGGCCCGGCACGGCAAGCGCGTGGGGCTCGCCAACAAGGAGACCCTGGTGGCGGGCGGCCGGCTGGTGATGGAGGCCGTGGCCCGGCACGGGGCGGAGCTCATCCCGATCGACAGCGAACACAACGGTGCGCACCAGTGCCTCCGCGCCGGGGCGCGCGCGGATGTCCGCAAGCTGATCTTGACCGCCTCCGGCGGCCCGTTCCGCAACACCCCGAAGGAAGATTTGCAACGAGTGACTCCGGAACAGGCGCTGAACCATCCAACATGGAAGATGGGCCCGCGAATCACGATCGATTCGGCCACGCTGATGAACAAAGGCTTCGAAGTCATCGAGGCCTGTTGGCTGTTCGGGCTGGATCCCTCGCAGGTCGAAGTGGTGATCCATCCGCAGTCGACCGTGCATGCGATGGTGGAGTTCAACGATGGCAGCGTCATCGCGCAAGTCTGCGCCACCGATATGCGGATGCCCATCCAGTACGCGCTGACCTGGCCCGAGCGGCTGGAGGCGCCCGTGCCGCGGCTCGACTGGCGGCAGGCGCGCACCTGGGATTTCCATCCGCCCGACTTCGAACGGTTCCCGCTGCTCGGCATGGCCTACGAGGCGCAGCGGACCGGCGGCTCGGCCGGCTGCACGCTGAACGCGGCCGACGAGGTGGCCGTGGAGGCTTTTCTGCGGCACGAGATTTCCTTCCCCGCCATTGCAGAAGTGGTGGAAGAAACGCTTTCGCGCGTCCCCCCGAGGGAGGCCGGCAGCATCGCCGAGTTGTTGGAAATCGACCGGCAGTCGCGCGCGGTGGCGGCGGCGGTGGCGCGCGAGCGGGCTGGCGCGCGAGTGATGGCCTGACAGAGGAAACACAGGAACGGCGGCATGGCTCTCCTACACAACATCTGGTGGCTGCTGGTGCTCATCGGCGTGATGATCATCATCCACGAGCTCGGGCACTATTGGGCGGCGCGCTTCTTCCGGATCCGCGTGGCCACTTTCAGCATCGGCTTCGGCCCGAAGCTGGCCGCTTTCCGCTGGGGCGAAACGGAGTTCCGCATCGCCTGGATTCCTTTCGGCGGCTATGTGCGGATGGCGGGCGAACAGCCCAACGACGAGCCCGACCCCGACGGGTTCACGGCGCGGCCGCGGTGGCAGAGGCTGATCGTGGTGCTTGCCGGGCCGGCCATGAACATCGTCCTGGCAGTGGCCCTCCTCACCGGCCTGTACATGGTCCGATACCCGAAACTGGCCAGCACCAGCGGCCCTGCGGTGATCGGATATGTGAAGCCCGGCAGCCCGGCGGCCCGCTCGGGCCTCCAGCCCGGCGATGTGATCATCCAGCTGGAAAACCGCACCGACCCGACATGGGAAGAAGTGGTCATGCGCGAGGTGGTCAGCGCCGGCCGCCCGCTGCCTATCGTCATCCAGCGGGGCAATGAAAAGATCTCCCTGGCGGTCATGCCGGAGCTCGACCAGGGCAGCGGCGTCGGCATGGCGGGCTGGGCCGAGCGGACCCAGATCGAGGTCGGGGGGCTGGTTCCTGGCCTGGACGCGGAAAAGAAAGGCCTGAAACGCGGCGACCTCCTGCTCCGGATCAACGGCCGGCCGATTTATACCGTTTACGACATCCACGAAGTCCTGCGCCAATGCGATGGCAAGCCGGTCGAGATCGTGTATATGCGCGACGGGCGGCAGCATTCGGTCCTTTTACAGCCAGCCTTGTCCGAGCAGGGCGGCAGCGGACCGAGGTGGATGATCGGCGTCGAGCTGTCCCCGCGCGTGCAGTATGTCCGGCTGTCGCCGGTGGAAGCCCTGCGGGAGTCTCTGCAGCAGAACGCCCGCGGCGCCACGCTCATCTACCAGTTCCTTCAGTCGATCGTGGAACGCCGCAGCTCGGCCCGGTCTCTGGAAGGCCCCATCCGCATCGCCCAGTTGTCCGGCGAAGCCGCCCGCGAAGGCGCGCCTGCTTTTCTCAACCTGATGGCCACGGTCAGCCTGAACCTGGCCATCTTCAACCTGCTTCCCATCCCGATCCTCGACGGCGGCGTGATCCTGCTGCTGCTGATCGAGATGTTGATTCGCCGCGATCTCAGCCTCGCCTTCAAAGAGGCGGTTTTCAAGCTCGGCTTCGTGTTCCTGATGATGGTGGTGGTGTTCGTCCTCTACAACGACATCACCAAGCTGCTGCCCGGCTGAGGCCGCGCGCGCCGGGCAGGCGCTCAGCGCAGCGGGGAGAAGGCCGCCGCGCGGTACAGCGAGATCTGGATCACGCTGGAAACCTGCCCGTGACGGGCGATCGATTCGGCGCGCACCTTCACCCATTCCGGGTCGGCGGCGAAGGCGCTCCAGGCTTTCTCGCGCGCGGCGAGGGAATCAAACGGCGTCAGATACACGAGGTTCGGCTTGTGCGGCCCGGCCAGCGTGCTCGCATAGAGCAGCGGGTGGATGCCGCAGCGGTGGAAAATGCGGATCTCCGGGCCCGCGAAGCGCTCGTGCAAAGCCTTCAGTTGCCGCTCGGTGGGGCTGTGGTAGAGGCGCAGTTCGAACACGCGCGGCTGCGCCGCAGGCGGGAGGCTCTCCGGCAGCGGGGGCGTATAGCCGGCCGCTTCGAGCAACGTCTCCGAATAATGCTCGAACGGCGGTTCGGCGTCCTGTTCGAGCGCCGCCACCGCGTTGCGGAAACCGTCGTCGGCCTCCAGGCGCGAGCGGGCCTGCGCCCACTCCTCCAGGCTTGCATACGGGGTCAGGCAGGCGACCTGCGGCATGTGGGGCGCGACGAGCGCTTCCAGCACGGCGGCCGGCGCGGGCAGCTTCAGCCGCCGCGCAGCCTCCAGCAGGCCCTTCTCGAGATATGCCAGCAGGCGGCCGGGCTGGCTGCCGTTCCTGAGGAAATACTGTTGCAAGACGAAGTAGCGGGGCGCGCGGGGCGCCGCGGAGGCGGAGGTGAACGAGTCCATCAGGGCTGCTCCCGGAATCGCAAGGAATTGCCTTCGTTGCATCGGGTGATACCGCTTTGACAGGCTATCAGAAGTGAACACCTGTTGGCGGGCCGTGTGGTCCGTGATCCTCGCTGCCGCTCTTCATGCGGCCGACTTCCGGCCCCCGGCCGGCACGCGCACCGCAGCACGCCGGCCGGGCGCGGAAACCATTCTCCCCGGCGGGCG
>Ga0068707_1000262_pt1 | contig 31783 bp, 28 predicted proteins | sample YNPNPMetaG_FD_66600 | JGI IMG/M metagenome (GOLD analysis project Ga0068707, IMG submission 66600) | Anoxygenic and chlorotrophic microbial mat microbial communities from Yellowstone National Park, USA - YNP NP MetaG | ecosystem: Environmental > Aquatic > Thermal springs > Hot (42-90C) >... | reverse complement strand
AGTCCTTGCACACCAACTCCTTTGATGAGGCCCTGGCCCTGCCGTCGGAGCTGGCCGTGCAAGTGGCCCTGCGCACCCAGCAGGTCATCGCCTATGAAACCGGGGTGTGTGATACGGTGGATCCTTTGGCCGGATCTTACTATGTGGAATACCTCACGGACCAGATAGAGGCCAAGGCCCAGGAATATATCGACCAGATTGACCGTATGGGCGGGGCCGTGGCGGCCATCGAAAAAGGCTTCATCCAGAAAGAAATCCAGGACAGCGCTTACCGCTACCAGAGGGAAATCGAACGGGGAGAACGGGTCATTGTGGGGTTGAACAAATTCCAGGTCCAGGAAGAGGCCAAGCCCTCGGACTTGCTGAAGGTGGATCCGGCGGTGGCTGACCGTCAGATAGCCAGGCTGAAGGAACTCAAAGCCAGCCGCGATAACGCCGCCGTGCAGGCTGCCCTGGCGGACGTCAAGGCCGCAGCTCAAGGTGACGCCAACCTCATGCCCCCCATCCTCAAGGCGGTCAAGTCCCTGGCCACTTTAGGGGAAATCTGTGACGTCCTGCGGGCTGTCTGGGGCGAATATGAAATGCCGGTCTTTTAACTCGGACAAAGGATGAAGACACTATATCCTGTCCCCAGCCTTGGGCTGGCGCCGGTGAACAGATCAGCAAGCCATGGAGAAGGAGAAACACCCATGATGGAAGAAAGAAAAATCCGGGTATTGGCCACCAAACCGGGATTGGACGGCCACGACCGGGGCATCAAGGTCATCTGTGCGGCGCTCCGGGACGCCGGCATGGAAGTGATTTACACCGGCCTGCGACAGACGCCGGAGCAGATCGTCTCCGCCGCTATCCAGGAAGACGTGGATGTCATCGCCATGAGCTGCCTGTCGGGGGCCCATGGCTATCTTTTCCCCCGGGTTATGGATCTCCTCAAGGACAAGCAGATTACCGACATCCTGGTGCTGGGCGGCGGTATCATCCCTGACGAAGACATCCCGGCCCTGAAGGCCGCCGGCATCGCCGAGATCTTTCGGCCGGGAACCGACACCAACGATATCGTCACCTTCATCCGCAATAATGTCAAAAGAAACTGATTCTTAGGAAACTTAAAACGGGTGGGAGGGCCTTTCTCCTCCCACCCATGACCATCCTGCTCCCGCTCCTGAGGACCCTTCACCGGTGGAGAAAAGGCAAGCGGGCCTTTCCTCCCTTCCCCCAGCCAAAAGAGATTTATGACCATGCCGTTTCATCCTCTGTGCCGCAATAAAACATGAGCTCCCGACTGTTCACCTCACTCGCTGACCTGGTGGTGCTCATCCACCTGGCCTACGTGGTGTTTGTGGTTTTGGGCGGCCTGCTGGTCCGGCGTCGGCCATACTTGGCCTGGCTGCACCTCCCGGCGGTACTGTGGGGCGCCGTGGTGGAATTGTGTGGCTGGCTCTGCCCCCTCACCCCCCTGGAACAATGGCTGCGCCTCAAAAGCGGCGCCGCACCCTATAAGGGCGATTTCGTCGAGCAATATCTCCTGCCTCTGCTCTATCCGGCGGGCCTCACCCGGGGCCACCAGATCATCTTGGGATTACTGGTGATCATGGTAAATCTTGTCATTTATTACCAGCTGTGGCATGCCCTCAAAAAGAGACCTTGACCTTGGCACGGGGAGCCTCACGATTTTGTGGAGAAGAGAATCCGCCTCCCATGACGCCAGAGGCAAATGAAATTTAGACCCAAAGATCACCAAAAATTATGCTTTTCTGGCTGCCTTAAGATATATTAAATTTAAAAATTCTTTTTCAATTTTTAACCACCGACTGAGGTCAGGGCGAAGTTTTGCTGAGACATCTTCCCATGGGGAACTTCGTTATTAAAAGAAAAACACCGTTATATACCAGCCGGATTTTGCTCTTGACGCTGCTCCTTGTGGTGGGCGCCGGCTGTGCGGTGGGGCGATATAATGTCCAGGTGAACGGCTATACCGAAGGGACGGCCACCGCCATGTTTGCCCCCGGGGCGGCGTTTTGTGTGCTGGAAAACAAAGAGGCCACCAACCCGCTGCTGGAAAAGGAAATCAAGGAAAAGATCGTCAAATTGCTGGAAAAGGCCGGCTACCGGCTGGTGCCTGCGGAAGCCGCAGAATACTACTTATTGTTTTCTTACGGGGTCGGCCCCGGGCGCAGCGTCATCATCAGCGTTCCGGAATGTGGACCGGTCTGGGGAGCAGGTGTCGGCTACGGTTATGGCCCGGCTTATACCTTTTTCTGGCCGGGCTTTGTGACTTATGTCCCCTACACCCGGACAGTTTATGACCGCTGGCTCCTGCTAAACGTGGTGGACGGCAAGTTCTTCCGGGATACCGGCCGGCATCGGCCCTTGTGGGTGGGGGATATCAAGAGCACTGGAGCCTCTTCCGACTTGCGGGAGGTGGTCAACCCCATGCTGGCGGCGGCCTTCACACAGTTCGGTAAAAACACCGGCAAGGCCCTGACCCTGGAGATTGCCCCGGATGACCCGCGGGTGAAAGAATTACAGCTTTTTCCGGGAAAACCATAATCAATAGCCTTTATTTATTTCACCCCTTAAAACCTGCTGCCCCGGCAACGAGACGCCGCTCCAGGTCTTGTTCTTCGTTCATCAGAAAAACGATTTGCCCCACGCCCTCTTGGCACCAAAAATAATCAACCCACCCTTATCTTTAAACCTTCTGAAAAAATATTGACAAAAGAAATTTGAAATATATATTATCCGATAATGATTCCTATTGTCATTTAGCTAATCTTAATAGGAGGAGCCCTATGCTTTCCCAGATCCCTTTTGAGCCGAGCAGACTCACCAAGGAAAGCCTGAACCAAGAGATTCTGCGGGTGGCCATCATCGCCGAACTGGATGCCATCAACCTGTACGAACAATTGGCCGCGCTGACAGACAACCCAGACCTGAAAAAGGTGTTCTTGGATATCGCCAAAGAGGAAAAAACCCACGTGGGCGAGTTTCAGGCTTTGCTTCTGCGCCTCGACAAGCAGCAGGTGGAAGAACTGGCCCACGGCCAGGAGGAAATTGAGGAACTTGTCGGCAAGTGATACCGAGTGGGGGCCGGGGGAGCACCGTCCCCCCACCCTCCCCCCCCAACCGCCATCCCAACCCCCTTCTCGAAGGAGTTGGGGGGGTGGGGGCAGGCAAAGCAAAAGGCGTCGTCGCAGGGGCCGGCTTTTGAACCCGCCCTCCCCGCAATGCACAAGGCTTAGAAACCAAACTCGGTAAAATAATTCTCACAGGAGGAATAATCCTATGGAACAGCAATGTAAACTTCCCCTCATCGGCGAAAAAGCCCCGGCCTTCAAAGCGGAAACCACTCAAGGACCCATCAACTTTCCCGAGGACTACCAAGGCAAGTGGGTGGTTTTTTTCTCACATCCGGCCGATTTTACCCCGGTATGTACCACCGAATTCATGACCTTTGCCTGTATGGAACCCGAGTTTGACAAGCTCAATTGCAAACTGATCGGCCTCTCCATCGACAGCACTTACAGCCACATCGCCTGGCTCAGAACCATCAGGGAAAAGATTGTCTATAAAGGCATGAAGGAAGTGGAGGTCAACTTCCCGGTTATCAGCGATCTGACCATGGAAGTGGCCAAGGCCTTTGGCATGCTGCAGCCCGCCGCCAGTACCACCCAAGCCGTGCGGGCAGTCTTCATTATCGATCCCCAAGCCGTCATCCGCGCCATTCTTTATTATCCGCTGAGCACCGGGCGCAACATCGAAGAGATCAAACGCCTTCTGATCGCCTTGCAGGTGGCGGACCAGCATCAGGTGGCCACCCCGGCCAACTGGCAGCCGAATGAGGACGTCATAGTACCGCCCCCTGGCTCTTGTGGGACTGCCAAGGAGCGCCTCGAGGCCCCGGCCGCCGATACCAAGGTGCTGGACTGGTTTATGACTTTTAAAAAGTGCCCCCCAATAAAATGCTGAGGTTGAAGTTTGTATCCATTTCCACTAAACTCCAGGGCAGCTGTTCGTGGGGCTTGGGATCAACCGTAGGGTATGAATAAAGACTTTATTGGGGGAGGGTCGGGGGGGAGCACAGCTCCTCCACCCTCCCCCCAAAACCCCCTCCCAAACCCCGTCTTGAAGGGGTTGGGGGAGAGGGCTAGGGTCTCACGGCCCCTGGCCCCCTCCCCCACAATTTAACCAAGATTATCCAATAGATAAAAACGATGGACAAACCCGTTCTCGTCACCGGCTCTACAGGCTATGTTGGGGGGCGGCTGGTCCCCAAATTATTGGACTCAGGATACCGTGTCCGGGCCCTGGGGAGATCTCTCGGCAAATTGCAGGCCCGCCCGTGGGCCCGCCACCCCCTGGTGGAATTGGCCCAGGGGGATGTCCTGGATTTTGAGTCCCTCAAAAAGGCCGCCGCCGGCTGCCGGGCCGCCTTCTATCTGGTACACTCCATGGTGGCCGACCCCAAAGGGTTCAGCGACACGGATCGGCGGGCAGCCCAGCATATGGTCCAGGCCGCCGCTTTGGCCGGCTTGGAACAACTAATCTACCTGGGGGGACTGGGGGACACCCGTGATCCTCATCTGAGTCACCACCTGCGCTCTCGCCATGAAGTGGCGGAAATTCTGCAGGCCGGCCCCGTACCCACCACTTTCCTCCGGGCCGCCATGATCCTCGGGTCCGGGAGCGCGTCCTTCGAAATTCTGCGCTATCTGGTGGACCGTCTGCCGGTCATGATCACCCCCCGCTGGGTTCACAACCCTGTGCAGCCCATCGCCATCAGTAATGTCCTCAACTATCTGCAAGGCTGCTTGGAGCATAAAGAAACCCGGGGAGAAACTTTTGATATCGGCGGCCCTGAGGTGACTACCTATAGAAAGCTGTTTGATATTTATGCCGAGGAGGCTAAGCTACCCCGTCGTCTTATCCTGCCGGTGCCGGTTCTGACGCCGCGCCTGAGCTCCTATTGGATTCACCTGGTGACCCCGGTGCCGGCCAGTATTGCCAGACCTCTGGCGGAAGGCCTGCGCAACCCAGTGATCTGCAAAGACAACCGGATCCGGAACATTATCCCGCAAAAGCTGTTGGATTGCCGTCAGACCATTCGCCTGGCGTTGGACCGGGTGAAACAACAGCAGATTGACACCTGCTGGATGGATGCCGGCGGTTCCCTGCCACCGGAATGGACCTATTGCGGCGACGTGGGCTATGGGGGCGGCACCATTCTGGATTGCAGTTACTCGGTGCTGATCCAGGCATCACCCGAAGAAGTCTGGCAGCCCATTGTCAGGCTGGGTGGCCGTACCGGCTATTATTTCGGCAACTACCTATGGCACCTGCGAGGTTGGCTGGATCGACTCCTGGGCGGCATCGGCTTCCGTGGCGGGCGCCGCCATCCCACCGAACTCAGGGTGGGGGATGCTCTGGACTTCTGGCGGGTTCTGGAGGTGAACCCACCCCACCGCCTGTTGCTCCTGGCGGAAATGAAGCTGCCGGGTGAGGCGGTATTGGATTTCCATATCCTACCCCGAGGGGAGGACACGGTGGAACTGCGCCAAACCGCCAGATTCTTGCCTCGGGGCCTGGCGGGCTTGGCCTACTGGTACAGTCTGGCTCCCTTTCACCATTGGGTTTACCGGGGGATGTTAAAAGCCATCGCCCAGGCCGTGGGGAAAAACATTCTGCAAGGACCGGAGCCCACCGGCAGCACCCGGCCTAAATCCAAACCGAAATAACTTTTCCAGGATCCATTCTGCCCTTTACTTGGGCCGGAGGAGTCTCAGCTCCGACCACATAGCGGACCTCATTTTCCCTATGCTAACCGAAATAACCAATAGGATTCATCATAGGTCCGTGAATCCCAAGCGCATCCGCACTTTGAAGCCGGGGACCTGCCAGCGGGGACCCGTGGTGTATTGGCTGAGCCGGGACCAACGCGCCCAGGATAACTGGGCCTTGTTGTTTGCTCAGGAGCTGGCCCAAAAGCACCAAGTCCCATTAGTGGTGGTCTTTTGCCTGGTAAAGGAATTTTTGGGGGCCACCCTCCGACAATACAGTTTTATGCTTCAGGGCCTGAAACAGGTGGAACAGGACCTGAAAGAGAAAAATATCCCTTTTTTCATAAGGGTAGGTGACCCGGCGGAGGAATTGCCGGAATTCCTGCAGCACTTCGGGGCCGGAGGGCTGGTGACCGACTTTGACCCCTTGCGCCTGAAACGTCAGTGGAAGGCTAAGGTGGCGGAAAAGGTAAATATACCTGTCTACGAAGTGGATGCCCATAACCTTATCCCCTGTTGGTCAGCTTCCCCTAAACAGGAACACGGGGCTTATACTTTCCGCCCCAAGATTCGCCGGCTCCTGCCGGAATTTTGGGAGGAGTTTCCTCCCCTTCAACAACAGACGGCCGCCTGGGGGGAACCTGCAAGCGCCATTGACTGGGAAGAGGTCCTGGCCCATCTGCCGTTGGACCGTTCGGTGGGCGAAATCCATTGGCTTCAGCCGGGAGAAAGGGCGGCGGCCTCAGTCTTGCAAAAGTTCCTGGAGGAAAAACTAGCCCATTACCCCAATTGGCACCGGGACCCTACCCGGGAAGGGCAATCACACCTCTCACCCTATCTGCACTTCGGGCAGATCGCTGCGGCAAGAGTAGCCCTGGAAGTGAAAAAAGCCCCGCTCGCCCCCGAGGCTAAAGAGGCCTTCCTGGAAGAGCTCATTGTGCGGCGGGAACTGGCCGATAATTTTTGTTATTATAACAATTATTATGACCAATTTGCCGGTTTCCCGGCATGGGCCCAAGAGACCCTGGATGAACACCGTTATGACCCCAGGGACTATCTCTATACCCCGGCGGAGCTTGAGGAAGCCCGGACCCACGACGACCTCTGGAACGCGGCCCAACGGCAGCTGGTTTACACCGGCAAGATGCACGGCTATATGCGGATGTACTGGGCCAAGAAAATCCTGGAATGGACCAGAACTCCCGAAGAAGCCTTACGGATCGCTATCTATCTTAACGACCGCTATGAGTTGGACGGCCGGGACCCTAACGGCTACACCGGCATCGCCTGGAGCCTGGGGGGCGTGCACGACCGGCCCTTCGGGGAGCGGCGGGTTTTCGGGAAAATCCGCTATATGAGTTACCAGGGCTGTAAGTCCAAATTTAACGTCGCCGCTTATATTGAGGCGGTGGCCAAAAGTTGTTGCCCGGAAGCCCTCTCCCAAATACCTTCAGGAATCGGAAATTATTCATGCTGACAAAAATTAAAATGGGCCTCAGCGCCTGTCTGTTGGGTGAAAAGGTCCGCTATGACGGGGGGCACAAGCTGGACCGCTTTATTGTCGGCACGCTGGGGAAGTTTATGGACTTTGTGCCCGTCTGCCCGGAAGTGGAATGCGGTTTAGGCGTTCCCCGGGAGGCCATGCGCCTGGTGGCCGCCCTCGACGGACCCCGGCTGGTGACCATCAAGAGCGGCGTGGATCATACCGAGCGCATGCGGCATTGGGCCCGCCAAAAAGTGGTGGAATTGGAGCGGGAACAATTATGCGGCTTCATTTTTAAGAGCGACTCCCCCAGCAGCGGCATGGAGCGGGTCAAAATCTATGACGGCAAGGGTGGGGTTTCCAAGACGGGGGTGGGTCTTTTTGCCCGGGAGTTCATGGCCCACTTTCCTCTCATACCTGTGGAAGAGGAAGGGCGCCTGCACGACCCGGGACTGCGGGAAAATTTCCTGGAGCGGGTGTTCACCCTCAAGCGCTGGCGGGAGACCCTGAGCCTAGGCCAGAAACTCGGACACCTGGTGGAGTTTCACACCCGGCACAAGCTCCTCATTCTTTCCCATAGCCCAGAACATTATAGAATCATGGGAAAATTGCTCGCCCAAATGAAAGACCTGCCGTTGGCGGTCCTTTATGAACAATACCAGACTCTGTTGATGCAGGCCCTGAGTCTTAAAGCCACCGTAAAGAAAAACGTCAATGTGCTCCTGCATGTGATGGGTTTTTTTAAGAGAAATTTAGCGCGTTCGGAGAAGGAAGAACTCCTGGAGATTATCGATAATTACCGCCAGGGTTTCGTCCCCCTCATTGTCCCCGTAACCCTTCTTAACCATTACGTGCGTAAGTACGAGCAACCCTATCTCAAAGAGCAATATTATCTGAATCCTCATCCCTTGGAACTGAAACTGCGCCTCCACGTCTGACTTTTGAAGGGGAGTATATAAAGGAGTATTTGGGGGGAGGGCCGGGGGAACGCCGTTCCCCCGCCCTCCCCCCAACCCCCCTACCAACCCCCTTTATGGGGGGTTTGGGGGAGGGGCAGTTGCCTCAAGGCCCCTGGCCCCCTCCCCCACAAAATAACTTTTCAGGACAGACTGCTATTTTTTGGCGAGCAGCTGATAAACCGTGAGCAGTAGGCCCCCCCACCATCCGGCAAAGGAGACCGCAAAGGCAAGAGCGATCTTTTTCTGCATCTCCGGCGGCAACAGCTCTGCGGCCCGCCCTTCGCGTTCCCGGCGCAGAAGAAAGGGGCTTACCCGGAAGGAAAGAAACAGGCCGTTAACAATAAGTGCCAGGGCGATGAGGGCTTGCAGGGCCAAAGAAAAGGTCCAGCTGCGGTTGCGGTGGAAAAGCCAGGCCCCCAGGATGGCCAGGGTCATGCCCAGCCAGATGAGGGGCTTGGTCACCTTATGGGTGCGAGTGGTGGCTTCCGTCCAATAGGGTGAGTGCCGACCCAGAAAGCCGTGCAGATCAATGACCGTCACCGCTCCCAGGCCGATGACAAATCCCGCCAGATGAATAAAAAGGCCAAGGAATTCCGACCAGGTGAAACTGCCCATTCAATGAACCCCTTTTATAAGTCTTAGAAAAATAACAAAAGCGCAAAAACCGGCAAGATATATTAATTAATATAAGGGTGATATGCAGTTCTGAGCGCTTCCTGGCCAGGGCCAAGAATAGTTAATACCAAAATTCCTCTGTGGTTCTTCGCCTACTGAATTATTATTTATCTCGATGGCGCCCTCAGCCTACCTTGGCCAGCTCTTGCAAAAATTCCGCCGCAGTGCGAAAGCCCGTAACCCGATGCTTCTCTTCCCCCTGGGGGGAAAACAACAGGGTAGTGGGGGCGCCGGTCACCTGGAACTGCCGCACCAGGTCCATGTGTCCCCGTCCCTCTAAGCGTATGGGGATGAAGCGCTCATTTATGGCCTGAACCACGGCTGCATCCATGAAAGTCTCCGTGGCCAAGCGGGCGCAGTGGGGGCAGCCGTCCAGATAAAACTCCAGTAACAACGGCAGGTTGGCCTTTCGGGCCTCCGCCCGGGCTTCCTCCCAATCCTGGCGCCAATTTATCTCTGACATGATGACCACCTCCTGTTTAGGTTTTATGTTTGGTGGTCCTATCAGCCTCACCGAGGCCGTAATCTCGCTGGCAGCAGCCCGGCTCCCCTTGATGGCCGCAGCAGTTTTGCCGATTCTTTAGCTTCCGCCAATTGTTGCGCCAAAGCAGCCTGATTTTCCCAAGCCAGGGTTCGGGACCACTCAGGTTGGTTAGAAAGGCCCGGAAACTAGCATAAGTTGGGTTTTTCCGGCACATGGACAGAGCTCACCATTTCTCTTTGCTTTTTATTATTAGAAAATAATAATTTTGAAAACCTTTACAAGAGTAGGGGCAAAATTTTTGCAAAGACCCTCGCGAACCCTGGCCCCATGACCGCCTGCTTGCTTTAAATTATAAAAGGAATTAGGTAATCCCCTTTGTTTACTAAGCCTTTTAACCTTGAAGATTTTCTGGCAAGTAGAAAAATGCTTTGGCTCATGAGTGCGGTAAATTAAATGTACCTTAAGTTTTTACTAATAGTTCGCCCAAGGATGACAATCTCATGAATTCCTCTCACCTGCCTGAGATCCTTACGAACCTCCTGACCGGCCAAAGACTGGCGGTGCTCTCCACCCAAATGTCCGGCCAACCTTACAGCAACCTTATAGCCTTTGTCGCCGTACCGGATATGAAGGAAATACTTTTTGCCACCGACCGGGCTACCCGAAAGTTTGCCAACCTGACGGCGGAGCCCCGGGTCTCCCTGTTGGTGGACGACCGCCGTCACCTAGAGACGGATTTCCAGGAGGCCTCGGCGGTGACGGTACTGGGGACCGCGGCCGAATTACTGGAACCGGAACGGCAGCGGTACCTGCAGCTTTATCTTCAGAAACACCCACATCTGAGAGAATTTGTCACCGGCCCCACCTGCGCCCTGATCCGGGTTACCGTGGCGAAATACATTCTGGTGACCCGCTTTCAGGAAGTACAGGAGATCGTTCCCGCCGCCTGAACTCAGGGCCGCGCTGGAAAAACCCTGTTTTTCCTGGTAAACCAAATAACGAAGCTGTTTAGTGTAGGGGTCAGATAGACTCGCCCATTTGCGGGAGGGGAACCATCCTGCGTCTAAGGTTGGCGTCGCCCGCTTTCACTCCGGCGGCGGTTGGCGGTCCAGGTCCGGAGTCTGCAGAAAAACCTGGGCCGCCTGCCCGGCTTTGAAATATTGGGCGATTCTTTGCAGACGGGCCAGACGCTCCAAAGGGGCGGGATGATCAGCCAGAAATTCCGTCCTTTCAAAGGGGTCACTGAGAACCGCCCCCATCCTTTCATAAACGGCCAGTGCCTTGGCCGTATCATAGCCGGCCTGGTAGGCATACCACAACCCATAGGCATCGGCTTCCCGTTCGTCATCCCTGGAAAAAACGCTTACTACCATCTCCTGCCCAGTCCTTATAAAGATGGGGAAAAACCTTATTCTCCCGGGGTCCAACAATCTTTCCAGATGAAAGGTAGCCAATCCGGTGACTATCCGGCCGGCTATCTCCCCCAGCTGTCTGAGTCCCCCCTTGCGGGCTAAATGCCCATTTATCTGATGGGCCAACTCATGGGCCACCACCAAGGCCAGTTCATCATCATTGAGGCAAAAATTAACCAATCGGTAAGACAGGCGCACCCGTCCCGGCGCTGCCCAGGCATTTATTTCTCGGGCCTGGGTGTCCACTTCGATGGCATACTCCGCCGGCAGGTGTTGGGGATAGAGGGTGGTGCTCAGGGTGTCCCCCTCCCGGCGAATAAGGACCTCCACCGGGCCGGCCAGGTATTGCCGTCGGGCTTCCATGGCTAAATGTTTCACATCCAACATAATGGCCACCAGTAGTTCCCCTGGTGGCAGAGAAATCACCAAAGGGACGGGCGGAAAAGGCCGATCCCGGTATCCCAAGTCCAAGGCCAGATATTTATAAGCATAATATCGGGCCTCCTCACCAAAGACCCGGAGAATGGCGGCGGAAAGATAAACATCCCGGAAAAGCCTTTGCGTTAACCGGATATATTCGTCCCACTCCGGTAACCAGGGATACAGGTTCCAGTTATTAATGCTAAGAATTATGTCTCCTGGCTTCAGCCCGGTATCGCTCAGTGCTTTACCCCCCCGATAAAGTCTGGCCTCGTGAGCCGGAGAAGGGTATTGGACATCGGCCACCATGATATGCCCGGCAGCGGTAACCCACCAGGAAAAACCTAAAAAGGGATAAGTGCGGCCATGTGGTTGGGGGACAGTCTGCAGGACTTTGAGGAACACCCGGGTGACTCGCTCCAAAGACCAGGTTTTCTGAGGATGGCGACTCACCGCGGCCAGCTGGACCGCCTCCACTTCCGGCCCGCTGGGATGCGGCCGGGTTATTTCAGCACAGCCGTTCAGCACCCACAGACCACAGCCCAAGGCCAGCAGGGACCAAGACCTCAGAATCTGAGACGGAAGGAGGCCCCGGCGGTCAGCAAGCGATAGTTGTCCACCCATTCGCGAAAATAAAAGCAATAAAAATCAGTATAAAAGTTTTGCACCCACTCCAATTCCAGGGCGGCCAGACCATGCAGGGCCGGCCCCCAACGGCCGTTCTGACCCACCGCTTGGGCAGTACCTTGAAGAATTAACGTGGGCAGGCGAAAGAGCTGGCGGTCAAAGTCCAGACCCAAACCCATGGCCAAATATTCTCTGGGGCTGAAGTAGGCCTTCTCACGCTGGCTGTAAGTGGCCAGATAAAAGTGGGGGGTAAGTTCCAGATGCATCCGGGGTTGGCTTAGGGCCCGCCACCCCACACCCTGATACAGGGTGAAACGACTATTCTCATCAGAGAACAGGGCCCCTCCGATGGTGCCACGCCACTCCAGGCCGGGACGGAATTGATGCCGGTAGCTCAAGGATATCTGATGATAGGTGGTAAGTCTTGCCTCGCTCAGATTAAGTATCTGCTGATAGAGGCGGGGATAAATGTTGGCGTCCTGATCCAACAGGTCCCGGCGGCTGTAGCTAACAGCCGCCTCAGTCCGGTCCGTCAAAGAAAAATCCACCTCCAGAGATCCAACAAGGCGGTTATGATCTTCTCTATGAGTAGTTTTGTCCACTCGGTCGAGAGATTGGGTAACCCATTCAAAGTGAGGCGGAAACGGGATAAAGACTAACCGGCGTTCATAGCCCAACCGGTTGAGATGATGGTCCGTCCTCTTCCAGTAACGCCGGAGAATGATTTCGCCTGTCAGCCTTAAGGTATCCTTCACATTCACAGGACCCGCCCCGATACTTACCTCCGCTCTTCTCAGACGGCTCCCCTTATCTTCAATAACCTGTAATTCTTTCTTATAAGTGGCAGACCAGGATGATTCCTGAGAAAGCAACCGGGTCTTCCCCTGATTATATTCCCTGTATTCCACCCCTAAAGAGATGGGCAAGACTTTGGTTATCCAGAAACTCCCCGCCAACCGAAAGATGCCGCCATAAAGACGATTGCTGTCAGAAAAACCTGCCGCCTCAGGTTGAACCGGAAAGCCTGCGTTCCACAAGAGAGCCGAGGGCAGGCTGGTTAGGCCGACGCCTTGAGGATACAGATCTAGGCCGACACCCCAATAAGAGCGCCGGTAAAAAAGACGCCCGGCGACACGCGGCTCCCGGTCAAACCGGGAGAACTGCCAAGGACGTAAAGCCTCTTCCGGCCGCCGCTCGCCCCGGGCATAGGCAAAGCCCCGAGAGGCCACCTGCGGCCGCAGTTGCTGTCGAATATACTCCAGTTCGTTCAAAAGCTCGATGTCCTGAGGGGCATGCCTAAGTGCCTGGGCATAAGCCTTATAGGCCCCGGCCCAATTCCCCAGGGCCCGGGAGCGGCGGGCAGTGGCCACTCGGGCTGCTTGCGAGTCCGGCCGGGACCCGATAATCTGGGCATAAAGACCGGCCGCCCCTTTATCCCCCAAGGCCTCCAAAATCTGAGCCTTCTCCATGAGATAGTCTTCCGGCGGCAGCCGGGGGGCCAACGCCTCCAGGGCGGCCAACGCCTCCTGATGCTGGCGCCCCAAGCGTAACGCCTGCACCATCAAGAGCCGCCCGGTGACGTAGTCCGGATGGTCCGGAGAAATGTCCGCCACCGCCGCCTTCACCCCCTCATACTGGCCCCGCCACAGGTAAAGACGGGCCCGTTCCAAAGCCGTTTGCGCCCGTCCCCCCTGCTTCTCCAGAGTGGCCAAAGCCTTTCCCCACTCCTTACGGGACAACTCACATTGCAACAGGAGGGCCTGTAAATGCTGGTCATGAGGTTTGATCTTCAGAGCCTGGCGATAATAGCCAGCCGCAACCTGGGCCTCCCCCAGTTCCATGGCCAAGTCTGCCAGGGCCATAAGTTCCCCGGGGCTGTCCGGCCACTTGTGGCGGCGGTATTCATTCAGGACGTGGAGCAGATAATCCAGCTTGCCGCCGTGACGGCCCAGACTGCTGTCAAAAAAGGCCAGGGAGGCCACGTATTCCGGGCTGCCCACCCTGACTCCCGGAATGCGGTGCACCATCTGGGAAAGTTCCTCAAAGCGGGGCAGCTTGGGCAAGAGATAACTCAGGAGCAGCAAGGTCGCGTGGTCGTGTCGGTTTTCCCATAGATTTTCCACCAGCAGTTGGGTGGCCAGACGAACGGCAGCTTCCCCGGAGAAGTGGCAAAGTACTCGGGCCACCCAGGTGCGCTCCTCCCGGCTAAGCCGGGTTTTGGGCTTGTTGGAACCGCCTGGAAGCAAATCGGCACCTTCCCTTTCCTCTCCAGGCTCCGGGAGCTCTGTATCAGTCGGGTTTTCTCCGGCCAACCAGTCCCAAGCTTCCTTCCAGTCCCGGGCCAGCCGGTGTCTTTCCGGAAACTGGCTGCAAAACAGGCGCAAAGCCCAATCGGAGGCGGCCGGCCAATTTTTTTGGGCCAACTCCGCAGCGATGGCGGTCACCAAAAGCTGGCGGGCCTCACGACTGGCAAAACTCCGGGGCCGGTCGCGCTCACCGGGCTGCCCCAGGCGCAGCATCCGCAAAACTTCCAAGGCTTCGGCTGACCGCCGGAGGTAAACCAGGGTGCGGGCCTTTTCCAAGAGAGCCTGACGATCCCGGGGGTCCACAGCCAGCAGACGGTCATAGCGGCTTAGGGCCTCCTCCAGATTGCCCACCCACAGATGCAGGCGGGCTTGCTCCCTAAGCAGGGAAGCTTCTTGGGGCAGAGGGCAGGCCTGAAGCTCCTTCTGTGCCTCTTGCCAGCGGCCGGCCTCCAGCAGCAGGGCCAATCGCCGGTGCCTGAGGGCCACGTCATCTCGCCGCTTTAACAATTCGCCATATTGGCGCAAAGCCTCCTCCTGAGTCTCAGGATCCATAGCCAAAGCCTCGGCCAACTGCCGGCGCACCTCCACGTCCTCCGGCTGCTTCTCCAAATAGGCCCGAAAGTAACGGGCTGCCTCGCCCCAATGCTTCTGGTAGAAATGCATCTGGCCCAGAAACACTTGCAAGCGTGGATAGTCAGGGTGCCCCCGAGGAACCGGTTGGAGAACCCCCACCGCCTCCCGGTAGCGTTGAGCATAGGAATAGGCCAATGCCGCCTCCCAACGCAGCTCCCCGGTCAGCAGCTGGCGTCTCCCCGCTTCGTCCCACATGGCCGCAGCCTTATGAAATTGGCGCTGCTGGCCATAAAGACGGGCCAGATTGATGATAGTCTCCTTGTGGGTGTCACCCTCTTCCCATGCGGCGGCATAAGCCTGGCGGGCTTGGGCATAATCCCCGGTGAGGAGAAGTTCCAAGGCGTACCAGCGCCTGAGTTCAGGTTCGGGCTTTTCCTGCATCAGCGGGGCCAACACCGCCACGGCTTCGGCGTGCTGGCCCTTCTGGGACCACAGGCGGGCCAGGGGCAGGGCGTAGTCCTTTTTCCCTTGGTAGCGGGCGTAGAGCCAGAGATAATGCTTTAGCGCCTCATCAATGTTCTGGGCTGCTTCTGCCGTATGAGCCGCCTGCTGGCGCAGGCGGGCATCCTCAGCGGCCCATTCCAAAAGACGTTTATAAACCTCGGTGGCTCCCTGGTAGTCTCGCTGCCAATAGTGCAACAGGGCCAGCTTTTCCAGGGCCTCCCGGTTCTCCGGGAACTGGGCCGCTTCTTCCTCTTGCAAAGGGATGGCTTCGGCAAACCGCCCCAGGGCCGTCAGCAGGTCCACCAGTTGCCGTCGGACTTCCACTTCCCCGGTCAACTGATAGAGGCGCTGATAATAGATCACGGCCAGGTCACGATCCTCCCGCCGCTTGGCGGCCAGCTCCGCGGCGAAGGCCAGGATCTCGGTATCATCGGGTCGGGTCTTAAGGTGGGCGGCCAACTGCTCTAGAGCTTCACCACGCTTCCCCAGGACCTCCAGGGCCTGAGCCAGACCTTTGAGCGCCGAAACGGCCCGGGGATCCTGTTCCCATACCCGTCCGAAGATGGTCAGCGCCGTTTCCGGCTGGCTCACTTTGAGGTACAGCCACCCCAGATAAGTGCCGTAACCGGAATTCCCGGGATCCCGCTCATAGGCCCGCCGCCCCAGGGCCAAGGCCCTCGCAAGGTCTCCCGCCTTTTCCGCCTCCCGGGCCAACTTAAAGAGGGCGGGAGCAGAACGCCAGAAATCGGGATCGTGCCGGTAGCCGGCATAGAGGACCAAGCAGAGGAAGGTCAGGGCCAGCGCAGCTGCCAGCCATCGCTTAGGAGGAGCCATAAACCTGCCTTGGATCCAGTTCCGGTTGCCAGGCTGGGGTGCTCAGGCATTCCAGAACCAGGTCAGCCAACACCCAGATGGTGAATGCCGAAAAGAAGGCGTTGAACACCACCATTTTAGGGGTAGACCAACCAAGATGCAAGGACAGGAAAGGCAAAAAAAGATGGAAAATAATTAAAAGCAGTTGCGGGGCCAGATAAAGCCACGCTGGCCTGGAGGCAGAGGAGACCTGGCCGTTGTTGGGCCAATAAGCTGGCTTGCGCCCCGGGGGATAATACAGGGCTGCTAGGATGGCAAGAAAATAAACAGGAAACAGGCCGCACAACATCTTGAACTGTTTCAGGGCATCTTTGTGGTAAAAAAGATAACGGAACATCAGCACTGTGGCCAGGAGATACACTCCCCTGAGGACCACATATTGCCACTCGGAACCTTGCAAGCAGGAATAACCCCGCCAATAACTGATTAGAGGCACAAGGTAAAAAATGGGCAGGACCAGCCCACTCACTAAATAGCTCACCATGACCAACAGAAAATGCATCCTTTGGTTCCAAGTCAGACCGGGCTTCCCTAGCGGATTGTCCCAAAAAAACAGACGCATGGTGTCCAAGGACCACTGGAAACGCTGGCGGTACACCCCGGCCAAAGTGGCCGGGGCCAACCCCCGGGACAAGGCATAGGGAAAATACAACCCCTTCCAGCCTCGACTCACCAGCTCATAAGAAGTAGTGAAATCCTCCACCAGATTCCAGGTGGCAAATCCCCCCATTTCCAGAAGCGCCTGACGACGATAGACTACCCCGGAGCCGCAGGAGATGACGGCGTTGGCCTGGTCATTGCTCGATTGCACCACCTCATAGAAGATCTCATCACGATTGAAGAAAGGATCACCCTCAGGGAGGAGAAAGGACTGCTTGCTCTGGACGAAGGCCACCTTCGGCAGCCGGAAGAAACCCACGGTACGGGCCAGAATGTCCGGCGTCGGCACCTGATCGGCGTCCAGGACCAGAATAAGCTCCCCCTGACTGCGGCTTAAACCGAAATTGAGGTTGCCCCCCTTGGCATCCCGGCGGGACAGACCCTCCCGGAGGCGGGACAGATATTGAAATCCTAAAGACAGTGCCAATGCTTCCACGGCGGGCGACGCGGCGTCATCCAGGATATAAACCGTCACCGGCTGATAGTCGATACGGGCCACGGCCTTAAGCGTCGTCCTGAGCACTGACAGGGGTTCGCCACAGGTGGGGACAAAAATGTCTACCGTGGGTCGATGGTCAGGGAGGGGCAGCCCTTCCGGGCGATGATAGCGGAGACGCCAGATGTCCCCACCCAAAATCATCAGCAGAGCAAAGGCCAAAATCTCCGCCGCCAAAAATAAAAAGTCCGGGGCTCCCCGGGTCTTGGCCACCTGGCCGGCCAGCCAGACAAGATAAACGCTGCCCAGGATCAACGTGACTAAAGAGAGGGCTTGGGCGGCCAGTCGGCGAGGACGGTCCTCCCGATCCAGATAGCGTTGATAAGGCAGACGCCCTCGCCAATCCGCCCAGGTATACCTGAAAGGAGTCCGCGGCACGGGTGCCCCGCATTTGTGAATTGGCAAAAAATTTAAAATGCAATAACCGTGCCGATATCATAGTAATAAATATATTAATTATAACAATTGGTTATTCTACTAAAGACTGTCCTGAAACCATGCCCCGGAGAAAATATTTAGAATATTTTCTAATTAGCTTCGAAATTTTTCTAACCTTCTTTAAGAGAAGCGCCGCGCTCCGGAATATGGTCAAGTTGGCTTAAGAAAAACGTGCTTTCGCTCGATGAAGATAAAAAGTTCACTTTGCCCTTGGGCCCACCCATGAAGCATGAATGGGAGTTTCAGGGGGAGGGCGGGGGAGCGCTGCTCCCCCGCCCTCCCCCATAAAACCCCCCTCCCAACTCCCACACTTAAGGGGTTGGGGGAGGGGGTGTGGGGGGAGGGGGGAGGGATCTATGATCACTGCCCCCTCCCACAAAAAAAACTTTTTAGGACAAGAACGTAAAAGTTATTATGAACATCTTTCTGGCCCGCCAGCCGATTTTTGACCGCCGCCAAGAGGTCTTTGGCTATGAACTATTGTACCGCTCCGGGTGGGAGAATTTTTGTCAGCAGCCGGACGGTGATTTGGCCACCATGGAGGTGATTCGCCATTCGCTCCTCATCGTGGGGGCCGAACAAGTCACCCACGGCCGGCGGGCCTTCATCAATTTTACCCGCCACTTGCTGCTGAACGGGACGGCCCATTATCTTCCCAAAGACTTGGCAGTGTTGGAGATCTTGGAAGACGTGGGGGTGGACCCACAGATCGTCAAGGCTTGCCGACAACTTAAAGACAATGGTTATCTGTTGGCCTTGGACGATTTCATCTGGCCCGAATATGAACACCACCCCCTCACGGAGCTGGCCGACTTTATCAAGGTGGATTTTCAAAAAAACACCGATGCCGCCAAACAATGCATCGTGGCGCGGTTTGCCAACCAACCGGTGAAACTGATAGCCGAAAAAACCGAAACGCGCCGTCAGTTTCAGCAAGCCCTGGAATTGGGTTTCCCTTATTTTCAAGGGTATTTCTTCAGCGAGCCGGAAATTGTTTCCCGCCAGGATATCAAAGGCCGCCGGCTGGCCTACCTTGGCCTGCTTCGGGAGCTCAGCCGTAAGACCTTGGACTTTATAGCCCTGGAGAAGGTCATTCAACGGGATACCTCAATAAGTTATAAATTATTGAAGTATCTCAATTCCGCCTTTTTCGGCTGGCGACACGAAATTACCTCTATCCGCCACGGCCTGCAACTGCTGGGCGAAGTGGAGATCAGGAAATGGGCCGCCTTGGTAACTCTTATGGAGTTGAGCCGGGGCAAGCCGCCGGAACTGCTGCGCCTCTCCCTTCTCCGGGCCAGATTCTCTGAGGCCTTGGCGGTGAAGGCAAATCTGGCCTCCCACAAGGCCGAATTGTTCCTTTTAGGCATGTTCTCCCTGATGGACGTCCTGATCGGCCGGCCCCTGGCAGAACTCCTGGAAGACCTCCCTCTGACTGACATAGTCAAAGACGCCTTGCTGGGGAAAAAAAATCTCTACCGCCAGCTATTTGACCTGGGCTTAAGCTATGAGACGGGTGACTGGCCTCAGGTCGCTCACTTGGCCCAACAACTGGGCATCCCGGAGCAGAGCCTGCCGGAATTGTATGCCGAGGCTATCAGATGGGTGGAAAGCCCCTTCTGGTTTTAGAAAGGGCCCTTAGGAGCAGAAAGCCAGCAACTGCATAAACCACTACCTGCCAAAGCAGGTAGTGGTTTGCTTTTCCTTATGCAGAGGGCGATTCCTGACTCACCTTTTCGCTTCTAAGGTCATTAGCGCCTTAGAAAGGTGGTCCAAATAGATGGCGGCAATATCCTCATGGTAGCCCAGCCCTTTGGGGACGGCCTGAATGACATAAGGTTTTTGCGCCAGCAACTGCGATTTCCAACTCTCGGGGTTATCGCCCATAATATCGTTCTGCATGTGATCCCCGGCCACAAAAAAAAGCGGGACAAACAATACTTCCGAAACTCCGGATCGCTTTACCTTCTCCAGAGCCTCCTGGGCCGACGGTTTTCCCTCCACCACCCCCAGAAAAACGTTACCATAGCGGGAGCGCAACAGCTCCTCCAGGGCCACATATTCCTTTTCGCCCCGGGGTGAGGGGCTGCCATGGCCCACCACTACCACTGCTGTCTTCCCTAGGTCCCTGGGAAACATCTTCGCCAGCGCCTTTACCAACCGCTCACGATCCTTCCTCGAACTGAGGAGCGGTTCCCCTAAGGCCACCTTCAGCCCCGGAACCTGGCGGCTGGCGGCCACTACCTTCTTCTCCCACTCTTCGCCCGGCACGATATGCAGCGACTGTATGGCGGCTTTGCTGACCCCCGCCTCCTTAAGTTCTCGTAAAACCTGCGATAAATCCTTAAGGACAATCTGCCGTTCTTCCTTAAGTTTCTGGCGAATTATCTTCGAGGTATAAGCCCAGTGAATCTCATAGCCAGGGAAACGCTCCCTCACCTTTTTTTCAAAAAACTTATAAGTGTCAGCTGCTTCGGTGCTGGTCCCGAAGGCGGTCAAAACAATCGCCGGTTTGGACGGCGGTGCCGCGGCCAGCGCCAGCGTGGTCCAAATCGCCAGCAAACCCAGAGCCACAAGTCCCCTTTTTAACCAAGTGTTTTTCATCAGAGCCTCCTTTTTAATAAAAAAACCTTAAGTCAGCCTGACTTAAGGATTGCACCCAGCTTCTTGATCCTTAATGCCCTAGTTTAGCTAATCCACGTAGCCAACTAGACTCATATTCGGGCAGGTCTTCTGACTTCCGGATCTCCCTAATCCCTGCGCCTTCCCTTCCGGCTGGCACCAGAAAGTGGCCTCTGGCAGGTTTCGTCCCCGGTCACAGCGGCGGGACCGTGCCGGCCTTACACCGGCTTCCCTATTAAGCCCTCAACGGCACCCGAACGATATGGTGCATCTTTAGAACAATTCAGCCACGCTGTCAAAGGAAATGTTGGCACCCCTAAAAAAACCTTGACAGGGAAATCCAGATTATTTAATATAAGTTAGCTTGTTAATAAATGTCCCTCCAACTGAGGTAAGGTAAGTTATGGCCCTCACCAAAGAGAAACTCATCAGTCGCTTGCAGACTCAGGTAGGTTTGAGTAAGCAGGAATCCCGGGCAGTAATGGAAGAAGTCCTGAAAATCATCAAAGATACCTTGGCCAGTGGCGAAGATTTGCTTATCAGCGGCTTCGGGAAATTCTCGGTGAGGCACAAAAATGCCCGGCGGGGTAGAAACCCGCAGACCAAAGAGAACCTCATCCTCCGGGAGAGGAAGGTCGTGGTGTTCAAGACCTCCGGGGTGTTACGCAACCGTATAAACAGCGTTAGCTCTTAAAAGCAAAAACACTTTAGCAGTTCACCCCTCAGGTAACCTCGCCTCGCGACAACTTTTCTTTCTCTGCCCCCTGCCCTACGGCTGAGGAAGATTATGTATTTGCACCTATTGAGACTCCCGCCTGAGGCCTTATGGTCCCGGGGACAGGCCCGATGAGGAGTGCACCTCTCTCTGGATTCTTCGGCTGTACCCTTAGCCGTCGCGCCTTTGTGCATGGCAGTCTGGGTGCGCTGGCCCTGCTGGCCCTGCCGGCTCCGTTAACCGGCAGCCCCAGACCCCAAGTGCAATACGGCTTTATCCGCCCGCAGCCCGCCAGCTTCTTCCGTCGTTTGCCGGGTCAACGGGTCCAATGTGAGCTCTGCCCCCGAAGATGTGAGGTTCTCCCCGGTGACCGCGGTGAATGCGGGGTGCGGGAAAACCGCCAGGGGCAATATTATACCCTGGTATACGGCAACCCCTGTGCAGTGCATGTCGATCCCATCGAAAAGAAGCCTTTTTTCCATGTCTTGCCCGGTAGCAGCTCTTTTTCCATCGCCACCGCCGGCTGCAACCTGCGCTGCAAATTCTGCCAGAACTGGGAGATCTCCCAGGCCCGGCCTGAAGAGACCTATAATTTTGACCTCCCCCCGGAAGCCGTCGTGGCCGCCGCCCAAAAGAGCGGCTCTGCCTCCATTGCCCACACTTATGTGGAGCCGGTGATTTTTTATGAATATATGCTGGCGGTCGGGCGCCTGGCCAAGCAGGCCAAAGTGCTGAATGTCTGCCATTCCAACGGCTATATCAACCCTGAACCCCTGGCCGCCCTGGCAGAGTTTCTCGATGCCGCCTGTATCGATCTCAAGTCTTTTGATAATCGTTTTTATCAGGAACTCACCGACGGCGACTTGCCCCCGGTGCTCCAAACCTTAAAGCTCCTGAAACAAAAAGGCATTCATATCGAAATAGTCAATCTGGTCATCCCGCAATATAACGATGCCCGGGACAACATCCACCGCATGTGCCGCTGGATCGCCGAGGAGTTGAGCCCTTTGACGCCCTTGCACTTTTCCCGGTTCTATCCCATGCACAAGATGGCCCACCATTACCCTACGCCGGTGGGTACCCTGGAGATGGCCCGGGAAACAGCTCTGGCCGCCGGACTAAAATATGTTTATATCGGCAACCGCCCCGGACATCCGGGGGAAAACAGTTTCTGTCATGCCTGCGGGCAACTGATCATCAGCCGGCGAGGCTACTTGGTCAGCGAAGTACATCTCACGGCGGGCAGGTGCCGACATTGCGGGGCGGTTATCCCCGGTATCTGGCAATCGCCGTCATAAAAATTGCCACAACGGCGCAAGCTGGGTTAAGGCTGACTTTGCTTGGCCAACCTAATACCTCGGGTGTGAAAGGCTCCCAGCAAACCTATGTGTTCTAAAAGCCTTCTGCCTCACCGCTGAGGCCCCAGGATCTGCTGATGGGGTGGCGCTGCGGACTCATCGGGCTTCCCAACGCCGGGAAGACCACCATCTTCAATGCCTTAACCTCTGCCCGGGCCGAGACTGCGGTTTATCCTTTCAGCACCATCTCCCCTAACACCGGGGTGGTGCCGGTGCCGGATGAGCGGCTGGCAAAATTGGGTGAGCTCCTCAAGCCTCAAAAGCTTACCCCCACCAGCATTGAATTTGTGGACGTCGCCGGCCTCATTGCCGGGGCCAGCCGGGGGGAAGGCTTGGGCAACCAATTTTTAGCGCATATCCGTGATGTTGACCTACTGGTCCATGTGGTACGGTGTTTTCAGGCGGCCGATTGCCCTCATCCCCTGAGTAGTCTTGATCCGGTGCGGGATGTGGAGGTGGTGGAAACTGAACTTCTCCTGGCAGATCTGGAAATCATCGGACGTCAACAGGTGAAATCGGCCAAACGCAGTAAATCCGGGGATAAGAACGCTGCCGCCGCACTGGCCGCTCTAAACAAAATAGCCCAGGCACTGAACCAGGGTGTTTGGGCTCGGGAAGTGACACTTACTCCAGGAGAGGTGGAGCACCTGAAAAATGTGCCCTTGCTCACCGGCAAACCCTATCTCTTCGTCGCCAACTTAAGCGAGGCCGAGTGGCCTGAAGGTCCCCATTACCAAGCCTTACAGCAGCTGGGGGCGGCGCGTCGGGTACCGGTGGTGCCTATTTTGGGGGATCTGGAAGCGGAGCTCCTGGAATTACCGGTGGAGGAGCGCCAGGAGTTTCTAGCCAGCCTCCACCTCAGCGAACCCGGCATTACGCGGTTAATCCGGGAAAGCTACAACTTGCTCAACCTCGTGACCTTTTACACCATAGTCGGTCCAGAAGTCCGGGCCTGGACGGTACCGGCCCATACCAAAGCCCCCAAGGCCGCCGGACAAGTCCATTCGGATATGGAAAAAGGCTTTATCCGGGCCGAAGTCATGGATTTTCGTGACTTGGCCCGACTGGGCTCACCTGCCAAGATCAAAGAGGCCGGACTGCTCCATGTGGAGGGCAGGGATTATGTCATTAAGGATGGAGAGGTCCTCTATTTTCGCTTCCAACGCTGACGGTGACCTGATTTTTTCCACCCGCTGGCTTACCCCCTCCTCACCACGACGCCTTGGCCGAAAAAGTTTCTTTGTTTTTGAGGTCTCTTTGTGATAAAATGAACATGAATTAACAGGAGGTGGGAATTGATGTTTCAGATTGGCTCAATGGCCGTTTATCCGGCCCATGGGGTCGGGGTGATCGAGGCGATCCAGGAACGGGAGGTGGCCGGGTCTCCCCAGCAATTCTATATCATGCGCTTGCTCGACAACGACATGATCATCATGATCCCCACCACCAATGCCAAAAACATTGGTCTAAGGAAAGTCATTGATTCCAGTGCCGTCCCACAGGTGTTTGATATCCTGCGCCACCGCCCCAGCCGCCTCAACCATCAGACCTGGAACCGCCGTTACCGCGATTACATGGACAAGATCAAAACCGGCTCGCCTTTCCGCGTGGCCGAGGTGCTGCGGGACCTGGTCTTGCTCAAAACCGAGAAAGAACTGTCCTTCGGGGAACGGAAAATGCTGGATACCGCCAAAAACCTCTTGGTCAGGGAGCTTTCTCTGGTTAATAATAAAAAAGAAGAGGAAATTGAGGCTCAACTTCTGGAGTTGCTCGGACAGACTGAATCAACTTAGCAGGCGGGGCAGCACCGCTGATGCGCAGAGTCTGTGGACTCCATCCCTTCACCTTAATCAGAAACACGCGTATCTGATTAATGGCGAAGGTACTAGTCCATGAGGCCTTCAGGCTTACCCCTTCTTGACCCTCTCGCCTTGCCATCTCTTATGGAGAGGAGGTGAGCGACCTGTGTTGCAGAGGGCGGCGATCATAGTAATAATGGGCGCCATCTGCGCCACCAGCGGTTATTTTATCGGCAGCCAGGTGCCGCAGTTTCGTCACCTCTGGTGGGCCGGGTGGGCAGGCGCTGGCCTGGGATTGCTGTTGGCTCTCCTGACCCTGGGCCTCGAAAAACTCATCAAACGCATCCCCCTCAAAACCATCATCGGCAGCACCCTGGGATTATTCATCGGCTTGGGGATTGCCAAACTGGCCAGTTACCCCTTTGATCAGTTTCTGGAGCTGCCCACCCTGCAAATCCCTTTATATATTATTTTCTGCGTTATTTTCGGCTATATCGGTTTGGTTCTGGGAGGGAAAAAAATCTCTGAGGTAACTGCACCCTCTTTTTTGGAGCCCAACCAATCCTTGCGCCACCCGCTTATGCTCTTGGACACCAGCGTGATCATCGACGGCCGCATAGCCGACATTGTGGAAACCGGCTTTTTGGAAGGCACCCTGGTGGTTCCCAAGTTCATCCTGGAGGAATTACAGTATATCGCTGATTCCCCGGATGATTTGCGGCGGTTGCGGGGACGCCGGGGGCTCGACGTGCTCAAACGCCTGCAGCAGCATAACTCCTTGCGGGTGGAATTGGTGGAGGATGATTTTCCCCGCGCCGGGGTGGACTCCAAACTGGTGGCCCTGGCCCAAAAACTCCGGGCCAAAATCTTGACCAACGACTTTAACCTTCACAAGGTCGCCGAAATCCAGGGCATCACCGTGTTAAACATCAACCAACTGGCCAATGCCCTGAGACTGGCCGTTCTGCCCGGAGAAACCCTGCAAGTCCAGATCCAACGGGAAGGGAAAACCCAGGGACAGGGGGTGGGCTATCTGGATGACGGCACCATGGTGGTGATCGAAAACGCCCGCCGCTTTATCGGCAAGGAGGTGGAGGTCTCCGTCACCAGTGTCCTGCAAACCACTGCCGGCCGCATGATCTTCAGCGAAATCAAAAACGGCGGCGTCCTCCGGAAGTCATAAGCAGGAGCCAAGGCCACCCTCAAGCTCAAAAAAACCACAGACTTACCTGCTAATGAGCAAATTCTCGAGTCTTTTTTATAACCCTGAACCTTAAATCTTGAACGTTGATCCTTCCCTTAATTACCCGGAGTCCTTCACCCTGACAGTCCACGTGGCGGAGGCCGGCTTGCGCCTTGATCAGTTCCTGGCCCGACGTCTCGAGTACTCCCGGGCCCGTCTGCAACGTTGGCTCAAAGAGGGGTTGGTCCAGGTCAACGGCCAAGTGCTGCCGGCCAAATACCGGGTGCGCCCTCAAGAGGTGGTCAGAGTGGTCGTCCCCCCTCCTGAACCCTCCCCGTTGTCGGCTGAACCCTTACCCTTGGAAATCATTTTTGAAGACTCGCATATTTTATTGCTTAACAAACCCCCAGGGCTGGTGGTGCATCCCGGGGCCGGTCATAAATCCGGCACCTTGCTGAACGCCCTGCTCCATCATTGTCCCAACCTCCAGGAGATCGGCGATGTCAGCCGGCCCGGCCTGGTGCACCGCTTGGACAAGGATACCAGCGGCATCATGGTGGTAGCCAAAACGGCGGAGGCCCATCACTCGCTGGTGCAACAATTCAAAAACCACCAAGTCATTAAAAAATATCTGGCTCTGGTCTTCGGCAGACTGCCGGCCCCGGCAGGGCAGATTGCCGCTGACATCGGGCGGCATCCCCATGAACGGCAAAAAATGACGGTGCGCCCTAAACGGGGCAAACCCGCCTTAACCTTTTGGCAGGTGAGACGGGAGTTCCCAGGACCTCTGACGCTGCTTGAACTTCATCCCCAGACCGGGCGTACCCACCAATTGCGGGTTCACCTGGCTTCCCAGGGACATCCGGTGGTGGGCGACCCGGCCTACGGCGGCGGTGCGGCGCGCCTTAAAGCCTCTCCCGCTCTTCAACACCTGCGCCCCCTGGTGACCCGCCAGCTCCTGCACGCCGCCTCCTTGGCCTTCCGCCATCCCCATACCGGCGAGATGATGACAGGAGCAGCCCCGCTGCCGGAGGATTTTCAAATTGTGCTCGATTCTCTGGAAAGTGGCTTATGACCCACACCCCAGCAAAAGGAAATCTGAGGTTATTTTTCTTCTTTCGCCAGGATGAAGGGGCTTGATACAATGTTGCTGAGCATCACGAAGCTGCCACTGCTGCCATTAGAGCTACGTGAGTTGGCTTTTCCACAGCTAACGGAATTAAGAAGGAATATTCCTTATTCAAGGGGATAAAGATTCATCGTGGCTTGGAGAAAACTTGAAATTGAAAGATAGTAAAACTAATTCAAGTCAGGAATCCTACCCCCTGGCCCCTTGCTTCCTCTATTGACAATTGTCGCAGGTGTGCTGGGACTAGTCGCCGTCTCATGTTATGTTGAATACCGCTGACTTAATGTATGCTGCTCAATGGAGCCTAAGGAAATTTTTGACTGGTTCATGCTGACTTGGCATTAAATGCTGAAAATTGCCTTAACGGGTGGCGCTGGGTCCGGCAAGAGCACTGTGGCCCGCATGTTCCAGGAACTGGGAGCAGTGGTGTTGGATGCCGATGACATTGCCCGGCAGGTCACCGCTCCGGGTCAGCCCGCTTGGGAGGAACTGCGGCGGACTTTTGGAGGCGAGTACTTCCACGACAATGGCGCTCTTAACCGACCCGCCTTGGCGCGTCGTATCTTTAGTGATCCCGAAGCCAGAAACCGGCTTGAGGCCATCGTCCATCCGGCCATCAGTAACGAAATGGCTCGACGCCTGGAACAACTGGAATCACAAGGCCTGGATCTTGTGATTGTGGAGGTGCCCCTGCTTTTCGAAACGGGACGGGAGGGGGGGTACCAAAAAATAATCGTGGTTTACGCAGATTTCCATGATCAACTCCAGCGCCTCAAATCCCGCGACGGCCGGGAATACCATGAAATCGCCGGCATATTGCAGGCCCAGTGGCCTATGCAGGATAAGTGTGCCCGGGCTGATTATGTGGTGGACAACCGGGGGACCCTGAGCCAGACCAAACAGCAGGTGGAAATTATCTGGCAGGACTTGAAAAAACTCCTTGACAAGAACAAAGAAAAAAGATAGCGTCCCACCAACCTTCCTTTAAGAATTTCATGCATCGGCCCGAAAAGTTAGCAAGTGATTAACCCCTTTTTTCCCCTGGCAAGAGAATAACTGCCCAACCTTTGTTATGACATCCTGATTCTTCAGGTTTGGGAGTGGGCTTATCCCCCCTCCCTGCCGCGACCGCATCAGCAGCAACGTGGATATTACAGTCCATTAGACTTTACTCTAGGCAGGTAGTAAAACACCTGGCATTGAAATCCAAGAGGAATACATGAATCTGTCTGAGTTAAAACACAAAAAAATCAATGAACTGGCCGCCTTGGCCCGGGACCTTAATGTGGAGGGCGCCAGCGGCCTCAGAAAACAGGAACTCATCTTCGCCATCCTTCAGGCCCAGGTAGAAAAAAACGGAATTATTTCCGGGGGCGGGGTGCTGGAAATCCTCCCGGACGGCTTCGGCTTTTTACGCGCCCCGGACTATAATTATCTCCCCGGACCGGATGACATTTATGTCTCCCCCTCCCAAATCCGCCGCTTTAACTTGCGCACCGGCGATACCATCAGCGGCCAGATCCGCCCCCCCAAAGAAGGGGAACGCTATTTCGCCTTGCTCAAAGTGGAGTCCGTCAACTTTGAAGACCCCTCCGTCTCCCGGGATAAAATCCTCTTCGACAACCTCACCCCTCTCTACCCGAATCAGCGTTTACACCTGGAAACAGATCCGGACAATTACTCCGCCAGGGTTATGGACCTGATGACCCCGGTGGGCAAAGGACAACGGGGCTTGATTGTCGCCGCCCCTCGCACCGGCAAAACCATGCTCCTCCAAAACCTGGCCAACAGCATCGCCCGCAACCACCCCGAGGTGGTCCTCATCGTCCTGCTTATTGATGAGCGTCCCGAAGAAGTCACCGATATGGAACGTTCGGTGAAGGCCGAAGTGGTGAGCTCCACCTTTGATGAACCCCCCCAACGGCATATTCAGGTGGCTGAAATGGTGTTGGAGAAGGCCAAGCGCCTGGTGGAGCACAAGCGGGATGTGGTGATCCTGCTGGACTCCATCACCCGACTGGCCCGGGCTTATAACACCGTGGTGCCGGCCAGCGGCAAGATTCTCTCCGGCGGCCTTGATGCCAATGCCCTGCAGCGACCCAAGCGTTTCTTCGGCGCCGCCCGCAACCTGGAAGAAGGCGGCAGCCTCACCATCATCGCCACCGCCCTCATCGACACCGGCAGCCGGATGGACGAAGTCATCTTTGAGGAGTTTAAAGGTACCGGCAATATGGAAATTCATCTGGACCGGAAACTCACGGAAAAACGCATCTTCCCGTCCATTGATATCAACCGCTCCGGCACCCGCAAGGAAGAACTGTTGTTGCCTCCCGATGACCTGAACCGTATCTGGATCCTCAGAAAGCTCCTCTCCCCTCTGAGCCCGGTGGACAGTATGGAATTTTTGCTGGAAAAACTGCGGGGCACCCGCAACAACGCCGAATTCCTGGCCGCTATGAACCGGTAATCCCCTTGATTTCCTGGGAAGGCGGCCCGCTTCGGCGAACCGGCGGGACCACTGCGGAGGTGTGGCGGGTCAGAACTGACGTAAAAACCTAAGGTCGTTGTCGTAGAACAGGCGGATGTCGTCAATGCCGTACTTCAGCATGGCGATTCGTTCCACCCCCAAGCCGAAGGCAAAGCCGGTGTAAGCCTCCGGATCATAGCCCACCGCTTCAAAGACCGCCGGGTGCACCATGCCGGCCCCCAGAATCTCCAGCCACCCGGTGACTTTGCAGACCCGGCACCCCTGGCCTCGGCAAATGACGCAGGCTATGTCAATCTCGGCGCTGGGTTCGGTGAAAGGGAAATAACTGGGGCGGAAGCGCAGCCCTACTTCCGGCCCGAACAATTCATGAACAAAGGCCGTGAGCACCCCCTTCAGGTCGGCAAACGTCACCCGACGATCCACCAGCAGGCCCTCCACCTGATGAAACATGGGGGAATGCGTCATATCGGAATCGCGCCGATACACCTTGCCCGGGGCGATGATGCGCACCGGCGGACGCCGCTTCTCCATCACCCGGATCTGCATGGGGGAGGTGTGGGTGCGCAGCAGCACCTGGTCATTAAAATAAAAAGTGTCCTGCATATCCCGGGCCGGGTGATCCGGAGGGATGTTTAAGGCCTCAAAATTATAATAATCCAGTTCCACCTCCGGCCCTTCCACCGCTTCGAAGCCGAGATGCAGGAAAATATCACAGATTTCAGCGGTGATGCGGTTCAACGGATGCAACCGCCCCCGGGGCAGACGGCGGCCCGGTAAGGTAACATCAATGTCCGCCAGCGCCGCCCGACGCGCCGCCGCTTCTTTCAGGGCTTCCCTGGTCTCCGCCAAGGCAGCCTCTAACGTCTCCTTGGCCCGGTTGGCCTTCTCCCCCACCCGCCGGCGCTCCTCCGGTGGTAATTCCTTCAAGCTTCGCAGAATGACCGTGAGCGCGCCCTTGCGCCCCAATATCCCCACCCGCAGGCGTTCCAGTTCCTCCAGGCTCTGCGCCTGGCGGATCTCCTCCAGGCCTTTCCGGGCCAGGTCTTCCACTTGACTTTCCTGTAAAAGCATGGCAGACATTTCCCCGCCAGCCACTAAAACACCTGTGGTGTCTGGCTACCCGGCGGGTTTCTCTTTAAGCCGTGCGGGAAAGTTCGGCGATATGGGCGAAGCCCCGGGGGTCAAAAACTGCCAGCTCAGCCAGAATCTTGCGGTCCAAGGTGATCCGGGCCTTCTTCAGCCCGCCGATGAATTTGCTGTAAGACATCCCCAAAGGCCGCAGCGCCGCGTTGATCCTGACAATCCACAGGCTGCGGAACTGGCGTTTCCGGACCTTGCGGTCCCGGTAAGCGAAGCATAAAGCTCTCTCCACCGCCTCCCGAGCCGACCGGTATAAGCGCCGGCGGCCGCTGCGATAGCCCTTGGCCAGCCGTAGATATTTTTTGCGCCGGGCCCGGGAGGCCACACTCTTTTTCACGCGGGTCATGAAAACACCTCAACTCAGAGATACGGCAACAGACGCTTGAGACCTCTGACGTCAGCGGGATGAGCAAAATCCGGTAAGCGTTGTTGACGCTTGCGTTTTCGGGACTTCCCCGTCAGCAGATGACTATGACCGGGACGCTTGCGTTTAAGCTTGCCGCTGCCGGAAGCCCGGAAACGCTTAGCCGCCCCCCGATGGGTTTTGATTTTGGGCATGATAACCTCTTATGAACTGCAAGCCTTTTGCCGCAACAGAAACAAAGTTCTTGAGAGATTCTCAGAGTCCAAAAAATATTCTGCGGCGTTTGAAATACAAATTTCAATTTATAACCAAAAAACTAAAAACTAGAAACCGAAAATTTTACTTGGGGGCCACAATCATATACATGGTGCGGCCTTCCATCCTGGGCTCCTGCTCCACCACGCCCACATCCGCCAAAGCTTCGGCAATCTGTTGCAGGATGCGGTGTCCCCGCTCCGGATAAGCCATCTCCCGGCCGCGGAAGATCATGGTAATCTTGGTCTTGTCGTTCTGGGCCAAAAAGCGCCGGATGTTGCGGAGCTTGAAGGCCATGTCATGTTCTTCGATCTTGGGGCGAAGCTTAATCTCTTTAACCTGGATGGTGGTCTGGCGGCGCCGGGCTTCTTGCAGTTTTTTGCTCTGCTGGTACTTGAATTTGCCGTAATCCATTATGCGGCAGACCGGAGGGGTGGCCTGTGGGGCCACCTCCACTAAATCCAGGTTGGCTTCCGCCGCCTGGGCTAAGGCTTCTTGGATACTCATTATGCCGATCTGGACCCCGTCCGCCCCGATCACCCGTACTTCCGCGGCCTTGATCTGCTCATTGACCCGGATGTGTTGCTTCTGAATGGTTATCGTCTCCTTTCCCTAACAAGTCTCAGTTGGGGGACGGCATCCGGCTCTCCTCTTCCAGCCGGGCCAAAAATTGCTCCAAGGGCATGTCCTTCCATTCCGTCCCGTCCCGGAGACGGGGGGACAATGTCCCCTTGGCCGCTTCCCGGTCCCCGATGACCACCATATAAGGGATTTTCTGCCTTTGAGCTTCCCTGATCTTATATCCCAAAGTCTCCGGGCGCAGATCCGTTTCCACCCGCAGATCAGCTGCCATCATTCTTTCGGCCACTTCCCGGGTGTAAGCATGTACCCGGTCGGTAATGGGCAACAGGATCACTTGCACCGGGGCCAGCCACACCGGAAAGGCCCCGGCAAAATGTTCGATGAGCACCCCCAAAAAGCGTTCCAACGATCCTAAAATGACCCGGTGGAGCATCGCCGGCCGATGGCGGCCGCCGTCCGGG
>Ga0068707_1000261_pt1 | contig 31816 bp, 29 predicted proteins | sample YNPNPMetaG_FD_66600 | JGI IMG/M metagenome (GOLD analysis project Ga0068707, IMG submission 66600) | Anoxygenic and chlorotrophic microbial mat microbial communities from Yellowstone National Park, USA - YNP NP MetaG | ecosystem: Environmental > Aquatic > Thermal springs > Hot (42-90C) >... | reverse complement strand
AACAGTAAATTAGCGGGAGCTTCTTATGAATTAAAGCAGAGTTTTATATTGAAATTTGAATTAGAAAAAATTAATGAGGTTGTTTTATAATGTCTTACACAATTTTAGAGAGAAGCCTCGATTTAGTTCTAAAACAACATAGGGTATATTACTTTCTTTCAAAACTTTCGCAAGATTCCTTCCGTTTAAACCATATCCAACAATTATTACATGATTAGATTTTCTTACAACTATCTCTGTTTCTTTTATTTTTCGGGCTTTTTCAAGATATTTAAAAGGCTTTTTATGAATTAAATAATCAATAACAGAGTGAGAATATCTTATTATCAGAGGAGTAAGTAGCATTGTTATAACAGAGGCAGAAATAAAGCTTTGATAGGCATCTTCATCTAATAATCCAACTGCTTTGCCAGTAAAAGCCAGAATAAAGGAAAATTCTCCTAGCTGAGAAAGTGCAAAGGCAGATGATAAGGATAATTTAAGAGAATTCATGAAAATATAAACAATAATCAAAATTATTAAAGCTTTTAAAAAGAAAATGCTTCCAACTAAAAATGCTTCTTCTAAGATATGAGTTCTTATATAGTCCACATTTAATAGCATACCTACAGAGATAAAAAATATGCCCGAAAAAGTTTCCTTAAAAGGCAAAATGTCAGATACAGCTTGGGCTGAATATTCAGATTCTGAAATAACCACACCAGCTAAAAAAGCTCCCAGAGCAAGTGAAAGACCTAATTTTGATGTAAAAAAGGCTGTTCCAAGACATATAGAAATAGTTGTAATTATAAAAAGCTCTCTACTTCTTGTTTTGACAATTTCGTGAAGTAGAAAAGGCACAGCTATTCTTGAAAAGATAAAAACAATAGAAAGTATCACTAAAGCTTTAAAGATAACATTTAGAAAATTAAATAATCCACCACCTTCACCTGAAAGCATCTGTGTAAAAAGCATTAACGGAACAACACAAAGGTCCTGAAAAAGAAGGATTCCAAGGCAAATTTTGCCGTGTGGAGAATTTAACTCCCCTTTATCTGAAAGCAGTTTCATAACAATAGCTGTACTGCTCAGAGCAATTATAAAACCATAAAAAATTGAGTTGTTTAAAGAAACATTCCATGCCAGTTGACTTACTATACTTGTTACAATTATTGTTAAGGTAACCTGAAGACTTCCAAATAAAAAGACTTCTTTTTTTAGAGATAATAGTCTTGGAATGGAAAACTCAATTCCGATAGTAAACATTAAAAGAATTACTCCTATTTCAGCAATTACTTCTACTTCATGGGGGTCTTTTATTAATCCCATACCATACGGACCTATAATAGTTCCTGCTATAAGAAAGCCTACAATTGAAGGAATTTTAAGCTTTCCGAGAATATATATAATTAATCCTGATATACCAAATATTATAAGAATTGCCTTAAGAAACTCTAATATCATGTCTATATTATCTTTAACAAGAATTAATTTTGCAAGTTACTTAAAATTGCCGATAGAAAAGGAGGTTTTTCTATCATACCGTCATTCTGAGGGGCTTAATGCCCCGAAGAATCTCTAATTGAAAAACCTCTTGGGTGAAAAGGTTGGAGATCCTTCGCTGCGCTCAGGATGACAAAATCACCCGAAAAGGGATTTTTTATCGGCAAATTCAAGAGCTAAGTTTGACATTATTAAAGACAAAATTGTTAAAATTAAAAATAAAAAATTCAATGGAGGTCTATGATGCATTTTCCAAAAATTTTTTTATTATGTTCTTTATTAATATTTCTTTCAGCCTGCAACATGAATACTAATCCCTGTAGTAATATAAAAGAAGAGACTTTAAAAGAAAATCTTCATGCTGATTTTGATTCCATTGTGGAAAAGAATGAAATAAAGGGAACAAATTTATGCCAGATTGTTATACAAAAAAGTGGCGGATATAATATCTTTTATTCCTATCCTGATGGTAAAACCTTTATTTTTGGTGATATTTATAAAGATGGCATTTTCTTAAGCAAAGCCACAATTGAAAAACTTCAGGAAAAAACATTTCACAATTATGATTCAGAAATAGATAAAATTGTAGTCTTTTCATATAAACCACAGGGAGCTACAAAACATATTTACATGATCACTGATCCAGATTGTCCTTTCTGTGAAAAGTCTAAAGAACCTGTAAAAAAATGGGCTGATTTAAGAAAAGTTGAAGTAAGAGTAATATTCTTTCCTCTTGAAAGACTTCATCCTTTAGCAAAGGACAAAGCTATAAAAGCAGTATGCTCAGGTATGAATTTTAATGACTACCTAACTTCAAAATGGACCGGACAATCATGTGCTGAGGGAAACAAAAAAATTGAAAATTCTATAGCTTTGATGCAAAAGCTTTATGTAAATGGAACTCCGACCTTTATATCATTTAATGGTAAAAGAAGCGTTGGTTTTTCTCCCGAAGGACTTGACAGTATTATAAACTAAAAGACTTTTCTTTCAAAAACTCCTGAAATAGTTTATAGATAAAAGGAAGAGTTCTTTTTCTATGGTAGGCAATATAGAAGTATCTCTTCATCTCAAAATCTTTTATTTTTAATATCTTTAAGTTATTACAGTTTATCTCGTCTTTAACTGCGTGTATAGAGAGAATAGATATTCCCAATCCGCTTTTCACTGCCTGTTTTACAGCATCTGTGCTACTTAAAGTACAGACTATCTGCAGATCATGAGTATCAATACCTAACTCATTTAAAAGATTTTCCATTTCCTTTCTTGTTCCTGACCCTTCTTCTCTAATAATAAAAGGAAATTTAAGAATTTTTTCAGGTTCAATGTCTGTTTCATGAATAAAATTTGGTGAAATAATCACAAGTTCATCATTCATAAAGGGAACATAATCAATCTTAGAATTATTTATTATAGTTCCAACAATACCTATAAGAAATTTCCCTGAAACTAAATTTTCTATAACCTGTTTTGAATCAGATATATCTACCTGAACTGATATATTTGGATATGTATTTTTAAAAGAAGAAATCAATCGTGGCAAAATATAAGTCCCGGGAATACTGCTTGCTCCAACTAATAAATTTCCTGCTGGTTTTGACTTAATTCTCTGCACAGTATCCTTCAAATTGTCAATTTTATTTGCAATATCAACAGCATATCCGTAAAGTATTTCTGCTTCCTTTGTTGGAATTACAGTTTTACCAATTCTATCAAAAAGCTTACATCCTAAATCTTCTTCAAGAATTTTTATATGCTCACTCACAGTGGGTTGAGTAAGAAAAACTTCTTTTGCTGCTTTGGAAAAGCTCTTATTTTTGTAAACTGATATAAATACTTTTAACTGATGTATGTCCATTTTTAAAAGTCTATCATAACAACTATAAAAGTTGCAAAGTGTATTTTTACTGTGTTAAAATCCTTTCCATGTCAAATAAAAACATCATAATAACAGGTACAGGCGGTCAAGGAATCGTTCTTGCAAGCAGAATAATAGCAAATGTAGCCTTTAAGAGCGGTTTTGATGTAAAAGAAAGCGAACTTCATGGAATGGCACAAAGAGGAGGAAGTGTTATTGGTCATATAAGATTTGGAAAGGTAGTTTACTCTCCTAATATTCCTTGGGGGAAAGCTGATATCATGATTGCTCTTGAGGAACTTGAAGCTCTGAGATATCTTCACTTTTTAAAACCACATGGTATCATTATTTTGAACAGGAAAAAAATTTTACCTTCAATAGAAGGAAAGGAGTATCCTCAAAATATAGAATTGTTATTGATAGAAAAAGGCTTTATTGTGAAATGTATTGACGCAGAAGCAATTGCAAAACAGATAGGAAATCCTAAAGTAGAAAATTCAATAATACTTGGATTTTTATCTGTTTTGCTGCCATTTAAACAGAAATTGTGGGAGGAAATAATCAAAAGCGCTGTACCACTGAAAACTGTAGAAATAAATCTTAAAGCATTCAATGAGGGCAGGAGGTTAGCAAAGAAAAATGCAATTTTGGAACGAAAAAATTGAAAAGTTACCAAGGAATCAGCTTGAACAGCTTCAGCTTGAGAGATTAAAAAAAACAGTCAAAAGAATCTATCTAAAAGTTCCAGTTTATAGAAAGAAATTTAAAGAATTAGGGATATCTCCATCAGATATTAAATCACTTGAAGATATTAAAAAACTTCCCTTTACCACAAAAGAAGACCTCTATTTTGACTATCCTTACGGGCTTCTTAGTGTTCCTCACGAAAAACTTATAAGGCTTCACACTTCAAGTGGAACAACGGGAAAGCCCAAGGCTATATTTTTTTCTAAGAGAGATATTAAACAGTCTGCAGAACTAATTGCAAGATGCCTTGTCATGACAGGTTCTGCAAGAGGAGATATTCTTCAGAATATCATGACATATGGACTTTTCACAGGAGCTTTTGTAATGCACTATGGAGCAGAAAAAGTTGGTATTCTGGTTATTCCTGCTGGACCAGGTAATACAGAAAGACAGATTAATCTAATGAAAGATTTTGGTACAACAATGATACATGTAACACCCAGCTATGCTCTTTATCTTGCCTCATACATGTATGATAAAGGCATTGACCCTAAAAAAGAATTAAAATTAAAAAGAGGATATCTTGGAGCAGAGCCATATTCAGAAGAAACAAGAAGAAAAATTGAAAATATGCTTGGTATTGATATATATAACTGCTATGGGCTTACTGAGATGAACGGTCCTGGTGTTGGTTTTGAATGTCCATATAAAGATGGTTTACATATATGGGAAGACAACTTTCTAATGGAAGTTATAAATCCAGAAACTGGTGAAAATGTACCAGAAGGACAAATAGGAGAACTTGTTCTTACAACTTTAAATCGTGAAGCAATGCCACTTTTAAGATATAGGACAAGAGACTTAACAAGAATCATCCCAGAACCGTGTAAATGTGGCAGGACTCACAGAAGAATTACAAGAATTCTTGGTAGGTCTGATGATATGTTTATAGTTAAAGGAGTTAATATATTCCCTCAACAGATTGAACAGGTTCTTATGGGAGTCAAAGGCGTTGCTCAAAACTATCAGATAATACTTGAATCCTATGACGAAATGGTTATAAAAGTTGAAATAGACAGAGAACTATTTGATGGTAAAATAGAACATCTAATTCAATTAAAAGAAAAAATAACTGAAAATATTCGCTCAGCTACAATGGTAAAGCCTAAAGTAGAACTTCTTGAACCCGGTACCCTACCAATAAGTGAAGGAAAAGCAAAAAGAGTGATAGATAAACGAACAATTTAGGAGGTATTTATGAGCAAAGTTTATATGATTTCTGTCTTTGCGGAAAATAAACCAGGTAAACTTGAAAAGGTAACAAAAGTGCTTGCTGAGGCAAATATAAATATTCTTGCATTTTCAATTATGAGTACTAACGGATTTGGTATTATAAAGTTTATGGTGGATAAATGCATGGATGCTTTCAAAATACTCAAAGAAAAAGGGTTTACAGTTTCTTTAAATGAAGCCATAGGCATAGAGATGAAAGATCAACCAGGAGGCCTTTATGAAGTTGTAAAGATTCTTTCATCAAAAGGAATTAACATCGAAAGCGCTTCTGTATATGTTGCTGAGACCAGAAAAAGAGCCTATCTGATTGTTGAAGTAAAGGATATTCAAAAAGCCATGGAATTGCTAAAAGAAACAAAACTTAATTTTCTAACTTTATAAAAGATATTGAGGTGAAACCATGATTTGGAACAAAGAAGCTGAATGCATGCCAGAAGACAAACTTAAACAGCTACAGCTTAAAAGACTGAAAAACACTGTTCTAAAAGCATATGAGAGAGTTCCTTATTACAGAAAGAAATTTGATGAAGCAGGCTTCAAGCCCAAGGATCTTAAAACACTTGAAGATATTAGAAAAATTCCCTTCACAAGCAAAGCTGATTTAAGAGAAGTTTATCCCTTTGGCATGTTTGCATCTCCTTTAAGTGAAATTGTTGAAATTCATATGTCAAGTGGAACAACCGGAAAACCTGTAGTTGCTGGTTATACAAGGTCTGATATAGGCGTTTGGGCAGAAGTCATGGCAAGATGTCTTACTATGGCTGGAGCAACCAGAGATGATATTGTACAGAATTGTTATGGTTATGGACTTTTTACAGGTGGTTTTGGAGTTCATTATGGAGCTCAAAAAATAGGTGCTCTTGTAGTTCCAGCATCTGCTGGTAATACAAGAAGGCAGATTGAAATTATGAGAGATTTTGGTTCAACAATTCTTACCTGTACACCTTCTTATGCTTTATATATGGCAGAAGTAGCACAGGAAATGGGAATTGACCCCACATCTCTTAAACTTAAAGCAGGATGCTTCGGAGCAGAGATGTGGACGGAGCAGATGAGAAAAGAAATTGAAAAAAGATTTGAAATAGATGCTCTTAATATTTATGGACTTACTGAAATAATAGGTCCTGGAGTTGCCCATGAATGTATTGAAAAAGGAGGATTACACATTTTTGAAGACCATTTCTTAGTAGAAATAGTTGATCCTGATACAGGAGAACCTTTGCCGGATGGTAAAAGAGGAGAACTGGTGCTCACAACACTTACTCGTGAAGGAATGCCTATGTTAAGATTTAAGACAAAAGATATATCATCAATTATAAAAGAAAAATGTCCATGTGGAAGAACCTTTGCAAAAATTGAAAGAATTAGAGGAAGAACTGATGATATGCTCAAAGTAAGAGGTGTAATGATATTCCCATATCAAATTGAAAAAGCAATTCTTGAAGTACAGGGTGTAGAACCTCACTATCAAATTGTCATTACAAGACCTCAGTATCTTGACGAGTTAGAAGTTATGGTTGAAATGTCAAGGGAAAGTTTTTCTGATGAAGTAAAACATATAGAAAATCTTAGAAAAAAAATAGAAAAAAGAATTGAGGAAACTGTTGGGATAAGGGTAAAAGTAACTCTGGTAGAGCCAAAAAGTTTACCAAGAAGCGAAGGAAAGGCAAAAAGAGTCATTGATAAAAGAAATTTAACAGAATAGGAGGGAGAAATGAAAATAAAACAAATTTCAATTTTTTTAGAGAACAAAAAAGGAAGACTTTATGAAGCTCTTAAAGCTCTTGCTGAAAACGGAATCAATATTAGAGCATTATCAATAGCGGATACTTCAGAATTTGGAATCTTAAGACTTATAGTATCTGACCCTGAAAAAGCAAAGGAAATTCTTGAAAAAAATGAATTTACAGTTAAAATTACCAATGTAATAGCGATCGCTATCAAAGACAAACCAGGAGGATTAGCAGAAGCTTTAAAATTTCTTTATGATGCAGATATAAATGTTGAATATATTTATGCTTTTGTTGAAAAAGCAGGTGAAAAAGCAGTGGTAGTTCTCAGAACTGAAAATCTTGATAAAACTATTTCAATATTTGAGGGAAAAGGAATAAAACTTTTAAACTGGGATGATGTATTAGCTCTTTAGCCTTATTTAATTAAAACAATAGGCTTTTTAGACATCTCAAAAATAAATAACCCTCTAAAATCAAGGGGGGAAGTGGTCTGATTTGACAATTTTTAAGCCTAAGTTGATAAACTCAGCAGAATTTTAACATTTGATATTTTTAGTTTCAATGTTGTTCAATATTAAAAATAAGGTTGTTACAGATAAATAAATTTATACATGCATCAAGTATTTAAAAAAGTCCATAGAATTCTTGTTATAAAGCTTCGCCATTTGGGGGATGTTGTACTTACAATTCCTGTTTTTAAAATTCTTAAAGAAAATTTTCCAGATTCTTATGTTGCTACTCTTGTAAACTCCGGAACAGAAGAGGTACTTATAGGTAATCCATTTATTGATGAGATAATAGTTTTTGATAGAGCAATTACTCATATGAATCCACTGAGAAGATTTTTAAGAGAATTATCTTTTTATAGAACAATCAAGATGAAAAATTTTGATATGACCATTAATCTTACAGGTGGAGACAGAGGTGCCTTTGTTTCTTTCTTATCTGGTGCGAGGTACAGGCTTGCATATAAACCTCAGAAGGGTCTTATAGGGAAAAAATTTTTCTATACCCATGTCGCAGAAAAAAATGGCAATCATGCATTATTACAAAACATTGCCCTTTTAAACAAATTTGGAATTTATAGTAAGGGAACCATTGATACTAATATCTATATACCTGAAGAGGCAGATTTATTTGTAAAAAAAATCTTTCAAGAAAACATAATTTCTAAAGAAGATATTGTAATTCATATTCATCCCACTTCCCGATGGCTTTTTAAATGTTGGAAGGATGAATACATGGCAGAAATAATAAAATGGCTTGTTGCCAAAAAAATATATATTATCATTACATCATCACCCAATGAAAAAGAAATAACTAAGGTCAAAAAAATTCTGTCTTTGATCAACGAATCATATCATTCAAAGATTATTAATCTCTGTGGTAAGATAAATATTAAACAACTGGCTGCTATATCTAAAGCTTCAGATATATTCTTTGGAGTTGATACTGCACCTATGCATATTGCAGCATTTGTTGGCACAACAGTAATTGCTCTTTTTGGAGCAGGACAGTATAGTTGGAAACCCTGGGGAGAAAAACACTTGGTAATATCAAAAAGTTTAGCAGACCGTAAAAAAATGAGTAGGGAAGATTTTATTCAACAAAACATAAACGCTATAACTCCACAGGAAGTTATTGAAAAGTTTGAAAAAGTTCTGAAAGGTATAAATAAATGATAATTCTTCATACTGAATCATCAATGAATTTTGGTGGACAGGAACTAAGAATTTGTATTGAAATGGAGGGATTAAAAAAATACGGTATTGACTCTATTCTTGCCTGTAAACCTAACAGCAAAATAGCATCAATAGCTAAATCAAAGGGATTAAAATATTATGAATTGCCTTTTAGTAGCAGTTTTTGTCCTATTTCAATAAGTAAGATTTTTAGCATTGTAAAAAAACACAAAGTAAATATAATAAACTCTCATAACTCTAAAGATGCTTGGAATTCTGTCTTAGTTTGTAAAATATTAGGTATTCCTTTTGTTAGGTCTCGCCATATTGCTTTAAAACTAAGAAAACATTATATAAGTAAAATGATTTATACAGCTCTCGCAGATAGAGTTCTCGTTACAGGAGAATACATTGAAAAAATGCTTATAGAAAATGGCGTGAAGTCTGAAAAAATATATAGAATACCAACAGGAATTGATATTCAGAAATTTTCCGAACAAAATAAAGATTCCTTTAAAAAAGAATTAGGTATTGGAAATGACACTTTTCTTGTTGGTTTTGTTTCAGTAGTTCGCTCCGATAAAGGTCCTCATTACTTTGTAAGAAGTATACCCTATGCTCTAAAACAAATTCAAAATGTAAGATTTGTAATTGTTGGAGATGGAAACTTTTTGAACAAAACTAAAGCATTAGCAGAAGAATTAGGACTAAAAGAATATATTATTTTTACTGGACATAGAGATGATATTCCATCAATAATGAGAGCTTTAGATGTTTTTGTTTTACCTGCGATAAAACCTGAAGGTGTTCCACAGGCTGTACTACAGGCTTTTGCTTCAGGCACTCCAGTTATTGCTTCAGACATTGGTGGAGTAAATGAGGTAGCAATTCATGGGAAAACTGCAATACTTGTTAAGCCAAAGGAACCTGAGAAACTTGCAAAGGCTATAATTCAACTCATCCATGATAAAAACCTTCAATTAAAAATAGTTGACGGTGGTAAAAAATTAGTTACTGAGTATAGCCTTGATAATATGCTTTTAAAAATGAAATATTTCTATGAAAATTTAATTAAAAAAAATGAAAAAACTTGAAGTAATTTACTCTATAGCTACAAAAATTGGCGGTTCAGGACTTGGTGCAGTTTCATGCAATGCTATTTTAGCCCTGAATGAAGCTAATTTATTGAAAAAAGCCATATCCTACGGCAATAAATGTACAGTTGAGAAATCTAAAATACTTTCTCTACCTGGTAATCCTTTTAAACCTTTATTTTTTTTACCAAAAACTTACTATAAATCCTTAAGGAAGGGATTCCTTGATTTTATAACATCTAAGATTATCTATTTGAAAGGCTGTGATGTTTTTCATGGATGGAATAATCAATCGTTTAAAAGCATAAAATCAGCAAAAAAAATTGGGGCTAAAACAATTCTTGAATGCGGTTCAACGCATAGATATTTTAGAGAAAAAATCATTCAAGAAGAATATAAAAAATATAAAATTGAAACAATAAAAACACCTGATTACGCCAGGCAGAAATCCTTAGAAGAAATTCAACTCGCTGATTATATTTTTTTACCTTCGGAATTTGCTAAAAAGACCTTTATAGATGCTGGAGTAGATGCAAGTAAAATCTTTATAGTACAGAGAGGTGTTGACATTGAAAAATTTAAACCAGCTAATCACGAAAATAAGAAATTTAGAGTATTGTTTGTTGGAAAAGTATCTTTGAGAAAAGGAGTTCACTATCTACTTGAAGCATGGAAAGAACTTAACCTTAAGAATGCTGAACTTGTTATTATAGGTAACATTGAAGAAAGCATGAAACCTCTATTATCAAGATTTTCAGATTTTAATAATATAATTTTTAAAGGTTATGTGAAAGACCCTGTGAAGGAATATCAAAAATCAAAAATTTTTGTTTTCCCCTCACTTGAAGAGGGAAGCGCTAAGGTAACATATGAAGCTATGGCTTCAGGTTTACCTGTTATAACAACAGAAAATAGTGGCTCTGTTATTCGTAATGGAATAGATGGATTTATAATACCTTGTAAAGATACTGAGGCAATTAAGGAAAAAATAATTTATTGTTTTGAAAATCCAGAGGAAATAGAGAAAATGGGCAAAAATGCAAGAGAATATATCAAGAATTATACGTGGGGAAAATATAGAAATAATTTAATTGATATTTACCGGAGAATATTTAATTTATGAATATTCTAATTATTGGTGTTGAACAAATAAAAAAAGATGAACGATATATGGATGATAAAGGATGGTCATTTAAAAAAGCTTTTGAAAAATTTGGTGCCAAGGTAGAGATGTTTTTTTATAAAAAGAAGGGTACTTTATCTTTTTTAGAAAAAGATAAAAAAATAAAAAAATTCTGGCACAAATATATTAATAAAAAACTTATAAATTATATTAAAAATATTAAACCCGAAATACTGATTATTCTCAAGGGTGAAACTATTTTTCCAGAAACATTGTGGTATATAAGAAAAAAAACATCTACTATTATCGTTAATATTTTCCCCGATAATCCAATTTATATGGGAAATTTTAAAGCAATAGAGCCTTGCCATTATTTTTTTGTTAAAGATTCTTATGTACTTGATACTCTCTGGAAGGCTGGATTAAAAAATGTCTTCTATCTTCCTCAATGTACTGACCCAGATGTTCATAAACCTATGGAAATTAATCCTGATGAAAAATCTATTTATGAAACTGAATTATCACTAATAGGTTCAATGTATCCTTATAGAGAAAAATTTGTTGAAAATATTATAGAATTTAAACCCGCTATTTGGGGGAGAGGTTGGGGAAAAAGTTCAAACAAAGAAATTTTAAAATTGTATCGTGGTTGTGACATAAGAGGTACATCTAAAGCAAAGGCTATTTCTGGCTCTGCAATATCTCTAAACATTCATCATCCATTAAACGATATAAATGGTATAAACAGAAGAACTTATGATATAGCTGGATGCATGTCTTTCCAGCTTGTTGATTATAAAAGAGACATGGATAAGATTTTTAAAATTAATGAAGAAATAGTCTGCTATAAAAATATAGAAGATTTAAAAAAACTTATTCCTTATTATTTGAAACATGGAGAAGAAAGAAAAGCCATAGCACAAGCAGCCTATAAAAAGGTTATAGAAAATCATACTTATGATATAAGAGCAAAACAGATAATGGAGATTATAGAAAACAGATGAGGATACTTTTTGTCAATCACTCATCTTCTCTTACAGGTGCACCAATAAGTTGTTTAAATATAATTACCAGAATTAACGAAAATTTTATTCCTTTTTTTGTTACTAAGGAAAATGGACCAATCATTAATGAATTGAAAAGGCATCAAGTCAAAACCTATATAATAGAAAAAAAAGGCTTCCTGGGAATCCAATATATAAAAAGTTTTTTAAAAATAATTGATAGAGAAAAAATTGATCTAATTCATCTCAATACTTTAACTCCTTTCTGTAAATATGCAGGTATAGCAGGTTTTATTAAAAGAATTCCTATTGTATGGTTTGTAAGAGAAAATCCTTTAATTTCAAGAAGTAAGAGGCTTAAATTCTGGCTAAAAAAAGTTTCCTCTAAAATCGTATTCGTTGACAAAGATACAATGAATAAACTGATGGATAAGGATGAACTAAAAAAAGTAGAGTTAGTTTACAATGGTGTAGATACATCATATTTTAAACCTGAAAAAAGTGAACTATTAATAAAATCCTTTAAAATAGAACCTGAAAATAAACTCATAGGTTATATTGGTTTAATAACAGAAAGAAAGGGAATAGAATATTTAATAAAAGCATTTGAAAAAGTCAAGCAGGAATATAAAAGATGCAAATTGATAATTATTGGCAGTTACAAAAAGGAAGATGAATTTTATTATAAAAAATTGCTTGAATTAATAAAAACCTTGAATTTGAAAAATGAGATTTATCTTACAGGTAATATATGGGATATTAAAGATGCTATAAATAATCTTGATATTGTAGTCCTTCCATCTCTTGAGGAAAGATGCAGTAGAGTTTTACTTGAAAGTATTTCATGTGCAAAACCAGTTGTAGCAAGCAATGTTGGTGGAAATCCTGAAATTATACAAAATGGATTAAATGGATTGATTGTTCCACCAGAAGATAATGATGAATTAGCAAAGGCTATATTGAAATTTTTGACAAATGAGAAATTAGCAGAAGAGATGGGTAAAAACGGCAGATTAATAGCAGAAAAATATTTTGATATAAATATAAATATACAAAAAATAAAAAGAATCTATATTGAGCTTGCCGGTAAATGAAAAACTTAAAAGTCCTGCACATAATATCAAAATTACCAATAGGAGGGGTTGAAAATCAGCTACTATTGGTTCTAAAAAATTACGATAGGGAAAAATTTCAACCATTTGTTTGTTCACTTTCAGAGAAAGGAGAAATAGGCCAAGAAATAGAAAAGATAGGAATAAAAGTTTTTGCTCTAAACAAATTGAAGCATACTTTTGATTACTCCATTATAAAAGATATCTGCGATATTATTAAAAGAGAAAGAATTCAAATTGTTCGGACACATCAGTATCATGCGAATTTTTATGGTCGTATTGCTGCAAAAAAAAGCAAAGTTCCTTGTATAGTGGCTTCTGTTCATAATGTGTATACAAGAGATAAAAAACTACACAGGAGAATTATAAACAGATTTCTTGCAAGATTTACTGATAAAATAATAGCTGTTTCAGAAGAAGTTAAGATGGATATTTTAAAATATGACAGAATATCAGAAGATAAAGTTCAGGTTATATACAACGGGGTAGATTTAAATGCTTTCAATGAATCTTTTGATAAAGAGCAAATCAAAAGTAAATTAGGAATAAATCCAAATGTGCCTGTTATAGGAACTGTTGGCAGACTAACTGAACAAAAGGGACATATATATCTTTTACAAGCTATATTAAAACTTAAGCATAAATTTCCAGATATTAAAGTTCTAATTGTTGGAGACGGTCCGTTAATGGATGAACTTAAAAGTTATACAAGTTCATCAGGACTTTCAAATAATGTAATATTTACTGGATTTAGAAGAGATATACCTGCCTTACTGTCAATTATGGACATATTTGTTTTCCCCTCACTGTGGGAAGGGCTACCTAATGCTTTAATTGAAGCAATGGCATCAGGTAAAGCTATAATAGCAAGTAACTTACCCCAAATAAAAGAAGTGTTAGATTCTGATGGATTAGGAATTCTTGTCCCTCCTAAAGATTCTGATTCAATATCTCAATCTATTAATTTTTTATTAAAAAATGAAAAAATTGTAAAAAAAATGGGTAATTTAGCAAAAAATATGGCTTGTACTCGTTTTAATATTGAAAATACTGTTAAAATATATGAAAAGATGTTTGAGAAAATTTTAATAGAAAACAATATAAATTTTTAAATAAATGGCAAAAATTAATATATTGCACTTATATCAAAATTCAAAAATTGGAGGTGTTCAACAACAGATATTTAGTTTAATCAAATCATATAATAAAGACCTTTTTAACCCCATATTTTGCTGCCTTGGGAATAAAGAAAAAATTGCTGAAAAATTAGAACAACATGGTATAGAGGTAATTACGCTTAATAGAACAAATTACAATAGATTATCTTTTAAAATCATAAAAGACCTCTATAAAATAATTAAAGAGAAAAACATCCACATATTAAGAACACACAGATATCGGTCAAATTTATATGGAAGAATAGCTGGATGGTTAGCAGGAGTGCCTGTTATAATTTCATCTGTTCATGATAATTACAGGTCTGATAAAAAGATTGAAAGAAGATTAATGAATAAAATTCTATCAATTATAACTGATAAAATAGTTGCTGTCTCAGAATCTATTAAAAATGACATAATAAGATACGATAAAATTAATCCTTCAAAGATAGAAGTAATAAACAACGGCGTTGATACTCTAATTTTTAGACCTCAGAGCAAGGATTATGAATTATTGAAAAGTTTAGGAATCAATAATGATGACATAGTCATAGGATTTGTTGGAAGGATTGTACCTGCAAAAGGTCTTGAATATTTACTTGAAGCTTTCTCTTATTTAAAAAAAGAAATAAATAATATAAAATTACTAATTGTTGGTGATGGAGCAATATTAAAAGATCTTAAAAATTATTCTATTGAACTCGGAATATCAAAATATTCAATATTTACTGGTGAGAGACAGGATATACAGAAAATTCTTTCATGCATTGATATTTTTGTTATGCCTTCAATTGCAGAAGGACTTCCAAATGCGCTTCTTGAAGCAATGTCTTCAGGAAAAACTGTTGTTACAACAAAAGTGGGCGGAATACCGGAAATAATCAAAGACAGATTTAATGGTTTAATTATTCCAGATAAAAACAGCGAAATGCTTGCTAAAGCTATCAAAGAACTTATTACAGATAAAGATTTATCAGAAAAATTAGGTGAAAACGCAAGGCATTTTATAATTGAAAATTACAGTATAGAGGCTGTTAATAAAAAATGGGAAACTCTTTATTTGTCAATATTAAGGGAAAAGAAGGGAAAATGGGAGAAAAAGACTACAAAGAAAAAATAAAAAAATATCTGTCCCTTGTTATAGAAATAGGAATTCTGCTTTATATGTTTTTTATGTTTTTTGACAAAGGTACAGGGTTAAGAAACATTGGAATTTACAGTGCCCTTTTCGCATGGGCTATTCTTGTTATTTTTTATAAAAAAAATAACATATCTTTTGATATAGTAACGATTGCATTTCTAACACTTATTGCTTCTATTTTACTTTCTTCCATATTTTCAACTAAACCTGCTATATCTTTTAGTTATTTTGAAAAAGATATTATTAAACCAATAGCTGTATGTATAATTATTGGAACTTTTTTTAATGAGGAAAAACTCATACATTTAGCAAAATTTTTTGGTATCTCAGGTTTAATAATTCTAATTCTTGGATTGATAGGATTTATATCAAATCCGGAAAAAATATATACATCAAATAATATTCTGCTTTCTGTAAATAGAAATGAATATGCCTTTTTTATAAGTGTTTATATTCCCTTTTTTATCATCTTGTTAATTAGAGGTAATAATTTATATGAAAATTTATTTTGGGGATTTTTATTAGTCTGGGGATTGATTGCCGAGCTGCTAACAGGCTCAAGAACATCAACAATAGGAACATTTTTTTCTTTAATTGCTTTTTTTGTTTTTTTACTAAGGGATAAAAACTATCTAAACATAACAAAAAAAATCGCTTTTATGCTAATGATTGTTTTTTTGATATCTGGAATAATAATTTTTTCTTCTACTTCTAAATTAGATTCCATAAAATCCCACTGGTTGGCAACTTCAAAAGAAATTAAAACATTTAATTTAAGAACAACCTGTTTCTGGAAGCCTGCCATAGATTCAATAAAAGAAAAACCATTATTAGGCTGGGGTTATGGCGGTAAAATTGCTCGTGAATCTGAGCCATTTGAAAAAACAACAGGAATTTGCTCACAATACAAAGGAGGATTTCATAATACATATATCTCTATTCTTTTCCATCAAGGGTTTTTGGGAATATTAACCTTTTTATTCCTCTTAATTTCCACACTTTTAATTCTCTATAAAACAATTCAAACAAAAAATAAAGATAGAAAAATTCTTGCTATAGGTTTATTCAGCATAATTATTGGATGTTTTGTTGTGACATCAATGGCTCTTTCTATACCAATAAATAGAATTGCTCCTTTTATTGGAATATCATTGGCAGTTTATAAAGACAATGAAGATAGCAATAATTAGAAAAAAATATGTCTTTCACGGGGGTGCTGAAACTTTTTCTAATAATCTTATAATCCGTCTTGCAATGGCAGGTCATGAAATTCACATATTTTCAATGAAATGGGATAAAACTCCCTTTATAAAAAATATTTATTTACATAAGGTTCCTGTTATTTCTTTTAATTCATTGTTAAGAGACCTTAGTTTTGCAATAATGACCACTTTAATAGTTAAAAATAATAATTTTGATATAGTTCAAAGTCATGATCTTTCTTTTTATCAGGATATTTACAGGGCAGGAGATGGATGCCATATTGAATGGTTAAAACAAAGATGGAATAGAGTTGGCATTTTTAAAAAATTATTTATATTATTAAATCCCTATCACTGGCTAATTCTCTTATTGGAAAGAATAATATTTAAAGGACACAGATTTAAAAAAATTATTGCCATATCAGAAATGGTAAAAAATAATATTATTGAGCATTATAAGGTTGATGAAAAAGATATTCTGTTAATCTATAATGGCGTTGATCTGGAAAAATTCCATCCTGAAAATAAAAAACTATATAGGGAAGAAATAAGAAATCTTTATGGAATAAATGAAGATGAAATCGTAATTTTATTCGTTGGTTCAGGATTTGAAAGAAAAGGATTAAAATTTCTTATAAAAGCTGTTGAAAATATTAGAAAACCTTTAACAGTCCTTGTAGTAGGTAAAGGAAATGCAAAAAAATATGCCAAAATGTCTAAAAATCAAAAAATCATATTTTGTGGTCCTCAGAAAGAAATTTATAAATATTATGCATCTGCAGATATATTTGTTTTTCCCACGATTTATGAACCATTTGGAAATGTTCATCTTGAGGCTCTTGCATCAGGATTGCCTGTTATAACAACTAAACTCAGTGGAGCTTCTGAAATAATATCACACGGTATTAATGGTTTTATTGTTAATACTCCTGAAAATATTGATAAAATATCTGAATATATATGCTTGCTTATGAATGAGCAAATAAGAAAAAAAATGAGCGAGGAAGCAAGAAAACTTGCTGAAAAATTTTCTTTTGAAAAATACATTAATAGCATTACTGATTTATATAAATCAATATCAATAAAATAAATAAAGAGGTTATTTAGATAATGAAACCAGACATATATTTTTATATACCTTCTGATATTTATAATCCGGAGTGGCCTAAATCTCTCAAAGATAACTGGATTTCATTCGGTAAAGGTCCTAATATCTGGACATATTTTACTCCTATTGTTTTAAAAGAAAAAGGATATGATGTCAAGATAACAACAAAAATACCTGATGAAGGTATTGTTTTATCCCATTCAAGATATCTACCTCAAAAAAGATTAGTTAATGATAAAACAATTCTTATATGCATAAGAGCAGATTACGGACGAAATCATATGGCACATATTCATATAGTTCAGAATCCAAAACAACCGAAAATGATTGGGAAAGACATATTAGAAAGATTATTTTTCCCTGGCCTGAGTTTTTACATTCCCTACTGGCCACAACCCGGGTTAATACCACGAGACCCTAACAGAGGTGATAAATTTGAAAATATAGTATATATGGGAGCATTGAAAAATCTGCATGAAGATTTAAGGAGTGAAAGTTTTAAGAAGGAATTAGAAAATGAAGGAATAAAATTTAAAATTATTACATCAAGGGCAAACTGGAATGATTATTCTCAGGTTGATGGTGTTTTAGCTTTGAGACCTACTTCTGGAGATTCTGATTTGAGAAAACCACCTTCAAAATTAGTTAATGCTTGGCTTGCAAGAGTTCCTGCAATTTTAGGACCAGAGAGCGCTTTCCGTGCTTTAAGAAAAAGCGAATATGACTATATTGAAGTAAAAAATATAAAACAAATCAAAAAAGCTGTTTTATTTCTTAAAGACAATCCTGAAATTAGAAAAAAAATGATTGAAAATGGTATTTTACGCTCCTCAGAATTTACAATTGATTCCATCGCTAATAGATGGATTCATTTCTTTGAAAATGTTGCAATACCCTATTACTTAAAATGGATAAAATCAAAAATTTACAGAAAAACTTTCTATTTCTTCCGTAGCATCAGAACAGGTATAAAAAACTTATAAAAATAAGGTTATAAAATCTTATAAAATCTAATTATTCTATCCATGATGTTTACAGCATATTTTAAATAATATACAACAAGTAATGGGGTAATTAAACTTAAAATATTTTCCTGTCTTTTAAAAAGGGATATTTTTCTCTGATTTCTAATACTTTTTCTATCTGCAAATGACAGATATTAATAGATTCTTTATTGTCTGCTATCAAGATTTCATTTCCCCATGGGTCATAAACTGATGAATGCCCTGAGTAAGATATACCGTTTCCATCAACTCCTACACGGTTAACACCTACAATAAAACACTGATTTTCTATTGCTCTTGCTTTTAAAAGACATTGCCAGTGCAAATCTCTTGATGAAGGCCAGTTGGCAATAATAAAAATTACAAAAACATTATGAGCAATTTTTCTGAAAACCTCAGGGAATCTCAAATCATAACATATAAAAACACTACAGGGTGTCCCGTCAATCTTAAAAATAACAGGTGACTTCCCAGGAACAAAATATTTATCTTCGTCAAGGAGACTGAAAGGATGAATCTTTACATAAGTAGCCAATAATCTGCCCTTTCTTGAAAAAACTGCAGATATATTCTTTGCTTTATTGTAATGTTTAACAAGATAGCCTGCTATGATATTAATATTTAAAGAAGAGGCAAGCTGTGAGATAAATTGTTCAGTCTTGCCTCCCTTTGGTTCTGATAAAGAAGTTTTCATAGAAAAACCCGTGCTGAAAGTCTCAGGAAGAACTAATACATCACAACCTTTTGCATCTTGAGCTAATTTTTCTACTTTCTTAAAATTTTCTTCTTTATTTTCCCATACGATATCTAACTGAGCAATTGCTATCTTCATTCCATTATAGCACCCTTATCAGCAGAACTAACCATAACTGAATATCTTTTTAAATAACCTCTGTTAATTTTTGGCTTTGGAGGCTTCCAGCTTTTAAGTCTTTTTTTCATCTCTTCCTTTGAGATTAAAAGCTCAAGCTTTCTTTTTGGGATATCAATCTTTATTTTGTCACCATCCTTAACTATGGCAAGAGGTCCTCCTTTTGCAGCTTCAGGTGAAACATGTCCTATACAAGGACCCCGTGTTCCGCCTGAAAATCTTCCGTCAGTAATGAGTGCTACAGACTCATTAAGTCCCATACCAGTTATTGCTGAAGTTGGAGAAAGCATTTCTCTCATCCCTGGACCACCAGAAGGTCCTTCATATCTTATTATTATCACATCACCTTTTTTTATTTTCCCATCAAGAATTGCTTTCATTGCATCTTCTTCTGAGTCAAAACAACGAGCAACCCCTTCAAATTTAAGCATTTTTGGTGAAACAGCAGTCTGTTTAACAACAGCACCGTCTGGAGCAAGGCTTCCCTTAAGTATAGCTATGCCACCTTCTTTATGATAGGCTTTTTCTACTGGACGAATTATATCTTCATCATAAATTTCAGCATTTTTAGCTATATCTTTTATGTCAGAACCTGAAACTGTCGGATTTGAATATAGTTTATCTTTAAGTCTTTTAAGAACAGCAGGAATTCCTCCTGCCCTGTAAAGGTCTTCCATATAATGCTCACCTGAGGGAATTATATTTACAATATGGGGTGTTTTTTTGCTTATTTCATCAAAAACTTCAAGGGGAAGTTCAACTCCCGCTTCATTCGCAATTGCCTTTATATGCAAAACTGTATTTGTTGAGCCTCCAAGCGCCATATCTATCATGATTGCATTGTAAAATGCTTCTTTTGTCATAATTTTTCTTGCATTTATCTTTTGTTTGATTAATTCAACTATTTTTGTTCCTGTTTCAAAGGCAAGCCTTCTTTTTTCAGACATAACAGCAGGAGTAGCAGCCACACCCGGAAGACTCATACCAAGAGCCTCAGTTACACATGCCATAGTATTTGCTGTATACATTCCCTGACAGGAACCAGCAGTTGGACAGGCACACATTTCAAGAAATTCAAGTTCCTTCTGACTAATTAGTCCCTTCTTGAATTTTCCAACAGCTTCAAATGTATCGGATGTTAGATTTCTTCTCTGTCCTTTATAATATCCTCCAAGCATCGGTCCTGCTGTAAGAACAATAGCAGGTATGTCAAGTCTTGCCGCAGTCATAAGCATTCCGGGGGTAATTTTATCACAGTTTGTCAGTAAAACTATTCCATCAAACTGATGAGCCTCAACTATACATTCAATTATATCAGCAATTAACTCTCTTGAAGGTAGTGAATACTTCATTCCTTTGTGTCCCATTGCAATGCCATCACAGATGCCGGGGATGCCGAACATAAAAGGATAACCACCTGCTGCGTGGATACCTTTTTCTATAAATCTTGCAAGCTCATTCATTGTAATATGTCCGGGTATTATATCTGTCCAACTTGTAGCAACACCAATGAATGGTTTATTCATTTCTGATTTAGGAATTCCAGTTGCATAAAGAAGAGCTCTATTAGGAGTTCTTTCAAGTCCTTTTTTAGCAATGTCACTTCTCATTGAGTTGCCTCCTTGCTAAGATTAGACCTATACTGCCTTATCATTTCAGCCATTTTATCTTTTTTATAAAGCTTTTCCTTCTGCATTCTCTTTTTTTCAATCTCTTCTTCGGGTGTTAAATAAGGCTTTTTGTTCATTTCATCAAGAATGCTATCAAGCTGTCTGTGTTCCTCATAAAGTTTGCGAAACTCCTCATTTTCTTTCTTAAGAATTTCAATGATTTCTTCTTCTCTCATAGAACACCTCCTGAAATTGTTTTTTCAATTTTACAACAATAATAAAAAATTTTGTAACTATTTTTTTTAATGCTGAAATTGCCGATAGAAAATTATGTTTTGGAATATTTTGTCATTCCTTCGCAGACCCTTCGCATAAGCTCAGGGCTTCGGCTCAGGACAGCGTCTGCCCCCTTTCTTGTCATTCTGAGCGATAGCGAAGAATCTCCACAGAAGACCCTTCGGCTTCGCCTCAGGGTGACAAGTAAAAAAAGGTGACAAATATGAGGTCATTCTGAACGGAGCGCAAGCGGAGTGAAGAATCTCATCCTTTTTTTCCCCTAGAGGTTTTTCAATTAGAAAGTTCCTTCGCTTCGCTCAGGACAGCGCTTTGGAGCAGGGCACCCCAAAAAGTCATTGACTTTTTGGGGACCCCGCATTAAGCCCCTCAGAATGACAGGATAATAGAAAAACCTCCTTTTTCTATCGGCAATTTCAAGTAAATCAAAATTAAAGTAAAGTTTTTCAATGAATTTTTCAAATTTATCAGAAAATTTTCATCTTCTTAAATAAAGAAAAGCATTAGATACAATCAATAAAACAGTCAAAATAAATATTGTCCAGTGAGATAATTCAATATATATTAAGAAACATTAGTACCTATGGCGCCTAACCCAAAAATTAGAAAATCCATAGTTCATTTCTTTTTAGTTTCTAAAAATTTCATCCAATCTTTCATTCTCTGGATATTTCTTGAAAGATTATATTTTCCGTTGTCAAAAACACCATAATCCGCTCCTGCCATAGCTGAAGCAAACCTTACAGAATTAGCATAAAACAACCATTGTTCCGTCCAGAAGCTTTCTATTGTTTCGTCAAAAAGACTTTCCTTATTGCTCGCAAGCCTTCTTTGCCATGCATTTGCAAGCAACTTTGTTGCTTCAATTGTCATTTCATTTGTAGTTTTTATAGACTCCTCAAGTCTTGCAAAATGACCATCTATAAATGAGCTTGAATGGCATGATGAACAGACAGATTTCATTTTAGCAAGCCTTTCTTTCTGTTCTTTTTCGTCAATTAAGTATTGGACAACTGGCTCTCCTATCAGTTCTGAAAAAAGAGGTAACCCTGCTTTGTTTTTTGCTATTGATGTATCTGGAGATTTTGGATGAGCAGTTGCGTAGGGGACACCGAAAAGCCTGTGAGGAAGTCTGTCATTCATCTGATGAGTTCTTTTAACAACTATCTTTCCATTTACTTCAATTTCACTGGCATGGCATACAGCACAGGTAGGAGCATTAAAATCCTGTCCTATTTTCCAAGGGACAGAATCAAAATTCCATTTTTCCTTTTTAGATGCATATATGTTACCATGCTTACTTACAGAATAAACCTTATAGGCTGGCACATCTGGTCCTTTATGACAGGTAGAACAGGTATCTGTTTTTCTTGCCATTTCTATTGAAAAACTATGCCTTGTATGGCATGCAGAACAGGAACCTTTTGTGCCATCGGGATTTAAACGACCAACTCCTGCATTAGGCCATCCTGACAGAACAGGAAACTTCATACTCCCCATGAAAGTCTCTCTTTCATTCAACCATTTGACATCTATTTTTGTCCCGTGACAATAAAGACAGGAGTCTTGTTCTGTAAGTTCGCTTGCAGGCTTAATCTTATTTTTTTTCTTTTCGGTTGTATAAATAGCATTAACTGTGTTAGCAAAATCTTTATAAAGAGAATTATTTACTAAATTACCATAAGCATGAGACATTATATTCTTACTGTATTGTTCGTTTTCAACAGGATGACATTTCGCACAGTCAGATGGAGTAACAACTATATGAACCTTAAATCCATTATGCTCAAAATTATCTTTATGTTCACCATTATTGGCTATATGACATTCTGCACAACCTACAACAGAGTTTTTAAGTTCAGGAGAGACAGATTTTGCGGAAATTCTTTTTTCCTTTGCATTCTTTTTTAAGGCATCCTCTGGAGAAGTCTTTGAATGCATTGAATTTTTCCAGTCTTCAACTATTCCTGCTGTAACAAGTTTGTGACACCCAAGACAAACTTGAGTATTACTGCTTATTTTTGTCTCAGCAAAGCAATAGCCATAGAAAAAGAAAAAAAGAACTGAACATAAAGCAAAAATATTCCTAATTTTCATTGCCTGTTCCCTCCTTTTTTTGTTCCGATACTTCAAAATATTCAACTTCTTTATTAGCCAGAGCTTCTTTCATAAACTGAGCCCATATAGGAGCTGAAACTCTTCCACCTGCTTCACCACGACCAAGACTTTTTCTCATATCATCATAACCAACCCATACACCTGCTACAAGCTGAGGAGTATAACCAACAAACCATGCATCTTTAAAATCATTGCTTGTTCCTGTTTTACCTGCAACTGGTCTGCCAATGTTAGCTCTTGTTCCTGTTCCATAATTAACCACATCCTTAAGCATATCTGTAACTGTTTGAACAACTTCAGGAGAAAGAACATCTTCTGTGACAGGTTCATTTTTCAATAAAACCTTGCCTGTATTGTCAGTAACATATTTTATTGCTATTGGTGCGACTTTTTTCCCTCCATTAGCAAATACAGCATAGGCAGTGGTCAGTTCCAATGGGGACAGACTCAAGCTTCCAAGAGCAAGTGAAAGGTCATGTGGCATTTCAGACTTTATTCCTGCTTTTCTTGCAAGTTCTATAACTGAATCTATTCCGATTGCTTCAGCAAGTCTAACTGTTGCTACATTTCTTGAAAAGGCAAGAGCCTCTCTAAGAGTTATTTCTCCCCAGAACTCTCCATCATAGTTTGAAGGTTTCCACTCCTTCCCTCCAAAACTGTAACTTATTTCTTCATCAAGAATCGTACTGTCTGGAGTAAAGCCTTTTTCAATTGATGTCGCATAAACAAAGGGCTTAAAAGCACTTCCTGGCTGTCTTTTAGCATAAACTGCTCTATTAAACTCTCCTCGCTGGAAACTGTATCCTCCAACCATTGCTCTTATAAATCCAGTTTTAGGCTCTATTGCTACCAATGCACCTTCTATCTCTGGCTCTTGTTCAAGACAAAAGAGTATTTCCTTCCCTACTGTTTTGAACTTAACCATTATTACATCGCCCTGAGTTAGAATATCTGTAAGTTTAAAATTTTTAATAACTTTTACTTTACCTCCTGGCTCCAAAACTCTACTTGCCCACATAGCATCATTCAAAAGAAGTTTCCCTGTAACTCCTCTTGCCTTAATAACTGCCTGATTTGGAGTAACAGAGACAACAACACCTATTGCAATATCTCCCTGAGATGGTGTGAAAGACAACTTCTCTTCTTGCTCATCTTTCTTCAGAGAAACTTTACCAATTGGGCCTCTCCAGCCAATTCTTTTATCTACATCTCTAAGTCCTTCCTGTAAAGCCCTTTGAGCTGAAACCTGGGCTTGAGTATCAAGAGTAGTATAAACTTTCATATCTGTTTTATAAATTTTTTCAATATCAAAGCTTTCTTCAAGTTGCTTTCTGACATACTCAAGAAAATAACTATAGTTTTCAGTTGAAATTCTAAGAGAGCTTAAATGTATTGGTATCTGAGAAGCTCTTTTTCTTTCCTGTGGAGTGATAAGTTCTTCTTTTTCCATTCTTTCAAGTACCACTTCTTGCCTTTGTTTTGCTTTAACTAAATTATTATAAGGAGAATAAGCATTCGGTGCCCTGACTAAACCTGCCAATAAAGCTGCCTCTGGAAGATTTATCTGAGATACTGACTTCCCAAAATATAGTCTTGATGCCATTTCAGCACCATAAGCACCATGCCCGAAATATACATTGTTGAGATATAACTCAAGAATTTTTTCTTTACTAAGTTCTTTTTCAATCTTCATTGCAAGATAAGCTTCTTTGAGCTTTCTTTTTAAAGTTTTCTCTGGAGTGAGAAACATGATTTTTGCAAGCTGCTGAGTAATTGTACTTCCACCTTCCTTAAGGCTTAAATGAAATATATCAGTAATCAAAGCTCTTCCTATCCCAATATAGTCAATTCCTTTATGAGACCAGAATCTTGAATCCTCAACAGCAACAACCGCATTTATAAAGTGTTTGGGCATCTTATTTAATGGAACATATATTCCCTTTTGAATTTTAAATTCTCCTATAAGAGTTCCATCTTCTGCATAAACTTTTGTTCCATAAGGATTCTTGATTTTTTCAAAATCCTTTATAGATGGAATATCGCCCAGTATAGCAAAACCAGCACCTGCAAAAAATCCAATAAAAATTAGAAGTGTGATTACTATAATTTTCAACCTCATAAATTTTATTATAGCAGATAACTTTGATTAATCTTTTTAATTTTTATGAATATTGTATTAAATTAAAGCTGAATTGAGTTATAGAGCAAAAGACAGCCTTTCTTTATAAGGTTTTATTTGAAATTGCCATTAGAAAAAGGAGGTTTTTTCTCATCCCGTCATTCTGAGGGGCTTAATGCGGGTCCCCAAAAAAGTCAATGACTTTTTGGGGTGCCCTGCTCCAAAGCGCTGTCCTGAGCCAAAGCCCTGAACTTATGTGAAGGGTCTGCGAAGGGGAAGAATCTCCACAGGAGACCCTTCGGCTTCGCCTCAGGGTGACAGAAAAGGGGTCATTCCTTCGCTTCGCTCAGGACAGCGTCTGAACTTCTTATTTTGTCATTCTGAGCGATAGCGAAGAATCTCATATTTTTTTCACCTGAGAGATTTTTCAATTAGAGAGTTCCTTCGCTGACCCTTCGCTTCGGCTCAGGTTCAGACGATGTCCTGAGCAAAGCGAAGGGATGACAAAATAGTCCAAAACATAATTTTCTATCAGCAAATTTAGGGGTTTTAAATAAATATTGCAAAAATAATAAATGTTAGTGTATAAAATATGTTATGAGAAAACTTTTAGCAATTGCGTCTTTTGTTTTTCTCATTTCTGGATATTTTTACTGTTATGCAGAAGACGAAATTCCCTCTCTGAAACAGGATGAAAAAAAGGACTTTAGATATTCTGTATATGAAGGACTGAATCTTCTTCCAGAAAATAAAGATAGTTTCGTTGATAGAATCCAAAAAAATATTAATCTTTTTTCTGACAAAATAAAGGAAAAATTCTCTATCTGGCTCTCAAGGTCAACGAAATATATTGAAAAAATGAAGGAGATACTTCATGAAAAAGGTATTCCGGAAGACCTTGTTTATCTTCCATTAATTGAAAGCGGTTTTAATGTTAATGCAAAATCTCGTGCAAAAGCTGTAGGTCCTTGGCAATTTATAGAAAGCACAGGTAGAAGATATGGTTTGATTATTGATTGGTGGAGAGACGAAAGAAAAGACCCCATCAAATCTACTAATGCAGCAGCTAAGTATCTTAAAGACCTTTATACGATGTTTGGTGACTGGTCATTAGCACTTGCAGCTTATAATGCTGGCGAAGGAAGAGTTGGAAAGGCTGTAAATAGAGTCGGAGAAAATGACTACTGGACACTCTTAAATACAAAGTATTTGCCAAATGAGACAAAAAATTATGTTCCCAAATACATAGCTGCTATAACAATTGTAAAACAGCCAGAAGAATTCGGTTTTGAAGATATAAAAGAACATGAGCCATTTAGTTATCAGGAGGTAGTTATTCCATCTCCTACAGACTTAGATATTGTTGCCAGATGTGCTGAAACAGATTTAAATACAATAAAAGAACTGAATCCTGAACTTAAAAGATGGTCAACACCTATGAATGTTAAAGAATATATTATAAGAATCCCTGAAGGTAAAAAAGAAAAGTTTCTGGAAAATTTAGAGAAAATCCCACCTGAAAAAAGATTTAGCTACGATATTTATAATACTCAAAAAAAAGATACCATATCCAGGATTGCCAAAAAGACAAAACTATCAACAGTTGTTTTATATGAGATGAATGGTTCTGAAGTTTTCAAAGACCTTAAACCTGGCACTAAAATTATGATTCCACCCCATGATAAATTCACGCCTTCAAATGAAGATATATATAAAGAAAAAATTTCTAAAAAGAACAGCAAAAAACTCTCAAATAAAAAAATAAGCAAAAAAAGCTGTAAGAAATCAGGAGTTATCAAAGTTAAAGCAAAAACTTTAAAAAAAATAAGCAAAAAAAGCTGTAAGAAATCAGGAGTTATCAAAGTTAAAGCAAAAACTTTAAAAAAATAATCTATTTCCCCTTTAATTCTTCCACTGCCTTTTTTACTGAATCAGATAATGGAGAATTTGGAAACCTCTTCAAAATTTCATCATAATATTTTAAAGCCTCTTCTTTATTTTCTTGCTCTGTTATTTTCCCCAGCTCAAATAATGCCATATCTTTCATTACTAACGAATTCCCAGATGTAATCTCTTTAAGAAATTTCACTGATTGTTCTTTATCTTTATTCTTAAGATAAATCATTGCTATCTTAAACTTTGCAAGATTTGAAAGATTTTCATCACCTGCCTTTGAAACCTTACTTAAGCATTCAATTGCTTTTGTAATTTCTCCCCCATTTTCATATGCGTAACCAGCATTGAGTAAATATACAATGTTTTTCTTCTTATCATAGGCTTTAATAAATAAATCAGCAGACTTCAAAAAACTCTGCTGTCTTGCTAAAGAGTCCCTTTTTAGTCCCAGATAATATTTGTAGGCTTCATATGCAAGCTCTCTTGCGTCACTTTCTTTTTTTAGATTGTAAATATAAACACCTAAAGTAAGGATTATAAAAAATAAAAATATAATTATTCCCGTAACAATCCTTTTTTTCTGTAAAAAAAACTTTTCTTTGAAATTTTCAATGTTTTCTTCCTTGTGTCTCATGAAATTTTCCTCCTTATAAGTTCTTCCATATTTTCAAAAACTTCAATAGTATCATTCTCACCAAGTCCTGCGCCTTTTAATATATTTATTGCAAAATCTTTTGATATAAAATCACCAGGGGAGTGGGAATCAGTATTAATAACAAGCTTTGCTGAATATTTTAAGGCTAACATAGCAACATGACCATTGGTCAAGCTATGACCCTTTCTTGCTGTAATTTCAAGATATATCCCCCTTTTTTGTGCTTCTTTCACTTCATCATCAGCAATTAGCCCTGGATGGGCAAGTATATCAATATCTGACTGCAATGCCATCTTGTTTGTACCCTTTTTAACTGGCTCTGCTATAGTTTCTCCATGAACTACTATAATTTTTGCACCAAGCCTTCTTGCTTCTTTTGCCAAGTCAGGAATAGTATCTGGAGGCACATGGGTAATTTCTATCCCGGGCAATAAAACAATAGAAGTATAAGGTTGAATTTCACTAAAAACCTTGACAATTCTCGGCACAATCATGTCTATATTTGACTGGTCAGCATGGTCTGTGATTGCCAATGCTTTATAGCCAATAGCCTCAGCCCTTCTGATAACTTCTGCAGGAATCAACTCTCCATCGCTAAAAATACTGTGTATATGAAAGTCAATCATTTTACAAACTCCAACATCTTTTTAAATTCATCTGTTCCAGCTTTCTTCAAAATCTGAAATATAAGAGTTTCAGTACAGGTTATCACTCCTCCTGCATCCTTTACAAGTTGAAGTCCTGTTTTCCAGTCTTCTTTCCTTCTGCTACAAACAGCATCATTGGGCACAAAAACCCTATAATCTCTAAAAACTAAATCAAGAGCAGTTTGCCAGACACACACATGTGTTTCCATGCCTGTAAGAATAACCGCCTTCTGATTAAGCTCTTTTAATTTATCAATAAATTTTTCCTCTCCAGCACAACTAAAGCAAATTTTTTCAATTGGTGATTGATTCAGACTATTCTTTAACTCTTCCAATGTCCCTCCAAGACCTTTTGGATATTGCTCTGTAACAAGAACAGGAATCTGCAATAATTTACATAATTCATTCAATCTGATAATATTTTTCAATACTTTATCAAGAACTTCTTTTTTCATTGCTTTTGCAAGTTTTTCCTGAAAATCAACTATTACAAGTAAGCAGTCTTTTTTGTCTATAAAGAATTTCCCAACAGTCATAATACCCCCTTTTTGCCTATTTTATTCACTCATTATACCATCTAACTCTGCTATAATTTCTTCATAAGTATATCCTTCTAATTCAATTGCTTTTGAAGGACATGATGAAACACATATTCCGCAACCCTCACATAAAATATCCAGAATTTTAGGACTATCATTAACTATTTCAATTGCCTTTAAAGGGCATAAATAAATACATATTCCACAATGGTTGCATTTATTGTAATCTATTTTTGCTATTACTGGTTCTTTAGATATTTTTGAATCAGTTTGAAGAGTTGAGAGAATTTCTCCAGCTACAGATAAAGCATCATTCATGGATTCATCAATTGTCATTGGTTCTCTAACTGAACCTGTTAAATATATTCCATGAACACTCTCTGTTGAGTCTTCACAAATTATAGCAGGACATAAAACTACAATATCAAAAGGAAATTCTTTTCCATTTAAGGAGACAATCATGCAACTATGTTTCTCAATATTTAAGTCTTTTAAAGATTTATATCTGTAAATTTTTACAAGAGGGTCTCTTACTGACTGATAGTATAATTTATAAGCTTTTTTGCCCGGTAAAACTATTTCTTTTACAAAATGTGTGATTTCAATTTCGGGGAAATTCTGTCTTAAAATACGGTTAAACTTAAATGCATACTGACAGCAGATTTTACTACAATATGGATAATATTCTTCTTCAAGACTGCCAACACAGTGAATAATAGCTATCTTTTCAGGATAATGCCCTTCTTCTGTTTGAATTTCTCCCTTTGTTGGTCCTTCAGAGTTTAATATCTCTTCAAACTCTAATGAATTATAGACATCTTTAAATTTTCCATATCCAAGTTCAGGAATAAGACTGCAATCAAACAATCTGAAACCCGTTGCCCATATAACTGCCCCTGCTTTAAGATTTTCTTGTTTTATTGAACTGCTAAAATTAATTGCACCAGGAATAGGACATTCTTTTATACATTTATCACACTCATATCCATTTAATCTTATACATTTTTGAGCATCAATATCCGCAACAGCTGGCAAAAAAAGATGATTTACTTTTATGGCTCTTTCTGTACATGCTTCTTCACAGGCAGAACAACCTATACATTTTGTCAAATCAACATATGTAGGTTTAGAAATAGTCTTTATATGAAAATTGCCATAAAATCCTTTAATTTCCTTGATTTCAGTGTTTGCTTTAATTTCTATTTTTTTACTGTTAATTAAATCTTCAATCATAGGATGAACCATGCAAGGACCGCATGTTAAATCAGGAAAAAGTTTATCGTATTTGACTACTTTTCCCCCTAAAAATTTTTCTTTCTCAACAAGATATACCTTCCTTTTGGCTTTTGACAAAACAAGTGCGCTCTTTATTCCTGTAATTCCCGCACCAACAATTACTACATCACTGCAAACTGTGAAATCCAAATTCTGTAATGGTTTTTGTTTTTTTAATCTGTTTAATTCAGCTTTAAATAGTTTATATGCTTTACTTAAAGCCTCGTCTTTGTCTTCAGTAACCCATGCAACCTGTTCTCTGATATTAACTATGTTAATCATGTAAGGATTAAGACCTGATTTTATAGCTAAATTTCTGAAAACAGACTCTTTGTTTTTTGGTGTGCATGCTAAAATAACCAGACCATCTGGTTTTCTATCCTTGAGCAATCTAATAATTTTTTTTATGTTTTCTTCAGAACAGGCTAAATCAAACTTTTCTAACCATGCTAAGTGTTTGATTATCAGTTTACTAAATTTTTCAAAATTAATTTTTTCTGTTATCTGTTCAGCGCAACTGCAAAAAATTGCACCGATTTGCATAAATTTATCCTTTTTTGAAAAAAATTTAACTTATTTTAACATAAAAGAAAAGGAATCTTAACTTCAGTCTTCTCTAAAAACCTCAATTGCAATCTCTGGACAAACAACTGCGCACATCGCGCATCCAATACATTGATCAGGCTTTGAAAAATAAGCAGGGAAATATCCTGAAGAATTAAAATTCTCTGAAATATTAATACATCCTTTTGGACAGGTTAAAATACAGTATTTGCATCCCTTGCATCTTTCAGTATCAATTAAAATTTTTCCTTTAACTTTCACTGTTTTAGCTTCCATGGTTTCAATTTTATAAGTTTTTAAAACTATATGTCAAATGCAGTAACTTAAAATCAGGTAGTTGAATTAAGACTTAGCTTTATTACCTAAAATTGCCAATAGAAAATTATGTTTTGGACTATTTTGTCATCCCTTCGCTTCGCTCAGGACAGCGTCTGACCCTGAGCCGAAGCGAAGGGTCAGCGAAGGAACTCTCTAATTGAAAAATCTCTCAGGTGAAAAAAATATGAGATTCTTCGCTATCGCTCAGAATGACCCCTTTTCTGTCACCC
>Ga0068707_1000259_pt1 | contig 31891 bp, 25 predicted proteins | sample YNPNPMetaG_FD_66600 | JGI IMG/M metagenome (GOLD analysis project Ga0068707, IMG submission 66600) | Anoxygenic and chlorotrophic microbial mat microbial communities from Yellowstone National Park, USA - YNP NP MetaG | ecosystem: Environmental > Aquatic > Thermal springs > Hot (42-90C) >... | reverse complement strand
TGCGGCCGGGACCGCTCGCGGCCCGAAGGCGCATTCGTGCTGCGCCAGGCGGCGAGTGTTCCGGAGACGCGCGAACAGGGCGGCGGAATGCAAAGGGGACAGAGGGGTCAGACCCCATTTGGCGCATAGTTCCCTACCCCGCCGAAACAGCACTTTTGCAGCGGTGAAACCGCTCGCTCTCGCCGGCCTGCGGCCGGCTGCGCTCGAGGCTCTGAAGGCGCTTCCGGAGGTGTTGCGCGAGTGGTTCGCGAAAAGGGGACAGAGGGGTCAGACCCCATTTTGAAATGGGGACAGAGGTGTCAGACCCCATTTGGCGTCAGGTGCGCCGCCGGGCGGAGGGGCGCTTCCTGGCCGGCTTGCGCCGTTCCGGCTCCGGTTCGACCACGGAGAAATAGAGGCGGCGTTCGACGCCGTCGACGCGGTCGAGGCGGACGCGGACGCGGTCGCCGATCTTGTACTCCCGGCGGCTGCGCTCGGCCACGATCTTGCGCGCGTTTTCCTGGAAGCTCCAGCGCTCGCCGGGCAGCGAGTCAATGGGCACAAGCCCCTCGACAAAAAGCTCCTCCAGCTCGACGAAGAAGCCGAATTTGGTGACGGAGATGATGAGTGCGCCGAACTCCTCGCCGACGCGGCCGGTCATAAACTTCACCTTCTTCCACTCGATGAGCTCGCGTTCGGCCTCGGCGGCGCGGCGCTCGGTTTCCGAACACTGTTCGGCGATCTCGTGGAGGTCGCCGACGTCCGGCTGGCGGCCGTCGAGCCAGGCGCCGAGGAGGCGGTGGACGACGAGGTCGGGGTAGCGGCGGATGGGCGAGGTGAAATGGGTGTAGGATTTCGCGGCCAGGGCGAAATGGCCGGTGTTTTTCTCCGAATATCTGGCCTGCTTCATCGACCGCAGCATGAGATAATTCAGAATTCTTTCTTCCGGTTTTCCTTCGAGTTTTTCGACGAGTTTCTGATACATCCGGGAGGTGATTTTGAGGCTTTCCTCCAGGCGCACGATGTCGCGGCGCAGCTTGCGGCCGTCGCTCGTGCGCGTCACCACGGGGAAGCGGCGGGCGGGAAAGGCGGGAATGCCGAGCGAGTAGCCGAAGCGGGCGGCGATCTGTTCGAACTCGAGCACGCGCTGGGCGTCGGGCGGATCGTGGACGCGGAACAGGCTCTCCTCGAGGTGCTGTTCGAGGTGGCTGCTGACGGCCTCGTTGGCGGCGAGCATGAACTCCTCGATGATGCGGTGGGCGATGTTGCGGGGCGTGCGCTCGATGCCGGTCATGATGCCCTCCTCGTCGAAGACCAGGAGGGGCTCGGGCAGGTCGAAGTCGATGGCGCCGCGCTTCATGCGCTTGCGGTTGAGGATGAGGGCGAGCTCCTTCATCAGTTCGAAGCGCGGCACGAGGCGGGCGTAGCGCTGGCGCAGGCCCGGGTCGCCTTCGAGGATGAGGTGGACGTCGGTATAGGTCATGCGTTCGACGCTGCGCATGACGCCGCGGCAGAACTCCTGCCGGACGACGTCGCCCTGGCGGTCGATTTCGAGCAGGGCGGACATGCAGAGCCGGTCGACGCCCGGCTTGAGCGAGCAGATCTCGGTGGAAAGCTCGAGCGGGAGCATGGGCACGGCGCGGTCGGGGAAGTAGACGCTGGTGCCGCGGCGGAAGGCCTCGACGTCGATGGGGGAGCCGGGTTGGACGTAGTGGCTGACGTCGGCGATGTGGACGTGGAGGAGGAAGTTGCCGTCGGGCAGGCGGTCGACCCATACGGCGTCGTCGAAGTCGCGCGCAGTTTCGCCGTCGATGGTGACGACGTCCATGCCGCGGAAGTCGCGCCGGCCGGCGAGATCGGCCTGGGTGAGGGTCATGGGCATGGCCTGGGCCTGGGCGAGCGCTTCCGGCGGGAAGCGGTGCGGCAGGTGGTGCTTGCGGATCATGATTTCGACATCGACGCCGAAATCGTCCGGCCTGCCGAGGATTTCAATGACCCGCCCCACGGCGGTGTCGTCGCCTTCGGAAGGGTATTCGAGGATTTCGACGTCGACGATCATGCCGTCCATCTCGCGAACGTCGCTGACGGCGGGCGAGCCGACGCCGATGCGGTCGACGTTGGCGCCGGCGCCGGGGATTTCCATGCCTTCCGGGATGACGATCCAGTGCCGGATGCGCGACTCGAACGGCACGACGTAGCACTGGCGGCGGCCGACCTTGAACTCTCCGGTGACGGTGGGATGGGCGCGGCCGAGCACGCGGATGACTTCGCCCTCGGCGCGGCCGTCGGCGGCGACGCGCGTGATGCGGGCCAGCACGGTATCGCCGTGCATGGCGTGGCGGGCCTGATCGGGCGGGATGAAGATGTCGCCTTCGACGCCGGGCACCGCGGCGGCGGGCGAGACGAAGCCGTAGCCGTCGCGGTGCATGCTCAGCCGGCCGGTGGCGAACTGCTGCGTGCGTCCGGGCAAGACGTACTGGCCGCTGCGGAGCTCGATCAGGGCGCCCTTCTTCACGAGGCGGGCGAGGAGGTCTTCGAGTTCCTGCCGCTGCGGACCGCGCGCGCCGAGTTCGCGCACAAGCTGCTTGTAGGTGGCGCGCCCGTGCGGCAGGCGGGCGATGCGATCCAGAATTTCCTGTTCCTTCATTGCGTCACCGGAGGAGCGGCGGCCGGGGGCGGCGGCATCTGGTCGGGGCTGAAACGGGGAAGCATCTCCTCGCGGCTGGCCAGATGCCACGCCACGGCGGCCACGACGGCGGCAGCCTGTTTCAGGTCGTCGGGCACGGCCCGTTCCCAGGTGTCGAGGTTGGTGTGCCAGGTCTGGCCGAAATATTCGATGGGGTCCTGGAAAAAGCCGATGGCAGGCAGGCCGGCGCCGGAAAACGAGGTGGAGTCGGTGCCGCCTTCGCGCCGGCTGGAAGATGCCGCGGCGCCGGCGACGCCGAGGTCGCGGAACGGCTCGAGCGCCGCGCGCACGACGGCGGCGGCTGCTTCGGGGCCGAAGACGCCCGCGCCGCGGATGCGGCCCGTGCCGCTGTCGAGGTTCAGGTAGGCGACGAGGCGGCCGAAGGCCGGCTTCGGTTCTTCAAAAGTGCCGTAATTGGCCCGCACGTGGTATTTCGAGCCGAGCAGGCCCTGCTCCTCGGCGCTCCACAGGGCGATGCGCACGGTGCGGCGCGGCTGGAGGCCGAGCGCCTTGAGAATGCGCACGGCCTCCATCATGACGGCCACGCCGGTGGCGTTGTCGGTCGCGCCGGTGGCGGCGTGCCAACTGTCCAGGTGGGCGCCGATCAGGACGACATCTTCCCGCTTGTCCGAGCCGGGGATGTCGGCCAGCACATTCCAGGTGGTGCGTCCGGGGTGCGTGCGGTTGACGATTTCAAATTCCATTTCCACCTTTTCCCCGCTCTCAAGGAGGCGGACCGCGCGGCCGTAGTCTTCGTTGCGCAGATAGACGGTGGGCACCGCGCGCGTGACATCGTAGGCGCGGTTCTGGAAGGCCCGGATCATGCCGTGAGGCATGCCGGCGTCGAGCACCTTGACGAGGGCGCCGTTGGCGACGAGCCATGCGTCAATGGCGGCGTTGACCTGTTGCGGGGTGAGCTTTCCGGGTTCGGTCTTCGGCGCGGCGGCGCGCATGGGCGGCCCGAGGCGGGCTTCGAGACGCCGCCTGACGGCTTCGTCGTCGAGCCGTTTCCGCGGCGCGGAGAAGCTGACGGGAACCGATCGCGGCTTGCCGAGCAGGACGATGCGGCCGCGGACCTTGCCGGCGTTTTCGGCGAGCCACGCGTCGAGCTCATCCTTGCCCGGGCCTGCGGGCGGAGAGAGGAAGACGGCCTCGCCGCGGGCCGCGCCGCGGGTGGAGGGGGTCCACGCCATCACCTCGAAGACGAGGGGCTCGCGAACGGGCGAGACGAAGTGGCCGGCGGCGCGTTCATTGGACCAGCCCTCGTGGCCGAAGTCCCACGGCTCGAGGCGGGCGTTTTCGAGGCCCCATTCGGCGAGCCGTTTCACGGCCCAGCGGGCGGCGGCCTCGTAGTTCGGCGAGCCGGTCAGCCGGGGCCCGTAGCGGTCGGCGAGCACGTGCAGGTGGTTCATCACCTCGGACCGCTCCATGGCCTCCTGGCGGATTCTCGCGGCGGCGTCCAGGTCGACGCGCTCCTGCGCGAAGGCCATTGCGGACGTCAGGGCAAAGGCTGCCAGCACTCGCATATGATGCCAGCATACAGCACGGGTTAGGATAGGGAATGCCATGGAACTGAAGACGGTCCGGCTGACGATTCCCGAAAACGGCAATATCATTTTCGGCCAGTCCCACTTCATCAAGACGGTGGAGGACCTGTACGAGGCCATTGTGAACACGGCGCCGCAGATGAAGTTCGGCATCGCCTTCTGCGAGGCCTCGGGCGCATGCCTCATCCGGGTGGAGGGCAACGACGAAGAACTGAAAAAGATGGCCGTGGAGAACGCGCAGGCGGTGGGCGCGGGGCACACGTTCCACATCTGCCTGCGGGACGGCTACCCGATCAACATCCTGGGGGCGATCCGCAACACGCCCGAGGTGGTGCGGATCTTCTGCGCGACGGCCAACCCGGTGGAGGTGGTGGTGGCGGAGACCGGGCAGGGGCGCGGCGTGCTGGGCGTCATCGACGGCTTCCCGCCGAAGGGGGTGGAGGGGCCGGCCGATGTCGAGTGGCGGCACTCGCTGCTGAGGAAAATCGGCTACAAGAGGTAAGCGCGAGCGGGGCGCTTGCGCGCCCCGCACGGATCACTGGAGAGGCAGCTCGGGCTGGATGCTGTCGGGCGCCTCTTCTTCTTCGGCTTCCTTGACCGCGCAGGCGGCGGCGACGGCGTCGCCCGGCTCGAGGGCGACGATGCGGACGCCCATGGCGGAGCGGCCAGTCTTGCGGATGCTGTCGGCGTCTGTGCGCAGGATCTTGCCTTCGCGGCTGATGACGATGACGTCGGTGTCCTCCTTGACGGCGAGCACGGAGATCACCTTGCCATTTTTGCCGGTCACCTTCATGTTGATGACGCCCTTGCCGGCGCGCGACTGGAGGCGGTACTGGCCCACCTGGGTGCGCTTGCCGTAGCCGAGCTCGCTGACCGAGAGGATGTAGTCGTCGTCGGTGACGACTTCCATGCCGACGATCCAGTCGCCTTCGGCGAGCTTCATGCTGGTGACGCCGGCGGCGGGGCGCCCCATGGGCCGCACGTCGGTTTCCGGGAACTTGATGGCCATGCCCTCGCGGGTGGCGAGGAAGATCTTGCGGCTGCCGTCGCTCAGGGCGGCGCCGATGAGTTCGTCGCCCTCCTTCAGGTTGATGGCGATGATGCCCTTCGACATCGGGTTGTCGAATTCGGTCAGCTGGCATTTTTTGATGACGCCGAATTTCGTGGCCATGACGACGAATTTGCCGGGCTCGAATTCGGACACCGGGAGGAAGGCGCGCGGCTCCTCGTCCTCCTGAAGGTTGACGAGGCCCTTGATGTGCTTGCCGCGGCCGGCGGCCTGGGCGTCGGGGATGTTGTACACCTTCAGCCAGTAGAGCCGCCCCTTGGAAGTGAAGATGAGCAGGTAGCTGTGGGTGTTGGCGGTGAACAGGTGCTCGACAACGTCTTCCGAGCGGGTGGCCATGCCAAGGCGGCCTTTGCCGCCGCGGCTCTGGCGGCGGTAGGTGTCGAGCGGGGTGCGCTTGAGGTAGCCGCCGCGGGTGACGGTGACGACGACGTCCTCGCGCTTGATGAGGTCTTCGAGGTCGATTTCGCCCTCGTCGTCGACGATCTGGGTGCGGCGGTCGTCGCCGAAATCCTTCTGCACCTCCTTCAGTTCGCGGACGATGACGCCGCGGAGGACCTTTTCCGAGCCGAGAATTTCCAGATAGGAAGCGATCTGGCGCTGGATTTCGGCCAGCTCGTCGAGGATTTTCTGCCGCTCCATGCCGGTGAGGCGCTGCAACTGGAGCTCGATGATGGCCTGCGCCTGTTTTTCGCTGAAGTCGAAGCGGGACAGCGGCTGGCCGTTCCACCGGAGGGCCGGGGCCCATTTGGCGAGCACCTGTTCGAGGGCCGGGTTTTCGGGGAACGAGGTCTGGCCGGTGAGCGCGTCGCGCGCCTCGCGCGGCGTGCGGGAGGCGCGGACGGTCTCGATGACGGCATCGAGATTCTCGAGGGCCTTCTGGAAGCCGAGCAGGATATGTTCGCGCTCGCGGGCCTTGCGCAGGAGGTATTCGGTGCGCCGGCGCACGACCTCGACGCGGTGGTCGATGAAGCGCTTGAGGGCGTCGATGATGCCCATTTCGCGCGGCTGGCCGTTGACGATGGCGAGCATGATGACCCCGAAATTCACCTGCATTTGCGTGTGTTTGTACAGGTTATTCAGGATGATTTCGGGGTTTTCGCCGCGCTTCAGTTCGAGCACGACGCGGAGGCCCTCGCGGTCGCTTTCGTCGCGGACGTCGCTGATGCCGTCGATTTTTTTCTCGTTGACGAGCTGGGCGATCTGCTCGACCAGGCGGGCCTTGTTCACCTGGTAGGGCAGCTCGGTGATGACGATGGCCTCGCGGTCCTTCTGGATCTTCTCGGTGAAGGCGCGGGCGCGGACCTTGAGCGAGCCGCGTCCCCTGGTGTAGTAGTCGATGATGCCCTGGCGGCCGAGGACGATGCCGCCGGTGGGAAAGTCCGGGCCGGGCGCGAGCTCGAGGATCCTCGACACCGGGGTGGAGGGGTCCTGGACGAGTGCGATGGCGGCGTCGATCATCTCGCGGAGGTTGTGGGGCGGGATGCGGGTGGCCATGCCGACGGCGATGCCCTCGCTGCCGTTGACGAGCAGGTTGGGGAAGCGGGCCGGCAGGACCTCGGGCTCGACCTCGCTGTCGTCGTAGTTTGGGCGGAAATCGACGGTCTCCTTGTCGATGTCCTCGAGCAGCATCGAGGAGATCCTGGCCAGGCGGGCCTCGGTGTACCGCATGGCCGCGGGCGGGTCGGCGTCGACGGAGCCGAAGTTGCCCTGGCCGTCGACGAGCGGATAGCGCATGGAGAAGGGCTGCGCCATGCGGACGAGGGCGTCGTAGACGGCGCTGTCGCCGTGCGGGTGGTACTTGCCGAGCACCTCGCCGACGATCTTGGCGCACTTGCGCGTGGGGCGGTTGTGGGCCAGCCCCATTTCGCTCATCCCGTAGAGGATGCGCCGGTGGACGGGCTTGAGTCCGTCGCGGACGTCGGGCAGCGCGCGGCCGATGATGACCGACATCGAATAGTCGAGATACGAGCGGCGCATCTCGTCTTCGATGTTGACCGGGATGATGTTCTTGCGTTCGCCCAGAGGCAGCTGTTCGCCGCCGCCGCCCTGCGGCGGCAGGTTTTCAGGTCCTTGCGGAGTTGGCATGATCTTGTTCCATTTTAGCAAAACGCCTGAATTTACGGGGTTTTTGCTATACTGGCAAGCGGGGCAATGCTATCGGTCGTCATTCCCGTGCACAACGAAGAGCAGGCGCTGCTGCCGCTGTACGACCGGCTGACGGCGGTGCTGGAGAGGCTGGGTCGTCCTTACGAAATCATCTTCGTCGACGACGCGTCCACCGACCGCAGCTTCGAGCTGCTGGCCAACCTGGTCGAGACCGACCCGCGGCTGCGCGTGGTGCGGCTGCGGCGGAATTTCGGGCAGACGGCGGCGCTGTCGGCGGGCTTCGACGAGGCGCGCGGCGACGTGATCGTGTCGATGGACGGCGACCTGCAACACGCGCCCGAGGACCTGCCGGCGCTGCTCGCCAAGATCGACGAAGGCTACGACATCGCCAGCGGCTGGCGCAAACAGCGCAACGATCACCTGCTGCTTCGCAAGATCCCTTCGCGGATCGCCAACTGGCTGATGGCGAAGGTGAGCGGGATCGAGCTGCACGATTTCGGGACGACGTTCAAGGCCTACCGCGCCGAGATCCTGAAGGACGTGAACCTGTACGGGGAGCTGCACCGGTTCATTCCGGCGCTGGCGAGTTTTTACGGGGCGCGCATCGCCGAGGTGCCCATCCAGAACCCGCCGCGCGCGGGCGGGGCGTCGCACTACGGGCTGGGGCGGACGTTCAACGTGCTGTTCGACATCCTTACGATCCGCTTCCTGCTGAAATATTTCACGCGGCCGATGCACTTCTTCGGGAGGATCGGGCTGGCCAGCGTGACGCTGGGCGGCGGCATTCTGGCGTTTCTCTTCGTGAAGAAGCTGCTCGGCTACGAGATCATCATGGCCCACGGCCCGCTGCTGTTCACCGGCGGCCTGCTGCTGATGGCGGGCCTGCTGATGTTCACCACGGGTCTGCTGGGCGAGATGATGATGCGGACGTACTTCGAGAGCCAGGGGCGGCGCATCTACGCGGTGCGGGAGATCCGGGCGAAGGAGAGCCGGCCGGCGCCGTGAGATTGCGGGGCGGCGGAGTGCGGGTTTTGCAAGAAGGGCAAGAGGGTCGGCGCCGTGCGGCGCGCCTTGCCCAGCGCAACGGGAGCGGCCCGGCGGGGCGCTGATCCGCCGCTCTGTTCCGACAGGCTCGTCTCACATCACACGGGATGCGCGCGTGGCCAGGCGCGCCGTGCGCGCGGCTTTTCTGTTAGTGGCGAGGGGCTGGCGCCCGTCTTCTGCGGGACGAGCGCCCCGGCCGCCCGGCGGAGGACTGAAGCCGCAAGCGGGGTGTAGGATGGCATCCATATGCGCAGGAGAGCCGTACTGGGAATGGCTGCGGCAGCGGCGGCACGTGTCGCCGGGGCGAATGAACGGGTGCGGGTGGGCGTGATCGGCTGCGGCGCGCGCGGCCGGTACGTCGCGCGGTGGATGCGCGAGGCGGGGGCTGAAATCGCCGCGGCCGCCGACGTCTATTTGCCGAATGCCGAGCGGCTGCGCGAGGAGAGCGGAGGCGGATGCGCGGTGTATCAGGACTTCCGCCGGATGCTGGAACGCGGCGACATCGACGCCGTGCTTGTCGCCACGCCCGACCACTGGCATGCGGGCGCGGCCGTGAGCGCCTGCGCGGCGGGCAAGCACGTGTATCTGGAGAAGCCGTTTGCCTGGTCGATCCGCGAGGGGCGCGCCGTCGTGGAGGCGGCGCGGCGCTGGAAGCGGATCGTGCAGCCCGGCACGCAGCACCGTTCGGCGGAGCACTTCCGGCAGTGCGCGGCGCTGCTGCGGGAAGGCGTGCTGGGCAAGGTCCACTTCGTGCGCGTCTGGAATTGCGTGAACATGACGCCGCACGGCATCGGGCCGCGAGAGCCCGGCGCGCCGCCGGCGGGGCTCGACTGGGACATGTATTGCGGCCCGGCGCCGCTGGCGCCGTTCGACCGCAAGCGCTTCCTCGGCACCTACCGGTGGTTTTGGGACTACTCGGGCGGCTTCATCACGGATTTCGGCACGCACCGCTTTGACACGGTGCATCAGCTCATGGGCGTGGAGGCGCCTGTGACGATCAGCGCCTGCGGGGGGCGCTTCGCCCTCCGGCATGGCAATGACGCGGGGGAAATGCCGGACGTTCTCACGGTGACTTATGAATACCCGGGGTTCGTGTTGCAGTATGAGTGCCTGCTGCTGAACGGGCTGGGGCTGGGGCTGCGCACGCCCGGCATGCGTTACTACAACGCCCGGGGGCCCTTCGACCGGCCTCACGGGATGGCATTTCACGGGACGGAAGGGACGCTGCTGGCCGACCGGATCGGCTTCGAGATCATTCCTGAGCTGGCATCGCCGGCGCCTGGCGCCGAAGGCTCATCGGCGCGGTTTCGCATGGAGGGGAGCCGCGCCGATGCCCGCGACGCGACGCGCGAGCACGCCCGCGCCTTCGTCGAAGCCGTGCGCGGGCTGCGCCCGCCGCCTGCCGACGCCGAGACGGGGCAGCGCTCCACGACGGTGGCGCACCTGGGCAACATCAGTTTCCGCACCGGACTGAAGCTGCGCTGGGACGCGCGGCGCGAAGATTTCGACAACCAGCCCGAGGCGTCGCGCTGGCTGGCGCGCGTGCCGCGGAAGGGCTGGGAGTGGGCCACGGGGGAAGCGGCCTGGCGCTGATGCGGGTTTCGCCGGGCGGGGATCGGGAAAAACGAATCCGGCCCGGAATGTTTCGGCGGCAGGCGGGCCGGATCAGGTTTCGGCGGCGCGGGCAGCGCCGGGGGCGGGCGGCTCCTCGGCGGCCCGCTCCCACCATTCTTCGAACAGCGTCTCCATGGCCTCGCCGAAGCTCGAGTGGTCGAAGACGACGGCCGTCCAGGCGGGCCGGGTCTTGACGGGGTCGAGCAGCGAGACCAGCCCCTGCTTGCCGTCGAAGACGGCGAGCTTCATGGGCAGGCTTTCGACGAAGCGGACGCCGATGCCGAGCCCGCGGTATTCCTCGATTCTTTGCCGGTGCGCCTCGTCCATGAGGCCGGATTCCTGGAGGATGCGGCAGGAGACGCCGCGCTGGGCGGCCTGCTTGACGAGCCGCTCATCGAGGGGATCGACGGCGTAGGGCGGGCGCGAGAACTCGACGTAGCGCTGCTCGACAGCTTCCAGCATGGAACGGTAATGGGCGGCGATTTGGGAAGGGTCGCCGACGATGCGGAGATAGTCGAGCGTGCCGGCGGCGCCTTGCCCTTCGGCGTAGACGCGTTTCAGCTCTTCGGCCAGCGCGAGTCCCAGGCGGCGCTGCTCCTCAAAATGCTTCTCCATGGCCTCGTGCTGGCGCTCGAGGTAGGCGGGGATGGCCAGGGCGGGCTCGACGGCGGAGAAGAGCTTGGTCTTTTCCTGAATGACCTGCGCGAAGCCCTTGTCGACGAGGCTGTCGAGGACTTCGTAGATTTTCTGGCGCGGCACGCGGGCGCGGGCGGCCAGCTCGAGCGCCTTGAAGCGCGGGTGGCCGACGAGCACCAGATAGGAGCGCGCCTCGTAGGCATTCAGGCCGACCTGCTGCAAGCGGCGCCAGTATTTTTCGTAATCCATTGGGGAGGTTTCGTCAGACAATTTCCGGCTCCTCAGGCACACTCTTATAACACAAACCCCGGGCGAGGCGAAGGCGGAGTCCGGGAGGGATGGCGCCGGGAACCGACGTGCTAGACTGGCAGTCTGCCCGGCCTTCAACGCGGATGATCCGGCTGTTCAAAGTTGCGGTTCCCGCTTCGCTGCTGGCGCTGATGATCAGCGAGGCGGCGCTGGCGTGGGGCCTGTATCTGCTGGCCTTCATGCTGACCAGCGAGGAGGACTGGAGAATCTACCTGCTGTACGAGGGCGGCGGGGCGCAGCTTCTTGTGGCGGTGGGGGCCGTCTGCGCAGGGATTTATTTCAACGATCTTTACTCGCAGATCCGGGTGTATTCGCGGCTGCGGCTGGTGCAGCAGTTCTGCCTCGTGTTCGGCGCGGCGTTTCTCGTGCAGGGGATGGTGAGCTATCTGTACCCGGACCTGGCGCTGCCGCGGTGGGAGATGATCGCGGGCAGCAGTTTCGGTCTGGTGGCGCTGCCGACATGGCGGATGCTGTTCGACGTGTTCGTGCTCCGCGTGCTTCACCGGCAACGCATTCTTTTCTTGGGGCACAACCGGCTGGTTCGGACGGTGGCGCGGACGGTGACCGAGAGGCCGCACTTCGCCATGGAGGGCGTCGGGTACGTTTCGGCGGCGCCGCTGGAAAAGGAGATTCCGGGGCTGGGCCGCTGGCTGGGGCCGCCGGAGGAGGTGGCGCGGGTCTATGAGGCGCACAAGCCGGACGTCATCGTCGTGGGCCTGGACGAGCGGCGGGGCCAGATGCCGGTGGAGCAGCTGCTCCAGTTGCGGCTGCGGGGCGTGCCGGTCGAGGATGCGGCGGCGCTGTACGAGCGCGTCATGTGGCGCGTGCCGATCGACGCGCTGCGCCCCTCGCAGCTGATTTTTTCATCGGGGATCGGCCCGGATCCGAGAAAGCTGGCCCTGCAAAGGGCCTATTCGTTGCTGTTCGCGCTGGCGGGCATCGTGATCACGCTGCCGCTGATGGGCCTGATCTGGCTGGCGGTGCGGCTGAGCTCGCCGGGCCCCGCCATTTACCGGCAGCGGCGCGTGGGCCGCAATGGCCGGGTTTTCGAGGTGCTCAAGTTCCGCTCGATGTATGTGGACGCGGAGGCGCGCTCGGGCGCGGTTTGGGCGACGCAGAACGACCCGCGGGTGACGCCCGTGGGCCGGTGGCTGCGGAAGCTGCGGCTGGACGAGCTGCCGCAGTTTTTCAACGTGCTGAAGGGCGAGATGTCGATTGTCGGGCCGCGGCCGGAGCGGCCGGAGTTTGTCGAAGTGCTCAGCCAGCAGATCCCGTTTTACAACCAGCGGCACACCATCCCGCCGGGCATCACCGGATGGGCGCAGATCAACCACAAATACGGCGACACGCTTCAGGACACCATCACGAAGCTGGAGTACGACTTGTATTACCTGAAGAATCTCGGCTTCTCGCTGGATCTGTATATTCTTTTTCACACGGTGAAGGTGATGCTGCTGAGCCGGGGCGCGCAATAGGGCGGGCGTTGACCGGCGCCGGGGGCGGGCTCTAAAATTGGATTGGCAGCCAATGCCACGCTTCCAAGCGGGAGTAACTCAAGGGTAGAGTCACGGCCTTCCAAGCCGTTGGTTGCGGGTTCGAGTCCCGTCTCCCGCTCCAGCCTTTTCCCCCGACTGAAGGTTCCCGGCCGAAGTATGCGCGCCGGGGATCGAGCGCAGTCGGCGCGACTGGCGCCGTGGGAGTGCTTGGCCCTGCGGGACGATCCCGCGCTCACCGGCCTGGGTTCCCGAAAACCACCGCCAGAGCAAGCGATTGAGCTGTATCGCCGTGTTCCGGCCGGGCGAGTTACATCCGGGGTTCTATGAAGAGAGCCCCTGCGCAAGCGCAGGGGGAGGTCGGGTAAGCAGGCGCGGTGTGAGGTGAGGGAATGATCCGCGAAAAGGGGACAGAGGGGTCAGACCCCATTTGGATTGGAAAAGGGGACAGAGGGGTCAGACACCAATTTCGATAAGGGGCGGGATCCGCCAGCAAGGGCCGGGGGGCACAAGGCGGGAGGCGAATCAGGCGCCGGGCCGCGTGGCAGCCGCGAAGCTCTCCGCCGCGCGCTCCCACCATGGCTCGAACCACAGCCGCATCTGTTCGGCCTGCCCGCGGCGGCGCGGGGACAAGGGCACGGCGGGAAGGCACCGGCACAGGCCGCGAATCCCGGCCAGCACCTGGAGGCCGACAGGCGCGGGCCAGGCATCGATCCGGGCGGTGGCTTCGGCCAGCAGATGCCCGAGGCTGTCCAGAACCGCAACATCCCGCCTTTGACCCGCTTCCCAGATGGCGGAGATCAGCTCCGGCAGCACGCAGGCGACGCCGGAGATGACGCCATGACAGAGATTGCGGCGGCAGGCTTCCACCAGCGCATTGTCGTTGCCGACGAACAGGCGCGCTTGCGCGGGGCCCTCGGCTGCGAGGCGCGCGAGCACATCGAGGCTCCCGCTGCTGTCCTTGATGCCGAGGATCGACGCCTCGCTGCGGATCAGGTCGAGCACCGTTTCGCCGCTCACATCGGAAGTGAAACAGGGCAGGCGGTAAATGAGCACCGGGCGGCTGACCGCGGCGGCCACGGCGCAGTAAAAGCCGGCCACGTCGTCCTGCTCGTAAAAGAAAAAGAAGGGCGGAGGGACAAGGTGGGCGTCGGCGCCGACGGCTTCCGCGTCGGCTGCCAGCCGGATGGTCGAGTCGGTGCTGGCCGAACCCTCGCCGGCGACGACCAGCGCTCTGTCACCGGCGACCCTGCGAGCCACGGCGACGGCGGTGCGCCTCTCCTCCTGCGTCGCGCGGGGGAATTCCCCCGTGGCGCCGTTGACGCACACGCCGGCGACGCCGTGGCTGCACAGGAAATCCACCATACGCTCGAAATCATCCCACCGGGGGCGTCCCTCCTCATCGCGCGGCAAGAGCACGGCAGCGATCACGCCACCAGGAGGACGATTCCGAGACATAATGGTGATCTCCAGCTGCGGCGCGCCCGGGTTGAAGCGGGCGGACCGGCAGCCCGATACTTCGTATAGTAGACTACAATGTTGAGCCAGTCAAACAAGAAAACGAAACGCCGTTCCGCGAAGAGCGCCTCCCGGGCCGCCGGCACGCCCGCCTCCCGCTCCCTGGCGAAAGGACTCATGATTATTGAAGCGCTGGCCTCGAAAGAGGAGGCCATGCCGCTGAAAGACATCGCCGCGCTGATCGGGCTGGGCAAGGCGAGCACGCTGCGGCTGCTGCGCACGCTGGAAAGCCTGGGCTACATCCACCGCAACGAGCATGACAGTTACTACTGCGAGCGGCTGTGGCCGACGATGAAGCAGCAGATGCGGCTGACGGCCCTGCGGCAGTGCGCGCAGCCGGTGCTGGCGCAGCTGAACGCGGAGCTGGGCGAGACGGTGGCCATGGCGTTCCTGTTCGACGATGTGATCCGCGTGGTGGAGGTCATCGAGAGCACGCATCACATCCGGATGTCGAACTACCGCGGCGGCATCATCCAGCCATATGCGTCGTCGCTCGGCAAGTCGATCACGGCCTTCCAGACGCCCGAGGTGGCGCAGCGCCTGCTGTATACCTACGGCATCTTCGCGCTGACGCCGAACACGCTGACCGATTTCCGGGCCATCCAGGACGACCTGGCCGCGGTGCGCGAGCGGGGCTACGCGTGGGACCGCGAGGAGACCGTGCTGGGAGGCATTTGCTGCGGGGCGCCGATCCATGCGCCGGACGGCGAGGTCTACGCCGCCATCAGCATGTCGATGCCCAAGGCGCGGTTCACCAAGCAGATCGAGGAAGTGCTGCCGCAGATGATGATGGATCACGCCGCCCGGATCGCGCAGGGGCTGAAGAAGGTCCTGGGATGAACGTGACGGAAGCCGGCGTGGAGGTCATCACGGGGGCCCGCGCCGACCGGACCCGGGTGGCGCTGTTCGACTTCGACGGGACGCTGTCGCTGATCCGGTCGGGGTGGTTCGACGTGATGGTGCCGATGATGGTGGAGGTGCTGCTCGGGCTGAAGACCGGGGAAACGGAGGAGGAACTGACAGCCGTCGTGCGCGAGTTCGTCTACCGCCTGACCGGCAAGCAGACGATTTATCAGATGATCGAGCTGGCGCGGCAGGTGGAGCTGCGGGGCGGCAAGCCCGAGGACCCGCTGGTGTACAAGTACCGCTATCTGGACCGCCTTCACGCGCGGATCCGGCACCGGATCGAGGAGCTGGAGAGCGGCGCGGCGCCGCCGGAAAAGTATCTGGTGCCGGGGTCGCTCGATCTGCTCGAACTGCTGCGCGGCCGGGGCATGACGCTGTATCTGGCCTCCGGCACGGACCAGGAATTCATGCGGCGCGAGGCGGACCTGCTCGGCGTCAGCCGGTATTTCAACGGGGGCGTTTTCGGCGCGCTGGACGATTACCGGAGTTTTTCCAAGAAAATTCTCATTGAGAAGATCATCAGCCGGGCGGAATGCGCGGGCGAGGAGATGCTTGGTTTCGGGGACGGCTACGTGGAGATCGAAAACGTGAAAGCCGTGGGCGGGGTGGCCGTGGGCGCGGCCACCGACGAGCCGGAATGCCGCAAGGTGGACGAGTGGAAGCGCCAGCGCCTGATCGGCGCCGGGGCGGATTATATCGTGCCGAATTATCTCTGCCTGGACGAACTAAAGAAACATCTTTTCGGCCAATAGGCGGGGTTTATTCAGGGAAATTCCGGCGCAGGAACCGTTTTTCCACCACTTCGCGGCGCACGAAACCGGGGGAGCGGAAAGCGAAGCGCGCGGCCAGCCGCTCCCACCACGCGGCCGGCTTGCGACCTCCGCCGCGGGGCCCGAGTTCGGCTTCCAGCGCCCGGGCGTAGGCGGCCCCGTCGAGCCGCTCCGGCTTCAGGCCGGCGGCGAGAATGGCCTCGGCCGCCAGCTGCCCGGACACGACGGCGGGCAGGATGCCTTCGCCGCTGGAGTTGAATGCGAGCCCGGCGGCGTCGCCGGCAAGCAGCACCCCCTCGGCATGGAGCGGGCGCCGGGAGACGGCTTGCAGGAGGTAGGCGTGGCCGCGCAGGGAGGGCTGGCAGCCTTCGGGAAGAATGCCTGTGCGGCGCAATTGGGCGAGGTAGCGCTCGAGCAGGGGCTTCAGCGCCCGGTGCCGCAGCGTGCCGAAGCCGACATTGAGCCACCCGTTCTTGCGCACGCACCAGCCGTAGCCTTCGAGGTCCGGCGCGAAGCACAGATCGACGCAGCCGGGGGGCAAGGCGCAGGCGGCGGCTTGCTCCCCGGAAAGTTCGAATTCGGCTTCCTGCGCGGCGATGGCTTTCTCCTCGCCGGGCTTCGCGCCGAGATGCTTCGCCACGGGGCAGAAATGGCCCCCCGCGCCGACCAGCACGGGCGCTTCCCATTCGCCGTTGATCACCCAGCGGCCGCCGTGGCGCTCGATGGAGCGGACTTCTGTCCCCGAGCGGACGCGGGCGCCGGAGCGGGCCAGCAGGAACGTGTCAAACTCGCAGCGCCGGATGGCGTGGCTCACCGGCTGCGAGTAGTCGAGCTGCAAGGGCCGGCCGCCGAGCAGGGAGACGCGGAAGCCGAAGATCGGCTGGATGAGGCCGTGGCGCGCATACTGCTGCGGGTCGAGTTCGAGCCGCTCAAGAACCTCGGGCGTAATCCAGCCGGCGCAAGGCTTGTCGCGGGGAAACAGGGCGCGGTCGACGACGGCCACCTCCATGCCGGCGCGGGCCAGGCGCGTGGCGCAGCTCGACCCGGCCGGCCCCCCGCCGACGATGATGACGTCGTATCGGGTCATGATTCAGACCATTGTAGTGGTCTGCTGCCGCGCCTCGCCCTCGCGCGTCCACAGCCGTTTCGTGCAGCGGACGCCGGCGAACAGGATCTGGTAGAGCTCGAGCGAGCCGCTGCGGAAGGCCGCCTCGGAGCCGGCCAGATAGAGTCTCCAGGCGCGGAGGAACTCCTCGTCGAACATCGTCCGCGCCTGCGGCCAGGCGGCCTCGAAGCGCTCCCGCCAGCAGCGGAGCGTGCGCGCGTAATGGGAGCGGAGGTTTTCGATATCGGCCACGCGGTAATTGCCGTCTTCGAGCAGCGGCAGGGCCTCGCTCAGCGCGGGCGCGTAGGCGCCGGGGAAAATGCGGCGGCGGATCCATGCGTTCAGGGGCGCGGGGCGCGTGCGTCCGATGAAATGCAGCAGGCCGCGGCCGGTGTCGCCGATCGAGCGGCGGATCACCTCGCCGAGCTCGTCGTAATGGTCCTTGCCGACATGCTCGAGCATGCCGATGGAGACGAAGGCGTCGTAACGGCCGGTGATGTTGCGGTAATCGTCGAGAACGAACTCGACCTGATGCTCCAGCCCGAGCTCGCGCGCCCGGCGGCGGGCCCAGGCGATTTGCTCCTCGCTGATGTTGAAGGCGCGGACGCGGCAGCCGCGGGTCCGGGCGATGTAGAGGGCGAAGGAGCCCCAGCCGCAACCGGCCTCGGCGACGCGCTCGCCCTGCTCGAGCGCGAGCTTGCGGGCCACGCGCTCCATCTTGGCCAGCTGCGCCTCTTCGAGCGTGGCGGCTTCGTCGGGGAAGAAGGCGCAGGTGTACAGCATCTCGCGGTCGAGCCAGAGCCGGTAGAAGTCGTTGCCGCGGTCATAGTGGTGGCGGATGTTGCGTCTTGCGGCCCGCAGCGAACGGCGCTGGGTCCAGTCGAGATAGCGGGACACGGCGCGGGAGAACCAGCCGCCGTCGGGCAGCCCGGCGCGGCGGCGGTAGACCTCTTCGCAGAATTCGACCAGCGGGCCTTCCAGCTCGAGGTCGCCGCGGCTGTAGCCTTCGGCGAAGCCCAGCTCGGGATCGAGCAGCATGGTCCACACCGCGCGCCAGTTGCGGACGTGGAGAGTGAAGCGGGGTTCGCCATCGCGGGGCGTGGCGGAAACGCCGCCGGGGAGGGTGATTCGCACCGGGGGATCGCCGGCGGCTTCGAGGATGCGGCCGCCGGCGCGGCAGGCCGTTGCGGCCAGCCATTCGCGCACTGCCATAGTCCACCTCCAGGAAACCCTGTACCCATGTCTAACACTCGAGGGAAACCGAGTCCAGCCCCCGGGCGGCTATACTGGCTGCAATGAGCGAGACGGGGATTCGCGCTCACCCGACGAGCCTGGTGGAAACGGATTCGATCGGCGCGGGCACGACCATCGGCGCCTTCTGCCGCATCAGCGGCGGGGCGCGGATCGGTTCGCGCTGCGACATCCGCGATCATGTGCGCATCGACGGGGGCGCGGTGATCGGCGACGGGGTGCTGTTGCACGACGGGTGCCGGATCGCGACCGGGGTGGTGGTGGAAGACGATGCCGTTGTGGGGCCGCACGCGGTGACGTTCAGCAGCGTCTACCCGGGCCGCAGCGGCGGCGAGCCGGCGCGGGAGACGCGCATTTGCAAGGGTGCGGCCATCGGCGCCAACGCCACCCTGATGGCGGGCGTGACCATCGGGCCGCGGGCTGTGGTCGGCGCGGGCGCCGTGGTCCTGCACAATGTCCCGGCCGACGCGGTAGTCACGGGCAACCCGGCGCGGATCACCGGCTATGCGGGCCTGAGCCCGCAACGGGCGCCGGCGCCTGTGGCAGCGCCGCCGGAGTCGCCCGGGGCCGTGCCCACGCGGGTTCGCGGCGTTGTTTTCCACTATCTGCCGCTGATCGAGGATCTGCGCGGCAATCTCGCCGTGGGCGAGGCGGGCCGGCATGTGCCCTTCGACATCCGGCGGTTCTTCGTGGTGTTCGGCGTGGAGGACCAGAAAATCCGCGGCGAACACGCCCACCGGACGCTGCACCAGTTTCTGGTTTGCGTCCACGGCAGCTGCCATTTTGTCGCCGACGACGGCGAAAACCGCGAAGAATATATCCTTGACCGGCCGAACCTGGGCCTGTATGTCCCGCCCATGGTCTGGGGCGTGCAGTACAAATATTCGCCCGACGGCGTGCTGCTGGTGCTTGCCTCCGCGCCATACGATCCCGCCGATTATATCCGCGATTATTCCGAATTTCTTGAACTGGTGCGGACCGGCCGGCGATGATTTTGCTGAACGATTTTCGCCGTCAATGGCAGGAAACGGGGCCGGATTATCACCGCGCGCTGGAGCGCACGGGCGCTTCCGGCTGGTACATCCTCGGGCGGGAGACGGCGGAATTCGAGCGCCGGCTGGCCGCGCTGTGGGGCCGCCGGGAGGCCGTGGGGACCGCCAGCGGCCTGGACGCTCTCGAGATCGCGCTGCGCGCGCTCGGCTGCGGACCGGGCAGCCGCGTCCTGGTGGCGCCGGTATCGGCCTTCGCCACGGCGCTGGCGGTGCTGCGCGCCGGCGCGGTTCCGGTGTTCGCGCCCTGCGATCCGGCCGGGCTCGCGGATCTCGAACAGTGTGAAAGGATCCTGGACGAGGACGCGTCGATCCGTTATTTCGTCCCGGTGCATTTGTACGGCCACTGCCTCGACATGGAGCGGCTGGAACGCATCGCGCGGCGGGGGGTGCGGGTGGTGGAAGACTGCGCGCAGTCGATTCTGGCGCGCTGGCGCGGGCGGATGTGCGGCACGGCGGGCGCGGCCGCCGCGGTGAGCTTTTATCCGACCAAGAACCTGGGCGCGATGGGCGACGGCGGCGCGATCCTGACAGACGACGCCGCGCTGGCCGCCGAGGCCCGCGTGTGGCGCGACTACGGGCAGCGGGGCAAGTACAACCACGTCGTGGCCGGCGCCAACAGCCGTCTGGATGAATTGCAGGCCGCGTTCCTGCTCGACGCGGGGCTGCCGCGGCTCGAGAAATGGACCGCACGCCGGCGGGAAATTGCGCAGATGTACCGCGAGGGCATCCGCCACCCGCAGCTGCTCTGCCCTGCCCCGCCGGAGGGCTCGGAATCCGTGTGGCACCTGTTTCCCGTGCTCGTGCCCGAGGGCGCAAAGGACCGCTTCCGGCGGCACATGGAAGCCTGCGGCGTGCAGACGGGCGAACATTATCCGCTGCCTTTGTTTGATCAGCCCGCCATGAGCGCCTGGCCGCACGAGATCGCCGGCGAGGCCGAGCCGGCGCGCGCCTTCTGCCGGCGCGAGGTCAGCCTGCCCGTTCATCCCTATTTGACCGATGCGGAGGCGGCGGCGGTGATCGATGCCTGCAACCGCTGGCCCGGGGTTTGAGGCGCGGGAAGCAGGCCGGCGTCGGAGATATGCTGAAGGGCATGAAACGACTTCTGCTCATTGCCGTTTGTTGCGGCGCCGCGGCGGCGCTGTTCGCCCAGTTGCCGAAGGGAACGCGCCCGCCGGGCGAGGACTGGGTGCAGCTTTTCAACGGGAAGGATCTCACCGGATGGAACCCGGTGGGCAAAGAAGAATGGAAGGTCGTGGACGGCGTGCTGGTGGGCCGCGCGGTGACGAAAGAATACGGGTATCTGGAAACCGCCAGGGATTACCGCAATTTTCAGCTTTCACTGCGATTCAAGTGCATCGGCACGGGAAATTCCGGCGTGTATTTCCACACGCGGTTCAAGCCCGGCACGGCGGATGTCAGCCAGGGGGCGCAATTCGAGATCGACTGCGCCATTGGGCGGCACACCGGCGGCGTGTACGGCTTCGGCCGCGGCTGGATCGTCTGGCCGGCGCCGGAAAACGAGACCGTGGTGCGGCAGAACGACTGGAACGAAATGCTGGTGACGGTGAACGGCAACCGCTATATTTCGCGCCTGAACGGGGTGCCGATGGTGGATTATACGGATCCGCGGGCGCCGTTTTTGACCGGGACGATCGCCCTCCAGCTGCATTCTGGCGGCGAGGGGCACATGCAGTTCAAGGATATCTGGGTGCGGGAGCTGCCGTAAGGCGAATCGCTTCAAGAACCGGGCGGCGCGTTTCGGACCCGGATGCGATGAGGGGAGGAGCCGGGGCGCCGGCGCTCACAAGAAGGACGGCCGGAGCGGGCGGTTGAACCGTTTCCCCGAATTCCGACGTCGGAACGCGGAGGGAAGCGCAGAAAGAAGGGAAGCCCTCGCGCGAGCGCGAGGGGAAATCCGGGTTTCGGTGAGGCTTCGGCGGTGGCGTGCGCCGGGGAGGCGGTGAGAATCCAGGCTTGGCCTGGGACTGGCGGGCCCCGCTGTGGCTTCCGGCGCGCGGGGAGACAGACACCTCCGTCCGCGGCCGGACGCGTGTTGCAGGATTGCAGCGGGAGCGGGGCGGGATGGACGTGTCAGTCCCCGAGTGCGACCCGCTCGGGCCGCGGCATGACAGACGTGTGGATCAGAGTTGTAACCGCTCGCTGTCGCGGCGCTATCGCGCCGCTTCGCTCGCGGCTCCGGAGGTGTTTCCGAAGGCGTTGCCGCACTGGTTCGGAGCCCCGAACGGGGTGCCGTGTTCCGGGAGAACGCTGGCCAGAGTGAGCGGTTGAAATGTCTCCCGCGTTCCGGTGGGGCGAGTTGCCTCCGGGGCTCAATGCAAAGAACCCCTGCGCAAGCGCAGGGGGAAATCCGGTAGTGCTCCGGGCTGTGACGTTCCTGGCGCGTTGCGAAAGGTGCGGCCGCTTTGACCGCTCGCTCTCGCAGGGCTTCGGCCGGCTTCGCTCGTGGCTCTGAAGGCGTTTCCGAAAGCGTTGCGGGATTGCTTCGGAGCCGCGCGCCGGGGCCGGCGGAACCCGGGTTGAATTTCGGCGAAAAGGGGACAGTGGGGTCAGACCCCATTTGGCGCTTTGAAGGCCTGGCGGGCGCAACGGCCGGGCGGCTTCTGCTACGCTTGGAGTGCGAGGTGTCTGCTGCCTCGCCGGTTCCCGTATGCACCTCTTTGCCGGCCGCCGGAACCTGTTTCTCCGGGCCGCTTTTTCCTGTCTCATGACTGCCTGCACCGTCAATGCCGTGGATGCGCCGCCGGCGCTGAAAATCCGCAAGAAAACGCTCAAGAACGGCCTGAAAATCGTCGCCGCCGAGGACCGTTCCCGGCCGGTGGTCAACCTTCAGGTCTGGTACCACGTCGGCTCCAAGGACGAAAAGCCCGGGCGCACGGGCTTCGCCCACCTGTTCGAGCACCTCATGTTCCGCGGCTCGAAGAACGTGGGCCCGGAAGAACACATGCGCCTGGTGCGGCAGGCCGGCGGCGTCGTGAATGCGTACACCTCGTTTGACACGACGGTTTACTGGGAGACGTTTCCTTCCAATTATCTGGAGCGGATGCTCTGGCTGGAAGCCGACCGGATGGCGTCGCTCGATGTGTCGGAAGAGAACTTCCACAAGGAACGCGACGTGGTGAAGGAAGAGCGTCGGCTCCGGGTGGAAAACGCGCCCTACGGCAATCTTCTGGACGAGGTTTTGCGGAACACCTACCGGCGGTATCCGTACCGCCATTCGCCGATCGGCTCGATGGAGGACCTTGACCGCGCCACCATTGCCGACGTGCGCGCGTTCCATTCCACCTATTACGTGCCGAACAACGCCACGCTGGTACTCGTCGGCGATTTTGACGCCGCCGAGGCGTTCCGGCTGGCGGAGAAGCATTTCGGACAGATCCCGCGCGGCCGCCGCGTTCCGCGCGTGCGGGCGTCGGAGCCGGAGCAGAAGGAGCGGCGCGAGGCTTCGCTGGAGGACCCGAAGGCGCCGCTGGACGCCGTGGTTGCTTCCTACGTGCTCCCGCCCGCCGGGCACCCGGATTCCTATGCGCTGGAAATCGCCGCCTCGATCCTGTCGACGGGGCAGTCGTCGCGGCTGTACCGGCGGCTGGTTTACGAGGCGCAATCGGCCATGACGGCGCAGGGCGAGGCGCTGCTGCTCGAGGGGCCGTCGCTGTTTTTCTGCTTCGCTGTGGGAAATCCGGGCAAGGATATCCGGCAAATTCTTGGAGAAATGGAATCGATTCTTGAAGAAATTTCGGAAAAATCCGTGACCGAAGAAGAACTCGCCAAGGCGAAAAACCAGATTCTCTCCTCTTTCATTCTGGAGCGCGAGAGCATGCAGGGCAAGGCGGATTTCCTCGGCAAATGCGCCGTGCTCTACGGGAACCCGGAGCGCTACAACAGCGAGCTGGACAATTACCTCCGCGTCACCGCGGCCGACGTGCAGCGCGTGGTGCGGCGCTGGCTGGCCCCGCAGCGCCAGACCCGCGTGTTCATCCGGCCGGCGGCCAACGCCGGCCAGTAGCAGGAGGCTCGCCTTGCGCCTGGCCGTTTTGCTGATGATTGCCATGACGACACACGCCCAAACGCCGCAGAAGACCGCGCCGCCGCCGCCCGCGACGCCGCGACCGTACGAGTTCCCCCGCGCCGCCCGGCGCACGCTCGCCAACGGGCTGCGCGTCGCCGTTATCGAAGACCGGCGGCTGCCGCTGGTGGCGGCCTCCATGCAGATCCTGGCCGGTCATGCCTATGCGCCGCCGGAAAAAGCGGGCCTGGCGATGCTGACTGCGGGTTTGCTCCGCGAAGGGACAAAGACGCGCAGCGCACAGGAGATCGCCCGCGCCGTCGACGGGGCGGGCGGGCGGCTGGAGGCCACAGCGGGCAACGACGTGGCCACGGTGTCGATGACGTTCGTGAAATCCCACGCCGCGCTCGGCTTCGAGCTGATGGCCGACATCGTCTGCAACCCGGCCTTCGCGGAAGAGGAGATCGAGCGCCAGGTGCGGCAGGTGCAATCGGGCCTGGCGGTGCAGTACGCCAGCGCGCAGTATCTGGCCGGGGCGGCGGCGGCGCGCGCCATTCTCGGCACGCATCCTTACGCCTGGCCCGGCGATGGCACACCGGACACCATCGGCTCCCTGCGCCGCGACGACATCGCGGGATTTTACGGGAAATTCTACGCACCCAACCGCGCCTGGCTGGTCATCGCCGGCGATGTCGGCGCCGAGGAAGGCTTCGCGCTGGCCGGGAAGTGGTTCGGCGGCTGGCAGAAGCAGGGACCGGCCGACGAGCCCCTGCCGCCCGCGCCGGAACCGCACCCGCACGTGCTGGTCATTGACATGCCCACCGAAAACCAGACGCAGATCGCCGTCGGCCAGCCCGGCGTGCCGCGCAACCACCCGGATTATCTCGCGCTCCAGATCGGCAACCAGGTCTTCGGCGGAAGCTTCAATTCGCGACTCAACATGAAGCTGCGGGCCAACGAGGGCCTGACCTACGGCGCGTCGTCCTATTTCGAGCCCAGCCGGTTTGCAGGAATTTTCGAGGCCTCCACCTTTACGCGCACGGAAAAAACAGCCGATGCGGTGAAAATGCTGGTGGATTTATTGAAGGAATTCCGGGAAAATCCGGCGACGGAGGCGGAATTCGACGAAGCGAAAGCGTATCTTTCCGGCTCTTTCGCCATCGCCACCGAGACGGCCGCTTCGGTCGCCGCGCGGGTGCTGACGGCGGAGGTCAACGGGCTCGGCGAGGACTACTGGGCGCGCTTCCGCGAACGGCTCGAGGCGACTACGCGCGCCGAGGTGGAGGCCGCCGTCCGGCGGTTCCTGCGGCCTGACCGGCTCGCCATCACCGCCGTGGGCAACGCCAAAGAATTCGCCTCGCACCTGGAAAAGTTCGGGCCGGTGCGGGTGATCCCGGCGGCCGAACTCGACCTGGCCGCGCCCGACCTGAGAAAGCCGAAGCGCTGAGGCGCCGGCCCGTTGGCGGGTGTGCATCCGCTGCCGCCGGCAGGGCCGGAGGGATTTGCGACGGAGCGCCGCGGGCGGCGGTGCCGGCGTTCGGGGAACGCCGGCCGGAGTGAGCGGTTGTAGCGTTTCCCCGGGGGTTCGGCGGGCGCGTTGCATGAACGGTCTGGAGTGGAATGCAGAGGCAACCGCGGCAGTAGCGGGAGCCCCCTGTGCAAGCGCAGGGGGAACAATGGTGAGGTGAACCGTGTCCGCCCTCGCGCAAGCGCGAGGGGGAGTTCGGTTCTGGCACCGCTCGCTCTCGCGGGCCCGCGGCCCGCTCCGCTGGCGGGCGAGGCGCCGGGGCCAGCCCGGACGCAGAGAATGGCACGGCGCCAAACGGGCCGGGAACGAGCAGCGGCAACCCCGCTGTCAGTCCGGCGGCAAGATGGATGCGGGATGCCCGATGACGAAACGAAGAAGACCTCGGGCAAGACCAGAGATTCATCCTGCGGGCAGGAGATCCGCATCGCAGATGGTTTGCAATCTCCTGCGGCAGCGATTCCGCGAAGGAAGGCCCGATGCTAGAGAACGCGGCGGCGGTCCCCTTCCCTTCGCGTCACCCGCTCGCGGTCGAGGAACTCGAGCAGCGGAATCGCATACTTCCGTGAGATTCCTGTCCACTGTTTGAACTCGCCCACGCCGAACCGCTGCCCCTTTCTTGCCAAAACGATCTCCTTCAGGCGCCGCACGGCGTCGCGATGCATCAGGAATCCGGTGGAGACCCGCACAAGGACCCCTTCTTTCAGCATGAGTTGCAACAAGGTCCGTGCCCGGCCCGGCTCAAGGCCGGAAGCCGCCAGCACGTCCTCGAGCTTGGGCGGCTCGAACCCGGCCTCCAGCGCGAGCCGTTCCATCCTCTCCGCGGCTTGCGTCTCCTTCTCCCGGCGCCGCGGACGGAAATCGGCCAGACGGAGCAGTTCGCCTTCGGCCACGATATCCGGAGAGGACTCCAGAACAGCTTCCAGCCAGCCGCCATCGAGCCCGGCAGCCGTGCGCGGCATGCCCGGCAACAGCGGGTTCTCCGCGTGGAAGGCCTGGAGACGGCTGCGCAGCTGCGCGGCGGCATCGTTCACGCGGCCCGTGGCTGCAAGCCTGACCCTCTCTCCGCGCAAGACCACCAGGCCGGCCGCATCCGCCCGCTCGAGAACCCGCTCAACGGGGACGCCGGCGCGCGCCGCCAGCCCGGCCGCATCCGCGCCCGCAGGAGTCTCCTCTGCCCAAAGCGCAAGCCGCCGCTCAAGCGGGGCCTCCTCCAGTTCCTTGAGCCGCGCCGCCGCGAGCGCCTTTTTCATCCGCAGAGGAGGACAGGGGTCGAGCACCACGCCTCCGCCGATCGTCTCCACGGGCGAGAACCGGCGCAGGATGAACCGGTCGCCGGGGGCGAGCAGCACGGCATCGCGCAGAAGGAGGCGGGCGTAGCCGCTGCTTCCCGCCCCGAGGGGCGATCCGGGCTCAAACAGGCGCACCTCGGCTTCGGTTTCGGCCGTCCATGCGTGAAAGTGAACCGGCGCGCCGTGCCGCAGAGCGGGCGCCGAGGCGAGCAACTCGACCCGGCAGTCGATGGCGCGGGTCGCCTCCCACTGTCCGGGCCGTGTGAGAGTCAATCCCCGATGCAACTCGCTTGCTTCCACGCCTGCAAGGTTCACTGCCGTGCGCTGGCCGGCGCATGCCGTTTCCACCGGCCTGCCGTAGACCTGAAGGCCGCGGACGCGCCATCTTCGGCCGCCCGGCTGCACCTCCACCTCCTGGCCTGCGTGCAAGGTTCCCGCGGTCAGCGTGCCGGTGACCACCGTGCCGAAGCCCTGTACGGTGAACGCCCGGTCGATCGGGAGGCGGACGATTCCCGCTGCATCCCGCTCCGGCACGCGCAGCGCTACGTCCACGAGCGCCGCGCGGATCTCGTCCAGCCCTTGTCCGGTGACGGCGCTCGCGGCCACCACCGACGCCCCTTCCAGAAAAGAGCCGCGGACCAGCGCAGCCGCATCCAGCCGCGTCCGTGCGAGCTTCTGCGAGTCGACAAGGTCGGCCTTGGCCAGCACGATCATGCCGTGCCGGATGTCCAAAAGGCGGCAGATTTCGAAATGCTCGCGCGTTTGCGGCTTGACGCCCTCATCGGCGGCGATGACGAGCATCACGAGGTCGATGCCGCCGACGCCGGCCAGCATGTTTTTGACGAAGCGCTCGTGGCCGGGAACGTCCACGAAGCCGAACCGCACGCCGCCGGCGTCCATGTGCGCGAAGCCGAGGTCGATGGAGATGCCGCGGCGCTTCTCCTCCTCCAGCCGGTCCGTGTCGATGCCGGTGAGCGCGCGCACCAGCGCTGTTTTGCCGTGGTCGATGTGGCCTGCCGTGCCGACGATAATGTTCTTCATGAGGCTCTCAGGCGGACGCGTGCCGTGGTGCGGCGGCCCGCTGCTTTTTATGGTCGCCGCCGCGGCGCTCGGGGCGCAAACGCCGCCCCAGCCGCCTGGGGAGACGCCCGTTTTCCGGTCGCAGGCGGCGCTGGTCACGGTGGATGTTTTGGTGACCCACAAGGGCAGGCCTGTGGCGGGGCTGACGGCCGAAGACTTTCTCGTGCGCGAAGAGGGCGCGGTGCGGCCCATTGAAGCTTTCGCGCACGACGCCGCACCGTTGCAGGTGATTCTTGTGCTCGACGTCTCCGGCAGCATGGGGCGGATGTTGCGCTCGGCGGCGGAAACGGGCCGCCAAGCCCTGGAGCAGTTGTCTCCGCAGGACGAGGTGGCCGTTGTTTTCTTCGCCCGGCGCGCGCGGCTGGTCCAGGAATTCAGCTCCGACAAGCGGCTTGCGGCGCGAGCCCTGCAAGAAGCGGCAGTGGAAAGCGGACTGGGCGCCGGCACGTCGCTCAACGACGCGCTGCTGGAGGCCGCCGGCTATCTGGAGAAGCTGCCGCCGTTTCCTGGCAGGCGGGCGGTGATTGTCCTCACCGACAACGGCGGCGTGCATTTCCGGCTGCCGGACGAAGACGTCATCCGCGCGATGTCGCGCGTGAACGCCGTGGTCAACGCCATCGTCCCGGAAAACGCGCGGCCGCCGCGGCTGCCGCGCGGCGAGGAGGTCAACCCGGACTTCACCCCCGCAAACATCTTCCGCATTGCCGAGGCCACCGGCGGCGAGGTGATCCGGGCCGGCGACGCCGGCGCGCGGTTCCGGGACCTGGTCGGACGGCTCCGCCTGCGCTACAGCCTGCTCATCCGGCCTTCCGAGGGCCCGTCCGGGGCGTTCCGCAACCTTGCCGTGTCGCTGGCGCCGGCGGCGCGCAGCCGCTACCCGGGCGCGGAGGTCAAACACCGGGCAGGCTATTTTCTTCCCTGAGGCGTTGCGCCGACGCGCCTGATGCGGCGCGTCAACGGAACTTTCCGGCCTCGCCGGCATCGAGCGCGCAGCGGAAGCCCGCGCCCCGCGCGAGGCCCCGGACGCCGTAGATGCTCACGTCGTCTTCCACCGTCGCGCCGCGGCGCGCTTTGGCCAGCTCCTCGCGCGAGGGGAGCCGCTTGCCCGCCCAGCGGCAGAATTCCTCCGCAAACTGTGCTGATGCTTGCCCGCCGTTTCTCCCGGTTTCCCGCAAAAATCGGGCATAGACTTCCGGAGAAACCGGGTCTTTGTCAATATAAAAGGCTTTCAAAGCGGGCGGTTTTTCCCATTCGGGAACCTGGAATTCGCCCTCGGGCACGATCACCATTTCGCCAGTTGGCGTCTTCAGCACGGGGACGGCCGCCCGGCGGATGGCCACCGAGGTGCGAATCCTGTCCAGGTTGGCGAGCGTCAGCCCGATGAAGACCCCGGTGACGCACAACACGATGGCAGCGAGAGCCAAAACGGCCTTTTTCCCTTCGACGGTCACGCTTGTCCTTTACTGTTTCAGACGCTTCAGCAGGATGCCGTAGCCGACCCCGGCCTCGTCGGACGTCCTGGCCGCCTGGAACGCCAGCCACCGCCCGTCCGTGCTCACCACGGGGTTGGATGCTTTCCAGCCCTCGTAGTCATTGAAAAAAGTCAGCCGCTCGAAGCTCTTTCCCGTGCCGTCGAGGCGCAGCTTCCAGATATCGATGTCGCGGAAAAGCTGCGTTTTGCCGCGCAAGACCGCCTGGCGATCGCTTTCGACGCAGGTGTGAAGGCCGTCGGGGAAAATGCCTTCCACCTCGTTGTAGCTTCCGATGGCCTTCGTGTGGTTCACGCGCTCGCCGGTTTCCAGATCCAGGGTCCACACGGATGCGGTGCCGCCCCGCTCGTAGCAGGTGTAAGTCAGCCTGCGGTCGTTGTCGAAGAAATCCTGCGCCTCCAGCGTGCAGGAGTCGTCGGGGCTTTCCGCAACGACGCGCCGGTTCCTGAGCGTGGCCGCTTCCACATCCACGTCGGCCACCCAGATGCGCGAGCGCCGCGGCGCCAGCTCCGGGTTCTGGGCCGCCGTCTCGGCGAACGCGATGCGCAGGGCGCGTTTGGAGACCGCCGCGCCTTCGCTCAATTTCTGCCCCAGCCGCACCGGCCGCGCTCCGGGCGTGCGCCGCAGCAGCCACAGCTCGTTGTCGCGGTGGCGGCTGGTCCGGATGTCGGTGAAGCGCTCCGGGCCGATCAGAAGATAGTCGCCGTTGGCCAGATGCATCACCCGCAGGAACGCCGCGCCGGGAACGTTGCAGGTGAGGCAGCGGATGATGCGAGTGTCCAGATCGATGACAAACGCATCGCCGAAGCTCTTCGCCATGAACGCGACCCGGCGGTTGTCCGGGGAAAAATCGGCGCGCTCGCCGAAATATGTGAGAACTTGCGTGTCTGCGGGCAGATGATCCAGAGGACTGCCCTTCTTCAACGGGCCCTGCGCCAGCGCGCCGGCTGCCGCGAGGATCCAGATTGCCGCCTTCTTCATGCCGGAACCTCCCGAAATCCGATGTATTGCACTTCCTCTTCGAGTTCGATGCCGAAACGTTCGCGGACGCGCCGCTTGAGCTCCGCCGCCAGGGCGCAGAAATCGGCCGCCGTCCCGCCGCCGGCGTTGTAGAGAGTGTTGGCGTGGCCTTCCGACACGCGCACCCCGCCGCAAGCCATGCCTTTTGCGCCGACCTGTTCGAGAAACCACGCCGCCGGGACCTTGCCGCCCTTGACGATGTCCGCAGGCGCCGCCTGCCGGGCCTGCGGCGGCAGCGACTCCCACAGGAGATTCTTGAAAATACTGCCGGCGCATTTCATATGCGGCGGGTATTTGCGGTTGCGGATCGCCAGGATTTCCTCCGCCTTTTTCCGCATTTCCTCGGGATTTCCCTCAGGGAATTCGAATTCTGCTTCCAGGATCAGCCATGGCTCGCCGGCGAGCCTGCGGCGCTTGAATTCGCTCTCGCGGTAGCGGAAGCCGCAGCCGGCGCGACCGGTCTCGCGCACGCGCTCGCCGTCGAAGTAGCGCACGCGCTCGATGCGGTCGGAAACGGAGGCGCCGTAGGCGCCCGCATTGCCGTAGATGGCCGCGCCGACGTTGCCCGGGATGCCGGTCATCGGCTCGTAACCCTGGAGGCCGGCTTCGATGGCGGCGTCCACCAGCTTCTGCAAAGGCGCGCCCGCCTGCGCCAGGACGCGCCGCCCGCGCACCTCGATGCGCCCGCCGTCAAAACGGAGCACGATGCCGGGGAACCCCTCGTCGGCCACGATCAGGTTCGTGCCCATGCCGATGAGCACCCACGGGACGCGGCTGTCGCGCGCCGCGCGCACCGCCTCGAGGATGGCATGCTCGTCGCCGGTCGAGGCGAACACCGCCGCGGGCCCGCCCAGCCCGAAACGCGTGTGCCGCGCGAGCGGCTCGTTCAGAGTAACCTGTAACAATGGGATCCGGGCGAGGCGCCGGTGCGCCTCCTCGATGTCCTGCATCGCTCTCAATTGTAGGGGACACGTTGCCATGCCTGCCAGCTTCGCGGGCTTTCCGCCCGAAGCGCTCAAGTTCTTCCGGCAGCTTGAACGAAACAACCGCCGCGACTGGTTCGAACCCCGCAAGCAGGTCTTTCTTCAGGCGGTCCGCGCGCCGATGGAGGAGTTCGTCGCCGCCATCGACGCCGCGCTGGCCCTGTTCGCGCCCGAGGCGGTCACCCTGCCCGAGCGCGCCATCTACCGCATCTACCGCGACACCCGCTTTCACGCCGACAAGAGCCCGTACAAGACGCATATCGCCGCCTCGTTCTTCCGCGCCGATCTCGGCCGTCATGTCGCCGGCGGCTATTACGTGGAGATTTCGCACCGCCTGGTCGGCATTGCGGGCGGCGTCTACATGCCCACGCCCGAGAACCTGCGCCTCATTCGCGCCCACATCATGGAGAACTTCGAGCGGTTCGACTCCCTCGTGCGCGACAGGAAGCTGCTGGCCGCCATGGGGCCGCTGACCGGGGAACGGCTGGCGCGCCCGCCGAAGGGCTTCCCGCCGGATCACCCCGCGGTGGAGTGGCTGAAATTCAAGCACTGGTACTTCTGGAAGGAGCTGCCCGCCGCGCTGGCGACCACGAAGAGGCTGCTGCCGGAAACGGTGCAGCGTTTCCGCCTGATGAAGCCGGTGATCGACTTTTTCAACGAGCCCCTGCTGGCGATGAAGAAGAAGCGCCTCCCGATGGGCGACGCCTGGCTGTGAAATTTCACGGGCGGCTGAAGCACTGTTCCCGAAACGCCGGGGCCTGCGCCGCAGCGTCAGAACAGCAATTGCCCCGGTCTCGTGCCAGTAATGCCATTCCCGGCTCTCCGGCGGTGTGGCGTGCGGCCGGGGACCTTTACGGATGGGTGAATTCGTGCGCCCGGGGAATCAGCGCGCGGTAGACATCCGACGGCACGTGCGTCTGCCAATGGCCGGAGTACATCGCCCAGCCCGTGGCGCCGCAGAAAATCAGCACAATCACGGCCGCCATCGCCCACGCCGGAACAGGCTTCTTCGCCGCCGCCAGGGTCATGTGCAGCGTGTCCTCGACCGGGCACACGGCCACGCATTCCAGGCAGCCGATGCACTCGGCCGAACGGATCTGCACCAGGCGGTCCACCGGCAGCCGCTCGGGGCAGGCCTTCGCGCATTTCGCGCAGTCGATGCATGTGGCCGCATTGCGGCGGATGCGCAGCGGGCTCAACAGCGCCGCCAGGCCCGTCAGAGCGCCGTACGGACACAGATACCGGCACCAGAAATTCTGTATAAAAATCGACAAAACAACCAGAATTCCGATGACAACGGCCGCCGTGATGCTCAAATAACGGAAGAAATTGAGCATCTTGACGTCGGCAACGATGCCGTACGGGGAGTCGAGAAACTGCCGGATCGCCGGC
>Ga0068707_1000255_pt1 | contig 32006 bp, 29 predicted proteins | sample YNPNPMetaG_FD_66600 | JGI IMG/M metagenome (GOLD analysis project Ga0068707, IMG submission 66600) | Anoxygenic and chlorotrophic microbial mat microbial communities from Yellowstone National Park, USA - YNP NP MetaG | ecosystem: Environmental > Aquatic > Thermal springs > Hot (42-90C) >... | reverse complement strand
ACGAATTGTCCGGCGCGCAACCCGGCTTCCGGGGGCACAGACACGCGCACCAGCACTGTGGCCGTCTTATCGTCCGCTTGCGGGCTGACGTAAACGACGGCGCCTTCGGCTGTGATATTTCCACTCTGCCCCGGGAGCAATTCCGCGGGCTGGCCGGGCTTGACGTGAACTGCTTCAGCGACGGGCACGTGCACTGTGGCCACCAGTCGGGCTGGATCGATGATTTCGGCAACCACGGTTCCAGGTTCGACTGTCTGGCCGGGCTGGACGTTGATGCGCGCTATAACGCCGGGGATTGGCGAAGCCAGTTGCACCTGGGCAAGCTGGGATTGTGCGACCGCGAGGTCGGCTTTTGCCGCAGCAAATTGCTGGGCTGCCTCTTGGAGTGCCTTTTCGGATGTGCCTTCAATGGCCTTGAGTTTGCCCTGCCGCGCCATGTTTTGCTCGGCGAACTCGACGGCGTGTCTGGCTTTTTCCACCTGTGCAAGTGCCGCCCGATCGTCGAGTTTTACCACGACCGTGCCGGCTTCTACTCGCTCACCTTCTTTCACTGGCACGGCCATCACGATGTTGGCTGTGGGGGTGGAAAGCCGCGCTGCGCCTGCGGGTTTGCCGCCGCCGGCCGGTTCGGCTTCAACCGTCCCGTAAGCGTCCACGCGGGCGCGCATTGTCACGCGAGCGACCTTGCCAACCTGGACGGCGACTTCAGTGGGTGTTTCATTCTCATCTTTGCTTTGGTTGGCGCATCCGCACAGAAAGGCAAACGCCGAAACAGTAAATATGAACAGAACCAATCTGGTCTTCATGGTGCTGGTCGCGTTTGAGAAATCCCTGACATTGCAGGCGGCTGAAGCGGGTCGGCAGGAAGCATTACCGGGCTTTGCAACGCTTCCTCGAGTCGCGTGAGCGCTTGCTGAGCGCCGGCTGTGGCTGCGGCACAGGCAAGGCGCGCAGCGGCCAACTCAACCTGAGCGGCGATCACTTCGCTGCGCGAGACCTCACCGGCTTCAAACCGACCGCGGGACAGGCGCTCCTGTTTTTCCAAGTTCGCCACGAGCGATGCGGCGGCGGCGGATTTCTCGGTGGCTGCGCTGTAGGCTGCAAACGTGCGATCAATTTCCGCCAGCACACTGGCCTGAAGCGCATTGAATCTTGCTGCGCATTCGGCCCGGCGCGCTTCTGCTTCGGCGATCTGGCCTTTGTTCAGGTTCAGGCTCGGCAACTCGAAAGCCAGTCCAACGCCCCATTTGTTATCGCTCTGATCGTACTCGTAACCCGGACTCAGATGGATGTCGGGATACTGCCTGGCGATTTCCATGCGCAACGCCACCTCGCTGGCTGCGTATTCGGAAAGTGCCTCAAGGATGTCCGCCCGACTTAGCAATGCCTGACGGCGTGCTGTCTGCAGGTCGAGATCGGGCGGCAACCTGTCCAGACCGGCAAAGGAGATGTCCACTGTGTCCAGCGCCCTGGCAGGCACGCCAATGACCTCGGCAAGTGTTACGCGGCTTTCAGATCGCAGGCGTTTGGCGTCTTGCAGCATGAGCATTGTGGTGTCGAGCGCGATGCGTTCCCGTGTGACTTCGGCGGCAGATACCGCGCCGGCGGCCAATTGAGCTTCGAGCAATTTGACGTTTTCTTCCTGAGCAGCCTGTTGTGCGCTCAGCAGTTGCTCTTGTTCGGTCGCCGCATGCAACTCGACCATGGTCTGCCTGAGTTTTGCGCGCACGCGCCATGCGACGGCAGCGATGTTAAACTTTGCGGCATCGGAGAGATGTCTGGCTTTGGCGATGCGATGTCCGCGCTTGCCGGCGGTTTCGACGGGGAGGTCGAGATTGATCGCTGCGATCCAAGGCGAAGGCGTGAAGGTCGTGGTGTTGTACTGGGGCGAGATCGAGAGCGTGGGGTTCGGGCGCTGTCCGGCTGTGCGAAGCGCTGCTTGGGCTGTTCCCCATTGCGCTCGGGCAACGTCCAGCTCGGGCGAAAAGTAAAATGCGGCCAGCGTGAGCGCCTGTAAGTCCCACGCACGGCGTGGCCATTCTCCGGAAACACCATTTGTTTCGAGAAACACTCGCAAACCTGAATCGCTCAGTGAGCGGGATTCGAAGTCTGCGGCTGCTTTCGAGGCGGCCAGTGGTCTGGGGTTAAACCGAACACAGGCCGAAAAGCTGACGATTGCAAGCCCCGCCAGGAGCAACCGCGTGGTGACCAGAATTGGCAATCGCATTACGTAATTTGGAGTGATTGTGCGCACGCTATCGCAACTTCCCTGTTTAAAGAGCCATGTTGCGGCAGTGGATGTTTGCGGCGACCATGCCCGGTGGGATTCCGATTGGCGTGACAGGAGCATCCAACATTGAGCAAAGGCGGACGGCAATGGTGGGCAGACCAATCCGGAAGGCCGCGATGAAACCAGCCGGTTTGGAACACGAACAGCGCCACCACAAAATACTGGTACCAGTCATGGACGCCAAATTCAGTTCAGGCGGTTCACCCGCAAGGGATGTGCGGGCTTTATCACCCCGAACACAGCGAGCATACGGCAATGTTCTTGTGTTGCAAGTCCGTGTTGGGCGGGAAAAACACTCGGCGCGGCGCAGCCGCAACCGAATGATTGCGGCGAGGTAAAGGCGTTTGTTGCAAGATCGGCGCTCCGCGACGCCGCGATACCCGGGGCGACTTCGTCGCCTGCTCGGAAATCTCACTGAAATGAAGTGTTGGGTGTCCTCGCCTAGTGAGGCGGTGAGATTCTCGGACTAAAACTCGATGGCTTGTTTGTATTGGGGGATAAGGACGGTGGCGTTGGGTTTGGTTGTCCGGAGGATCGAAGCGAAGGCCTGGCTTTGATCAGGGTCGCCATGAACGACAGCGATCTTCGAGATATTGCCGGTGATGGCTTCGACGTACCGTTTGAGTTCGGATTGATCGGCGTGGCCAGAGTATGCGTCCAGTGAAGCCACCTTTGCACGAACGACATGCGGTTCATCAAGGATGTTGACCGGGCTGCGACCGGAGAGGATTTGGGCGCCGAGGGTGTGTTCTGCGCAAAAGCCGATGAATAGTATCAGGTTTTTGGGATCGCCAATGTGATTTTTGAGGTGATGGAGTATTCGGCCTGCTTCGCACATGCCGGATGCGCTGATGATAATGGCGGGTTCGTTGAGGTCGTTGAGTTTCATCGAGTGCGCCACCTCGCGGATGTAGGTGAGGTTTTCCATGCCGAATGGATTGGTCTTTTCACGAAGGTATCGGTAGATGTCGTCGTTGAAGCATTCGGGGTGCAATCGGTAGATTTCGGTGGCATTAACGCTCAGCGGGCTGTCAACAAAGATGGGAACTTTGGGCAACTGGCCGGCATCGGTGAGCTGGTGGAGTTCATAGACTATCTGCTGGGTGCGACCGACCGAGAAAGCCGGAATGATGACAAGGCCGTTCCTGTCGATTGTTTCGCGGACGAGCCGACCGACTTCCTCGCGTGCGCTGGCGCGGGCGGTGTGCAAACGACCGCCGTACGTGCTTTCGATCTGGAGGAAATCGACGTCATGGACTGCGACCGGGTCGCGCAGAATCTCGTCGTTACCGCGCCCGACATCGCCGCTGAACAGGTATCGGAATCTGCGATTGCCTTCCTTGATGTCGAAGACGACCTGCGCAGAGCCGAGAATATGCCCCGCGTCATGGAACGTCGCCGTAACCCCGTCCACGACCGGGAATCGCCGGTCGTAGTTGAGAGCGACGAACTGCTGGAGTGCTTTGTCGGCGTCCTCGACCGAGTAGAGAGGCTCGACCGGTGGGAGCCCCTTTTTTGCGCGCTTTTTGGAAACGAATTGTGCGTCGGCGGCCTGGATGTGCGCCGAGTCTTCGAGGAGGATGCTGGCCAGATCGCGGGACGCGAATGTGCAGTATATGTTGCCGTCGAAACCTTGTTTGCAGAGGTTTGGCAGGTTGCCGCAATGGTCGATGTGCGCGTGGCTTATGACCACGGCTTCAATTTCGCCGGGATTGAATGGGAAATTGCGATTGCGTTCGATTGATTCGCCCCGGCGGCCTTGAAAAAGTCCACACTCGAGCAGGAATTTCGATCCGTTGACCTCAAAGAGGAACAACGACCCGGTCGTTGTGCCCGTAGCTCCGAAGAAATGTACTCGCATTTTCCGGAAGAGGATGGGGAATGACCCGAAACGAGCAAGGCAGAAAATCATATCTTTGGCGTGATTTTCGCCGGCGCGTGTCGTAGCGTTGTTCGCGAAATCCATGGCTGATGTACGACCATTTGCTGCTGTTCGTGCCAGGCCGGAACTGGCCGCGCGAATTTGCTGTCCGCCCTACGACGTGCTTTCGATTCATGAAGCTCGAGCGCTGGCTGACGCGAATCCGGATAGTTTTGTGAGGGTAACCCGGGCGGAAGTTGATTTTGCGGGCCAACTGAACCCCTACTGCGCCGAGGTGTACGGGCGGGCACGGGACAACTTTTTGCGGATGATCGGTAACGGGCTGCTGATTGAGGATTCACGGCCCGGTTATTATGTTTACCGGCTCACCATGGGTGAACGGTCGCAGACCGGGTTGGTCGGGCTGGTGGGTTGCAGTGATTACCGGAACGGCATTGTTCGCGCACATGAACTGACAAGAACCGAGAAAGAGGACGACCGGGCGCGTCACATCGAGGTGGTGGGCGCGCAGACAGGACCGGCGTTTCTTGTGTACAGGGCGATGTCGGAGTTGGACGGAGTGTTGGCGGAGGTGAGTTCATCGGCCGCAGAAACAACCTTTGTTGACGACAGCGGAGTGCGGCATGAAGTGTGGGTGATTGGGGATGAAACTCCGGTTGGTCGTGTGCGCGAGATAACGGGTCGGTTGCAGCGGCTTTACATCGCAGACGGGCATCATCGGACGGCTGCGGCATTGCGCGTGTCAGAACTGATGAAAGGTGTTGGCGGCAGCGACGGTTTTTTGGCTGTTCTGTTTCCGCACAATCAGTTGGAGATTATGCCGTACAACCGGGTCTTGAGAGATTTGAACGGGCAAACGCCGGCCCGGGTTGTTGCGCGTCTGGCGGAAGTGATGGAACTGATCGACCGGCCACAAGGGACACAGCCGGGGCTGCATGAGGTGGATTTGTATTTGAGCGGAGGGTGGCATCGGTTTCGATTCCGGACCTTGCCCGATGGCGGCACAGACCCATTGAAGAATCTGGATGTGGTATTGTTGCAAGAACAGGTGCTGGAACCAGTGTTTGGCATTGGCGATCCGCGCCGAGACGATCGGCTAGGGTTCGTCGGCGGAATTCGCGGCGTTGACGAGCTTGTTCGCCTTGTAAACAGCGGCGAGTACGTCTGCGCGTTTGCAATGCACCCGACACGGATCGACGACATGATGGCGATTGCGGACAGCGGTCGATTGCTTCCGCCCAAGAGCACATGGTTTGAACCGAAACTTCGGGACGGACTGTTCACGCACAGGTTCAATTTGCCGGATGCTGCGCCTCTGTAAGGCGATCGAGAAGCAGATGAACAACGCAATGGCCGGCCATTCGGGCATTCATTGCGCGACGGGGTCTTGCCCATGAACCGCTGCCGCGAAATCGTTATCGACGCGAACGGGGTGGATTTGGCGCTTGTGTTTGGTAAGAGCCAAGTGTTGAATGTTTTTCGCACAGCAGAGCGGTTGACGGGGAAAGCTGTGCACGCTGAGCGGCAGTTATGATTGTCTATGCCATTTGCCTCGTTCTCGGGCTTCTGTTCACCATCGTGAGCGCACTGCTGGGCCACATCTTCGGAGGGCACGACGCGGACAGTGACATTGGCACCGGCGGGCATGCCGAAGCCGGGTTTGATCATTCGGGAATTCCGGGTCTGTCTTTTTTCAGCCCGACCGTGTTGGCGGCGTTTGTGACGGCGTTTGGCGGGCTCGGGATTATTTTCAGCCAGATTGATGTGACCAAGAGCGTGTGGGTGAGCGCGCCGTTGTCGATCGCCGGTGCCGTGGGCGTGGCTTATGCGGTCCTTGCATTGTTCAATGCGGTTTTCAAACGCACCCAGAGTTCGAGTGAATCGCGCGTGGCAACGTTGATCGGCCACGAGGCTTCAGTGATAACGCCCATTCCGGCAGGCGGGGTCGGCGAGATAGCATATGTGCAATCGGGGACACGCTACAGCGCGCCGGCACGATCAGAAAACGGAGGCACGATACCATCAGGGCGCACGGTCAAGATAACGCGAATTGTCGGCTCCCAGTTTTACGTCACCGAAGAAAAACAATCCTGAACCTGTGTTTTTGGCCATGAATACACTGACGTTTTTTGCCGCAGGACAGATACCGTGGATGACGGTGATTGGTGTTGTTGCCATTTTTCTGTTTGTGGTGTTCGTGTTTGCTGGGATTTGGGCGAGCCGATACACCAAGGTCGGCCCAAACCAGGTGCTGATTATTTCGGGCCGCAAACGCACCATTACGGACCCCGACGGTACAAAGCGGCAGGTCGGTTACAGAATTGTGAAGGGCGGCGGCGTGTTCGTGTGGCCCGTGTTCGAGAAAGTTGACATCCTGTCGCTCGAACTTCTCACCATCGACGTCAAAACACCGGAAGTTTACACGGTCAAAGGCGTGCCGGTGATCGTGGACGGGGTGGCGCAAATCAAGGTCAAGGGAGACGACATTGCGATTGCGACGGCAGCCGAGCAGTTTCTTGGGAAGACATGCCAGGAAATCCAGCAGATCGCCACGCAAACCCTCGAAGGGCACTTGCGCGCCATCCTTGGCACAATGACGGTCGAGGACATTTACCAGAATCGCGATGCGTTTGCGGCCAAGGTTCAGGAAGTGGCTGCCGGCGACATGGCGAACATGGGGCTTGGCATCGTCAGTTTCACCATTCGCGATATCCGTGACAACCAGGGATACCTCGAGGCGCTCGGCAAACCGCGAATCGCACAGGTAAAACGGGACGCGCAAATCGCTCAGGCGGAGGCCGACCGCGACGCGATGATCAAGAGCGCGCAGGCAATGCAGGCCGGTCAGGAAGCGAAATTCGCTGCCGATACCAAGATTGCCGAGGCACAGCGCGATTACCAGATGAACGTCGCCCAGTACCAAGCGTCCGTTAACCAAAAGAAAGCCGAAGCCGACCTCGCCTACGACCTTCAGAAATACAAGACCGGCCAGCTCGTCAAAGCCGAGGAAGTCCAGGTCAGCATCGTCGAGAAACAAAAACAGATCGAACTACAACAGCAGGAAATCCTCCGCAAACAGCGCGAACTGGAAGCAAACGTTCAAAAACCTGCCGACGCCGAGCGTTACAGGGTGGAAACGCTCGCCAACGCCAGGAAATATCAGCTCGAAACCGAGGCTGCGGGCGCCGCATCAGCCACCAAAGCAACCGGATTTGCGAATGCGGAGGTCACAAAAGCGGTTGGGTTGGCCGAGGCCGAAGCCAGCAAGGCACGCGGCCTTGCCGAAGCCGCAATAATCGAGGCGCAGGGCCGCGCACAGGCAGAGGCAATGCGGCTCAAAGCCGAGTCATTCAAGCAATACAATCAAGCGGCAGTCATCGAGATGATTGTCCGCGCGCTGCCGGAGATTGCCGCGCGAATAAGTGAACCGCTGGCGAAGACCGAGAAGATCGTCATTGTAAACGCAGGCGAAGGACCGGGTGGCGGCGCAAGCAAGGTGACCGGAGACATTGCGCAGATCATGGCCCAGTTGCCGCCGGTCATCGAGGGTTTGACCGGGGTCAAGTTCGAGAAATTACTTGAACAGGTTCCGGCGCTACGGAAAGCAATGGAAAAACAGGAGACCGCACAAGAACAAAAACCGGCGGGTCAGTGACAGCGCGGCTTGCCGGCTGATGCAACTGAATTGCTGAACAGATGGAAACGATGATCGGTTTGTTCGCCATGGGAGAAATACTTTTTCTTCTGAGCTTTTTGCTGATACTGCCGGTTACCTTGCTTTGCATGGCGTTTTGGATATGGATGCTCGTGGATTGCGCGCTCAATGAACCGTCCGAAGGCAACGACAAGCTCGTCTGGATTATCATCATCCTGTTTGCAAACTTCATCGGCGCTCTCATCTATTTCCTCGCCCGGCGACCGCAGCGAAAAGCCAAGTATGGCAAGTGAAAGCTCAATATCGTAATGAGACTTTTTGAAGCACTTCTGAACTTCAATGAACACTGGTTGCGCGGCGACAAAGAGGCAAGATTCGAGCGCGCCGAGCACGCAGACAATTTGCCGATTGTAGCTTTGACGTGCATTGACCAGCGTTTGAACTCGTTGCTGCCCGGCGCTCTTGGATTGGAAGCTTCCGACCTCATTTTGCTGCGCACGCCGGGCAATATCGTCGGCAGCCCGATGGGCGAGACGGCACGTGCCATCGCTCTTGCATGTGCATACAAGGGCGGACACGAGATTGCAGTTATCGGCCACACAGATTGCGCGGTCGCTCAAACAACAGTGTTGAAATTGACAGACGAACTTGCTTCGGCCGGGCTGGCACGAGATCGATTGCCGGATGATTTGACAGAGTTTTTCGGATTGTTTGCCAGCGAGCGTCAGAATGTCATGAAGGCGGTCGAACTTTTGCGTCAGAGCGCCGTCATCGGACCAAACACGCCGGTGCACGGGTTGCTCATCGATGTTCGGACCGGGAAAGTCGAGTGGCTGGTGAACGGATATCAGACCGAAACAGCCGGTGTCGGGCCGGGCAGCTCTGAACTCAAGGTCCAGGCTGCAATCGGGGACAGGGAACTCGTCGAAGCAAGGGTCAGGATTCCGTCGCTGTCCCTTGGCGATATAAAGTTCCCCGAGTTGAAGATTGGCGAGGTGACCGTTGCTGCGTCGATGCAGCAAAGTTCGTCCCACGCACAGCCGCAAGTGAAGCCGTCAGCTTCAGGCAGGGAATCGGAGCGTCAAACCGAACCACAGCACGCCGAGTGGATGGACATTCTGCGGGAGATCGCGTCGCAGGCCGTACGCGTCCACATTATCGGTAACGACAAAAAACCTTACGGGCCCGTGCCGATTGCCAAGCTGTTGGAATGGGTTGTCGAGAAGAGGGTGGGCGGCGACACTCCGGCGCAGGTCGAGGGCACAACCGCGTGGCAACCCCTGTCGCTCCTCGTCCACACCATCAAACAGGCGCAGATGCGCCGGCCCCCGACGATTCCGAACGCAAAAGGAGGCTTCCGATTTTTCCGCTCCGGGAAAAAGCCCTGAGCGTTGCACTTGGTGACTGGCACACTATTTGCGTGGTGCGCCGGAGTGCCAAGCCTGGAACGAACGCATTTGTCTCGCCGCGAGCGTTCGGCTGCGGCTGCGCCGCGCTGAGACGCATCTGATTGTAAGTTGTTTGGGACTGTGATATGCAGGGTCACGTGTTTTCGCTCCAACAGTTACTTGGGAAAGGCGACAAGTTCTACGCGCTCCTTGAAGCCAGCGCTGAGGAAGCCCACGCCAGCGTGCAGTTGCTGATCAAGTTGCTGGGAGCATCCGGGCAAACAGCGCTGCACGATTTTGTGCTCAGTCGCAGAAAAGAAAAGAAAATCACAGAAAAAATCAGCGAGGAATTGGTCAAGACCTTCGTCACCGCTCTCGAACGCGAGGACATAGAGGCACTGTCCATCGCCTTGTACAAAATACCGAAGTCGGTCGAGAAATTTGCCGAACGGTACAGCCTCGCGTCGCAGCATCTGCAATCTGTGGATTTCCGAAGACAGGCCGAACTGATGTTAAAGGGGACCGAAACGGTCGTCGAAATGGTGCGCCAACTCAGGGACGTCCAGCACATCGCACGGATCAAAGAGCTCAACGACCGTCTTCAGTACGTCGAGGGCGAAGCGGACAAGCTCATGGTTGAGTTGCTTCGCGATCTTTACAGCGGGCGTCGCGACCCCCTGCAGGTCATCATTGTCAAGGATCTCTACGAATTGATGGAGAAGGTGATTGACAGGTGCCGCGATGCGGGAAACGTGGTGACGCAGATAGCGCTAAAGAACTGTTAAAGTGCAAGGGTTCATTCCGGGATTTCAATGACGCTTGTTTTCACGGTTGTCTTGGTGGCTTTGGTGTTCGAGTTCATCAATGGATTTCATGACACGGCCAACTCGATTGCCACTGTTGTTTCAACCAAAGTTCTCACCCCAAGGGAGGCGATCGGCATGGCCGCAACAACCAACCTGCTTGGCGCTCTGTCTGGCACAGCAGTGGCAAAGACGATCGCTTCGGGTCTTGTGGACACGCGGGTTGTGACGTCGGAAGTGCTGGTGTGCGCGCTCGCCGGAGCCATTGTGTGGAACCTGATCACGTGGCGGGCCGGGTTGCCATCCAGCTCGTCACATGCGTTGGTCGGCGGTCTGTGCGGCGCGTGCATAGCAGCCAGTCATAATGATCCCTCAGTTGTCATTTGGTCCATCCCCAGCGAGAGATTCTGGTGGGAGGGCAAAGGTCTCTTGTGGAAGGTGGTTGTTCCGATGATCACGTCGCCGATGTGTGGATTGATCGCGGGATTCATCGTGATGACAATCCTGTACTTGCTGTTGCGGAATTGGCGCCCGCTGAAAGTCGCTCGCGTGTTCGGTCGTGCCCAGTTGCTGAGCTCAGCTTCGATGGGATTCATGCACGGGACGAATGACGCCCAGAAGACGATGGGGATTATCGCTCAGTCCCTTCTTGCAGCGAGCCAGGCCGGGACACTGGACGGGGTGCCGCCGTGGCTCGGGTTTTTGCGAGTTGCGCCACCTTCGGCGGGGCAACCGCTCGAAATTGCGACATGGATCAAGGTGATTTGTGCTCTGACAATGGCCAGCGGGACTGCTGCCGGCGGGTGGCGGATCATACGGACTCTGGGTCACAAGATGGTGCGGCTCCAGCCAGTACACGGTTTTGCGGCTGAAACCACTTCCGCAGCCGTAATTTATGCTGCGACTTCATACGGAATTCCGGTTTCGACAACACACAATATCTCGGCAGCGATCATGGGCGTGGGAGCGGCGAAGAACATCAACGCGCTAAAGTGGACGGTGGTTGAGCGAATCATTTGGGCTTGGATACTGACGATTCCGGTGAGCGGGCTGTTGGGGTACGCGTTTGTTTGGTCTGGGATGTGGGCGAAGTGGATAGAATGAGAATGTGTATGTGGGAGGGGGCAGAAATCAGTTGACAGGCCTACCAGAGCGTGTTAGTATTCAACAACTGTCATATGACAACTATGTCATACAAGTTGACGCAGGTCGTATCGATGCATCGTGCTCTTGGCCATCCCGACAGGTTTCGTGTCGCTCATCTGGTCGCTCGCCAACCCCTTTCGGTCACAGACATCCAATCCGTCCTCGAGTTGCCTCAACCCGTTGTATCCAAGCATCTTGCTTATCTTCAAAAGTCCGGGCTGGTTGAGCGCTGTCGCTCAGGTAAAAGGGTTTTCTACTCGGTGCCGACCAATGAGTCGCCTGAAGTTGCACTGTTGATTGACCATTTGAGGCGATGCGGATCGGGCATGGCCACACTTCGGCAAGATGCGGAGGTTCTTGGTCGAACAAAAGTCGCTTCATTCCGTGGTTCGACCGGGTCACAACGAAGTCGGGATCAGCACGATGAAACACATATTCACAATGTGGAATATAATTCCCAACCCGCCTCGGGTCTTGTCGGAAGCGACGGGTTCATTGATTAGAGGAACGACCTGAGCACAGCCAGCACGTAAGAGACTCTGGATCGCAACGCGCCGGTTCCGCTTTCATCCTCGGTTTTTTCGAGGATTTTTTTCTTTGTGTCGTCGCTCAAACGTCGATCGCGCGATACATGGCTTTTCCACTCATCAACGACGGCCTGTACCATTTCGAGTTCGCCTCGATCCAACCAGATGCCACCGCAGTTCGGGCATTTGTCCAAAATGATTCCCGAGCCGCACGCGTAATTAAAGGGGCGCAATTTTTGCCCCGGACATTTGGGACAGAGGAGCCTTTCGTGTGCCAGCTCTTTCAATTTGACGATGCGTTCCCGGATGTTGTTGAGCTGTTGGATTTCATCCGGGTTGAACCGTCGCTCGACGTTCTGGACGATTTCGCGCAGCTCACCGGCGTCCAGCCATTCTCCTTCGCACACCGGGCAGGTCTCGATTTCGACTCCGTCATAGTCGATTGTTTTCAGGGTGGCGGTGCATCTCGGGCATTTGTAAGCGTTCATTTACGCGGCGAAGATTGCCCGAGGAATGACCCGTGTCAAACCCAGTGTTGGCCACAGGCAGAAGGCCGTGGTGGGAAAGGATGAAACAGGGGGGCAGAAGGCAGGAGACAGAAGGCTAATTGGTTTGGTGCTTTTCGGAAGGCAGCGAAACTGAGCGGACCATTCGGTTACGACGCGCAGATGTGGGGACAGACACGGAGTTACGGCGAAACCCTGTCACCGGGCTGTTCATGGCGCTACCGTCGCGTTGCTGTCTGCGGTGTCAGTATTGTTTTTCAGGGGGCGTGAGCCGGGGGGTGCGGGCGACAGAGTCGCAGCAGTTATTTCCCAGCCCGGCGGCGCAGAGCTTTCTCATCAACGCGTGCAAGCACGGCGTCCTTGTGCGTCAGGCAACTTTGGTTCCTGCTCCGGCGGGCTGGGAGGTACACGGGCTGAGGGATGGATCGGGGCAGGTCCGAGTTTAGTGCTTGCTGAAAGCTATGACGTAATGGTTTCCGAGGGAATCGTCGTAAGTCATGTAAATGTTGCTGACGTCTGACCAGTTGATTGATTCGGTCAAGACATGCGATGTGGAATTTGGGTCAAGCTCTGGAGAATTGTAAATGCGGCCTGCGGGGGACGAGTCCACCTGGACACGGACATTGGCAATCCATGACGGTGCGTGTGGCAATGTTGCGCCGCTCGAGGCGTCTTTATAGACCCAGCTCACCGATTCAATCAGGCCGTTGGTGACGGTTACTGTTGGGAATGGCACGACCGTGTGCGATCGCGTTTGTGGGTCGGGCTCGTCGAAGGTAATTTCTTTGCCCTTGTAATTGACCGTCCAGATTCCGCCCGGCGCGCCGGATGTGGTGGGTACCGTTGGCGATTGATACTGGGCCCAATGAGTGCTGACTCTTGAATTGGCTGGGACAGCGGCGGCATTGACCAGCGAAGAACCGGCTGGCCCGGTGAACAACACGCTGTTCGGGTCCGGGAAAACGGGGTCGTTCGCAACATCCAGCATTGCGCAGTAGCTGTTGACCTCGACAGGGAAGTGGACCGTGGGGGAGTAACCGGTTGCGAACTGTCCGCCGTTGGCAAAGTGGATGAATGAAAAGTTGAATTGTGGTGGGATTCTGTTGCCCATGACGGCCCGATAGAACAGTTGGGGGTTTTCGGCGCAGGGCTGTTCATCAACAATGGTCAGAACGTTGGTTCCGTCGCTGCTCAGCAGGCCCGCTGAAGTCCAAACAGGGAGGTTTGTTGAAAGCTCGATTGTGTAGGTCACGCCCGGGACAAGTGCGAACTTGCCTTGCAGAAGGCCGTTCTTGACAGTGACGTTTGTGAAGACGGGCGGGGTTGTGCTTTTCGGGAGGAATGTTCCGTACACATCACCACCTGCAAAACCTGTGATGTCGCCTTCGCCATCAACAATGAAATCGCCATGAGTGGCTGTGAGGATGAACCGTGTGCCGTCATAAGCGAGGCCGTTCAGGGCGAAAAGCGGGGCGCTGCCACCGGCAGGCGTGCATGGTGAGAATACGGGGCCAATTGGATTGCCTTGCGTGTCGAAGAACCGAGCGCGAAGGCTGTGCTCGGGGAAAGGCAGTTGATGACTCCAAACAATCAGGTAGTTGGCCCCATCAAACGCCATTGTAGGGAACACGGCTCTTTCGACTGAAAGCACCAGTTCACCGCCGACCGGGACACCGGCCTGAGAAACAAAACGACCGTAAAGCGCCATCTCATTTTCGCCGGAGGTGCAATTCCAGACGACGAGGTAATTCGTGCCGTCAAAGCCGATTGCGAGCGGGTTGTGGTCACTGGACCCGGTCACGCTGATCTGGGTTGGATTGCCCAACACGCCGGTTGGCGAAACTGTTCTGCAGTAAGTGTGCGTATTGCCGCCGCCATCTTTTGCTTGCCACGCGACAAGGTAATTGGTGTTTCCAAACTTGAGCGCGGTTTCATCAGCTTGTGAAAAAAGGGTAATCTTCGGCCCGGTCAACTTGCCGTTGCCACCGACTGGCTGGCCGTACCATGGATCGGAGGATGTGTCCTTCCACACCACGAAGAAATTCGTCCCATCGGAAGCGACTGCTTTGACCTTTTGGAACCCTTGGCCGGCTGGCGAAGTCAGGAGCGGGAACGCAGGCCCAATCGAGCCATCCTGTGTCGAAACAATTCGGCCAAAAGCGCTCACGCCGGAAATGATCGACTCATCTGACCATGCGACCAGGGCGTTTGTGGTTGCTCCGGCAAAGCCCGCAGCAGGTGGGAAACCGGGGTTTGATCCCACGACGACCGGTGCTCCCTCGCGGTCGCCGGAAGCAGAAATCTTCTGGGCCATGATGTTTGTGCCGGAGACGAACCCGGCAAGGTAGCTGGTTCCGGTGAAAATGACTCCGCCGCCGATTTCAGCGACGGCAGGGTTTGTTGCCACGGGAAAAACCGCGGCATTTGGGGCTGTTGAGACCCCTGCCGTGATAATCGATGTTGCCAACAACACCCTGACAAGATCCGTCACTTCAGCCATATAAAGCCCTCACCGTTAAATTTGAAAACCGGATTGTCTGGCGCGGTGCATGCCAGTTGTCAAGTGCCAGATAACTATGACTGTTCTTGTGAAAACGGCGGATTGGGTCATTATTGTCTCTGGCTCCGTGCGCGATGGCCGGGCGGATTGCGATTGTGTCCGGGGGGGCGCACTTGGCAGGACAGAAACAGCATGCGAACCATAAACGAAAATTTTCCGGTCACACAACCGATTGAAGCCACCGACGTTGAGATCAGAAAAATGGTGAAACGTGCGTTGGCCGAGGACGTCGGCGCCGGTGACGTTACAACCCTCGCCACGATTCCTCCAAGCGCATGCGCACAAGCCCGGATCGTCGCTCGCGAACCTTTGGTCGTTGCCGGTCTGGCGCTTGCCGAAGCAGCGTTCTGCGTGTTGCCCGGGCCGGTTTCCTGCGAGAGAAGCACCATGGATTCTGCGCATGTTGAAGCGGGGGCCACTTTGCTCACAATCCGGGCACGCGCGCGGACGATTCTGACGGCAGAACGAGTTGCGCTGAACTATCTCCAGCGGCTTTCGGGCATCGCAACCCTCACGTCAAAGTATGTCAGCGCAGTGGCGGGTACAAAGGCACAGATTCTTGACACCCGAAAAACGACTCCCGGGCTGCGTTTCCTTGAAAAATACGCTGTGCGCTGCGGCGGCGGAAGAAATCACAGATTCGGCCTGTACGACATGATCCTGATCAAGGACAACCATCTGGTTGCTTTGCGCGAGGCACGGCCGAACCCGGTTCAAGTTGCCGTGCAGCGCGCACGGATGAAATACCCGAAACTGCGGGTTGCGGTGGAGGCCGACACTGTGGATCAGGTGCGGCAAGCCGTTGAAGCCGGCGCGGACTGGATTTTGTTGGACAACATGTCGCCGCGGGTGTTGCGGGCCGCGGTGCGATTGGTCAACAAACGCGCTGTCACCGAAGCCAGTGGCGGTGTGACTCTTGACAACGTTCGCGCAATTGCCGAGACAGGCGTTGATTTCATTTCTGTGGGTGCGTTGACGCACTCTGCGCGTGCGGTGGACATTGCTTTGGATTTCGACACAGTATGAACCTCCACGCACAAATACTGTCGGTCTTGCGCGAGTCGGGCGGCAGCGCGATTTCTGCTACCGACCTTGCAAGCCAGCTCGGTGTCGGTCGTTCCACGATCGTGGCGCACATTGCCGATTTGCGCCGTCATGGATTCGACATTCCCGCCAGTCCGCACGGCGGTTACCGGCTGGCCGGCACCCCGGAGTATTTGAACGCAGATGATATCATATCGAGGCTGGGCAAACCGCGTGTGGTGGGGCGCGACATTCGAGTGTTCAAGGAAACAACGTCAACCAACGACGTGATCGAAAAACTTGCGCGCGACGGCGTTGCGGAGGGCGTTGTGGCTTTTGCAGAATCACAAACCCTCGGACGCGGCCGGCTCGGCAGGCGCTGGTTTTCTCCGGCAGGCAAAGGACTTTGGTTTTCGGTCCTGTTACGTCCAAAACTCACGCCGCAGCAGACAACCCAGATAACGGTTTCGGCATCTGTTGCGCTGGCGCGCGCGGTTGAAACCGTGACAGGACTTTCTCCGAAGATAAAATGGCCGAACGATCTTCTGATTCATGGACGAAAGGTGGCGGGCGTGTTGATCGAACTTGCCGCGGAGCAGGACATTGTCAGGCATGTTGTGCTGGGGATTGGGATTGATGTGAACGTCGAGCCGCATCATTTCCCGTCTGAACTGAAGCAGACGGCTACGTCCCTGAGCATTGAAGCGGGCCATAGAATTCATCGCGCAGAACTTGCGGCACGCATATTGCGTGAACTGGACGATGTCTATTCAAAAATCACGCGGCGGGAATTCGAGACCGTTGCGGAGGAATGGGAAAGAAAATGCAGCACCGTGGGCAAACTGGTCGTGGTGACAACCGGCGACCGGCGCGTGCGTGGTCGCGCTGAAGCCTTGAACTCGGAAGGCGCTTTGCTGCTGCGGACCGAACACGGCCTTTTGGAGAGCATCACCGGCGGGGATGTGCTTGTGGAAAAATGATCTTGTTGTTTGACATCGGCAACACGCATACGCATCTCGCCCTCGCGAATGAAAAGAGAATCTTGCGTCGATTGGATGTGCCGACCGAGTCGTGGTTTGATGGCCGTGGTGATTTTTTGCTGGAAAGGTTTGTGCGGGGCGTTGCCGTGAGCGGGGCTGCGATGTGCAGTGTTGTGCCGCGCGCCACAACACGCGTAAAGCAGGTGTTGAAGTCCCGGTGGCACACCGACGTGCTTGAAGTCAGCGCAAGAAACCTGCCCGGAGTGAGAGTTGATTATCCCCGCCCTTCGACAATTGGCGCGGATCGGTTGGCAAACGCTGTTGCGGCGCGACATCGTTATGGCGTGCCGGTTGTCGCGCTCGATTTTGGCACGGCTTTGACAATTGATGTGGTGAACAGTCGTGCCTGCTTCATTGGCGGCGTCATTGCGCCGGGATTGGCTTCGATGACAAACTATCTTCACCAACGCACCGCGCTCCTCCCGCAACTCACCCTTCGCCCAACTTCTCGTCCGATAGGACGAAGCACGGTTGAAGCAATGCGGATCGGGGTTGTGCGGGGTTACCGCGGCCTTGTGCGAGAGCTGTTGCAGGGGGTGTTGAATGAGCCCGGCTTTGCCAGAGCATGCGTTGTCGCCACAGGCGGATACGCGCGGCTGATTGCATCCGGGCTGCCAGAGATTCAGATTGTTGATCCGACGCTTACTCTGGAAGGTGTGCGGCTTGTGTGGGAATGGAAATCTCCAAACCGCAGCAGCGGAAGAGCCGGGAAAGGAGAGAAAACTGTTGTGTGACGGCCGGGCGTACAATCCACAACATCGCACTTATCGGTTTCATGGCGAGCGGCAAATCCACCGTCGGTCGGACCGTCGCAGAGCGGCTTGGGTTTTCATTTGTTGACACAGACGAGCTGGTGGAACAGCGCGCCGGCAAGAGTGTGGCGGCGATTTTCGCAGAGGACGGTGAGAAAAAATTCCGCGAATACGAAAGGCAGGTGGCGGCAGAACTCGCTGACAGACGTAACACGGTGATAGCGACAGGCGGCGGTTTCGGGGCTGACCCGGCAAATCTGGCAAGTCTCAAGACACACGCTCTGGTCGTTTGCTTGTGGGCGTCTCCTGAGGTGTTGCACGAGCGCGCCCGGCGGATCGGGAATCGCCCGTTGCTTCAAGTGCCGGACCCGTTGGGGAGAATCCGCGAGTTGCTCGCCAAACGGACGCCCGTGTATCAACAGGCCGATGTTTTGATCCATACGGAGGGACGGCACAATCACGAGGTGGCGCAGATAGTTCTGAGACATTTCCAAAGCGTGCGCACGCGTGACGCCGGTCCGCAACACTCCGGCGCCGAAAAAGACTCCGGCGCCGAAAACCGCGAATCGCCGCACAGTGACAATGGCGCCCGGAACAACCAAAAGTAACATCAAAGCTGCAATACGTCGCCGCGCTCGGGACCAGGGATTCGATCTGTGCGGCTTTGCGACTGCGGATGTGCTGGAAAGCGCACCGCGTTTCCTGGGGTGGCTCGCCGAAGGGTATCAGGGCGAAATGGCGTACCTCGCACGAACCGCCCAACGCCGCATTGATCCGCGGTTGGTTCTTCCGGGGGCGAGAACTGCGATCGCGCTCGCCGTCAGCTACGCAGATGAGAAAAGGCCGGACCCAGCGGTGGATGCCCCGGTACAGAGCGAGCCGGCTTTGGAATTTTTCGATAGCGGTCTTACCGGACTTGTCGCGCGCTACGCAAGGTTCGAAGATTACCATGCGATCATTAGCAAACGCCTCGAGGTTCTTATTGACTTTGTGAACGAACTGGGCGGACCCGGGACGGAATCGATCGGGTACGTCGATTCCGGGCCGGTATTGGAACGCGACCTGGCCCGTAGAGCCGGGCTCGGGTTTGTTGGCAAACACACGAACTTGATCAGCCGAATGCTCGGCAATTGGTTTTTCATCGCTGAAATCATCACCACCATGGAGGTGGAACCAGACCAGCCGGAACCAAACCGATGCGGGTGTTGTCGGCGCTGCATCGACGCCTGTCCGACGGGCGCGATTGTCGCCCCGTTCAAGCTCGACGCGCGGCGCTGCATTTCGTATCTGACCATTGAATTTCGAGGGTCGATACCCGCTGATCTCAGGCCGCTGATCGGCGACAAGGTTTTCGGCTGCGATGTTTGTCTTGAAGTGTGTCCGTGGAACAGGTTTGCAAAGTGCAGCGGGCTAATGTCTCCACACAGGTGGTCCAGAAACGGCAGATTGGACCTTATCAGAGTGCTTTGTCTGGACGAGGACGAATTCCGCGCCTGTTTTGGGAACACGCCGATTGCGCGAGCGAAACTGGCCGGGCTGAAACGCAATGCTTGTGTTGCGCTTGGCAACACGGGCGACACCCGAGCGCTTCCTGCATTGGAAAAGCTGAGCACGGACAGCAACGCTGTCGTGTCGGAACACGCCAGATGGGCTGTCGAACAAATCAGACAACGTATGTGAACGGGGCCGAGAGGCAGTTTGTGCTTTCGCGCCGGTGCTGGAACCGGCATCTTCTAATGCATGCCAGTACTGGTTGCCATCGTCGGACGTCCGAATGTCGGCAAGTCAGCCCTGTTCAATCGTATTGCAGGGCGGCGCATCGCAATTGTCCACGACCAGCCCGGAGTAACGCGCGACCGGGTAACAACCGAGATCGAGTGGCGTGGCCGCCGTTTTACCCTGGCCGACACGGGAGGGATCGGGCTTGCCCCCGGGGAAAAAGCCGCCGACGTGATAGTTGCGGCAACACTTGACCAGGTCCAACTCGCGATTGACACTGCAAGCGTGATTGTCTTTGTCGTCAACGTTCAGGAGGGGTTGGTTCCTCTGGACAGTGACGTTGCAGCACGGCTTCGTACCACGGGGAAACCTGTGCTCCTTGCCGTGAACAAGGCGGACAACCCGCAGGCGGACACGGGTGCGGTCGAGTTCGCAGAGCTTGGTTTTGAACGTGTTTATCCGGTGTCGGCCATTCATGGCCGAGGCGTGTCTGCGCTGTTGGATGCTGTGGTTGAATTGCTGCCGGAAGAACCGCAATCGGAACCTTCGCCTTTCCCTTCAGGGGAGGAAACCGCGCCGTTCAAGCTGGCAGTGGTTGGTCGGCCCAACGTCGGAAAATCCTCGCTGATAAACTCGATCATCAGGGACAAGCGCCTTGTGGTCAGCGCGATTCCGGGAACTACGCGCGATGCTGTGGATGTCCCATTCACGCTCGAACATCAGGGACTCAAGGAACATTACATTCTGATTGACACCGCCGGCCTGAGAAAACCGCGTCGAGTGGCGGATTCAATCGAGTTCTTCAGCGTCAAACGCGCCGAACATTCGATCGAACGCGCCGACCTCGTTCTCTTTGTGCTGGACGCCGAGACCGGCATCGTCGAGCAGGACAAGAAAATCGCTGATCTCATCGTCGAAGCGCGAAAAACCTGCGTGATCGTTGTGAACAAGTGGGATTTGTTCCGGGACGTCGTCAGGGAAGCTACAGAATCAAGACCCAAACTGCGCGGCAAACGTTCACGGGACATCAACTCTTCAACGCTTCCCCCGCCAAGCGTGGCAGGTCTTGCTCGGTGGGTTCAGAGCAAGCTCTTCTTTCTTGATTACGCGCCGGTGATATTCACTTCGGCCCTCGATGGCAAAGGCCTGAACCGGTTGTTCGATGCGATCCGCCGTGTGGCTTCGCAGTTGCGCCAGAAAATCCCAACCGCCCTCCTGAACCGCGCGTTGCACGATGCAATCCAGCGCCGACAGCCCGTGAGTTCATCCGGCGCGCGACTGAAGTTCTTCTATGCAACGCAGACAGCTCAGGCGCCGCCGACCTTTCTGCTGTTTGTCAACCGCAAAGAGCTGTTTTCGCCCCAGTACGAGAAATACCTTGCAGACCAACTGCGCGCTGCGTTCGGGTTTGAAGGATGCCCAATCGTGCTGCAAGCACGACCGCGCCCAAGAACGGTCGAACCCAAGCGCACATCTTCTTGAGCCCGCAACGCCTCAGCGCGGCGCGATTTCGTCGCTCACCACGGAGATCAGATTGGGATCAATGTCCAACACCTTGAAGCCAAGAGCCTCGAACGACGCGATGATTTGCGATTTCCGCGCAGATTATCCAATACTATGGTCCAAAGGCCGCACTGTTGTAACAGCACTGCTTGGTTCCGGAGAATCCTCAGGAACACAGTCCTCCATTCCACATATTTACATATTTCCTTGCAGTTTTCCGCGATTCTTGGGCTTGTGCGGCAGCACTCGATTGGACATCACGGCAAAACGCGATTGGCCGTCTTGAGGTCGGGGCTTGCCAGGAGCTTCCTCATCGTTCGCGCGTTGCGGAAGGCGCAGCCATTGAAGTCGTTGTTGAAATACAACCACGCTTGTTTTGGCGAGGAATTGCGGACCTTGCTTGCCCAATCTGCAAGCTCTGCATCCGTGTAATCGTGCCTGTACCAGCGTGCGGCGCCGTGAAACCGAACGTAAACGATGTCACCTGTTCTGACCAACTCCGCAGGCAAACGCGGCGTGCTTACCGAACAGAAAATGAGATCGGCGCGGCTGAAGGCGTCGAAAACATCGTCATTCCACCAGCTTGAATGTCTGAACTCGATCACATTCCGGTAGTGAGGATCGAGTTGATCGACAATCGCCTTTAGCCGGGCTGGTGTGCAATGAAAGCTCGGCGGTAACTGGAACAGAAAACAACCCATGTGCTCTGCGAGCGGCTCGGCCACCTTGTAGAATTCCCGTATCAGTTTGCGGGTGTTCTTGAACCTTTTCTCGTGGGTGATCGTTTGGTTGACCTTGATGCTGTATTGGAAACCCTGACTGGCTTGTCTGGCCCAGTTCTTCACCGTGGCCGGCTTTGGCCAGCGATAAAACGGCGCGTTAAGTTCAACCGTATCGAACGTCTGCTGGTAATATTCGAACCATCGGTTGGTCGGCAAATCGGTCGGATACACCCGACCTTTCCAGTGCCAATAGTACCAACCTGAGCAACCCACTCTTGGGTACAAGTCCATCTTAATTGCCTCGGGCGCGAGTTTGTCAGGACCTTTATCGATCACTGGCGCTCTTGTGGATTCTGGTTGCTGCGGTTTTTCTGCTGCGTCAGTCGCGATGACGCAACAGCCATGGACGTGTTTATCGTTTCTTGATCAGCCAAAGCACAATTGTCGCTGCAACGCTCAGAATGATGCAGGTGGTCAGGGGGAAATAGAACCGCAAATTCGGGCGTTCGATTGTAATATCGCCAGGCAAACGACCAAACCATGAGATTTTGGGGCCGATCCAGAAAACGAGCCCGAGCACTGCCATGATCAGACCGACCAGTACCAGAGTCTTTCCAATCTCAGTCATAGTTGGGTGCCATAATATACATCTGCACCGGTTCAAAGGAATAGTCTGTCAAATCTCCCTCTCGGTTAAAACATTATATTCAGGCTTTAGTAAAACCGGACTTTTCTATCCGGATACACCCGCAACTTCAATGGCCGCTTTATTGCCCAAGTGAAACCTTGAGCGGCGCTCCTATCCCTCTGGTAAATATCGTGTCTGTCCCCATTTTAATATCGTGTCTGTCCCCATTTTGGGACGCCGGATGCCACGGCACGATTCGGCAGTCAAACGGGCCGCGGTGTCAGTGACACTCCAAAGTAAATCGAAGAGGCTTTTTCGGGGCAATGAGACAACATGTCGGCTCAACCCCCCGGGAAACCGAGATAAACACGACCCTGCAACTCAGGAATCATTGCGCAGCAATAAGTCGTTGGAAGTAGCGGCCAGCTCTTTTGTGCCAAAAAGTACCGCTAAACCGGGAATTGAACTTGCGAGCTGTGCTGTGACAAAAGGTTCTTCTTCCTGAGAGCTGGATGTTGGCATCGGTGGATGAGCGGTTTGACGCCAAACGTCGCAAACGATCCGCTGACCTGCGATTCTGCGCAGATTCCCCGATATCAGTATCAAACGGCGGTCGCATTCGATCGAAGCCGAACCGAGTAGCCACACCTGCAAACAACAGGAAGTTAGACGCTACTGGCGCCCACATACGGGGACAGACACGATGTCCGGTATACCGATCAGGAACGTTTAACGTGCAACGTTTAACTCTCAACGTTAAACGGGGTGACCGAAAGGGCGCATAGTGGGCGGGATATGGGGACAGACACGATATTTACGATATTTGGGCGCCCGGTTTTTTGACCCGGACCAGCCCAAGCGCTTGCCAGCCAGTTGAGACCCACTGGGGCTCACTGCTCCCCGAAAAAGGGGACAGACACGATGCTTGGGCGACCGGACTCTTGACCGCCGGACCTGGCCGAGCGCCCGGTGGTCGGTCGAGGCCGGCTGCGGCACCCTGATATGGGGACAGACACGATGTCCGATATACCGATCACGAACGTTCAACGTGAAACGTTCAACTCTCAACTTCCAACGGGGTGACCGGAAGGGCGCACGGGCGCCCACATATGGGGACAGACACGATGTCCGGTATACCGATCAGGAACGTTTAACGTGCAACGTTTAACTCTCAACGTTAAACGGGGTGACCGAAAGGACGCATAGTGGGCGGGATATGGGGACAGACACGATATCTGGATCGGCTGCATGCCACCGGTCTCAGCACGTCAGACGGATCGGGGCGACGATTAAGGTTTCATTTGGGCAACAATGCGGACATTGAAGTTGTGAATGTATCGTGACGTAAAACCCGGTTCTACTGAGGTCTGAAGTTTGCGGCTCGACGGGACCTTGAATGGGTGACCTCAGATGGTGTATGCCAAGAGCCAAACGCGCTTCGAGCGCACCCCGGCCTCAGCAGCACCTCATGCAATCCGTGGCTCGGAGTGACAGAAGAATGAGGTCACCGGTTAGAACTTTTCCTTGAACAGATTGACTGAACCATCAGCAGGCCATAGTCTCACCGGCAGTACAAAGAGCACCTCTTGGACGCGACCAAACAAGCCATCGGCATCGACATAGGCGGCTCGAAAACCGCCATTGGACTTGTAACCCAGGTCGGCGACGTTACCTGCTATCGCGTCTTTCCCACTGAAGCAGAACGGGGATTCGACCGGGCGGTTCGCCGGATTTCGACCGTCGTTCGGGAAATGTTACGCGCTGCTGAGGTGGCGCCCGACAAGTTGGTTGCGGTTGGCATTGGCTGCGCCGGCCCCGTCAACCCTCGAACGGGCGAAATCAACAATCCCTACACTCTGCCCGGCTGGAACCACTGCAATATCGTCCAGCCGCTAGAACGCGAATTTGGCGTGCCGGTCTGCCTCGAGAACGACGCTGACGCCGCTGCACTTGGCGAGTTTTACTTTGGTGCGGGCCGAGGCGCGGAGTCAATGGTGATGCTGACCTTTGGCACCGGCATAGGCGGGGCTGCGGTTTTTCATGGCCAGCTTTATCGCGGTGTCACAGGCGAGCATCCTGAAATTGGACATCTGACAGTCGCTGCTGACCGCCCGGCCTGTTATTGCGGGCGGAGCGGGTGCCTCGAATCCATCGCCTCGGGCACGGCGATGGCCGCAGCAGGCAAAGAGTTTGGGCTGGGGAACGCCGCAGAAGTGTTCGCGGGTGCGGAACGCGGCCAACCCGAAGCTGTGCGCGTTCTGCAAACTGCACGCGCTGCCGTCGATGCTGCCGTCTGGACCCTGGTTCATACCTTCCTGCCGGCGCGGATTGTGCTTGGCGGGGGCATGGTCGAGGCGCATCCGGACTTTTATCTCGAGCCAGCGCGTGCCGTCATAGCTCGCGCTACCCAGATTCCGCGCGACTGCATCACTGTAGCAATCGCGCAGTTGGGAAATCGCGCAGGGCTGGTGGGAGCTGCCCGCTGGGCGATGCTACGCGCACAGTCTGCCCAGAAACACAACTCGAAAACCCCATGAAACCTCCCGTCTCTGTCGGTTTAATCGGTTCAAAATTCGTCTCGACGATTCACGCGGAATCGCTCCGCGCTTGTGCGCAGGCACGGCTAACTGCCGTGGCATCGCCCACGCCGGGCAACGCTGACCGCCTGGCACGCCGATTCGACATACCACTGGTGTTCACCGATTACCACGATTTGCTCGCCCGACCGGACATCGACATGGTGGTCATCGGTGTTCCCAACGACCTGCATTGCCAGGTGGTCGTGGATGCTGCAGCAGCCGGAAAACACGTCGTGATCGAGAAACCGCTCTGCCTGAATTTGGCTGAAGCTGACCGCATGATCACCGCGTGCAGCACTGCGGGCGTTAAGCTGATGTACGCCGAGGAGCTGTGCTTCACACCAAAATACGTTCGGTTGAAGCAGCTCCTTGATTCGGGCGCACTCGGTCGTCCAACGCTCATCAAGCAGTCCGAGAAACATGACGGTCCACATGCAGCCCATTTCTGGGACATCAAACGCGCTGGTGGCGGAGTCACAATGGACATGGGTTGCCACGCGATCGAGTTTTTCCGTTGGATGCTCGGTCGCCCGCCAATCAGGTCAGTCTATGCCCAAATGAGCACACAGGTGCACGGCGACAGAACCCGGGGCGACGACAACGCTCTGCTCATCATCGAATTCGCCAATGGCGTGATCGGTCTGGCTGAGGAAAGCTGGACCAAGCCCGGCGGCATGGACGATCGTGCGGAAGTGTATGGCTCGGGCGGGGTCGCCTATGCCGACCTCCTGCACGGCAACGCAATCGAAACTTACAGCGTAAGTGGTTACGATTACGCAGTCGAAAAAGCCGGTTCAACTCGCGGCTGGAGCTTTACGATCTACGAGGAGGCGTGGAACTACGGTTTCCATCACGAAATGGCGCATTTCGTCGATTGCGTCCAAAACGATAAACCGCCGGCCGTCACCGGCGAAGACGGTCGCGCTGTGTTGGAAGCCATCTTTGCCGCTTATGAATCGGCCCGCACAGGCTGCAAAGTCGAACTGCCATTCCCAACCACAGCCCGTCGCCCAATCGACCTGTGGCGGCCGGAAACCTGAGCTGCCTCTTTTCAGTTACACCTTGTATCGCGGCACGGAAATCACACCAAGATGTCGCGTCGAGTGTGTTTCCTGCAAAGCTGGTGAGGTTCTCGGCCTTGCAAGGCGGGCCAGACACTGATGGCAGCGGCTACCCGGTGAGCTTTCGCCACCAGAGGGCTGTATTACTATATTGAGAAATCGATCGTACTTGCGAAGATTTTCAGGCCGTCAGTTTGCTCAGTTTGTCACCAGAGTGCGGCCTTTGGAGTATAATAATATTGGATAATCTGCGCTGAAACTGCAGATCAGCAGATCCTTCCTGACCTTTGCCTTCGAATTGTTCAGCCGCTGATCCGACCTGCATCTCTCGCCCCCGTTGGGCGACGAAGTCGCCCCTTTCAGCGCGGCGCGGCGGAGTGCCAAGTCTGGAACGAACACGTTTATCTCGCCGCGGTTATTTGGTTGCGGCTGCGCCGCGCTGTACAAGCTGAGACGGAGCTCCGCTAGTTCGCGTCTCGGCCTTTCACGCCTTTTGCGCCCTTGGCCAACGGCTTGGCTGACTCCTTTGGGCGCAACGCGCGCACTGCAGCTCCGGCCTGCCACATTTCGGAATTGCGTATTTCTGCGAGTTCTTTGGCAAGCTGCTCTTGGTAATTGGGTGCACCGCACGCGCGAATGACCCGTGCGGCTTCCTCGCCCGAAGCGACCCGGCGGTAAAGCTCTTTGAAAACGGGCATTACCGCCTTCTTGAACTTGGGCTTCCAATCGAGCGCACCGCGCTGTGCTGTAGCCGAGCAATTCGAGTACATCCAGTCCATTCCCCGTTCATCAACGAGCCGGATCAGACTTTGCGTGAGCTCCTCGACGGTTTCGTTGAAAGCTTCGCTTGGGGAATGACCGTGTTGGCGAAGCACGTCGTATTGCGCTTCCATAATTCCCGCCAGCGCGCCCATCAGAACTCCGCGTTCGCCGACAAGATCGCTGTTGGTTTCGTGCTCGAATGTCGTGGGGAACAGATAACCTGAGCCGATGCCTATCCCGATGGCGAGGCACCGCTCACGGGCGCGGCCTGTGAAGTCCTGAGCAATAGCGAAACTGGAATTGATTCCCGCTCCGGAAAGAAAATTGCGGCGGACAGATGTGCCGGACCCCTTTGGCGCAACCATGATGACATCAACGTTTTCTGGTGGGACGACGCCGGTCTTGTTTTTGTAAGTGATTGAAAAGCCGTGAGAGAAGTAGAGGGCGTCGCCCGGTTTCAGATTGGCCTTTACAACTGGCCAGATTGCCCGCTGCGCGGCATCTGAAACCAGCATCTGAATAATCGTTCCTCTGCGCACCGCTTCGTCTATCGGGAACAAGGTCTTGCCAGGTTTCCATCCGTCCCGAACCGCGCGATCCCAGTCGCGCTTGAACTCGGGCGCCTGTCCAACAATGACGTTGAATCCGTTGTCACGCAGGTTCAGTGACTGCGCAGGGCCCTGCACACCGTAACCAATCACGGCGATGACCTCATTCTTCAGGACCTTGCGTGCCCGCGACATCGGGAATTCCTTGCGGGTTACGACTTCTTCTTTGACACCGCCAAAGTCAATAATTGCCATTTGATAATCTCCATGTTGTGGCGCGGAGACCGCGCCTGTTCTTTCTGCCGCAATGCGCACCGGATGCTAACGGGGCGAATCGCGCCGTCAAACAAATTCAGCCTTTCAACTGCGTGGGAGGGCGACCTTGCCGGTGCGGGTGAGCTCGAGAATCCCGAACGGCTGCATCAATTCGATGAACTTCTCGACCTTGCTTTCATCGCCCGTGATCTCGATGGTGAGACTGTTTTGCTGCACATCGATAATTTTTGCGCGGAAAATGTCTGTGATTTGCATCACTTCGGCTCTGGTCTGGGAGTTTACCCCGATCTTGATCAGCACAAGTTCACGGTCCACGTATTCGCCGTCGCGGAAATCGTGCACTTTGATCGTGTCAACAAGCTTGTTGAGCTGTTTCACAATCTGATCAACAGTGGCGTCGTCCCCGCGTGTGACAATGGTCATCCGCGAAACAGTCGGGTCTTGCGTTGGGGCGACGTTGAGCGAATCGATGTTGAATCCGCGCCCGCTGAAAAGCCCGGCCACGCGCGTTAACACGCCAAATTTGTTTTCCACCAGCACCGATATGGTGTGTCTCATGGTTCTTGCAGTACTGCGCATTGCAAGCTGCCGCCGCATTGCCTGTGGCTGCCGTGTCCTGATCCACGTCACCAAGCGCAGGCTTACTCCGGATATTGGAGCCGGGTTTCACTCCGGCCTGTTCCGGCGGCGCAAGCTTCGATTTGCGCTTGAGCCACAAGATAGCATCCACAGCAACGTGGTCAACGATCTTCACAGGCTGGACAGGGCACAAGGGATGTGCCACGGTGAGTTGGGCGACTTGACCGCGCTTTGAGCCTTGCATTGTTGCCCGCTTGGCGGATAAACAGGCGCGTACGACGGTCGGCATTTGTCAGACGCAGCCACAAATGTGGCGGCCAAATCGATGTGATGAACACAACCTACCATCCCGGAAACGCATGTCCACACGCAGTCCGTGGGTTGAACCCTACCACGGGACAGGAACTTGATCCGACGTTCCCCTGCACAACGCTCGATGAGTTGGACAGCGCTGTGCGGCGCGCAGCCGATGCATTCAGAATTTACAGCAGATTGCCGGGAAAACGACGCGCAAGTTTGCTCGAAGCAATCGCAGCGAACCTTGAAACCGACGCCGAACCGATCATTGAACGTGCGCACACGGAAACAGCGCTGCCCAGGGCGCGGCTTCAGGGTGAAATGGCGCGCACGTGTTATCAGCTTCGTTTTCTTGGCAGGCTGGCAGAAGAAGGTTCGTGGGTGGATGCGCGAGTGGATCACGGGGTGCCTGACAGGAAACCGCAGCCCAAACCTGACGTGCGATCCATGTTCAGACCGATCGGACCGGTCGCCGTGTTCGGTTCGAGCAATTTTCCACTGGCATTCTCAGTCGCCGGGGGCGACACGGCTTCGGCTCTTGCGGCCGGGAACACTGTGCTATTCAAGGTTCATCCCGGCCATCCGGGCACGAGCGATCTGGTCGGGCGCGCCATTCATAGAGCCGTGCAAGCATCTGGCTTGCACGAGGGCGTTTTCACTCTGCTTTTTGATTCCGGGACGGAAATCGGCGCTGCTCTGCTGCAACATCCGCTGGTGAAAGCGGTGGGGTTTACCGGTTCGCGTCGAGCGGGAAGGATGTTTGCTGATCTTGCGGCTGCAAGACCCGAGCCCATCCCGGTGTTTGCCGAAATGGGGAGCGTGAATCCGATTTTTGTTATGCCTCATGCAATGCGTGAACGTGGCGTTGCCATCGCCGACGGAATCCACGCATCGGTAGTACTCGGTGTGGGACAGTTCTGCACAAACCCGGGTTTGGTCGTGTTCAAGGAAGATCAAGCAGCACGGACTTTTCAACAAAGGCTCGTCGAGCTGTTTTCCAGTACGCCTGCCGGGACGATGCTGACCCATGCCATTCACCGGAATTTCATCAGCGGCATCGAAGCGTTGAAAAACGTTGGCGGCGTGTTTGAACTCGCACGAGGGACAACTGACGGCGGTCCGAACAGAGCAGTCGCCGTCCTTTTGGCAGTTGATGCGCCAACTTTCATGCGCGAACCGATCCTTGCACAGGAAGTATTCGGACCAAGCACGTTGCTGGTCGTCTGCCAAACCAGGGAAGAAATGCTGAATGTGGCAAAGTCACTCGAAGGACAGCTCACTGCCACGGTGCATGCGACCGATGCCGAACTTGCCTCTGGAGAAGATCTCGTTCAGGTGCTTGAGGCAAAAGCCGGTCGCTTGATCGCGAACGGATATCCAACAGGAGTCGAAGTCTGCAACGCGATGGTACACGGCGGACCGTACCCTGCGTGCTCCGACGCACGATCAACGTCGGTCGGCGCACGAGCAATACAGCGGTTTGCACGCCTTGTGTGTTATCAGAATTGGCCCGACTGGGCACTGCCGGACGAGCTCAAAGAAAGCAATCCACTTGGCTTGTGGAGAATTGTTGACGGGGTGCCCGGCCGTCGCTGAAACACCACAAGCCAGATGCAATAATTTCAGCACCGATTCCGGTCGGCAACCGCGCCCGCCATCGCTGACAATCGTGTTGCCTTCCTCGCAACCTTGTTTGCGGCAGCACGCGGGCCATGCATTCATGAAAACTTGCGATTAGCAATCGTTATACCTCATGCGCTGGTGCTTGACACGAGGCAGATAGGGTATTTGTTTGCCACAACACGCAAAATATTTGTGCTGGTTATGGGTTCGACTGTTCTTTGAATCCGGAAAGGCTTTCCGGCTCCGGCTCAGTACCGGTCGGGGTCGGAGTATCCTCGCAATTCCTCAGTTGTACTCTGAAAGCTCCCCGGGTTCCGGATCCATCCTCTGGCTCTGGAACCCGGTTTTTTGTTGTGTGTAGGTCGAGAGTGCGTTTCCCAAATCAGCATTTCGAGTTCGAGCTGAAAACGACATGCCCATCGGCATACCTGCAGTACTTTGCTGGAAAATCTTCGCAGCAATCGCAGATTAGCGGAGCGTTCAACATTTTTCCGTCACTGTGTTCGGCTACTGGTCCTGATCTCATCTCCTGCCGTGGGCGACGAATTCGCCCCGGGCAACGCGGCGTGGCCCGTGGCCTTTGGCGAGGCGAGCGTGGCACTGCGAGCCGTGACAGCGCATTGGGCTCCATGGAATCGCGCTTGGCACATCCGAGACAAAGCCCCACTAAGCTTTGACATCAACAGAAGACGCGCCATCATCGGGCCATGACATCTGAGCCGTTGCTGGACATAGATATTCCCGGGATCAAGAAGCTGCGCCGCGGAAAAGTTCGCGAAGTGTTCGACCTTGATGACGCGTTGCTGCTCGTGGCGACCGACAGGATTTCAGCTTTTGATTGTGTTATGCCGAACGGCATCCCGCGGAAAGGCGAGGTTCTGACACAACTCTCGTTTTTTTGGTTTGGCCGATTCGCCGGCCTTGTCCCAAATCAGCTTCTTGCAGGGCCGACAGACCCCTTGCCAGCGCGGCTTGCGCCATACGCAAAGTTGCTCGCGAGACGCGCCATGCTCGTCAAAAAGGCCAAGCCTTTGCCTGTCGAGTGTGTCGTGCGCGGATACCTCGCCGGCTCCGGATGGAAGGAATATCGTGCTTCTCAGACTGTCTGCGGAATAAAGCTGCCGCCGGGATTGCGCGAAGCCGACGAATTGCCCGAACCCATATTCACACCTGCAACAAAGGCTGAAACAGGCCACGACGAAAATATTTCATTTGAGCGTGTCGAGTCTCTCCTCGGCTCGGATCTGGCCAATCGGGTGCGTGATTACAGCCTGACCCTTTATCGCAGCGCGCGGGATTACGCAAGAGACAGGGGAATTATCATCGCCGACACCAAGTTCGAGTTCGGATTGCACAACGGACAACTCATTCTGATTGATGAAGTGCTCACGCCCGATTCGTCCAGATTCTGGCCGGCCGACACATACCAACCAGGCCGGTCCCAGGCGAGCTTTGACAAACAGTTCGTGCGCGATTACCTCGAATCCATCAACTGGAACAAAACGCCGCCAGCACCGCCGCTGCCCCTGGAGGTCGTCACGCACACACAACAGAAATACCTCGAAGCCTACGAGCGCCTGACGGGACAGCCGCTCTAACCCCGGCCCAGCGCAACCTCAGCCGACCGGTCCTGTCAGAGGATTTGCGCTCGGTGCAGGGATGGGCCTTCGCCGCGCTCCGCCGCCAAAGGCGACCTTTTCTGCTTTTCTGGCAGCGAGCATTGCGGTCACGACAGTGCCGTCCCCGAGGGATTACATTGGATAATCTGCGCAAGAGAAAATATGGGGACAGACACGGTGTTCGATGTGCCGATGAGGAACGTTCAACGTGAAACGTTAAACTCTCAACTTTCAATGGGGTGACCGAAAGGGCGCATGGAGGGTTGGATATGGGGACAGACACGCAATTTGGACGACTGGACTTTTGAGCCGGCGGACCTGAACAGAACAAGCTCGGGTCGGGCGATCCAAGCCGGCTGTGGCGGCGAGATATGGGGACAGACACGGTGTTCGATGTGCCGATGAGGAACGTTCAACGTGAAACGTTCAACTCTCAACTTTCAACTGGGTTACCGAAAGGGCGCATGGTGGGTTGGATATAGGGACAGACACGCAATTTGGGCGACCGGACTTGTGAG